>ERZ1292623.4116-Hain-H51-01um-R1-4116-length-12021-cov-6_pt1 | contig 12021 bp, 15 predicted proteins | sample MGYA00564398_ERZ1292623 | MGnify/ENA primary metagenome ERZ1292623 (study PRJEB36523, sample SAMEA6512633) | groundwater metagenome | collected 2019-01-07 | study: AquaDiva: Metagenomics assemblies of 32 groundwater samples | reverse complement strand
TGCTCATTTCTCCATTCTAGGAGAAACCGCCATATGTGTGTGCACATTACCTTTTTTGCTTGACAAATTACAGTAATGAGTATATAATAGTAAGCGAGTAACATCACGCAGTGTGATGTTACAAACCAGTTCTTTCCAATATAGGAGCGCGTCATGGCGGGAAATAGCAATCAGAATGGCGTTCTGAGCGGTGCGGCGAGCTTGCGGAACCCGACAGCGTCGGTCGCCTCGCTCACCCGGGCGGTGGAAGATTTCTTGGCTGAGATGGAGAGGGTCACCACTCTGGACAAGACCACCGGGCGGGCAAGATTCCCCGGCTTCGCCATCCAGCCCGTGATCCGCGAGAAGTTGGCCTCGGCAGTGGAGATGCTCGACAGCGGCGACGTTGGAACGGCATGGGAGATCTTCTGCGGCGCTGACAGGCACTTCAACAACCAGCAGGCCGCTTTCGCGCGTGATCGGCTCCTTAGCAATCTCGTTCGCGAACTCTACTGCGCTATGGAGGCGAAGTGCGATGACGACCTCATCGCCGAGGTTCGTCTGGCAGTGGAGGCATACGGCAACCTCGTTGCTTCCGTCAGCGATGACGGCAAGAACAAGCACTTTGACCTCAACGAGGCGTCGCGTCTTTTCTGGCTTGCAGCCGACGCCGTCAAGACCGCCAAGGAGAAATTCCACGGAAGGCAACGGGGGCGAGAGGCCCAAGCGGCGCAGTGCGCACTGCAAACCGCCTGCTCGAGCGGTGCGAAGAGGTTGAGGCAGCTCATCGAGAGCCAGAGCGCGGTGTCGTGCGACACTAGAGGAAATCGGACGCGCTGACAGTTCCAACGAGCCGAGGCACAACAATGCCTCGGTTTTTCATTCTTAATTCCCCATTTTTCCGCTTCATCTAAAACTATCCTCACTGAAACCACAAAAACCTGACAGTTGATATCTTAATATTGACAAAAAAATACTTGCTATAATTAACCCTGTGGGATTGGCACCGATAATTTGTGCCAAAGAAGACGCTTTATAAGTCGATATTGTAAAGCAAAATAAAGAGACGCTTTTATAAGATTATATTGAGTTAAATTATGAAGAATTTAAGCACGATTGATTGGATAGCGTTAGTCCTAGTTATTATCGGCGGATTAAACTGGGGTGTGATTGGGTTTTTTAATCTTGATTTACTTGGACAAATTCTGGTTGATGCGTCAGGATTGTCACGCATCGTTTACGGGCTTGTCGGCTTGAGCGCGCTGTATTTAGTGTTTACCATGAAAAAACTGGCTCGGAAGTAATATTCGGAAGTAATATTTTGACGTTAAAGCGTTTCGTTTTGAGACGCTTTTTCGTTTGTTGCGACGAGCAAGCTTTATGTTATTTTTTACCGTAATGCAATTCCTTCTCCTTGTGCTACAATCGCCCAAATGAAACCATTCAGCATAAAGCAAGTCCCCTTACCGATTCTTATATTTTTAGGTGTTCTTTTGGTATTTCTCGCCTACGGCGGATATCGTTACTACACCCTTAACAAGGAGTATAAATCAGCCAAGGCCGAGCTTGGAAATAAAATTTCAGACATAGAAAGAATTGAAAAAAAGATTTCTGATATTGAGCTTGAAAAAACCAGCTTGAGCGACGCTCTGTACGCCGAACAAAGCAAAAACGCCATTTTCAAAGACCAGATTGACGAAATCACCGGCACAATCGGCACTTTAGAAAAATTAAGCCAGACCGACCCGGAATTGCTGAAAAAATACTCAAAGGTCTACTTTCTGAACGAACACTACGAGCCGTCAAAACTTGCCAATATTGATTCTAAATATCTCTCGGATAGCGAAGACGAACAATTCATTCATTCCGAAGTTCGGCCTTTCCTTAAAAAACTTTTGGACAGCGCCGCAAACAAGGATTTAAATTTGAAAATCGTTTCAGGGTTCAGGTCTTTCGGTGAGCAGACATATCTAAAATCCGGCTATGCCGTAACTTACGGCGCCGGAACGGCCAATCAATTTTCGGCTGACCAAGGATATTCCGAGCATCAACTCGGCACTACGGTTGATTTTACAAACTCGGCAATCGGCGCGACTTTGACTGATTTTGAAAAATCCGCCGAATATGCATGGCTGTTGGCCAATGCTTACAAATACGGTTTCATTCTCTCCTATCCCGAGGGAAACGCTTATTATCAATACGAACCGTGGCACTGGCGGTTCGTTGGCGACAAACTGGCCAAAAAACTCCATCAGGACAAAGCAAATTTTTATGACATGGACCAGCGCGAAATTGACCAATATCTGATAAATCTTTTTGATTAAAACTCGCGAATTGAAAGAATCTCCAGAGTTCCGGCGTCAAGCTCGGCTTGAAGCGAGATTCTGACGCCTTCTTTCGTGGCGTCGGTTTGCAGGATGATTCTTTCCCCTTGCCTGCTGATGATTTCAATTTCACAACTCCCGTTTTCTATGTAGTATTCGCCGTCAAGAGAATCCCCGCCCAGAAAAATTTTTAATCGGGCGATATTTATGCAGGAAATCGCGTTAAATCTGGCGGAGGCGGCGACTTGAGCTAAAGTAACATCTTTGGCCTGCAACCATGCCCGAGGAGCGGTTGAAACCACAAAAAAAACGGCCATAAGTCCGATAATCGTTACGACGAATAGGGCGATAAATCCTTTTTTGCCCATTCCCACTTTTTTCGTTCCTTTTTTCGTTCCTTTTTTATTCATTTCGGAAAAGATAGGTGGTCGTCCCAAAATTAAAGCCGTTAATAACCGCGCTAAACACAATCGTTTCAAAATTTACCGTCGACGGTCGGTAGAAAGTCAAACTTTCAATGAGGGTGCTTGTGGCAAATAGCGGTACGGATTCAACTCCTCCTTCCTCGTAGTCCAAAATGAGTCCATTCTCTAATTTTAGAGTGATTATCCCGAGGTTTTCCGTGTCAAAGGAAAAAACATCGGAGTATTCTCCAATTTCCGGTCTGATTACGCGCGTGGCCATTTGAGCGAAAAATCTTACTTTGGCCTCAAGGAATAAAAAATCCCGCGTGGCATCGCCATAAACATTTTGTTCCGATTGCCATGAATTCAAATCCGCAAGCAACGGCAAAGCGGTTACAGTCAAAACCGACAATAGGGCGATGTATAAAAGCGTTTCAATAAGCGTTAGTCCTCTGTTCATTTTATTCTTGTTTAAATAGATAAAGTGATTGGCCCGAGGTCACGGCGAACATATCGTTTTCAAAATCAATTCCAGTCGCGCTTGTCGGGAAATCTCTTTCGGCCGTTTGAATCGGACGGCCACCTCGGTTTAATTCAAAAATCTGAGTCACTTTTTGAGCGTTGCTTGTGGCGGCAAAAATAAACCCGCCGGCATATGCGATGCTTTGAACATCGGCGCCAGTCGGCGCCGAGCCAAGCAGATTTATTTCCAAAGAACCGTCGTCGGGATTAATCCGGTACCCAAGAACTTGAAGCTCGTCTCGGCCGGGCGCGACGCTCTTGTGTCTGCCGAGGAAGATTGAATTTCCGGCAACATGAATTGACCGACCGTCTTCATTCCCCGGCAAATCAATGGCCGCCGATTGGATTATGTTCGCCGGGTCCCGGACATCAAGAACGATTAAATCACGGATATTCCCCGAAGTGGCCAGAAAAGCGAAACCTTCTTTCACAGCAATATCGTTTATATTATGGTTGACTTCCCGACTGCCCAACCAACGAGGGAATTCTGGGTTTGAAACGTCAAAAATATGGAATTCGCGTCCGGCGGTGCGTTTAGTTCCGACATAAACCATGGAATCAAAATAAAAAATACTGACGGCCTCCGGACGCGACCCGGCCACACCCGGCAAAGTCGTTGTGGCGACAATCCGCATACTTGAGACATCGGAAACATCAATGATTACAAGCTGGCTACTGCTGCTGTGCTGGGCCGCAAACGCATAATTCTCCGAAACATCAATTTTATTTATGCCATCGCCAGCGTTTAAAAATGACAGTGTATGGGGTGGGGTTAAGGAAACAACCGCCACATCTGGGTCCGACTCTTGGGTTGGCCGAAGTGAGGTAAAAACATAATCCTTTGAAACATCAACGGAAACGGCCGGAAATCCGAGATTCACCGTTTCCGACAGAGCAAAACCGGTGTCCAAAAACCGCTTGGGTTGTCCGCCGCAATCCTTTCCGTATTTGCCGGCAATTTCCAGATTGCTCATTAGCAATGTCATGCTGGTAGTTGATACGCTTCGCCAGCCGGTTCGCCAAACCGACTCGGAATCAATCGTGTATTCACATCGGGTGAATGGTTTTGTTGTTAACGAGTTCAAAATGTCAAAAGGCGCCGTGCCTTGCTCGTTCAAAATCCGGCCGTCAAGAACGCCGACAAGTTTAAAATTCGCGATGTTTATGGCCGAAATAGTCCTTGCATTGTTCAAGAACAAATCGCCGACGGTCCACCGGGCGCCGAAAACCAGCACTACGATGGTTGAGAGCAGAGCGAGCGCCAGAATAATCTCAATCAAACCGACGCCTCTTGTCAAACCGACACCCCTCGTCAAGCCGACGCCTCCCGTATATTTTTTTCTAGAGTATCGCGCCGGCATTATTGATTGTGATGGTTTTATGACACAAGAAACCTTCTCCGCCGACTGAGATTCCAATATTTTGAGCGGGGGCGCCGACTCTATTTTGAAAAATAATGTCGTCGGTTGCCGTTACAGGCAGAGCGGACTGGCGACCGACTTGGTCAACCAAGAATGGAGCTTCCCCTTCGCGACTTTGAGCGATAACATAACCGTCGTCGGTAATTTCCAAAAGAACATAGCCTCGCTTCATAAACTGCGCAATATGGCGTGCGCGCTCAATGGCCAAAGTTACGGCTCGGATTTCCTGAAGGCATGAGAACCTGCCTAGCGCCGGCAAACTAAAAGTAATTGAGGCGATAGCGATGAGAGCGACAAGCGCCAGGACCAAAACCATCTCAATGAGCGTGAATCCGCGATTGTTTCTAAAACCACCACGACATGTAAATCCGTCATTGTTTTTAGACATTTTGGAAATGGGAGGTAATTCCATAAATCGGAAGAATAATTGAAAGGGCGATAAACCCAATGACGAAACTCATAGAAACCATGAGTGCCGGCTCAAGAGCGGCGGTTAAAATTCGGAGTTTGTCGTCAAGTTCCTCTCTTGTGATTTCAGAGACATTTTCCACCGAGTTCTCCATATTCCCTGTTTTTTCTCCGACGGACACAATGCCAAAAATATAAAGCGGGAACAATTTACTTTTTTCTCGGAAAAACTGAGCGAGAGACCTGCCTTGAGCAACGGTTTCGCCTGCCAACTTAAATGCGGCTTTATACTCGGCAGATTTCATTGTTTTTGACACGCCCGACAGAGCCGTAGAAAGTTGTTCCCCACCCCGGAGCAGGGTGAGAAGTGAGTCAAATGTTCCGCAAATAATCCTCAACCGAACGACTTGCCCGACGAGAGGAATCCTGATGAGCGCATAATCCAAGAAAACGCGCGATTTTTGGGAAAATTCAGTAAGCAACACGACAGAAGATACGCTCGCGGACAAAACAAGGATGAGAATCAACCAATGCTCGGAAAGCAATCGGCTTAAACCAATGAGCAAACGAGTTGAAAACGGCAATTGGACTTTGAGCGTCTCAAAAAGCGGAATGATTTTAGGAAAAACAAATAACATCAGTCCGAGGATAAGCCCCACGGTTCCAATAAGAATTACGGTCGGATATGCCGTCGCGCCGACGATTTTCTTTTTTAGGTCCAGCGTCTTCCTTATTTGGACATGAGCTTCTTTCAGAGAACGCGCGAGCGCTCCGCTTCTTTCGCCGAGTTCAGCCGCATATCGGCTTATTTCGCTGACAGCCATTCCGACGCCGTCGGTAAATGCCTGGGCAAGGGTCTTCCCGCTTTCCACGGCGCCGCGCCATCGTCTGAATGTTTCTTTTTTGCGCCGCGACTCGGATTGGTCTTCAAGTATTTGAAGGGCTTCGTTGAGCGACATGTGGGCGGAAAGATACAGCGACAGCTTATTGAGCATGTCGGCCTCGGCTTTAAGCGAAAATTTCGGGGTAAATATTTTCATGTCAACGGTGATAAGCCGAAACAATTTCTTCTATTGTTGTTTTTCCCTGAAAGACCTTATCAACGGCATCCTCTATAAGCGGGGTCATGCCGTTTTCAATCGCGCATTTCCGAAGCTCGTCGGACCGTGCTTTTTGCATAATCATTTCGCCTATTTGTTCGTTCAACAAAAGAACTTCAGAAATCACCGTCCGTCCCGAATATCCGGAATTCCGGCAATCAACACAGCCACGGCCGCGGGTGATTTTTTGGACAACGGGACCATCCGGAACGCAATGCATTCGGCTTTGTATCCGGCATTGTATCCGGCATTTTTCCAAAAACTCAATTTCACTTGCCGTAATTTTTCTTTCAATCGCGCATTTTTGGCAAACCTTCCTGATGAGACGCTGACTGACTATCGCCCGAACCGTTGAAGCAATTAGGAACGGTTCAACGCCCATGTCTATAAGCCGTGGCAGGGCGGTGACTGCGTCATTGGTGTGAAGAGTTGAGAGCAAGAGATGACCGGTAAGCGCCGCATGAATTGAAAGCTCGGCTGTCGCCGTGTCCCGTATTTCGCCGACCATTATCACATCAGGGTCCTGTCGGACAACCGCCCGCAAGGCCGTCGCGAAGGTCAGACCGCCGTTTACATTTCCGTTTCCATTTCCGTGCCCGCCGTTTCCGTAAATGGGAATCTGGGTGATGCCACCAACGGCATATTCTATCGGGTCCTCCAGCGTAACCGCCGAGACCTCTGGCACAGAGACCTTTTGTAAAATGGCATAGAGCGTCGTTGTTTTGCCGGAGCCGGTCGGACCAACGACCAAAATCATGCCGTGAGTCGCGGAAAGCGCCTGATTAATTTTCTCCTCATTACGCACACTAAACCCGAGATTTTCGAGCGTGTGGGTATGTGATGTTTGCGGTAACAAGCGCAAGACGCATTTCTCGCCGTGAAATGACGGGACAACCGAGAGACGGACATTCAAGGCGACGCCGGTGATGTTGACCTTAAAACGCCCGTCCTGGGGCGACATTCTGACATCCGTTCGGAGCGACGAAAGAACTTTCAGGCGCGCGACCGCTTCCTCATGAATCTCTTTTTTGTATCGACCGAGATGCACAAGTCCGCCGTCAATTCGGATTCGCACCCGGCATTCGTGTTCAGCCGGTTCAATGTGAATGTCCGAGGCCTTATCCGAATAAGCGCGGATAATCACTTCGTCAATGAGCTTCACGGGCGAATGCGCAATTATTTCTTCTCGCATTTTCTCCCGTGTAATTTTTGTTACCGCTTCCATAACACACGGGGGCAGTATATCTATGCGACCTAAAATTTCGTTTAAGAACGATTAAACTCGTGGAGTATTTATTTCTTCCGGAAACCACCAGTTTTTCATTCCCCAAAAACCCTTATTTATAGCCCTTAACCAGTAATGTTCGCGTCCCGTGTCCCATTTTGCTTGACAAAAAACTGGACTCGTGTACGCTATACACCAGTTCTGAGACATGTGCGGTTTCCCGTTGGATGGCAGCCCATAGGCAGGTGCGAATTTTGCGTGACTCACGCAACGATTCTCCAGACTCGTTCTGGCTCCTCCTAGCCCAGGTGACTGCCGAGTCAGAGGCGAGAGCTTCTGATTGCTTGCGACTGCACGTCGCCAATGTGGTGCCTCCGCACAGGTTGAAGATGGGGCCCTGTTACGTTCGCGTGACAGGGCCCATTTTCTATACCAAAAATCACTTCACACCTTCCGAATATTCATTCATCACAATTCCCGCCGCAACAGCGACATTTAGCGAGCGAACGCTTCCCCTTTGAACAATCGCCACCACTGTGTCGCATTTTTCTAAAATTTCCGGCGGTATTCCCGCGCTTTCTTGCCCGAAAATTATGAGCGTTTTTTTATTTTTATCCCATTTATAATCTCCGAGCGGAATCGCCTCGGCGATATTTTCTACACCGACAACCACATCGTATTCCTTAAAAAGCCCGTCAATATCTTCAACAAATTTCAAATGCCTGAAATGAGAATAAAATTCCGCTCCGACGCTCGCCCGTCTGTCAAACTTTTTATGGCCGTATAGGATTATTTCCCGCGCCCCAAACGCATTCGCCGACCTCACGATATTTCCCGCGTTATTATCCAAAAGAACATTCATAATCAGCACGCTAAAATTAAGCTTCTTTTCTTCAAGATATTTTTTTGTCTCCGCATCGGTCAGCCACTTCAAATAGTCCGCAACATTGCGGGGTTTGTTGGGGTCGTAAGCCAAACTGTTGAATTCAAATTTGGGCATTAAATCATTAAGTGATGCTCACGCCGCTTGATTCCTTGTTATGCATTTCAAAAATCAGTTTTCGGACTTCTTCCGGCCGAGTGGCGCTTTTCATCGTAAAATCCCGGCTGTTCTCCGCCGCGGTCTGAACGCGCAAATCGCCAAATTTAAAAAAGGTAGCGACCACTCCCCTGACTTCAACCGTAACATCCTGAATTTTGTCAAAGCGCAAATTTGAAATTTCCCGATGAAAAATTCCCTTTTGCTCAATGTCAATAATTCGCTTATTGGTAACATACCAGACATCCAAATAATAATTCGTCCAATTAATAAAAAGAACAATCCAGAGAAGCAGAAGCCAGAGAGCATAGAAGAACAGCGTAATGAAAAAATGGTTGGTGATTCCTCCGGCCACCTTATCCGGCAGAAAAGCCAGAGCGATTAAGTATAAAATCGGAGGAAAAATGAACAATAAGACCGTCAGAACGACATGCCCAAGCAAAACAATCCAATGCCGCCGAACCTCGCGGATGATTCTTTCGTCTGGCTCAAGTTCTAGGTGAGTAAATACCATTTGGACAAATTGAAAATTAGTCGGCTAAACAAAAATTAAAGCAAACAAAGCAATGAGAACAATGGGCACTGATACCAAGAAATACACCAATTCGGCAAAAACAACCTTTTTACTGCGCATTCCGTACTTGCGCCAGTGGAAAAGGAGGATACCGCTCGTTATCAGATAAATCAGAAAAACAAGGCCAAAGACCGACCATAATGCGGTTTTTACAGCTGTTCCGCCCAGGGTTGCGGTTATTAATGTTGATGTGGCCGAGAGCATACCGAGTTATTATACTAGAGTTATGCCCGCGAGAAAATGGTTTTGGCGGTCTAAAGCGCTCCCTAAACCGTCTTGTGATATTGCTGTTTCTTCGCTAAAATCATTGGATTATGGCAAAAAAAACAACCGCAAAACTTGAGACCTCTCCGTATAAGGGCGTCCGGGATTTTTATCCGAGCGATATGTTCGTTGAAAAATATCTGTTTGAGAGAATGCGCCGAACGGTTGAAAGTTTCGGTTATGTTGAATATGGAGCGTCCATTCTTGAACCGGCCGAGCTTTATCGGGCAAAAACCGGCGAGGAAATCGTGAACGAACAAACATATACTTTTAAGGACCGAGGCGGGCGCGAGGTAACTTTACGGCCGGAAATGACGCCGACCGTCGCCAGAATGATTGCCCAGAAACGGCGCGAGCTTTCGTTCCCGCTTCGCTGGTATTCAATACCGAACCTTTTCCGATACGAACAACCCCAGCGCGGACGGATACGGGAACATTTTCAGCTTAACGTTGACGTATTCGGCGTGGACAGCGAGCGAGCCGACATTGAAATCGCATCACTGGCCTATCAGTTGATGAAGGACTTGGGCGCCGAAGACAAGGATTTTGAAATAAGAATTAATGACCGAAATCTCCTGAATTATTTTTGGGATAAGGTTGGCGTGCCGGAATCAAAACGATTGGCGCTTTCAAAAATAATGGACAAAAAAGCGAAAATTTCCGGAGACGCTTTTGCGGCCGCGATAGAAACCGAGACCGGCAAAAAAGCGCCGAAAATTATTGCGGCTTTGGAGTCGGGCCGAGCGTTTATGAAGGCAATCGGCAACGAGGACGAGAAAAGCGAAGTGAATAAACGACTTATCGCTATCATAGATGGATTATCAAAATTAGGCGTTTCAAATGTTGTTTTTACGCCGACTCTCGTCCGAGGTTTTGACTATTATTCCGGCTTTGTTTTTGAGATTTTTGACACCAATCCGGAAAATATCCGCTCTATTTTTGGCGGCGGACGCTACGACAATCTGCTTGAAATTTTCGGCGCCCAGCCGATACCGGCCGTCGGTTTTGGCGCGGGCGATGTGACCCTTGGCGATTTTCTTAAAACCCACGACCTCTTGCCTGATTATCGGTCGCCAACCCTTCTATATTTGGCCGTGCTGGATGACGAATTTGACTTTGCTGATATTCTTGCCGAAAAAATCCGCGACCTCGGCGTTGCCGTTGCGGTTGATTACACTAACAAGACCGTCGGAGACAAGATAAGAAAAACGGCCGTTGACATGATTCCCTACTTCGGCGTCGTCGGGTCGGCCGAGGTCAAAAGCCGAACAATAAAAATTAAGAAAATGGACGAACGGGTTGAAACCAGTTTTGCCCTAGACGAAACTGGGTTGGCCACATTAGCAAAAATGATTCTGGGAACAAAAGACGAACAGCCTGCGTCCGACGAAATAACACCCGACAAAGTGGCGCCTGCCGCAAAAAACGGCAAATAAAATGAAAAAGGTTGTCTTTGACATTGAAACAAGCAATGTATTCGCGGACGTCGGCAAAAACGATGCGTCTCTTTTGGACATTTCCGTTGTCGGTGTCTATGATTACGCAACCGATAAATACTATATCTTTGAGCAAAATGAATTTAAGGGTCTTTGGCCGATTCTGGAAAATGCCGACCTGCTCATCGGGTTTAACTCGGAACATTTTGACATGCCTCTTCTTAACAAATACTATTCTGGCGATTTAACGAAAATTCGGCACTTGGACATCCTGAAAGAAATCAGGAATTCGTTCGGCCGAAGAATGAAACTTGACCAAATCGCCGAGGGCACGCTTGGAATCAGGAAGTCCGGACAGGGCATGCAAGCAACCGTTTGGTGGAAAAACGGCGAGCACGAAAAGGTCAAAAGATACTGCCTTGACGACGTCAAAATCACCAAAGATGTCTTTGACTACGCCGTAAAAAATAACCAATTGAAGTTCAAGGAGGACGGAAAAATAATTGACATCCCGCTTGTTGGCGCCGAAAAATGGGCCGAACCAATCAGCGCCGGCGCCATGACTTTTTCTATGCCGTTTTAATTCAAAAAACAGAAAAAACCTCGGTATATGATATAATTGTCCAGTTCATTTAATTTTAATTAACCAGCAAATGGAAGAAAAACGAATGTCCCATGCAGTGCCGATTGCGATTGTCATGGCTGGAATTTTGATTGCCGGCGCCGTTTATTTTTCAAACAAAGGCAACCCGACGGCCAATCCAAACCAGAATCCCGAAAATACAGACATCGGCCAGAATGCCTCCGTAAAGACCGCCGAAATCGCAATCAATCCGGTTTCACAAAAGGACTACATCCGCGGCAATCCTGACGCCAAAGTTGTGATTGTTGAATATTCAGACACTGAATGCCCGTTCTGCAAACAATTTCACGGCACGATGAAAAATCTGACCGGCAAGCTTGCCAAAGACGGCACTATCGCCTGGGTTTACCGACATTTCCCGATTGTAAAACTCCACCCCAAAGCCCCTAAAGAAGCCGAGGCCCTTTTATGCGCCGGCAAAATCGCCGGCAACAGCGGTTTTTGGGATTACGCCGACCGCCTTTATGCCATAACTCCCTCAAACAACGGCCTGGACCCCGTTCAATTACCGGCCATTGCAAAAGATGTCGGCCTTGATGAAACGGCGTTCAACACCTGCCTCTCAAGCGGTGAAATGGCACCAACGGTGGATTTGGATTATCAGGACGGAATCAGAGCCGGCGGAACCGGCACACCGTTTAGCGTTTTTGTGGCCAGCCAGCCATTTGACAAAAAAAGTGTT
>ERZ1292623.2308-Hain-H51-01um-R1-2308-length-17261-cov-7_pt2 | contig 12021 bp, 16 predicted proteins | sample MGYA00564398_ERZ1292623 | MGnify/ENA primary metagenome ERZ1292623 (study PRJEB36523, sample SAMEA6512633) | groundwater metagenome | collected 2019-01-07 | study: AquaDiva: Metagenomics assemblies of 32 groundwater samples | reverse complement strand
CGCCGAGCGAAGCGAGGCGAACCAAAACTCTTTGACTTTTCCTGTCTGGTGCCCTCGGCAGGAATCGAACCTGCATCTCTCCCTTCGCAGGGGAGTGTCCTATCCATTGAACGACGAGGGCTTATGTTTCTTCCTCTCTAAAAACCCAGCCACTCCCCCAAGAGTTCGAGCAGAGAATCTTCATGTACGGTTTCGGGTAATTTGTCTTTCAATAGTTCTCTCGCTTTAGACGCAATCTTGGAATCAAGTGGAATTCTTACAAAAGGGTTGAACGGCGTCTTTCTCCTTATTATCAATTCATCCAGTCTTCCTGGGCGGTTTCTTATAGAAAAACCCTGGAGTTGGTCATAATGGTATGTAATTTTTTTTCCTATTGCAACCCCTTCCGTATTAATCTTGAAATCAAAAACTTGTGGTTTTCTTCTTCCGAAAGCAATTATCATTAATGATGCCAAAACTACAAATATTGCGAAGAAAAAATTCCTCTGAAATAAGGAAAATATTATGAGCGTTACAGAGGCTACGATTATAAATAAATACCAAGCCTCACTTTTACGAACATGTTCGTATTCTGCTGCACGCCAGTTTATTTCTGTTTTATCCATAAATTAATTGTACATCAGAGCCCCGAGGGAATCGAACAAAATCCGCCTTGGGCGGATTTTTTGAAACCCTTCGGTTTCAATACTTCCGGTACGGGAGACCAAATGTTCTCCCGACCCCACTCTTGTTCGAATCCTGCAAGAATAAACAAAAAACAGCCAAGCGCTGTTTTTTTGTTTATTGTAGCCCCGACGGGATTCGAACCCGTGTACCAGGCTTGAAAAGCCTGTGTCCTAGGCCAGACTAGACGACAGGGCCATACACGCGGAGGCGGAAGCCCCGCTGCTGCGGGATTGCTGTTTGTTGCCAATCGCTCCGCTCTTGCCTGCATGCCGCAGGCAGGGACAAACAGGGAAGATTCTCATTTCGTTCGAATCTTCAGCTCCCAGATACAAATTTGGAATACCACGAGGTATTCAAATCTGTATTTGCGGAGGCGGAAGGATTCGAACCTTCGAGAGGATTGCTCCCCTAACATCTTAGCAGGATGCTGCTTTAAACCACTCAGCCACGCCTCCATTTTCGTATTTACATTGTCTGTACGCGGCATCTATTCGAGCCACGCCTCCATTTTTGTATCTATATTTTCTGTACGCGGCATCTATTCGAGCCACGCCTCCTTTCACAAACAATCCTTGTTTTTATATCATTTTTTTGGTAACTTTACAACACGTAATATGACCCCGAAAACAAAGAGTCAAAATGAAATAGTGCGTTCCCCAATCGTTGTGGTAATGGGACATGTTGACCACGGCAAGACCGCGCTTTTGGACTATATTCGGAAAACCAATGTGGTTTTGCGTGAACCCGGCGGTATTACACAATCCATTGGTGCATATGAAATAGAACATAACGGCAAGAAAATAACTTTTTTAGACACGCCGGGTCATGAGGCTTTCTCAAAAATGAGAGCAAGAGGGGCGAGCGTTGCCGATATTGCTGTGCTTGTTATAGCGGCTGATGAAGGCGTAAAACCTCAAACGAAAGACGCGTTGAAACATATTGAGGAATCAAAGACCCCGTTTATAGTTGCTTTGAATAAGATCGATAAACCGGGAGTTAATATTGAAAAAGTTAAAAGCGAATTAGGCCAAGCGGGCATCTATCTTGAGGGCTCGGGCGGAAATGTTTCTTTTCAGGCTATATCTGCGAAAACCGGCGAAGGGGTGCAGGATTTGTTGGATTTAATACTTCTTTCTGCAGAAGTCCAAGACCAAAAATTCTCTAAAGACGCACCCGCAAGCGGCATAATTCTTACCGTTCAAGTAGATTCGCGCAAGGGAATTGTGGTGGGCGGAATAGTGAAAAACGGAATTTTGAAAAAAGGAGAGATTGTCTTCACGCCTAGCGCAAGCGGTAAAATAAAATCACTCAAGAATTTTATAGGAGTTGAAGTTGAAGAAATTGAGCCGAGTGCTCCGGCAATGATTTTGGGGTTTGAAAATGCGCCCGAGGTAGGCGAAAAATTTTCTGTGAACCAGGGTGATATTGAGGAAATTGTAGCGAAATTTCGCACGTCTAATGATGTGAGGGAGCGCACGGGAAAAAAATTAGTGAATGTTATCCTTAAAGCCAACGAAGGTGGGACTCTGGATGCGCTAGAGCATGTTGTCGGAAATCTAAGTAAGGAGATCTCGATTATTGATAAAGGAATCGGAGACATAAACGAAAACAATATTAAGCTCGCAATAACTACGAATTCTATAATTGTCGGTTTTAAAGTTAAGGCTGATAAGGCTGCGTTGAATTTGGCACAGGCGAAAAACATAAGAATGATTCTTTCCGATATTGTCTACGATTTAGAGAAAGAACTAGAAAAAGACATGTTGGAAATCATAAACAAGGAAGACAAGGTTTTGGAAATATTGGCGGCGTTCGGGAAACTAAAGGGCAAAAAACAAGTTGTTGGTGGTAAAATAATTAAAGGCCCTATAAAAAATCAGGAAAAATTTCGGGTTTCGGTGGATGATGCCGTGGTAGGCGAGGGGAAAATCTTAAATTTGCAGGCGGGGAAACAAGATGTTTCACAAGCCGAATCAGGCGAGGTGGGCCTTTCGGTGGAGACGACCGTGGAAATAAAACCCGGTGCAAAATTATTATTTTAAATGCGGCCGTACAGGAATCTTAAAATCAGCGATCTCGTACAGAAAGAATTAAGCAAACTCTTAATAAGAGAGCTGGATTTTGAAGGCGCGTTTGTTACCATAACCAGCGTTCATGTGGCCGAAGATTTGTTGCAAGCCGTCGTGATTTTGGGTATTATTCCTCACGAACGTGGCCCGATGGTTTTTGCTAAGTTAGAGGAGAAACGGAGATTGCTCCAACATCTGCTATTAAAGAAAATGAACATTAGGCCAATGCCGACCCTAAGGTTCCAAATACAGGAACCGGAAAGTGTAAAATAATGAGATGGGCCATATATGGCCGCGTAGCCAAGTGGTAAGGCGAGGGTCTGCAAAACCCTTACACGTGGGTTCGATTCCCACCGCGGCCTCGTGGAATTATGAATGCTTTGTTAGCTATATTCCAAAAAGTGCCGATGATCGTTCTAATGCTGATAGGAGTTCTTTTTGTCGCTTTGGGAGATTTTCTCGGTAAATCCTGGTCGTTGCAACAAAAGCACCTTTTTTATTTCCTTGCTATTTTGAGTTACGGGGCGGGGAATATTTTCTACTTACCGACTCTCCTTCGAGAAGGTCTCGTGGTCACTACGATTATTTGGAGCATTTTGGTCATTCTTGTGTCCATATTTATCGGAATGGTTATGTTTGGCGAAACATTATCGCCCCTAAGGTCGGTGGGTGTCATTTTTGGAGTCGTTTCCCTTGTCATTTTACAGATGGCAAAATAGAATCTATTACATGCCCGGGTGGCGGAATTGGCAGACGCAGCAGACTTAAGATCTGCCGCTCGCAAGGGCGTGCCGGTTCGACTCCGGCCCCGGGCACCAACATATGAGAAGTAAATTTATATTAATTTTATTAGGGATATTGATTGCGCTCGTCGGCGTTTATTTTTTAGCCTCTCTTGTTACGCCAGGAGATGTTTATAAAATACCGGAGCCGGCGCAATCAAATTTTAAAGGTCCGGGCGACGCGCCGATGAGAATTGAGGGGCCGACGGGTCCGCCCCCAAGTCCTAGATAAGAATACGAATTAAAGCGGGTATGGTTTAGTGGCAGAAATGCCCCGATGGCCATCGGGGAGACGCGGTTTATATGAATTGTGTATATATTTTACAAAGTGAGAAAAATGGAAGGTATTATATTGGGAGTACTAATGATTTGAACCGACGTTTAGATGAACATAATTCAGGAAAAACCAAATCGCTCGTTGGGATTAGACCCCTTAAGCTTGTTTTCGAAAAAGAATTTTTGTTATTGCACGATGCTAGAAGGGTTGAAAAAAACCTCAAAAGATTGAAGAATAGAAGAATTATAGAACAGATAGTTAAAGATGGAGAAATAAAGGGATTTGCGGGTATGGTTTAGTGGCAGAATGCGTCCTTGCCAAGGACGAGACGGCGGTTCGATTCCGCCTACCCGCACAAGATAAAAAACAGCCGGTTCGGCTGTTTTTTATTTATGATATCCTGAAGAAATTTCTTTTGCCCCTCTTCAAAATTTCTCCGCCGGCTAGAATCAAATCCTCCTTGTAGTCTCTTTTGATTTCCCCGCCGATTTCTATCGCCCCCTGTTCCACCAGCCGACGCGCTTCGCTCCTGCTTTCTACGCCGCTTTGAATCAAAAGATCTATTATATTTATCTCTTTATTTTTAACTTTCAACTCCGGTATGTTTGCAGGAATCTCATTTTTAGAAAAAGCATTAATAAATTCTTCCTTCGCTTTTTTGGATTTTTTCAGATGATACATTTCTACAATCGTCTCGGCTAAAAGCATTTTTGATTCATAAGGACCCAAATCTTTCGGCTGATCTATATCAGTTAAATAAGTGAAATATTTTTCAATCAAAACATCGGGTATAGCCATTATTTTTCCGAACATATCATTTGGTTCGTCATTCAGGCCAATATAATTTCCATAACTCTTGCTCATTTTTTTAACGCCGTCTGTGCCCTCAATCAATGGAACGGTCATAATGTCCTGCTCCGCCATTCCGAAATGTCTTTGCACGCGTCGCCCCACCAATAGATTAAATTTCTGATCAGTACCGCCAAGTTCAATGTCAGCTTTTATTGCAACCGAATCGTAACCTTGGAGCAGGGGATAAACAGTTTCTAGAAGGGATATTTCTGCGTCTTCTGATAATCTTTTTTGGAAATCTTCGCGTTTCAATATCTGTTGGACCGTTGCACTTCTCATTAATTCAAGCATCTTTTTTAATCCGTCTTTCTCGTGCCATTCGCTGTTATATCTCACTTCTGTTTTTTTAACATCAATCACCTTGCCTGCCTGATCAAGATAATCTTTCATGTGCCCCTTAATCTCATTTTCCGAAAGCGGAACGCGAGATTCAGATCTTCCAGACGGGTCACCGATTTGGCCCGTGAAGTCTCCGATTATCAAAACGATTTTGTGCCCCAATTCTTGGAATTGTTTCAACTTACGGAGCACGACAGTATGCCCTAAGTGTAAATCAGGGCTTGTTGGGTCAATGCCTAGTTTTACGCGCAACTTTCTACCAGACTCAAGCTCTTTCTTGAGGTGGTCCTCAACTATTATTTCGTCAACTCCACGTTTTAAGAGCTTCTCAATATTGTCCATTTCTGTAATTATAGTTTTACGAAACAAATCCCGCCAGTCTATAGACTGGCGGGATTGTCGTTCTATTTGTTTGTTCGAAGGTTGCTAAGTTTTGTAACGTAATATATAAATTAAGGCAGTAGCTTGTTGCATTAATGGATAGAGAGGAGATTCGATATGTCGAAATACCCTAAGTCCGGAGAAAGAGGCTCGCCGAATACGTCAAGCATGCCTAGCAAGGATCATTCAAGCAAAAGTCATCCTGAATCACATCGAGACGTTAGGGTCTACGACGACAAAGGCGATCAGACAGACAAGCTCCACATTCCTCCTTCCAAAGAGGACAAATAAGATATGAACGAGGCATTAACTATTTCTGTTGTGCCTCTTTTATTTTTCCAAATCGATTCCAAAAAGACGCATTGCCTCATCTGGAATAAGTTCATCAGCGGCGCCAATCAAATCATCTTTTGAAATCTCTTCTGCCGGACCAGAGAAATGAATTCCAAGGGTGTCATACGCCTTTAGTATCTCCTCCTTGCTTAACGAATTTAATTTTTGCGTGAGCGCATTCCACAGATCTTTATTCCACCCCTCAGGAACCCCATTAACAAATTTTTTGCTTCTCATGGGCGGGCGATATAATTCGCGGTTTGAGCCCTCTTCTGTATTGTTCTGCATAAAGCTCTTTTATTTTTTCGTTTTAATTATTTGGTCTATGAGGCCGTAGTTTTTTGCTTCTTCTGGCGTAAGATAAAAATCGCGGTCGGTGTCTTCTTCAACCCTCTGAATTTTTTGTCCGGTATGTTTGGAGAGTATCATATTTATCTTGTCCTTTATTTTCAAGATGTGTCGCGCGGTGATTTCTATTTCGCTTGCTTGCCCTTCGGCTCCGCCCATTACTTGGTGCAAAAGAATTTCTGCATTTGGGAGAGCAAATCTTTTTCCTTTTTGACCGGCCGCCAAAAGCACCGCGCCCATCGATGCTGCTACGCCAATACAGATTGTGGAAACGGGGGATTTAACAAATTGCATTGTGTCATAAATTGCCATTCCAGCAGTAACCGATCCGCCCGGGGTATTTAAATAAATTTGAATATCTTTTTTAGAATCTTGATGGTCTAAAAATAAAAGCTGGGCGATAACACTATTTGCCACCTGGTCAACTACTGGTCCGCCTAAAAAGACAATTCGTTCCTTCAAAAGGCGCGAGTAGATGTCATAAGCTCTTTCGCCATATGCGGTTTTGTCAATAACGGTAGGTATGAGGTTCATCCCGTTAGAAAATTAAAACCAGCACCTTTCTGACCAAAAAAGTTTTTAATTTTAGCATCAAAACGAGTGATGACAGCAGACATCTTTATTAATTTTCTAACGGGATTCATGGCTAGTATTTTACCAGCAGAATCTCGGATGCGTCAAATTCTTTGAGGTATTTTATATTTGCTTCGCTCCTAACAGTTACATCGTTGCCAACCGCAAGCTCTGAAAGTTTCATTGCCACGGTTTGTGGATTGCCTCGTGCGTCAATCTTGTTGTAGTCAAGTAGCCAGATTCTCGTGGAGTTCAAAACGTTCGCTGTGCGGATTTCTTTGGCTCTGTCAGTACCGTCTGTGTGGGGGAGATAATCGTCTGGATTATAAACCTCTAGTTTGATTGAAGAACCGATAACATCTTTTATCTTCCCTCCAAAACCTTTTATTTCAGCAGGCGGTGCGGGGAAAATAGCGTCAACAAGAGGCATGAATTTTTCCTCTGCTTGTTTTGTGCCCTGTCCCTTTCCTATATATACGCCAGCAATAAGAGAAACCGCTACTACTGCCAACACAAGAAAAGTGGTTAATGCTTTTTTGGATTTATCCATATTGCTAATATTATAACATTTTAGTTCTCCCTAAAGCGCGGTTTTGTTGAACATTGATCTATCGCAAGAATAACTATGTGTGGGATTGACAAAGCGTCTAAAATAGCTTATAATTAGAGGCAGATCATTGAAGCTCCGACAAACACTCCCAAACGAGGATACCGACATGAAAACCGGAACAAGATTGTTTTTTGTTTCCGTTCTCGGCATCTTCGGATGCGGGGACGGCCCGACAAGGCCCAAGCTCGAGGCTCCGCAGATCACATCCGTTTCGGAGTCCAACGTCGCACAGACCTCCGCGAGCATTTCTGCTTCAGCGGACAAGTCAGCGACGTTCGTAATCCATTACGGTGAGACAGCGAGCTACGGCAAGGAAACGCAAGAGTTTGGCCCTGCGATGAGTTTCACAGGAAATCTTTCCGGACTCACGCCCGGGACAGACATCCACTACGCGGTAATTGCAAGAAACGCCGCGGGATCTGGTTTTACTGCTGACAGGGTTTTCAGGACTCTCCAGGTGCCGCTCCAGATTCTATCGGTTTCCGTTTCCGACATCACCCAAACATCCGCAAAGGTGCGAGTGGTGACGAATAGAGCCGCGAATTCATCTGTTGAGTTCGGTAAGACCACGAGTTACGGCAGTACGACGGCAACTCTTGGTCCCACAACCGAAATGGTTCACTCAATCGCGAATCTTGATCCGGGGAGTGTGTATCACTTCCGGGTTTCGACAAGTGATGGAGTCGCGACTGTTTTGAGCGGGGATGCGATCTTCACTACGTTGCTTGATGCTTGCGACCCGGCGAACACGAATCAGCAAAAGGTCAGCGTGACATTTCTGTACAGGCCTAAGGAGACGCCCGACTACGGTATTTCTATAATGCCGGAAGTTACGGACTGCGCTGGCAAGATCGTGCTTGAGCCCCGTTTCCAGATATTTTCTGCTGACAATGGAGCAACCTACACGTTTGTTGTTAACGTGCGGGTCAACCATCCCAGCGGGGCCAATCCTCACTCTGTTCGGTTCTGGAGGGTGGCTAGCGCACTTCTCGTATTGAGGCCGCTTGAAGGAAACGAATTTACCTTGAACGGCGTGAGTCCTGTTGCTCACACCGACACTCTTCCGCCTCCTTCGGGATGTATTCCAGAGGCGCAGTGCAAGCCAGGAGTCGGATGGCTCTTCAGAGTAGATAGTAACGGAGTAGTCCGTCCGTAGAACAAAGAAGCCCCCCAGAAGTTTGGGGGGCTTTTGCTATTCGTGTTTGCCCCGATACCAGACCCTGCACTTCCGCTTTTTACAACGTCTTTCAATAGATTATGTATTTAGAAAAAAAATCTGACTTGCGAACGACCAATATCTATTCCAGGAAAGCGGGTGGGCGTTGCAGTGCAGGGCTCGGTACGGGGTTTGACGGTAAGATATTTAAAAATGTAGGATTAGAGGAGCTAAGTTTTAAACTTTTAGCCTGTTATTGCGCGGGGAGACTGTGATGAAAAATATTGGCGTTGTCGTCTTGGCATCTTTTGTCATTCTTTGTTGCTGTAGCTGCGGGTGGGACAAGGTTGTAAGAAATATCATTCCAAAGCAAGCGGTAGGAATCACAGTCCTCTTGGTCAAGCCCGCAGAATCAAACGTCGAAGTAGGGAAGCGGGACTCGAATGTCGTTATATTTTGTGTGCCAACAGGACGAGAAGCTGGAGTTAAATCCAACAACTCGAATGCCCGCATAATATTGGAAGAGACACTCTTCTATGACGACACGGTAGATGTAGACCCCTATTGTAATGGCAATAAAGGCTGGTATGCGGCAATGCGATTTTTGAGGATTTCCCCCGATACAGGAACTGGGGTTTACGATATTTTTCTGAAGTCCGGCGACGACACCACAAGGGCCGCCTTCAAAATAGGTTTCCCCAAGGCCCCATGATTTGGGGTCTTTTTGTAGGAGTCAGTATGTTATAATAGATTTATGAATCCCGTTAGAGACAATCAGATTATCAATTCGATGAATTATATGGAAACACAAAAAATTATGGTTATAAAGGTCAAGTCGTATATCTACGGAAGCGCAAACGCTTCCTGTCTCTAACGGGATGAAACTATTTAGGAATCCGTTTTTTTATACGACCCTTTTATTGTCCGCTCTTCTTATCTTTCAGATTTCCAATTTAGTAAGTGCTGCATGGGGTGATGCAACCGAACCTTTCCCGGGTGGCAACCCCGCAGCTCCTCTTGATACCAGCGCATCAACTCAGTCAAAACTCGGTGTGACTTTTACACAAAGTGCTGGAGTTAATAGACTAACACTAGACTCGGGACTGCCAATCTATGGAACAAACGGATCAGCTGCTCAACCGGCTTATATTCCTCGCACTTCAAGCGGAGAATCAATTATGATTTTTGATGGAGCGGGTTTTAGTATTAGGAAATTTGGTTCAGCCACGGATATTTTATCTGTCACAAGCGCCGGCAACGTAGAGGTGAACGGATCGCTAAAATTAGGTGCTGGTGGCGGTATAATCTCTGGATCGAACGGTTTTGTCGAAGTTTTTGGAAGCGGTTTGCCCACGGGAAGTGGGTTGCTCCTTTCACCGAACGATGTTGCGCTTTGGGGGAAAACCAGAAGTAACGTGAATACCAGGCTAATATTCTTGGGTAACGATGACAATACTTATATTAACGCTCCCGCCACTGGGCAAATCAAATTCAGGATTGCTGATTCTGATAAAATAGCGATTGATGATAACGGAGTGGGGATTGGTACTCTTTCTCCTAGAGCAAAACTACACGTGGCTGGCAATATCAGGGTAGACACCCCAACAGATAATACCGCCAATCCACCGTTTAAAAAAAACTTACCAATAACGGTTAATGGAGTAACTTATCTTATAAAACTTTATCAAGACCCAAATACCCCATGGCTGTATGGTGCTCAACATACAGAAGCCAATTGTACTGATTTAGGAGGAACCGTCACGAACCACAGCGAGCAGACATGCGATTACGATAATACTGGACAGTGTTGGACTGATAATTATAAGTTTTGTAAACTTCCCCCAGCCCCTACTTGTCCAGGTGGTTGGAACCAGTTCCTGAATTACAGAGCAACTACCGCCAAGAGCTGTTCTGGCGTGGATGTTTCTCAATGCACAGGAGCTACATCTTGCACTACCGGCTCTCACGTTTTTGCGGACACACCGACGGAACAATGCGGATTCTATAATGAGGTGTGGACTATCACCGGCACTTCGGCACCAGTGTGTAGTTTAACGTCTGGAAATTGTGCCGCTAACGTAACACAAGTAGGTTGTTATTAAGAATTAGAAAACTTCTTCAAAAACCGCTCTCGCCAGAGCGGTTTTTGCTATAATTAGATTGAATGTTGAATCCCGTTAGAGACAACAAAAGCATCAATATTATGATTTACAATAGAACAAAGACAATCTCCACAATAAAGGTCAGGCTATTTATTCACGTCCCGTTAGAGATCCGCTCTCCCGCCAAAAGCGGGACGGCGGCAGCCGCTTGGAGCGGCTTATCTCTAACGGGACTGTCTCTAACGGGATGAAAAAACTTTTGCCAGTCTTTATAATAGCGTTCGTTTTCTTCGGACTGGCTAAAAATGTTGATGCTCGAGTTGCTTATCTTCTAAAAGGTTCTGGTTGGGCATCTGCCGCTGGCTCTTCTGGTATCGGTTGGATTAAGTTTAGTTCTTCAAGTGAGGGCGGTGTTTCCTCTCCTATTAACTACGGCGTGAAAATAGAAGATACCGGTTTAATGTCCGGCGAGGCGTGGGCGGGAACTAATTATGGTTGGCTCTCTTTTAATGCGGCTGATTTGAGCGGTCCGCTCCCTGCGGACATTTGCCCCTCCGGGCCTTGTGAAGCGAGAGTTAATTTAAGCAACGGAGACTTGTCGGGCTGGGCAAGATTTTTAACCCCCAAGAATAATCCGAACGGCGATTGGGAGGGCTGGGTCAAATTAAGGGGCCTCTCGGTAGCTTCTTCGGATATGCCGACCTCTAGAACCGCAACCATTCTTGATAAGATTTCCAATTTTTTTAATAACCTTTTTAATATTTTTGATACAGAAGCAGCAACCGCGTATGGAGTTAATATTAATATGAGCACTCTAAGACTTTCCGGAGTCGCTTGGGGAGAAGACGTTGCGGGTTGGATAGCTTTTGGTCCTCCCGAATGCGCGAATTGTACGGTTCGGGTGGCCGCGACAAACCAAGTTCCCGTTGTGAGCAATGTTCGTATTGAACAACCCCTTGATTCTTGGTGTGACCCCGCCCCATTTTATAGAGTTAAATGGGATTTCGCCGATGGTGATAGTATCGATACTCAGGTTTCGGCAATAATTAAATTTGTAAAAGTAAGCGATGGCACTGTAAGTTTCACGGGCGCAAATACTGGCACCGGTGGCGCTGACACAATTTATCGGTTGGAGAATCCGATCTCGACTCTCTCTCCAAACACATCATATAGAGTTGATGTTATTGCCACCGATGGCAAAGATAGCTCAGTGGTAGCGTCAAGCCTCGCCACCACAACTCCGACTCATTATTATCCGCTCATAAACTTTACTTGGACTCCTCTCCAGATAAAAGTTAGTGCGATTGAGACATTCTCTAATAATACGACGGATAGATCGGGCGGATCCTACCTACCAGGTATTCCGAGTTGGGCGTTTACTCAAGGAAGCATCGTTACCTCTAATAGCCAAAATCCGGTTGTTATTTTCCGATCGTTCCCGGCGAGCGCGATGCTTACTGTTGGAGATTCAAGCGGAGTGTCTTGTTCGTTACAACAAGACTTCACTACTGGTGGTAGTGGCGGTGGTAGCGC
>ERZ1292623.4115-Hain-H51-01um-R1-4115-length-12026-cov-8_pt1 | contig 12026 bp, 14 predicted proteins | sample MGYA00564398_ERZ1292623 | MGnify/ENA primary metagenome ERZ1292623 (study PRJEB36523, sample SAMEA6512633) | groundwater metagenome | collected 2019-01-07 | study: AquaDiva: Metagenomics assemblies of 32 groundwater samples | reverse complement strand
CTTCGACTCTCCGGCAATGGCCGGATCGCTCAGGGTAAACTATTCGAAGAAATCGATGCTCTCGAACAAATATATAGAAAAAATCCTGAAAAAGTTGTTGCTGTTGGGGAGTGTGGATTAGACTTCTTGATTGACAGAAATGATATTTATCCTGAAAATACTCTACCTGCTGATCAGGTAAAAAACCTGCAAAGACAATTATTTCAAGCTCAAATTGATTTAGCTAAAAAATTAAATCTTCCCCTCCTTGTACACTGCAGAGATGATAGGTCTAAAAATCCAGAAAACTCTGAGGCCTGGGATGAGGTATTAGAAATGGTTTCAGATCATCCAACTATCTTACATTGCTACAGTGGTCTTTTGCCAACAACCAAAAAAGTACTTACTTCCCCTACTTTAGTTGTCTCATTTGCAGGAAGTGTAACCTATCCTAAAAATGAATACTTAAGAGAAGCTGTCAAACTACTCTCTTTAGATAGAATTGTTTTAGAAACTGATTGTCCATTCCTTCCTCCGCAATCCAAACGTGGAACTCGTAATGAACCAGCTAATATAGAAGAGATTGCCCAAGCAGTAGCTGATTTAAAAGGAATTTCTTTAGAAGATGTATCTTACCAAACAACAGAAAATATCAAAGCAATACTCAATCAGTCATTTGCTTTATCAGGCTAAATTCATTAAACTTAAGGGTAAATCATGCGTATAATCTTGGTCTTTTTTATTGGGTTTCTCTCATTTTTCTATATTTCGGAAATAATGGGGCGGATCATCAAACTGGGACGCTACTCTCTTGTAGGATTAACCTTTGTATTTTTTGGGCTTATAATGGGGTTTTTTGGTCAAATTCTTTTCCCAACAGGTTTAAATATTTTATCTGCATTTTTCTTAACAGGCGCTGGTTTTGGTTTAGTCATCCATCATCTTCTGTCGCAACGTTTTATTTTATTTGAAAGGGCAGAAAAAGAGTTTGTCTTAAGGCATGAATCGAAATTTGTAAGATTTCTGGAAATTCTACCCGGTGCTTTGACATGGATTGCCTTAACTTCACCTATCTGGCTATCTTTTACTCTACCCTTTGCTGTTGCGTATTTGATTTTAATTGCGGATGTTTATTGGCTTTTAGCAGCGCTTCGGATTGGTGTTTTAATCCTTTTAGGTTTTAGAAAAATGGAATGGGCTAAAAGACAAAACTGGCTTAGGCTTTTACAAAAAGATTTTCCCGAGGGATATAAAAAATATTACCACTTAATACTTATACCGACATTCAAAGAGTCTCCTGCTATTCTCATGTCCTCCGTACAGGGAATTTTAAAAAGCAGCTATCCACAGGATAAAATTTTTTTGGCAGTTGGCTTTGAGGAAAAAGATGATCCGCAAAAAATTCACCAGACAAAAGCATACCTTACCAACATTGCAGGTAGATTTGCTGGAGTCTTTACTACAATCCATCCTTATGGATTAGAAGGTGAAGTAGCAGGTCAAGGATCAAATAAAAACTGGATGGTTCATAACGCTTTATCGCAACTAAAGATTCTCAAAATCTCACATGATGATGTTTTTGTCACTACAATAGATGCTGATTTTGTAATACATGAACAATTTCTGGCAGGAGCCTTGCATAAATATTTATCACAACCTAAAGATTTGCGTGATAAAAGAACTTTCACAGGAGTATTTTTGTACCATAATAATTATTGGCAAACACCGGCTCCAATGAGGCTTATGGCTGCCGGTACAAGCTTTTGGCAACTCTCGGAAATGGTCGGCTCTGATAAATATATGAACTATTCGTCCATGTCAGCCTCATTAAAAGCACTTTTGGATGTTGGGCTTTGGATGCCGGATAAAGTCAATGATGACTCCGGATTTTATTGGAAAGCATATTATCATTTCAATGGCAACTATAAAGTCATACCCCACTTTTTACCAATTTCCGGCGATGCCGTTCAAGATCAAACACTGTTTAAAACATTCCAAAACCAATACTTACAAATCAAGCGTTGGGCATACGGTGTTGAACATATGCCTTTTATAGTAAAGCAATATTTTAAAAAAGAAATAGATTTCTGGGACAAAACCGATAAGCTTCTTTTCAAAATTTGGGGTGATCTAAAATGGGGTTTCCTGGCAATCTTTGTTACTTTTGGAAGTATCTTAATTCCCCTTATTAATCCTGCATTTAAAGCATCAGTATTATCTGTTAATTTACCTATAATATCTTCCTGGATTTTAACTTGCGCATTTTTGGGACTATTCTTGACAATTTTTGTCCATGAAAAGGTTGTACCAAAAAGGCCGAAAAATTGGTCAGTACTAACAAAAATATTCTCTTATATTCAATGGCTTTTAGTACCCATAATTTTAATTACCATATCATCTCTGCCTGCAATTGATGCACAAACATCCTTAATGTTTGGCAAAAGGTTAGAATTTAGAGTAACCAATAAAGTTAGACTTTTAGAAAAAGTCTAAGAAAGTTAGACTTTTAGAAAAAGTTAAAATATGACACTTAAAAAATTTTATATTTGGACAAATATACTGCCTTTTACACTAGCTTTAATACTTAGCCTTATAATCCTTACACTTTTTAGATTTTTACCCCCTAAATTACCGCTTTTTTATTCTTTGCCCTGGGGAGATGCACAACTTGCAAGCCATACACAATTTTTCATTGTCCCCTCACTCCTGGGCTTAATTACCCTTTTGAACTTAATACTCTCGTACAATCTTCATCCTGCCCAAGTTTTTTTAAAAAAAATCCTGGTGGCGGGAGCTTTAATTTCAACACTGATTCTAGCAATAACTTTTATTAAAATAGCTTTAATCTTTATCTAATGGAATTTATCGTACCAGCATTTTTTTCATTTCTAACAACCGCAGTAAGTATATTCCCCACAATAAAAATAGCCAAAAAATTTAAGCTTTTGGATAATCCTCGGATTAGACCTCATCCGGCCCATATCCAAAGTAGAATAGTCCCAAGAGCAGGAGGTTTAGCTGTATTTGCCGGACTTTTTATTACTATTTTATTTTCTACTGCCTTGGAAAAAACCACAATGAGTATTTTAGCTTGTCTAATAATTCTGCTTATTATTGGACTTTTAGATGACAAATATCAAAATTTATCACCATACATAAGGTTATTTAGTCAATCTATTGCAGCAATAATTTTTATTCTTAGTGGGGTTAGTATTAATTTTGTTACTAACCCGCTTGGAGGAGTTATTTATCTTGATTTTATTCCCTTTTTGCCCCAAATTTTAACTATCCTTTGGATAGTTTGGGTAATGAACATGATTAACTGGTCAAAGGGAGTCGATGGACAAATGCCCGGTATAGTCACTGTTGCAGCTTTCATCTTAGGCCTGCTCTCCCTAAAATTAAATCTAAACAGCGTTGCAATTTTATCATTTATTACAGCCGGTTCATCCTTGGCACTCCTTATCTTTAACTGGTATCCGGCAAAAATTTTCCCGGGGTTTTCCGGCTCAACAATATTAGGATTTATGATTGCAGTACTAGCTGTGTTATCTGGAGCTAAACTTGCAACAGCTATTCTTGTTCTTTTAATACCCGCTACTGATTTTGCCTACACTTTTTTCCGAAGAATCCTGCAAGGAAAATCTCCGGTTTGGGGTGATAGAGGACACCTGCACCATAAATTAATTGATGCGGGCTTTAGTCATCAGCAAATATCCTTGTTTTACATTTTGGGATCTGTTATTCTGGGTGCAGCTGCTCTGCATTTAACATCAACTGGTAAATTATTTGCAGCAAGTTTAGTTGCAGCTTGTTTATTAGGATTCATTCTATGGCTAAACTTTTTTGGGGGATTGTCAAAGCAGCAAGACCTAGACAATGGGTAAAAAATTTTGCTATCTTTGCTGCACTTATCTTTTCAGGAACCCTTTTGGATCGAGCCAGCCAGATAAAGGCTATTGAGGCATTTTTACTTTTTTGTGGTTTCTCTTCTGCAACTTATCTTTTAAATGATGTATTTGATAAAGAAAGGGATAAACTCCATCCATTTAAAAGTAAACGCCCCATTGCTGCCGGTATTATTCCCACTCCGGTTGCCATAGCGCTTTCTCTATTTTTGATAGCTGCACTTTTACCCTTAGCTTATCAGCTTTCCAGTGCTTTTTTCTTTGCATCTGTTACATATCTTATCTTGCAGATCTTTTATTCCGCCTATCTTAAACACATTATATTAATCGATGTGCTGGTTATTGCAGCAGGATTTGTTTTGAGGGTTTATGGGGGTGTCTGGGCAATAGATGCACACCTTAATGTTTGGTTCTTATTATCTGTTACATCATTTGCATTATTTTTGGCAATTGGAAAAAGACGCTCTGAAAGAACACTTCTTTTATCACAAGGTTTCCGTCACAGAGAAACTCTGCTCCATTATCCAGAAAGTCTGCTTGATAGCCTAACTTCAATGTTTGCTAATTCTACCTGGCTAACTTATGCTTTTTTTGCATTTTTGCAACCCCCCATTGCTGCAAGAAACATCTCTACTTTACTTGGAGGGTTTGAGCTGCCTCAAAGTGAGGCTAAATATTTAATGGTAACAGTTCCTGTTGTAATTTATGCAGTTATGAGATATTTGTATATCATTTATGAGAAAAAAGAAGGTGAATCACCTGAAAGAGTGCTGTTAACTGATACCCCGCTTCTATCCGCTGTTTTAATCTGGCTAATTTTAGTAACAGGGATCATTTATTATCTTGGATCCTAACATTGTCACTGGTTTTGTTTTTCAACATATGCAGAAGAAACAAAACCTTCGGTTCCATTGGAAAGCCTTACTTTATCCCAACCAGATAATTCTTCCAAAAGTATTAGGCTATCTCCCACTTTAACTTGTGCAATCTCATTACCTGCCAGGCCAGCTTTATCCCTTACCCTAAGAAAACCAGTTGGTGTCTGCTTTACCAAAACTTGCGGAGTTTGAGTAATTACCGGTGTAGAGATTGAAGTTAGATCAGCCTCAGATAAGGCCAGATCAACCGATACTGTAAGGTTAAGCTTATCCGGTATAACAGCTCTTATGCTTCTTTGTGAGTAGTTTGCATGTTTGACTGAAATAGTATGTTCTCCGGATGAAATATCCAAAGATATGGGTGTTTGGCCGTAAGATTTCCCGTCCACTTCAACCTCCGCAGAGGAAGGATTAGAGATAACGGTTAAACCCCTGCCTTTATCCAAACTCAAAATCTCTCCGGCACCAAATGCTTGACCTTCTGATAACTCTCTGTTTACAACAGTTAAAGTTTGTGTTTTTAAGTTTATTTTCCCCTGCCATACCATTCCATCTTTTTCCACTTTGACAAGATACTCTTTTGGTTCCAAAGACTGGTTTTCATACGGAGTTTTGCCAATTTCTAAACCGTCAAGAAAAACTTGAGCTTCTGCTGGCTCACTCATTACAGAGATCCCGCTTTTGGGTTTAATATTTAAAAAAAACTCAACAGCTTTCCCGCTAAAGCGTACAAGCAGGAAGAGTAAACTTAAAAGTACCAAGATTAAAAGAAGAGCCTTCTTCATTGACTTAATTTGCATCTTATGTTAATATACCAGCCCTCCCGATGCAAATCGGCAAAAACCTTCTGTCTAGGAAAGTTTATAGAGGGGTCGCCCTAAGCTTTAAGCTTTCTAAAATTGGCCTTAGGTTTTACAAATTATTCGGATGGCCAAATAATAATTTTTCCAAAGTTGCATTCATACTATCCCTGGTAGTATTTTTGTCAGGATATTATCCAACTTTTTCAATACCGCCTGTTAATCATTCCAGGGTTTCTGCCCAAAGTAATGAGCAAAGTCAGGAAATTATTGCCTCATCATTCCCTCAACCTGTTAAGTTGCCTCACGACGGATACCTATCAAACCGTTTCTCTTGGTGGCATCCGGCAGTAGATGTAGCAACAAACTTAGGCACCGAAGTTCATCCTATAACATCCGGGAGTGTTGTTGAAGTGAATGTTGGGCGTTGGGGTTATGGAAATCATATAGTTATATCCCATCCTAATGGCTTTGGATCTCTTTATGGACATTTAGGTAAGATACTGGTGCAAAAAGGTCAAGGAGTTACAACTGATACAGTTTTAGGAGAAGTTGGAATGACAGGTTTTTCTTCCGGCCCGCATACACATTTGGAAATTACTCACAACGGAAAGTATATTAACCCTCTGTTTATACTTCCTGAAATTTCTGATAAACCCGAACCTAAATATATCACGAAACAATCTCTCCCTCCAAAGCAGTAATAGGCTGTGCTCTCATACCTACTTGTTCTCTTTCCCTGTTTATAAGTCTTTCAAGTAAATTTTTAATCTCAAGTGGATAATCAATAAAGCGCAAAATGATCCCACCTTGATTTAAACCGGCAGTATTAACAATAATTGAGCCATGATGTAACAAAAACCTATCTATAACAGATTGATCTACTTCCAGATGAGTGATCTTATCATATAGTGCCGCAGTGAGTTTTACTGAAAATAAACCTCTTTTAATAACCACTCTTTTTGTTGTTAATAGATACCTATTGGCGTGATAAATATGCATTGTTCTAAGAAGAGCTGCTAAAAACATCAGCGTTATTGCGACTCCTAATGCTACAGTTTTTTCAAAACCAAAAATCCAGCCTAATCCAAGGCCTAGTCCAAAAAATAAAAGCCCAGGGAAAAATATATATAAAATAAATTTGGAACGAATATATGCTTTAGATAGACCTGTTATTAAAACCAGATCTTCATCTTCTGAAAGATATTTTGCAAAAGCTTTTTTGTCTTTAAGAGATGGTGACTCACGGTAATGATACTTTGCCATCAACTAGATTGTACCAGATTCATCACAACTTCTCTCTCCTTTGGACCATTAAACTCTATTAAAACAACCCTTTGCCAACTGCCCAAAACAAGTTTTCCATTTTCAACAGGTAAAGTTAAGGAAGTACCAATTAAAGATGAAAGAATATGGTCTGGAGTATGTGAAGGATCATGAGGATGGTTAAATATAAGCTTTGGCACAATTTTTTCAAAAGCATCTAAATAATCCTGCTCAGTTCCAGGATCCAAATCAGCAGTAGTTATGGCAGCTGTGGTATGAGTCAAAAACAAATTAACTAACCCCTGCTTAAAATTTTGTTTTTGCAGTTCCTTATTTACGATATCCGTAATATCTAGTGCTTGTCTTTTCTTCTTAGTTGATACAGAGATTTTAACCATGAGGTTATTTTATCACTATACCCTAAACCCTAGTCACTATTCCCTATCTTAATATTCAGGCATTCCGCCGCCTGGCATTGGAGGAGCTGGAGGGGTTGGTTCCGGCTTGTCAGAAATTAGAACGTGGGTAGTAGCAACCATGATAGCTACTGAGACAGCATTCTGCAGCGCAGAACGGGTAACTTTAACAGGATCAATAATTCCTGCTTTTACTAAATCCTTTAACTGCCCATCCAAAGCATCAATACCCATATTACCACTTGATCCCAATACCTTTGATAATGCTATCCCGTCATCCATACCTGCATTCTTAACAAGCATCCTAAATGGTTGTTCCAAAGCTTTTCTTACAATTTCAACTCCAACCTTTTCTTCACCGGAAGCTTCAACTGCATCCAGAGCTTTTGCAGCTCTAAGTAATGCTACCTCACCACCAGCAACTATCCCTTCTTCAATTGCAGCCTTTGTTGCTGCCACAGCATCAATTACTCTTTCCTTTTTCTCCTTAAGTTCAATTTCTGTTGCAGCACCAACATTTATAACTGCAACGCCGCCTGTTAGTTTTGCCAGCCTTTCTTCCAGCTTTTCCTTATCAAATTCAGAATCTGTATTTTCAAGCTCACGTCTTATCTGAGCAATCCTTGCTTCAATTTTAGCTTTTGCACCTTTTCCATCAACAATCAAAGTATTATCTTTATCGGATGTAACTCTTCCTGCACGGCCGAGTTCCGAAACTTCAATATTTTCAAACTTCTTACCAGTATCCTCTGATAAAACTTGTCCACCTGTTAAAATGGCAATATCTTCTAAGCTCTCTTTTCTTCTATCCCCAAAACCAGGAGCTTTAAGGGCCAAAACATTAAATGTTCCTCTAAGCTTATTTACAACCAACAGTGCCAAAGCCTCACCTTCCACCTCGTCTGCAATAATAACCAGGCTTTTGGAAACCTCAACAAATTTTTCCAAAAAGGGAACTAAATCAGAGGCAGAAGAAATCTTTTTATCAGTTATTAGAATATATGCATCCTCAATAGATGCCTCCATTTTATCTGCATCAGTTACAAAATAAGGAGAAACAAAACCTTTATCAAATTCCATCCCTTCTTTATAATCAACAGTCATTTCAAGTCCTTTTCCTTCTTCAACTGTCACAACTCCATCTTTGCCTACTTTTTGAAGAGATTCTGCAATTAAATTACCAATTTGTTCATCCGCTGCTGCAATTGTTGCAACTTGGGAAGTTTCCTCTTGAGTTGTTAGTTTTTTGCTCATTTTTTTAAGTTCCTCAACCAAGGCGGAAACTGCTTTTTCCATACCTTTTTTAAGAATCATGGGATTTGCACCTGCCTGGATATTTTTTAAGCCTTCGGATACCATGGCTTGGGATAAAATTGTGGCTGTTGTTGTACCATCTCCTGCAACATCATTTGTTTTTGAGGCTGCTTCTTTTATAAGTTGAGCACCCATATTTTCAAATGGATCCTCTAAATCTATTTCTTTGGCAACTGTTACCCCATCATGTACAATATTTGGAGCTCCCCATTTTTTATCCAAAGCCACATTTCTCCCCTTAGGCCCCAAAGTTGTAGCCACAGCATCTGTTAAGATATTAATACCTTTTAATAATTTCTCTCTTGCTTCTGAATTAAATTTTAGTATTTTACCTGCCATGTTACTTAACCTCCTTTAAATGATTAGGTTTTTCTAATAGATGTCGTAATTCAACCGGTGTAATTTGCCTTACTTGGTCTGGTGTCGCTTTTATACCCACTACATCCAATACACGAGCTAGCCCGCCTGGATAATTCTCATTATTTACTAAGATAAAAATATTTTTCTCGCTACCCTCACCTAATAGCAACCTTAAGGTAGCTTCAACTCCCAGAGAGAATCCATACTTAATTTCCAATCCACCAAATCCATCAGGATATTTTCTTCTCATCCATGTTTTCAGTAACTCGGATTGTGTATGGACACGAGGAACGAATTCCTGCGCTTGCTCTCTATTCAAATTTAATTCCCTTCTTTCTGCCATATTTTCTCCTTTTTCCTTAATTCATAATTCTTTATTCTTAATTCTATTCCAAAATTGCCATTAAGTCATCAAACTTAACAAGCTTTAGCTCCTTTCCTTCCAACTTTATTTCATCTCCACCCCATTTTTTATAAACCACTTTGTCTCCAACTTTAACCGGACACTTAACCACTTTTCCATTCTCCATGACCATATCATCCCCACAAGCTACCACCAATCCTTGTGCAGGTTTTTCCTGAGCTGATTCCGGAAGGATTATACCTGAAGCTGTTTTAGTTTCTGCCTCTGATGGTTCAACTAACACATAACCCATAAGGGGTTTCAGGCTCACTTTTGAAACGGTATTCTTTTTTGCCATATTTTGGAACAAAGTTATACCAAAAACTGGCACTTCTTGTCAAGTGCTGCTAAAATGCCGGTACATGCTCAAATTTGCACAAAATGTTCCCCTCTCTACCTTAACTACCCTGCAAATCGGCGGGCCTGCCGGATTATTTACAGTAGTCCACACCCAGGAAGAGCTTATTGAGGTAGTCCAATATGCCAAAGCAAACCTATTTCCCTATCTAGTTATCGGCGGAGGAAGCAATTTATTGATAAATGACAGCGGAGTAAATTGTTTAATTATTAAAAATGAAATGGAGGGAATTACCAAGGTGGTTAGATCTTTAACAGTTAAAAGTGGTACCATTTTGCAGAATTTGGTAGATTATTCCATAGCCCACGGCCTTTCAGGTTTGCAAAAGCTCACAGGAATTCCGGGAACTGTTGGCGGTGCTACCTTTGGAAATGCGGGGGCATACGGCCAAACCATATCTGATTATATTCGGGAAGTTAAATGTTTAACCAAAAATGGTGAAATTGTTACTTTAGATAAGGAAGAGTGTGAATTTGGCTATAGAGACAGTATTTTTAAAAAAAATGGCTACACTATTTTAGAGATCTGGTTTAAGCTGGATTTGTTGGTTAGCAAAGACTTAAGAAAAGAGGCAGATGAAGTTTTAGAAAAAAGATTAGTTAAATATCCAAAAGGAATTAAATGTCCGGGATCATTTTTCAAAAATCTTGTGGTAGATCAGCAACCCAAAGAAATTTTAGCAAAGATTCCAAAAGAAAAAATTACTTATGATAAAATTTCAGCAGGATATTTATTGGAATCAGTTGGAGCACAAGGACAAACTTTAGATGGCATAGAAATTGCCTCCTATCATGCAAATTTATTTGTAAATAAAGGTGGCGGTACTGCAAAAGCTTTTTATGATTTAGCCAAAAAATATGCCCAAAAGGTGAGGGAAAAATTTGGCATAACTCTAGAACCCGAAGTCCAGCTTATAAATTTACCAACACTAATCTAAATCTCTGATGATTTTTCTTAAAGTCCCTTCTGGAACAGGTCTCGGGTGAACTGCTACTTGAGTCCACCGACCATCTGGGTAGTAACAACCTGTTTATCTACAATATCAACAGGAACTTCTTTACCTTCATCTCTTAGATACTCTACTGCCAATTCAATTCCATCTTTTATACTTTTTAAAACCTCATCTATGGAATCCCCATAATCAGCCACTCCTAAAGTCGGGCAGTAGGCATTATAAACAGTATTCTTACCCTGTTTCTCCGGTTCAATAATGATTCTGTAATTTAATACCTGTTTTTGCATAGCTTGTTTATTCTAACATAAAACTATTATTCATCTAATTTATATGCTTCATTAAAGCCTTCTTCATCATATGGGGCAGAAAGAAAAGTATCTAAAATTTGCTTTGCTTCATCCTCTTTTGTTGAAACCAAAGCCATACAAAGGATATTGATTTTAAGTAGTCAACAACAAAATCTGTAATTTTTGTCCTTTCATCTGAAGCAACTACCAGTTTCATGATTATCTTCTTTGTCCGGTTGCAACGGGTTGTGGCTTTGTATATTTATCTAAGACTTGTTTTACTCCCTTATCAACAGTTTGCAACGCTACTTGAGGGTCAGTTCCTGCTAAAATTGCATTTATCCCGTCTTCAAAGTATTTAATCATCTCATCGTTTATGCCCGCATCTTGATTATTTGATGCTAAATACCAGAATTTATAATTTGGCCCTTGAGTAACAAATGCCCCCATAATTGGATCGTTGGCTATCTCTGGTGCTAAATCCACTCTTGAATATGGCTCTCCAAAAAGCCTTATCTTCGAGGCCTCCTGATACAAAAATCTCTCTGTATCAGCCGATGTTAAAAACTTAACAAACTGCCAGGCTTCCCTCGGATGTTGGCTTTTTTTGGAGACTGCCTCACCCCAAAAGCTGGCCCACGCTACTTGCGATGAAGAAAGCTGCGGAACGCTTATAACTTTAAATTTTAAATTCGGATTTGCAATTCGCAGTGTATAAGCCCTCCACGAGGGAGCAAAGTAAAAACCCAATTTTCCTTGAGTAAACATATCCGTTGATTTGGGTAAATTCACATCCCAGGTTTTCTTTCTTGGATCTGTAATAAATCCTGTATACCAACTAAGCACTTCTGCAGCTTTTGATGATGCCAGATTCTCAAAACTTAGGCCCGGTTGTTGCAAAAACAGAAGTCCTACAATATCCTGCCAGTGGTCAACATTTGAGGCAGTACCAAGGCTTGCTCCTGCTGTTTGAATTTGACCGGTATCCGGATCTTTCACTGTCATTTTAACTGCCTCGTCAATAAACTCTCGCCAGGTACTCGGCAGTTTGCCAACACCCGAAAGCAACTCCTCATTATAAAAAAGCGCCAAACCATCAATT
>ERZ1292623.4114-Hain-H51-01um-R1-4114-length-12028-cov-4_pt1 | contig 12028 bp, 11 predicted proteins | sample MGYA00564398_ERZ1292623 | MGnify/ENA primary metagenome ERZ1292623 (study PRJEB36523, sample SAMEA6512633) | groundwater metagenome | collected 2019-01-07 | study: AquaDiva: Metagenomics assemblies of 32 groundwater samples | reverse complement strand
AAATAAAATGTCTCTTCCAATAATTGAAAAGCCACATCAGTTAATGGCAAACCTAAAAAGTTATATGGGATTATTTACTAAACCCCAGTTTAATCACTTTAAGAGACTGATTGCAGGATTGATAATTTCTGATAATAAAACTATTCAAGAGATTAACGACTGCTTTGGCGAGTGTGACCAAAGTAGCCTGAATAAATTCCTTACTTTATCCTCGTGGGACAGAGAAGAAGTTGAGAATATTAGAATGAAGCAGATAAAAAAACTTAATCTGAAAAAGGGAATAATTGTAATTGATCCAACTCTCTTGCACAAAACAGGAAAACATATGGAAAAAGCAAATTATCATTATGATGGTTTAACCAAAGGAAAAGAATGGGGGCATCAACTAGTTCACAGTATTTTTACCGAAGGTAAAAATGAATTTCCTCTAAGAGGAGATATTTACATAAGAGAAATTGATTCAGATAAAGACCATCCATTCAAAACCACTAGAGAAATAGGAATGGAACATTTGGATTTTGCCATAAAAAGTAAAATTCCATTTTGGTTGGTAATGGCTGATGCAGGATTATACGCAGATTTTTTCTTGAATAAAATAAAATCTCTCAAGAAAAAATATATTGTAGGCATTAGAGTAACAAACAAAATAAGCATTGATAGAAAAAAGAGAATTAGCGTCGAGAATTATCTTGATACTCTTTCAGATTTGGACTTCAGCACACATATTTATGAAGATGGAATTTACCATCTTCATGTAAGGGAGATTTATACTCGTGGAGTTGGAAAAGAGAAGCTTCTTATTTCTTATAAAGAAGGATGCGAAGATTGCATAAAAATATATACTACAAACATATTTAACAAAAACAATGAAGAGTTGATGTATTTCCTTCTGCAAAGATGGGATATTGAAGTCCTTCATCGTGATGCGAAACAAAACTTAGGGCTGGAGGACTATCAAGTCCGCAAGTTCGGTGCAATACAGAAAGTCGTATGCGCTGTTCATGTGGCATACACTCAACTGGCTCTAAGTAAGCATCACAAGATTTTGGAACCTCTAAAAAGAGGTTTAGAAACAATAGGCGAAGGTTGCAGATTCTTTCGACTTATTGCGTTAAAGGGATGGAGATGGCTGAAAAAAAAAGCCAAGAATTTAGAAAAATTAAAGGAGGTAATGAACTCTTTTGTATTTGTTAAAAACGCAAAAGTTTAGTAGTTATAAAACTTAAATTACTTACCTTAAATAAAACTAATAAAATGGGTATAAAAATAAAAGTATTATTCGGACTAGTTTTGTTATTTGGAATAGTGTATTTAGTTTATGGGCAAAAAATAATATATTCTAATTATAATTTATCTCCAGATTCCGCCGAAAATGAGGGTATTCTTTCAGAAGAAACTGTAGATGCTGGTCAATTTGAAATAAAATTATTAAAAGATGAGAATGGAGAAATTCAGGCGACTACATTCATACCCCAAATTAATATTCCTGAAGAAATTAATGAAGAAAATAAATTAGAAATCAAAAACAATAACAAAGAATTTGTAAATTTAGCAACAAGAAATGTTCCAAAGACAATTACATGCAATCCATTAACTCCTTTGGCGACTCCTACAACTCCTTCGCACATACAAGTCCCATCTTTTGACAGAATGGAACACAAGGGAAGATATTTTGTTTTTACAGAATTACAATCAGGCAATCAAGGAGTAGTTTTGAGAGGATATGATTTTGGTCCTGATGAAAAATACGGGACCAATGATGACGTAGGGGTAACTACTTTAGACTCCAATATAAGACAATTCACCGAACTCATTAACCCAGTGGTTAATGATCTAGGAGAAGTAGTGTACACGAAACTAATGAATGTTACAGGCCCATGTAATACCTGGACAAAAGAACAAGTAAAATGTCAGTTTGGACCGGGGGCGACTTGTCAGAACACATTAGTCAGTATAAAAAGCCTAACCTACGGAGTTTATAATAATGTTTGTTTAGAACCGCAGTTTGTAGGGCGGTCAATAACTCATGGTAAATTAGCATATACTTATTCAACATACGCCCAAGGAACATTACCTCAAATATTTATGATTGAAACCTATAACCTAACAAGCGGAGCAACTCAGGTCATTACAAAATACACAGGACCATGGGGATATAATTTAGTAATGCCTTTTGAGATAATGATAAGCAATTCGAGCGACTTTGTTTTTTGGAGAATGATAAATGCTTTTATGTTAACTCCTTATTATGTTGATTCATATGCATCCTTATCAGGGGTTACTCAACCAGTAAACATAGATCTTCAACAAGATATACGGGGAGGAGTAGGACTACCAAGAGCAGATAATCAATTCGGAGCAGGAATATTTTATTTTGATAAGGCTTTGCAAAAGTATCTCTATATAGCCTCAACAAGAAACCCTTCAAATCTAAATTATTTATCAATTTATTACAGATTATTCTCTCTTCAAGGGGTTTTGGTAAACGGCGGAACTATCAATTCATTAGTTCAAAATGAGCATCAATTCTTTCCATTAGTTGCATTTTCTCCAAGACTAAATTCTTATTTGCTGTCATTTAATAAAATAAGCACAACACCCCAGTCATTTATAGAATTATATTTATACGATTATTCAACAAACACTTTCAAACAACATACAACCATTGCTAACCAGTTCCAGTTACTAACCACTCCTCAATATATAGCTCAGCATCTAAACACATTTAATTACCCAAACCTCATGACTTCAGTAACAGAGATACCTACAGGAGCAACTTCACCAACATTAAGAATATACGGCACAACTTGTAGCTAGTGAATATTCTCTTTTAGATAAATCTTTTTAAACCATCTTCTCTTTCGCGACATATGGCTAAAATCAATAAGAAAATGCTTCTTGCTTGCTGGTCGGTAAACAATCCTTACTGGATAATCAACCAAGCATATCACATCCCATTAAGGAATATATTCAAAGAAGTTGTCAATTTTGACCCCCAAGAAGAAATTTATAAATACGGCAAGAAGATAATGAATCAGAAGTTTCTCAATCTCTTAAAAAAAGAGAAACCGGATTATATACATCTCTTTCTAGTTTGGGACGAATTTTATCCAGAGACATTTATTAAAATAAAAGAAATTCTTCCAAATGTTAAAGTCACTCATTGGAACGGGGACGATGATATAAAATTTGAAAATTACACCATTCCTTACTCCCCAGCAATAGATTATCAATTTATTAGTCAGCTTCAATTTACTAAAAGATATGATTCTTACAATATGCCTTGGTTTGATTTACTAGGCGCAGACACCAATAAGTTCAGACCTCTAAATATTAAGAAAAAATATGATGTTGTTTTTGTAGGCACCCCCAAAGGAGACAGATTAAAATATATGAGGTATCTTTTAAAAAAGAAAGTTAATTTTACTTTAGCAGGTGCTGGTTGGGACGACTACCCAGAATTTAAAAAATATTATATTGGTAAAATACCTGACGAAAAATTTATTGAACTTATTAATCAAACTAAAATAAGCCTTTGTTTTTCTCAAAATTTCTTCAGCGTACCACACGTTTTAGAAAGATCTTTAGCAGTTAATGCTTGTAAGTCATTTGCGCTTACAGAGTACGTAGAAGGTTATTTCTCTAAATTCACTGAAGGCAAAGATTTTGCTTCATTCAAAAACGAAGAAGAATTATATGAAAAAATAAATTATTATTTAAAAAATGAAAAAGAACGTGAAAAAATAGCTCAAAAAGCTTTTGAATCTGTAACTAAGAAATTTTCAAATCAAAAACTTTTGTCAGATGCTTATAATGCAATAGAAAAAGATAAAAGACCCATGCACGGAACAACCAGTCTTAAATATATGAATGAAAAACCTATTTATTTGGATAAAAATGACTTTAAGAAAGGGACAAATCACATAAAGAATAAAGTTGCAAATTCAAAATATATCTGCTTCAAAAAGAAAGGTTATGAGCTAGCCAAGTATAGAGATTATTTCCAAGTTTACACGATGGAATTAATTAATAAACCAGTGTCTATCTGCGATTCAATGCTAACTTCGCAATTAATTGGAGATTATGCTTCGCTTTCTCTTCATTATGCATATAATTATCTTCCAAAAAAAGATATCTCTTATGTTTATGATAATATTGATATTTCACAGATAATGGTTAGAAAAGATTATTTTATCAAGAACATAGATAAATTCTATCAATTTTACAAACGCGTACATTCCATAGATAAATCTAACACATTTTTTATTTCCATGCCCCTAATCAAGTCTAGAAAAATAAAAAGAATTCCCATTCATAATTCAGACCACATTCTATTTCCACACTTTGAATTGAATCTAGTTGTTTTAAGAAATCAGAAAAGATTATTTAGAGATTCTTATATTTACAAACTTATATTCTATTCATTATTTGTAAATCCACAAATACTGAAATATATTATTACAAATTCTTTGAGAAGAACAAAAAATGCTCACTTAGTTAAAGTTTCAAATTTTTTTACCAAATTTTTCAACTAAATCATTTAATCTCATACTTATGTGTCTGTTTTTCTCTATTTGCACTATATGGTGCGCAAGTCACTATAACCGTTCCTTTAATTGCTTCAACTTTAGAAGCGACGCCTGAAGGAATAAACATTCTTGTTCCATTTATGGCTTCGTAAGTCTTTCTTTCTTTAGTTTTTATATCTTCTAAAATGACCTTAGCGTCTCCCAAAAATCCCCAAACTTCATCATATTCTCTCCAATGTCCTCCAAATGTGCCCGTTTCATCAATCATCAATATTCTTACTTCACTTGGTTCAAATTCATTGCTAAGTCCATTCATTATAGTGCTAGCTCTTCTCCTAGAGTTAATATTCAAATCTCCATTTTTTACATAAACTGTTCTTTCAATTACCATTTAATTCTCCCTTCACGTTCTTCCACAATGAAATATCTAATGAAGAGTCTCTTGCTCTTTTAGATTCTCCTTCAACAGGCATATTTTCAGGTTTTATTTGAGGTTTATGCTCTTTATACAAGCCATAAAGACTTATTCTTTTTTGACCAACATTAATTGTCCCAATGAAATCGCTTTTCAATAGAAGAATAATATCTTTAGCAATTTCAGATATGAGTAATTTAGAGCAAAATGAATCTGTAAATGCAGTATCAAATAAGATATTATTAGGATCAAAAAAACTAGTTCTTATTATACAATAATTTTTGAGAAGTTTTACAGAAAGTTCTCCGCCCAACTTGGTCCACCCATACACAGTATTTGGTTTAATCTCATCTGTTTCTTTGTAAGGACCTTTCTCACACGGATAAACATAATCTGTAGATATGTAAACGAATCTAGACCCTTTCTTTACAGAAGCCTGTGCAAGATAAGAGGTGCCTATAGAATTAGTAGATATTGCTTTTATAGGGTCTTTTTCACATATCCCTACACTTGCAATAGCTGCACAATGTATCACTTCATCAACAGAGTGTTTATCAAAATAATTATAGACTGATTTTATATCAGTAATGTCCATTTCATGGTGTGTAGGTGTTAATAAAATTCTATCTTTTAAATCTTGAGAAATAATTGCTTTCCCAAGTTTGCCACTTGCCCCAGTTATAAGTGTCGTCTTTTGAACCATAAAGCACATTAAAATAAATGCTTAATAAACTTATGTCAACGAGTTTTTGATTTTAGCTTTGTAAATCCGGTATAAAATATGGCTTTCCACACAATTTTTTTAAACAAACTAATATCTTGTTCATCAAAAAGCCTTATACTAATTATAGTTATTAAATATAAAATTATAATAATTATCCCTCCAATAAAAGACATCCAGACCGAATAAGATAGGAATAAAAAAATAGAGCCTATAAAAAAAGTAATTAAAACTATAACCATTGCTTTATTAGACTTATTTTCTAGTGGGGCAAAAAAATAGCTTCTCTTAACTTGATATGCAGTTATCAAAAACAATATAAATCCTGAAATACTAGTTGCAATAGCTGCTCCATTTAAACCAAGCGTTGGTACCATAACTAAATCGAGTCCCAAATTAATTATTGCAACAAAAATTAAATTAGCGAGTATTTGTTTTGTTTTAGCAGCAATAGTTAGTAGATTAATAAAATATGCAGCAAGCGTTGTAAATAATGCTCCAATAGAAAGCATCCTTAATACATTTACTGCAGGCATAAATTCTTCATTAAACAACCAGAGCACAAGTTGAGGTGCGAAAAAGAAGCATAGAAGAGCAATTAAAGAGTTAATAATCAATATCCATTTTCCAACACGTTTAATTAATAACTTCACAAACTTAGTTTTATTTTGAGACAAGTTAAGCGTGGCAACTGGAAATAAAAGTTGAATAAATAGTTCTGGAACAATTCCAAGAAATGCAACAAGAGTTATTGCCACATTATATATTCCTACATTTTCAACATCCATAAAATACCCAATAATAATCGAATCAGTCCAATAAAATATGCTTGTTAGCACTCCTATAAACATCAAAGGCCACGAGTACTTCATGACTTCTAAGAGCATCTTCTTTCCATCTTTATTATTTACATCAAGAGACTTTTTTACAAGCATTTTTTTCCCATAAAACCATGCAGAAAGCGCTAAAATAACATAAGCAAAAAGGTATGATAATGGAACAGAAGCAATTTGCAACCCTAAAAATATGAAGAATAACAAAATAAAAAATTTCACGCTGTTTTGAATTATATTATTAAGTATGGATTGAGTCTTTATTTGCTCATAAGAACGTAAAACAGAAAGGAAAAGATTTGCCAGAAGAATAAATGGAATGGCTAAAGACATTACTTGAATAAATATTGTTAATCTTGGTTCATGAAACAGTTTTATAGAAATTAGATCGGCACTTAAAAATACAATTCCAAAAAGAACAAAACCACTTATAATTAGAAAATTTTTACTTCTATAAACAAGAGATATTATAGACTTAGTTTCTTTTTGACCTCGATAAATTGATATTTGTCTAACTAATCCTTCAAACAATCCTACTCCTGCAATAGATACTGCAATACCAATAACAATCATAGACAACGAAAAAAGACCATACACTTCAGCGTCAAAATAACGTGCAATAACTATCTTATAAGCATAACCTAAAACCTTTGAAAGCATTACTGCTATAAACACAAAAGCGGATGTCTTAACAATTCTTGTAAAATATAAATTTGATTCAGCTTCTTCCATCAAATATCAAGACAATAAGATATTTTAAATAGTGAGGTTAGAGCGAAATCGCCTTATATACTTGTTTTAGGTTACCTTTCTTTATAGAACTTAAGTTATTATAAGTATAAATTATAGATTTTAGATAAAATATCAATTTCATCAAATCTATTTTGCGTCTTTTAATTATTATGTTTAATATTCTGAAGACAAGAATTCCCAACAATGTCCAGAAAAGCTTAATGTCTCCAAATAAACTCGAGAGACTTTTAAAATGAATATAAACATGATTTATTTGATTCATATACGCTAGCTTGGTAGTTGGAGTTCTTTCTACTGTAGATGCATGATGAATTAGTTTTGCATAAGGAGTGATATAAAGTGAACCAGGATATCTTTTATTTACACGCACACTAAAATCAAAATCTTCAGCCAAAGCATATTTAACAAGTTTTGAGTCAAATTTTTCATACCCAAATACTTCAGTTTTATAAGTCATATTAAATCCAGGAATCCATTCAGATTTAATTATTTTTGTCAGTTTTGATGGATAAGAGGCCCCATATACAGAGTATACTTTAGCTATATTCGGCCACAAATGCTCTATCAAGAATAACTTTCGCAAAATCATATCCAGCTTATTTATCTCAATATTTGGAAGAAAATAACCTCCAACTCCTTTAGCATCAGGATGGGTATTAAAAACATCCAATATTCCATTAAAATAACCTTTATCAAGAGTAACATCATCATCAATAAAGACGGCAATCTTACTTTTTTTAGATAGATGGCTAATTCCAATGTTTCTTGCCCCAGTCAATGATGGAATATCTGAATGATAATAAGTAATATTTTTAAAACTCTTAACTACTTTTTTAGTCAAATTATCTGTGCTTTGGTCAACAATAATAACTTCACCTAATAAAGAAATAGATTGCCTAAATGAATTTAATGCTTTCCTCAAATCATCGGAACGATTATATGTAGCAATAATAACACTAATATCTTTAATATTATAATTCATTTTACTGTCTCCAATTCAATTTTTAATGCAAAAGCTGGAATTAGAAAAGCTAAAAAATTAGTATAAAACTTCTGCATACTAATGCTCAAATTAAAGAACCAACCAAAAAAGAATAAAGGTTTTGTAAATATAATATTCTTAGATATTATATTAAATCTAGCTTTTGAGTAATAATTCAAAGAATCCTCTGGTCTAAAATAGTCAAATGTTCTGTAAGTATAAAATTGCTTGTGCGTAGGATCAGCCATAGCTCCGATACTTGGAAATACAGGCACTTCTATCAAGATATGGGCTTTATTCTTAGTAATCTTCCATATCTCTTCTATTGGTTTTATGATGCTATCTAAATGCTCCAATACATGATTTGAAACAACATAATTAAATTCGTCTTTCTTGAAAGGCCATGGATAAACATCTAAGTTATGAACTACATCTACACCAGAAAGTTTAACAGAATCAAGATTAACAAAACCCCCTTTAATTTCTTTTCCACAACCTATGTTTAACTTCTTCATAGACTTTTACCTCTAAATCTTATTAAAAATCTTACTATTGTTAAACAGTCTGTTTTCCTTCAAAGAATCCCTTCCAAAATCCATTGATGTAATAGAATTGATCAACAAATGAAGCAACAACATATGCTGGAAAAATGGTGAATCCCGCTCTTTTCCAAGGATAACTAATAAAATAAGTAACAAGCCCTAAAAGAGGAATGGCCTTTAAGATTCCAACATACCATTTATTCATTTTAGTTTTATGTATTCTTACAAGAGCACCATACCCGTTAGCATATTGATAATTTTTCCTCAATCTTTGAAAAAAATCCGTAGGATGGTTGTGTATGATCTTAGCACTTTTAGGATATTCAATTTTTCCAAGGTCTTTTATTTTGATATAAGTATCATAATCTTCCCCAGCAGTTCTAAAATTATCCTCATCAAACAAACCAATAGACATCATAGTCTTCTTACGATATGCCCCTCCCTTACTATCAAGAGCAGAGGTAATAATCCCTCTTTCTTTTATCATTAAACCTTTAACAATATAATTAAAATTGTCCCATATTTTTTTAGGCAGTTCAACATTTGATACAGTTGCAACTACATTTTTATTTTTGAAAGGGGCAATCAAACTTTCTAACCAGTAGTCATCAGCAGGTATACAGTCTTGATGAAGAATCACAATAATTTCATATTTTGACTTTCTTATTCCTATGTTCATCTGAGCCGAGAAACCCTTTCTTTCATCAATCATCGAAAACTCAACTTTTCCTTCGTAAATTTGAGACTTTACCCTTTTAATTAATTCCTTAAGTGTTTTCTTATCAGGATTATAAACCGGAACTATAATTGAAACATCCATATAAAATAAGCCTACAAAATAATTAATAAACCTATTCTCTACTTTCTTTTAACAAAAACATCCACTTCTTGTCTTCCCCTAAGAAAACCACTCCAAAAACCTAATCCATAATAAATGTGAAGAGTCGGCGTAAGTAAAATATAAGCTGGAAAAAATCTTAATCCTTTAGAGAAAGGAAATGAAATTAAAAAAAAGAAAATTCCAATTATTGGAGTAGCCTTAAGAAATCCTTTATACCATCCAGGCATGCGAGTGCCATATTTATTAAACAATGTTCCAAATCCATTTGCCCATTGTCTTGTCTTTTTTATTCTGCTTGATAGATTTGCAGGGTGATAGTGGTATACTTCTGCATTAGGATAACCAATCTTTCCTATTTCTTTTAATTTAACATACATATCATAATCCTCTCCAGCAGTTCTAAAATCCGTTTCATTAAAAAGACCTACAGATTCTATTGCTTCTTTTTTATATCCACAGGCTTTTTCATCTAGTTCTGGTGTAATAGTTCCTTTTTCATGAAGCATAATGGATTTTGCAAAAAAACTCAATGAATTCCATAATTTATCTGGATATGTCACTTTTGAAGCAGTTGCAACAACCCCTTTATTTTTCAAAGGCTCAACAAGATTACTCAGCCAAGTAAAACCTATAGGAATACAGTCTTGTTGAATAATGACTAAAATATCATAATATGATTTCCTTAATCCAGCATTCATAGAACCCGCAAAACTTAAATTTTCATTAACTTTAATTATATTAGTTTTTATATTCTTATATTTTTTGGCAAATTTATTTATCATTTCTTTTTCAACATCGTCTGTTTTCTTATCAACAATTATAAGCTCAACCTGAAAATCAACTTTTTGTTTTTCAAAAGATTTCAATATTTCTTCAAGCACTTTTTTATCGGGCTGATATAAATTGAATATTATAGATACGCCTTTCATATTAAAGAACTATAATCTGGTTATTTAAATTTTCTGCAATCGATATATTTTTATACACTCTTCAATAATCAAAAAAATGGAAGCATTCGCAAAGCATATTGAAGGAGTCGTTGTCACACCTATGAATCGTATTCCTGATGAAAGAGGAGCAATATATCATATGATGCGTAATGATGATCCTCATTTCAAGAAATTTGGAGAAACTTATGGTTCATGGGTCCATCCAGGGGCAATTAAAGCATGGCATGTTCATAAAGAAATGACCCTTAATTATGTAGTCCCTATAGGAAAAATTAAACTCGTGGTATGTGATTTAAGAGAAAATTCTTCAACCAAAGGGAAGATAATGGAATTTTTTGTAGGAAAAGACAATTACATTAGAGTAAGTGTTCCTCCAGGAGTTGCCAATGGATTTAAAGGCATAGGTACTGAAGATTCATTAGTCATTAATATTGCTACTCATCCATATACTCCTGGCGAGATGGATAGAATAGATCCATTATCAAAAGAAATTGATTATAACTGGGATATTAAGCATGGTTAAAATTTTAGTCACCGGTTCTGCTGGATTTTTAGGCAAGAATATTTTTAATCAGCTTAAAGATAAACATCAAGTATATGGTATTTCACGAAGAACTTCTCAGACAACAACGCACCCTATGGATATTACTAATCTAGATATGGAACAATTACTCAATAAACTAAATCCTGATATAATTGTTCATACTGCTGCCTTAACTGGGGTAGACTATTGTGAATCTCATAAAGAAGAAGCATGGAAAATAAATGTCTTAGGTACAGAAAATCTAGTCACATGGTGCAAAAATAATAATAAAAAGATAATTTACATTTCTACAGATTATGTGTATCCTGGAATACTGAATAATTATGACGAAACATCTGAAGTCAATCCAGTTAGTGTTTATGGAATTACAAAGTTGGAAGCAGAAAGAAAAGTGCAGACTCTAAAAAATTGGACAATCCTTAGACCAACAGTTATATTTGGATATGACTTTGGAGGAAACAATTTCTTAATGCAAATGCTTGCGCTTAAAGAAAAAAGAAAAATACCCTTTGATCAAATAAGCAATCCTACCGATGTAAAAGTTTTATGCAAGCAAATAGATAAAATAATAGATTCGAAAATAGAAGGCCTATTTATAGCCACAGGTCCTGAAACAATAGATAGATATAAATTTGCATTACTAATTGCTAAAATATTTAATCTTGATAAAAATCTTCTCGAAAGCACATCTACAGCAGAATTTAATCAAATAGCTAAAAGGCCATTAAACAACGGTACAAATTCCTCGAAAATAAGGTCTATATTAAATTATAAATGTCCAACATTACATCAGTCTTTAGAAGCCATTAAAAATCAGATATGGACAACTGCGTGATTTACAGTTCTTTAGTCGCAGTTGTCCAGATAGATAACTGCAAGATTAATAAGGTCTAAGTCATGCAGTTATAGATAATCTTG
>ERZ1292623.3381-Hain-H51-01um-R1-3381-length-13642-cov-9_pt2 | contig 12028 bp, 11 predicted proteins | sample MGYA00564398_ERZ1292623 | MGnify/ENA primary metagenome ERZ1292623 (study PRJEB36523, sample SAMEA6512633) | groundwater metagenome | collected 2019-01-07 | study: AquaDiva: Metagenomics assemblies of 32 groundwater samples | reverse complement strand
ATTAAACCCAATACAAAAATTATAATAATTATAATATTTATATTCCTCATTGAAAAAGTCTTGCTCTTCCCAGTTTATATTTTGGATCCCTTAGCTTTCTTTCTCCAATTATCTTAGCTGGTACCCCTCCAACAACTGCAAAATCAGGAACGTCTTTTGTAACAACTGCTCCTGCTGCCACAACTGCTCCTTTGCCTACTTTTACACCGGGAAGTATTACTGCACGGGGTCCAATAAATGCATAATTCTCGATTTTTACAGGAGCTAATATCGCATGAAAATCTTCCGAATTTATATCATGCTCACTGTTATAAATCATAACTTCTGAAGCAATATCTACATGACTACCAATCTTAAGCTCTGCCCTCCCATCTAAAAAAGCATGATCTCCAATAATTGTATCCTCCCCAATTGAAATTCCGAAAGGATTATAAAACCTTGCCCACATATGAATATGTGCTTTTGGAGAAATTTTCATGCCGGAAATAAAATAAAAAAACCACCTAATACTATGAAAAGGAACCCATCCAACTGTTGTTAAAATCAAAAGCCAGAAATCCAAAAAAATATTTCCTATCCTATTTATAATTTTTTGCAGCACCTCTCCTAAAGTAAGATCTTTGTCCATTCGATCCTTGAATATACTCATGACATCTCCAGTATTTCTAAAGTTTCCCGGGCAGTTTTTTCCCAGGAAAACTCTTTCACCTTCTCTAAACCTAATTGTACCTTTTTTTGACGTAAGTTTTCATCTTTTAATAAATTTTGGATTCCATTTATTATGCTTCCTACAGAATACGGATCTACAAAAGTCCCTGCATCACTTGCAACCTCAGGGAGCGAAGAAACGTTGGACACAATAACCGGGGTTCCACAAGCCATTGCTTCTAAAACTGGAATCCCAAAACCTTCCCAAAGAGAAGGTAATACGAAAACTTTAGAACCAGATAAAAGAGCAGACAGTTCTTCTGTAGGTACAAATCCGGTGAAGATAACCTTATTTTCAACTCCTAATTTTTCAGGGGTATCTAAAATCTCCTGATATTTCCAAGCCTTTCTCCCTGGCTCCGTGGTTTTACCTACAATAACTAAAATTACATCTTCTTCGATTTTAGAAAATGCTTCAATTAATCTGATTAAATTCTTCCTAGGCTGTATTGTCCCTACATATATAATGTAGCTGCCCTCTATTCCATACTTTTTCAAAACAGGAGCTATTTTCCTTTTATCTTTTATCTGTTTAAAAGTTTCCTTATCATACCCAAGCGGTATGGCAGCTATTTTGTATGGATCAATTTTATAGTTTTCTACAATATCCTTTTTTGTAAATTCAGAAATAGCCAAAAGATGGTCTGCATTTTGGATAGAAAACTTAGTCCAGTTTGTAAGCTGATACAAATCCTTTGCATTAAACATTTCCGGAAAATGTAAATATGAAAGATCAAAAATTGTGCATACTCTCTTAACTGGGGAAAAACGAGGAATATAATGAGTTGGGGTAAAAAATACATCAGGTCTTCTTTTTGTAAAATATAAAACAGCAGGTAAAGTTAACCTTGTCCAAAGTTTATTCGGCTTTAAAATTTTATATTTCCAATTTACTCGCTCTTTTGGCAAATCATCCAAAGGAACTTTGGGTAACAAAATCAGATACTCATTCTTACGGTCAATTTTTTCTAGATTTTTAATAATCTCATATGCATATTGACCTGATCCAACTCTATTTGAAGTATTAGCCTCATATCCATCAATCCAAATCCTCATATATAATCATTCTACCAAACTCCAATATACTTCCACAGTTTTTTCTGTACTTTTTTCCCAGGTGAATTTTTTGGCTTGTAGAAAACCTTCTTTAATCATCGATTCCCTTTTTTTTTGATCATTCCAAACTAGCTTTAATTTATTTTCAATATCTATTACCGACTCGGGGTTTACATATTCCGGCGCATCTCCTCCTACTTCTGGCATGCTTGAAACACTTGATGTAATAACAGGTACTCCACAAGCCATAGCTTCTACAATCGGTAGCCCAAAGCCTTCATAAAAGCTGGGGTAAAGTAAAACTTTGGCTGAAGAGTACAATAATGGAAGTTGTTCATACGAGATCCATGAAATATCAACTCCTGCAATAATTAAATTATATTTTTTAGATGCCTCTTTAACTCTTTTTAAATTTCTTCGCCGCCCAACTCCCCCAATTGCCAATACAAATTCATCCGGAAGATTCATTTCTTTTCGAAATGTTTCCAAATCTTCTGAATTTTGTGGCTTAAATTGTTTTTCTACACCCTCATAAATAACCACAGTTCTTTTTTCTGGAATATTTGAAATTTTTAAAAGATCATTTCTTGTTGACTCCGATACACAAATAACCATATCCACCTCTTGCTCTACAAGTTTTAATCTTCTTTTATTAACTTCAACAATTTTTGGATGAGACCACTCCGGATGAATCAGAGGAACCAAATCATGATAAGTTGTTACCTTTTTAGCTTTTGTTGGGGCTTGAGTCCAATCAGATGAGTGAAATATATCTACTGTCCCAATAAATTTTTCAATACCAACTTTTCTCCATCTATTAAAAAGCTTTTCAAGAATAGATGGCGGAATTCTAAAAGATTTAACGTTTTTCAAATTTCCATTGTAGGTTTTTCTTAAAGAAGAATAAAAATAAACCATTTCCAAATTTTGGACTTTAGATAATCCTTCAGCCAAATTTGCAGTATAAACAGAAACTCCCCCAACGTGTGCAATTTGTGAAATATCCATCCCGACTCTGACCATGAAATCATTGTAGCTGAAAGTGATGCACAAATCCAACGCCTTGGAAATTAAAAGTATTTTTAATAGTATAACTATTATCTAAAAAAAAGCCTTGGATAAATTTATTGGGATCAGACAAAGCTTGCAAGTATTCAAAAAAATACAAATCACTTTTTCCCGACAACCTATCCATATTTGTTTTAATCTCATCTTTTTTTGCTGGAAAATTTTTCACAACTCCAATTCCCTCTTTGCCTTTATACCATTCATAAGGAGGGAAAGGCTGCGGCCAAGCAAAAACTACGCCGCTTCTATTACCATTTTCCTGGTTTATAAAATTCACAGCCCCTCTCCAATCTTCCCGTTGAAATTTGGGGTTAATAAAATATATCCCTACTGACAAAAAATTTACCAACAACACCCCTCCAACCGCCAGCCTCCATGATCTCTCCCTAGAACGTAAAGTATCTATTCCGATTGCCAATAGAATATAGAAAGCCGGGAGTGCAAAGAGAAGCCTAAACGGTTGGTTCAAAGGTATAAGCAGTGAGATAAACCAGGTTAAAATAATTGGTAAAAAAAGCCACCACGCCACTAGCTTAATATCTAATTTTGACCTAAAAGAATTTATTATTAAGTAAGAAAAAAAGCCTAATACAATAAAAGCAATTAATCCGTAGTTATAAATATTTTCAAAATCTATTCTGCCAATACTAAATTTTAAAAACGTTAATGGAACTGCTTTATAAAAAGGTATACCTAAAAGATCTGACCACCCAGGAAGATATATATTAGCGTTTATTCCTCCCATCAACTGATCCCAAAAAAGAGGAAGCCATGGAATATATAATAATAAGGAAAGAATCAAAAGCTTTGAATATCTGAGGATCTCATTTCTTTTATACACAAATAAATATCCAATTTGAGCAATAATTAAAAATCCACCCATATAATGAGTATAAATCAAAGCTACTGTCGAAAACACATACCCCAAACTCTTTGCCGAAATAAAGTAAAACATAGAAACGACTGCAAAAAATGTGGCCATAGAATACATCCTGATTTCTTGAGAATAGTAAATATGATAAGGTGCAGTAGCCAAAAGAAGTGCCGAAAACAGAGCATGTTCTTTATTAAATAATTTTTCAACTAATTTATATACAGTAAATACAGTGGCCACTCCAAAAATTACCGGTAAAAGTCGAAGCCATATCTCAGATGTTCCAAACTGAATCCAAAAGTGATAAAGAATATAAGATAATGGGGGGTGAAAATCTCCTATCCTTTCAAACCAAATAGAATATAGTGATTTCTTTGATAAAAAGCCTTGAGTTGCTTCATCAAGCCAAAGGCTCTGATTTAAGTTTATTAGTCGCAAGATTAATCCCAAAAGTAATATTATCCAGATCATTTGTATTTTTGTTCACCAAAAAAAGATCCAATTAAGGAAACTTCTGTTGCAAAATCATAAATTATTTTAAAAATCAAATAATGTGGTAAATTGTGTTTCAAAGCTCCTAATAATCCATGAATTATGGAAAATAGGAAAGAGTATCTAACTAAAGCAACAAATCTCATTAAATTTTCATTTTTAATTTTTCTTCTTTTATACTCAGACTTTCCAACCCATCTTGCCTGATTGAAAATTTCAAATAAATTATCCGGATTTTTGTGATAAAAAATAGCGCCTGGAGCAGCAACTGCATGAACCCCCAATTTTTCAGATAAAGTATAATCATCTATATAACCAATAGGCTTAAAACCGTCAGCCTTATCAAATTCTTTTTTAAGAATAGCTCTAAAAACTGGTTGAGTATCAGGGTAATTTTTTGGATGCATTCTATCCAAGGGCAAACCTTTATTTATATTCCAACATTTACTCCAAATATTATCTTTATTTAAGACAAACTCGTCTTTTGAAAATGTCCCAACTGCAGTTTTCTGAATAATTGGGTTAATTAAATTCTTTATAAAATTTTTATCAAAGGTCATGTCTGCATCAACAAACACTAATACTTCCCCTGTGGCATATTTACTACCCAAGTTCCTTGCAATCCCCGGACCTAGATGTTTTTGCTGAAAGGATTTAAGATTTATGAATAAAGATTTAAGAGAATTAACTATATTCCATGTTCTATCTGTAGAACCATCATCGACGATAATTACCTCAAAATTTTTAAATGTTTGTTCCTCTAGGGATTTGATACAATCTTTAATTACTTTTTCTTCATTATACGTAGGTATAATCACTGAGGCTTTCATGATACTAGCTCCTCAAATAAATTTTCATATTGTTTTGCTACTTTATCCCAGGAAAATTTTTCAGTCTGTTTTCTTGGCTTATCGCCCCAATTAATCTGTAGTGTCTCCTCCAGCGCTTTTGCATATAGATTAGGCCTAGTAGTATCTACAAATACTCCCGCATCTCCTATAATTTCCCTTCGAATGGGGTCATCAGTTGCTACAACCGGTAGACCTGATGCCATTGCCTCAAGTAAAACCAGGCCAAATGATTCCCATGGGGACGTAGGAAACGTAAAAAGAGCAACACTTCTATAAATTTTTGGTATTTCCTCGTGAGGAAGAAGTAAAATTTTAAACCGGCCGGGAAGCAGTTTATCTCCTAAATCTTGCAGATCATTTTTAAGCTCTCCTTTTCCCGCCAAAATCAGAGAACCTTTTCTTAGGTCTGCCACAGCTTTTATAATAAGATCAAGTCTTTTCATTGGAACGAGCGCTGCAACCGTTAAAATAATGGGTTTTGGAAGATTAAATTCCATCTTTTCTCCTTGGGAGCTAAATTTTTTCATATCAACTCCATTCGGAATCTTTACAATCTTAACAAAAGGATTAACTTTTTTAGCCCAATTACATTGATAATCTGTAAATCCTACAAAGCAATCCGGAAATGTTAAAAGATTAATTCTATCGTCCCAACCAGGACCCGCTTGACCAACAACAATAATTTTACCAACCCCTGATAGTTTGGGTAGTAGTATTTCCCAACCATTATTCCAAGGAACGACAATATCATATTTTTGCTTTTTTAAAATTGGCAAAGCCTTTTTAGTAAATTCTTTTACTGCAATTGACATTTCATCAAGATAAAGCCTTCGTCCAAGGTTCAACTTTGGTTCCAAAACTTTGGGTTGCCAATTATTTTCAATCTGTATAACTTTATACTTTGTTTTATTAGAAGACTTCCCTGCTTGAAAAACCGTTACATCACAGCTTTTATTAATTCTTGAAGCAAGCTCTTTAACCAATACTTCAACTCCCCGTTCATAAATCCCGTTAAAAAAACTTAAAAAAGCAATCTTTAATCTTTTCTTTGCCATACTTGAACTCCTTTCTCAAACTGTGCAGTTTTTTCGTAGTGTTGCCTTATATACTCAACTATCCTTTTTGGCTGATACGTTCCCAAACTATACCAATTTCCAATTTGTGGAATCTGCCAAACAATTATTTTGGGCTTTTCTCTTTCAAAGCCTGCCAAAACTTTATCCTGCATACCGTCAATTTCCATGTACCAGACATAGTTATCTACCCAAGGTTTAGGAGGTAAACGGTTCGATAAAACGTATTCTATTGAGGGCACACCCAGCAAATAAATCCTGTTGCTGGGTAAGGTTAACTCATCAATTTGTTTTGCTAAAGCTATTTCCTGAGGACCATAAAATCTGGCTGGCAAATTTATATTACCCAAATTACTTTTAACTAAAACGACACTTACCAGTAAAATTGGCAAACTTACAATTAAAGCATTTTTCTTGTTTAAAATTAAAGATAGTAATACTATATAAACTGCCACTGCTGGTTGAAATCTGAAAAAATCAAACCTTGGAAAAGCTACCAAAAAAGTACCAGCAAAGATAAGTAATATTATTTTGAAAATTTCGCCTCTTTTGTTCCATTGATTTAAATCATTAAAACAAACTAATAGTCCAGGTATAAAGAGAATAAAAATCTCTATAAATTCTTTAGTAGATGGCCAATTGGAATAACCTGGGAATTTGGGGTACCAAAAAAGTGGAACAATTGTTGTCCAAAATAAATAGTCGCCCATTAAACCACTCGAGATGATAAACAACAAAACTAATATCACTGGTACCACAAGTCCAAAGAAAAATTTAGGTAACTGCCTAAATTGTCTATATACCAAGAAATAAACTATCAGAAGAATAATCGCAACTCCTGTTTGCTGTTTGATAAAAAAAGCAAACGACAGAAAAAATCCCATCCAAAAGGTTTTTCTGTAAAGGCTTGATAGAATTCCAAGGAGAATAAATGGTACTGTCGCCAAATCAAACCAAAGCATGTTCCCAGAAGTTAAAGGTTGAACAAAAATATAAAGACTAAGTGGCACTAAACTCAACGCTTTTTTACCAATTATTTTTCTTGAGATAAAAAATATTAAAAAATCTGAGATTAAAATTGTAGTCCATGTAAAAAGTTGGAGAGTCAAAAGATTAAAGCCAAATATTTTGTAAACAACAGAAAGTATCAGTACTAAAAGCGGTTGGTAAGGCAAAGCAATATCTTGATACAGTTTAAAACTATTATTTAGTAAATATGGATAAGAAAACATTTCCGGCCAAGCAGTAAACTGCAAATTAAAAAGAATAAATAAGTGAATTACTAAAAGAAATATTACACCTATAATAATTTTCATGTTAAGTTATGTTATGTTTTCCTTGCTATAACCATTAAGTCAGATCCTAGTCCTAATTTAGAAACTACCCATGCAGGAACAGCTGTTAAAGCTTCCTTAAAAAATCTTTTTTTGAAACTAAATAAAGACAATAAAACTCCACCGATTGGACTTCCATAGTCCCAAATTCCGGAGGCTTTTTCTATAAAGATAACCTTAAATCCTATTTTTTTTAAAAGCAGCAATAAAGACTTCTCCGAAAAATGCCAAAGGTGCTCATCCGGTAAAAGTAATGGCCAATTTGTTCCCAGAAGTTTTGCGGATAAACCACCGAAATTAGGAAGGTCAATATAAAGCAATCCACTAGGGGAGAGTAAGCTTTTAATTTTTTCTAAAATCCTAACAGGATGATCCATATGCTCTAATGTATGATTTAAAATCACTAGGTCATATTTTTCATCTAAATTTGTTTGCATAAAATCCCACACCGTTACAGGAATTCCACGTTTCGCTGCTACCCCGGCTGCCTTTTTTGAAATCTCAACCCCCACTACCTCCCACCCCAAATTTTTTAAAAGAGAAAGCATTATTCCAGTTGAACAACCAATTTCCAGCACCTTACCTTCCTTCTTAAATTTTAAGATTTTATCTACTCTTTTCTGAAAAATATTTTTAAATAATTTTTCCTCCTCTATATAAACTTCATCCCTATGATACTTCCCTTTTTGAACATCCAACTTATCAGTTTGCCCAAAAACACAATACGAACATTTAAGTATCAAGTAATTTTCAATTTCCGCAAACTTTTTTAAATTATGTCCACAAATTAAACAAGTATTCATAGAATTCGCCTTTTTAATTTTTTTAGTGGTGTTTCTATGGATGCTCTTATTTTATAAACACTGGACATCCTTACCCAAGGAGAAGGAACCTCCAATGGTCTCTCAAGATAGAACACTTCTGGATACTTAAAATTTTTAGGGAAAGGAATTCCAAGCTCATATTTAAATTTTCTATGTGAAGTAGATCTTGGGAGATGGGTAAAATGTAGGTAAGGAGTGTCTATAAACTTAAGTTTATCGTCAATCATTTGAAGCGCTCGATCGTTTTTATCATAAAAAGCTTCCAGTGGATAATCTCCCTTCAAATGAAGTCCTGGAATTTTTCTGTTAATAGCTCTTATATTAAGATGTCCCTTTTTACCTAAAATCTCATACTTACCTGCCATTTCCTCCTGATAATGATAAATATCTCCAACTAAATTAATAACTGGAGTAACAATCGCATATAAATTATCCCCCTGCTTTTCAATAACAGAAATTATTTTTCTTATTGAATTCTCCCACCAGACTTCATCACCATCTAAAATGAAAATCCAATCACAAATTGAAGCTTCTAACATTTGCTGACGAAGAGAAGTTATTCCCTTTGGCTTTTGGGAACCAAATGCCTTAAACTCAATCTTTCCCGGGAACTCATTTATTAATCCTTTTACAATCTCTACCGTATTATCGCTACTTCCCGTATCCCAAATAAGCATTTTGTCTAAAAATTCGATTACGCTCTTTACTGCAAAGTAAATATATCGGTCCTCATTTTTTACAATGCAGTTTCCCCAAATTTTTTTAGACATAACTTGAGTTTAGCTTTTTTTAAAAAATATTGCCACAGAGGAAAGTATAAGAATTATTATTGAGGCAATCGATATTTTCACTCCCAAGTCTACCTTTTCCTGAGGTTTATATAAAAGTTTTAAATCTTCCTGTATATTTGCAGGTATAAAAAATCCGTTAATCATAGAATAAAATGGAAGCGGTTTAATTTTTTGATCAGAAAGTAGTTCCCATCCTTTATCATAGTGATCAGAAAAAACTAACCATTTTGGTTTTTCTGTTGATATATCAATTGAATAACTTGTTGGGTTATACTCTGTATAGAAAACTTCTTCAAACTTTAAATTTGAAAGGATCTCCCGTAATCTAAACTCATCTAAAACTTTATCCAAATCCATTACTTCAAACTTATTAAATAATTTTTCAGCGTTTTCGGAAGCATTTACAAACTGTTCTTTTGAGAAAACTCCTACAATATTAACAGCATTAAATCCTCCTATATTCTCAATTTTTATAGCCTTTTCGCCTTTGGATAAATTAAAAGGCCCAAATATACTCCATTTAAATCGGGAGCTAGGTTTTATAATATTCTCATTACCATCTAAATTAATTTTTATCCCTGCGCTGTTTGTAGCCGAAATACTTCTTACCCCTAAATAATAATCATCAATTTTATTAATATTTGTAAGAAATTCAATTTTCTCTCCCTTAATAGTTGAGAAATCTAATCCTTTTCCGAAAAGTAAATCCTGTGTTTTTATGTCATATTTTAGAAGTTCTGATTTTATATCTAAATATTGATCAGCTTTATATCTCCCCCAATCACTTTTACTAAACTCTTTTGAGAAGTTTTTTTGTAAAAATGTAATTTTTATATCATCTTTTGTTCTGTCTTTAAGAACTAGCAGCGCGGAATCCTCTGGTAAGGTCAAAAGATATTCCGGATCTAATAATCCATCCTCTAAAAATATGAATCCTTGATTCGACAGATTAAAATTATCAATTTCGTCCTGAAGTTTTTTATATATACTCATATCTCCTAAACCCAAGATAACTTTAGCCTGAGTAAATATTTTTGGATTTGGATCCGAAACCTGGTAGATTGGAAATTCTAAATTCCAATCTAATTTTTTAAACCCTAAAGAATCTATAAATTTCAAAAATAATTTCCTGTTTTCTAAATCCTTATCATTCCAGATTTTTTTACGTTCATCCGGAGGAAATAAGGCATATTTAATACCTAAAAGCGCAAACCAGTCTTTCAATTGTGAATCATGTAGAAAATAAAACAAATCGTAGGAACCCTCTATCATCAAGGCAAAAGGTTTATCCTGAGATAAAGTATTTGCAGATATAGCTTCTTTTTTAATCGTAGAATATGCAAGGGGAGGTTGTTCTGGAAACCAAATACTTCTAAAAAATAAGTTGTCCTTATTAAAATTCTGATGAATAATCTCATAATCCTGATTAAAAGCTTTACCCGCCAAAACACCAGTTAATCCTCCTTTAAAAACAGGATTAATAAGAAAAAGTATATAGAAATAAACAAAATACAAAAATATGAGCCTTATCTTTCTACTACTTATATGTTTTATAAACTGTCTAATGGTGAAGGGGAGTACACATGCTGAAAAGAGTAAAGTAGGTATAAAAAATTTAGAGGAATCCCTAAATGAGTCGGCGAAGGGAATATTATCCAGCAACCATTGATATAAATTCCCAAATGGTTCTTCTATTCCCTTTGCAAAAAAAATAAAAATTAATAAAGATAGAATAAAAGATAGGACTTGTTTATTTTTTTCAAACAAAACCGTGGAGAAAACTAGAAGAGGCAGTAATCCAAAATAAAAAGGTATCGTTGAAAGTTTACCGAATTCATTCCTAGGAAAATGAGGATTATACAAAAATAATGCATCTAATATCGTGATTAGTTGATTTATCGATGAAGACTTAATTATAGAAGGATCTTTTAATAAATCAATTAACGATAAAACCCAAAATGCGTTGATTAATGCGGTACATACAATTATTGGTAATAAAAAAAATAATATTTTTAACCTATTAGAGTTTCCATAAATAATAAATTCTGTAAATTGAAGTATTAAAAATGAGAATAACAATAATATCGTAATCCTTACATCAATATTTGAAAGCAAAATAAAAGATACAGCGCTGAAAATAAAATTTCTAACACTCTGGTTGTCTGCAAATTTCTTAAAAAATAATAAACAAAAGGGGAACAAACCATAGGCTAAACTAACTCCGACTTGACCTCCATCAAGAAGTACTAAAAAGTGTGTATTAAATTCATAAAATAGACTCCCCAAAAAAGCTAGCCAGCTATTTTTAATGTAGCTTTTAATGAAAAAAAAACTTCCTAAAAAAGCAAGGATTGTTGAGGGAAAATAAAATACTAATCTTATTAAAGCTGAACTATCTAATCCAAAAAGTTGATTTAATAAGCCTAGTATAAAGGTAGGAAAATAAAGCCATAAAACTGAGGCTTGCGACTCCCCAAAATTATTATTCCTAAAATCCCAAACTAAAGGTTTATCAAAAAGTGATTTTAAATTCTCAGGATAAAAAAATGGAGCATCGGCGAAAACTAGAGGTCCCGGGTAAAAAAATGCACTGAATACTACTAAATATGGCAGAATAAACAGAGCAAATAAATTAAATATCTCAAGCTTTTTCATGCCAAATATCAAAAAGCAGACTATATAAAAAAATTAAAAAAGTTAATATAATCAAATTATGAGCAAAATTTAAACGATTTAGTAAAAGCGCTACGGAAATGACAGCAATTGTTAAAATAGGTACAGCAAAATAAACTCCTCTTGATGGTCTAATAGTGAGTAAAAATACTATCCACAATAAGCTAATAGTGAACATGATCGTAGATTCTACCTTAACCTTTGAGAAATAGCAAAAGTCAATTACCGAGTTTAGCAGAATAAAGTTTTATGGAATCGCTTACATGCTCGACAAATCTCCATTC
>ERZ1292623.1825-Hain-H51-01um-R1-1825-length-19886-cov-9_pt4 | contig 12029 bp, 11 predicted proteins | sample MGYA00564398_ERZ1292623 | MGnify/ENA primary metagenome ERZ1292623 (study PRJEB36523, sample SAMEA6512633) | groundwater metagenome | collected 2019-01-07 | study: AquaDiva: Metagenomics assemblies of 32 groundwater samples | reverse complement strand
CCTGAATTCTCATATGGAGAATAGTTTACGTAGATAATGCTTTTTAACTTCTTATTTTTGCGCATCTTTAACCTTTTTAATAATGTAGCTCACTTGTTCTTCCGTCAGATCAGCATGCATTGGAAGCAATATAACATCTTCATCTGCGCGTTTGGTCATCAAAAGTTCTTTTTGAAATCCTCCAAACATAGGATATATATCATTACGTCTGTTATTGATATTCACCATAATATTATGTTTACGTAAATACCTCGCAAAACCAACTCTATTTTCAACATGAATAGGAAATATTTGATAGTTTGGCTTTCTATCATCGTAATATTTCATAAGTTTTATTTTTGGTAATTCTGCGAGTTCTTTTCTGTACCGTTCCCCAATTATTCGTCTTTTTTTTGCAGCTTCTTCATAATGATCAAGCCCCACACAAGCAAGAGTAGCTACGATATCATTCATATTATATTTAAAACCAAGAGTATCTCCGCGAAAACTTGAGGGGAGTGGATCAAGAAGATTTGTTTTTTTCTCGTCTTTATCTATACCATACCAAACTATTCTTTTAAGTTTTTCGTAATACTTATTACCGGTCGTAGAGATTAAACCGCCATCCCCCGAATTGATGATTTTAACAACCTGTAAGGAAAAACAAATAATATCTCCTTTTGCGCCTATGAACTCATTTTTATATTTACTGCCCATTGCATGAGCAGCATCTTCTATTACAGGAAGCCTATATTTTCTTCCAATCTCTCTTATCTCATCCATATCGCAAGTGTTACCGCCATAATGGACAACCATAATAGCTTTTGTCTTTGGCGTAATATTTTTTTCAATGCTTTTAGGATCTATATTAAGATCATCGTACTTAATGTCGGCAAAAACAGGCCTTGCCCCCTGCTCAAGTATTGCAGTGTTTGTAGCAATAAAGGTGAAGGGAGTTGATATCACCTCATCTCCAGGGCCCACTCCAAGCACTGCTAAGCTTGCGCGTAGCGCAGAAGTACCGCTATTTACAGCAACGCAATAGGGAAAATTCCACTTGCGCATTGCTTTTTCTCTTAATTCTTTCTCTTTTTTCCCTGTATTAATCCACTTTGATTTCAATGTCTTTACTACTTCCGCAATTGCTTCTTGCGGAATAAATGTGGACCACGTACGTATAAGGTTATCATCAAGTTCGTAGTCTTTTTTATTCATACAAAAACCAATAGATTATAGCATATGGCGATATACAATTAATATTAATGATACGGGTAATCCTTTAAAAAGTCTCGCAGATACTCTTCTGATGTTTTCAAAGAGGGATATAGATGTTTTACTTTTTTGACACTCATCTCATATATTTGTGTTTCCGCCTCGGGTGATACATGTATGTTTTTGTCAAAATATTCATTGATTTTTGTGAAAGCAAACGCACCCGTCCCGCCTACGTTTAGTATATTATTTAATACATGTTTATCTAAAAGGTTTTTGATGATTTCGGCAATAGCATGAGTAGTTATAAGTTGTAATCGTGTTTCAGAAGTAACAAAAAGCGGATTGTTATGAACAATATCGTAGAATGGTCCTTTTTTTAAGTTTTTACCAAGAATCATTGAGCTTCGTAAAATTAAAAAATTTTTTTTGTGCTGTTTTACAATAAGTTCTGCTAAATACTTATGGAACCCGTAGAACTCAAGGTTTTCTGGATTAATTTCCTCATTCTCCTTTGTATATTTCGGTCCCGTATGATTTTCATATACGTCCGGAGAGGAAATATAAATATACATGTCGCACGGAAAATCAAAGATACTTTGATAAACCGAAACGGTTGAGGCAAAAAAATCATCCTCCGGATTTTGATTTGCCCAAAAACGCTTGCTATTGCCATTGGCATTTATCAGAATATCAAAAAATTTTCCTGTATGGTTATGGTAATTGTCTTTATTGATAGCGATTACTTGAAAGTTCTTACGAAAATATAGGATCAAATCCGATCCCAACATACCGTTACTACCGATAACTGCCAATGTTTTCAAAATATTTAATAGGAAATAGCTTTTTCGTAATTTTTGCTAAACCATTCAGTTGTTTCTTTAATCCCTTTTTCTATGGGTGTTGAGGGTACCCATCCGATAATTTTTTTCATTTTATGAATTCCAAATGTTTTATGCAGTGCGCCATCAGGCTTAGTGGTATTATACACAAGCTTTCCTCTGTAACCTACAATATTTTTAATTGTTTCAGCAACTTTTGCAACCGAAATTCCAATTCCAGTTGCAATATTCAAAGGCTCGATATCATCGTAGGAAGCAGTCGCTCTTAAAATTGCCTCTGCGCCATCTTTCGCATACAACCAGTCTCTGGTTGGCTTACCAGTCCCCCAGACTTCTACTGTTGGCAGATTATTTTTTTTTGCTTCATATATTTTTTTTATAAGTCCTGCGAGTGCTTTACTTTGCTCGGGATTAAAATGCTCTCTTGGTCCATACATATTAGCCATAATCAGATGAATTGAATTAAAATTAAATTGCTTCATAAGCGCCAACCCATAAACCGTGGATGCTTTTCTCGGAAATCCAAAACTAAATATACTCTCGTGAAGCCTGCCGTTCCAATATTCGTCTTCGTTCATTTCTTCATTTTCAACATAACCAGGGTAAGAACATCCGGCTACTATATTCACAAATTTTTTGACACCAACTTGTTGGGATGCTTGCATAAGATACATACCCATGAGCATATTGTCTATAAACAGATCTGCCTGTTTCCCCCTATGGTACGCGATACCGCCCTGATCAGCTGCGCAGTTAATTACGATATCAGGCTTGGTAGAATCAAGATATGAAAAACAGTCCTCGTATTTTCGAAAATCTATCCCATCCTTTGTTTTCGGAACAAAAATCTTACATTTTATTTTTCGTAACCGGTCAACAATATGTGAACCAAAAAAACCATTTCCTCCGGCAACTACTATTTTTTTTTCCTTAAAGTATTGTAGATAGCTCATCGTCTTAATTTTACCACAAAATTGCACCGATTCAACTATGCTTCATATTCACCTCCCTTCGCCTCAGGAAGTGAAATTCTACCTCATCATATATCCGTTAGGGAGTACGATCGTTTGTAGAACTTGGATTTTACAAGCTTTTTTGGTAAAGTATTATACTAGGTTTAGTACTTGTGAAATTTACACACATGAAAGCTATCATACTTGCCTCAGGACGGGGCATACGATTAGGTCCCATTACCCAAGATATGCCGAAGACTCTCATAAAAATATTGGATAGACCAATAATAGAAAGGATACTAGACTCACTTCTTGAATTTAATATTAAAACGGTTATTATAACGACTGGTTTTCACGACGACAAACTCAAGGCATTTATAATGAGTAAGGAAAAATATCGAGGATTGAAAATTGAATATGTCCATAATTCAAAATACAAAGAAACAAATTATATCTATACTCTGTGGCTGCTGCGCAAGAAAGTAATAGATGATGACATTATCCTAATACACGGTGATGTAGTCTACGATTTCTCTCTCTTAAAAAAGTTGATTAAAAAGAACGAAAGTCATGTTACCGTCTCAAAAAAAGATGCGATAGAACCTCATGAGTTAAAGGCTCAAATTAAAAACGATAAAGTAGTCTATATAGGTTTGCGTCCTACAGATGAAAATACAATGCTTTGCACTTCGATATTTAAACTTCTGAAAAAAGATATTAAAATATGGATGGATGAAATCGATGTTTTTGTTAATCAAGGAATTGTGGGTTGTTATGCAGAAGATGCCTTTAATAAAGTTTCAGATAAAATGACGCTTCTTCCTTTGGTATTTGAAAATGAAGTCGGAATGGATATAGATAGAGAAGAAGACATCAAGACCGCTGAAAGATTATTGAAAAGCTAGTTATTTAATACCATTTTCCTGTGCCCGTTTCTTGCAACAGTCGGCTCACTGCCTTTTCCTGTAAAGATGATAACTCAAAGAAAGTATCTCCCCAAAGATTTCCTCCAATTTTCATGATCAACAATTCACTAGGCGCGCCTGAAGATCGTACGGTATATCCAACGAGTGGTTTCATATAAAAAGATGTGCCTGGCTCGAGGATAGAGTGGCGGACTCCTTTTGATCCTTCCCAGTAAAGATCCGCGGGTTCATCACTGTAATTGTATCCGAAGGTGTGCATAGGAGTGGTTAAGTCAAAACTCTTCTCATTAACGGATTTTCCCCTATTGAGTGGTTGCAGGGAAATGCTTTGAGCAGCGGAAACTTTCGTTGATCCGGCCAATTTTCTAATTAAGTAAGTAGGATTTTCTTCGTTTGGGTAGTGCCATTGTTTATTATCCTTTTTTTTCATTACTACAACCTGGTCTGCAGTCGCAGCGTCAGGAGGCATGAGATCGCGGACATTCACTCCCAAAGTATGAGCAAGCTGTACGAGTTCTTCAGGTTGAGGTACATCTTCACCTTTTAACAGAGCGTTGATTCTTTCCACGCCGATATTTGATAATTGAGTAAGTACCTGTGGTGGCATTAGTGATTCACCAAGCTTCATTTTCAGTAAGCCACTGAATGCGGATTGAGATGATGACAAATCTATTAACGTCTCCGCAACTTTTCTGGGAGATAGGACAGATAGTTCCTGCTGTGTTGCTGCCTCCAGTTTTAACCCAAAGGTAACTGCCATGATGTAAGCCTCTTGAGTTGGATCACGATTAGTAAAGGTGTGAGGTACGTATGGAGTATGATAGCTTGAGTCGCCAGTATTCATCTCTATCATATGTGAGCCGGCTGAGTCACGATAGTAATAATTAATTTTTCCAATATAAAACGTTGTTTGATGTTGAAAATGACCTTTGTTGTAAACGGCTTCTGGGTTATCAGGATCAGTATCTTTCACCGTTACGAGAGGTCGGATTTTTTCTGGTTTGAGTTGCATTCCCACTTTACTCATCGCAGAATCCCAATAGTCATAGAATTCTACTTTCTCCCCTCTTCCGTTGACTCGTATGAATGTACGTTTCGTATTCGCTACCTCATCCGCATGCATGATTACAGCACCATCATCAGTATCATCATGCACTACTTCAAATGCTCCGCGTTGAATAGGATATGCTTCCGCTGCTTTTTCTATAACCCTATTCATATCTGCCATTGATGCCTTTCCCGTTAAAATCGCAGTTATTGTGCCTAGTTTCTCGTTTAATTCTGCTGCAAGAAAATCAGGTCCTCGTTTTATATCCTCGATCATTCTTCCAAATTGTCTACCTTGTCGTTCTGCGTGAGTTGGATCTATCCTTCGTGTAGGTTGTGGTCTTATTCGTTCATTAAGCATATGATTGTGAATCATATCATCACAAATTTACTATTGTCAAGTACCCCGTGTTCACCCTAGGACTGGCCTGGGACTATAACGGCACACTGAATTCCAAGACTAGCCCATTACATCAGTATTCTCAGGGCTTTTCTGGGGACACTGCCCTGTCTGGTATAAGCAAACTACATAATTCCTCCACTCCTGCCCAGTGGTATTCCCGAATATAATTAGGTATAATATCCAATAATAACATGAAGGTAGTCATACTTTGTGGTGGAATTGGATATAGGCTCAAAGAAGAAACCGAATTCAAACCAAAACCAATGGTTAGAATAGGCGATAAACCAATCCTCTGGCATATTATGAAAATATACTCCCACTTCGGATTTAATGATTTTATTATTGCATTAGGATACAAAGGAGGATATATACGGGAGTATTTTTCTAATAAAAAAAACAGAGAAAACTTTAATATTGATCTTATAGATACGGGACTTGAAACATTACCCGGGGAAAGAATACTGCAAATTAAAAATAATATCCCCAAAACCGATCAGAATTTTATGGTAACGTACGGCGACGGGGTGGGAGATATTGACATAAAAAGCCTTGTTAGTTTTCACAAAAAACAAAACACCATAGGAACAATCACCGGCGTACACCCAAGAAGTAAATATGGACTTGTAACAATTACAAAAAACCATCTTGTGAAGAAATTCATTGAAAAGCCTGTGTTGAAAGAGTGGATAAACGGAGGTTTTATGATTTTTAAAAAAGAGTTTTTTGATTATCTTAGGAATGAAGAGATGGAACACGAGGGACTCAAAAGACTTACAAAGGAATCCCAGCTTTCCCTATATATCCACCATGGCTTTTGGCATTCTATGGATACCTACCCTGATGTTGATAATCTCAATAAGCTTTGGAAGGAGGATCCAAAATGGAAAATCTGGAAGTAATAGCAATAAATAAAAATCCCATAGAAAAAAAAGATCTGGAATACATTCAAGAAAAAGCAAAAAGGGAATTTGAGATTTTAAGCGGAAATACTATACTTTTTACAGGAGCAGGTGGGTTTTTAGGATATTATTTTATCAAATCTATCCTTGCCTGGAACGATATTTACCCAAAAAGAAAAATTATTGTGCATGCACTGGACACTTTTACAACAGGAGTGCCACAATGGCTACAAAAAAGCGCGGATGTAAAAATTATTAAAAAAGACGTAACAAAGTATAGGCCATCCGCAAGGCAGAATTTTGACTATATTATCCATGCCGCATCTATTGCGTCTCCAGTTTTTTACAGGAAATATCCAATAGAAACGATTAACGCAAATGTACAAGGACTTTATGCAATTTTAGATTACATGCTTAAGAGACAAAAAACAAAAAAGAAAGTTTTGGGATTATTATTTTTATCATCAAGTGAAATATACGGAGATCCGACAGAAGGAAATGTTCCAACACCGGAAACTTACCCGGGAAATGTTTCCTGTACTGGTCCAAGATCTTGTTATGATGAATCAAAAAGATTTTGCGAAACATTATGCGTGAACTTTTCGAAAGTTCATAATCTCCAAATAAAAATTGCCAGACCTTTTAATAACTACGGACCTGGTTTAAAAATTACTGATGGCAGAGTTATTCCAGATTTTGCAAATGACATCTTACATGATAGGGATATTCACTTGCTCTCTAAAGGCTCTCCTACACGCACATTCTGCTATATAGCTGACGCAATTGTTGGCTATATAAAAGTTTTGATTCGAGGAAAGATTAGCGAAAGCTATAACATTGGCGTTGAGGAAACGGAAATATCCATGTATGAACTAGCCGAAAAAATGAAAGATATCGCAGGTTTGAATTTTGGATACTCGGGCGAAATAATTATGAAAAAAAACAAAGATAAAAATTACTTAACAGATAATCCGCAGCGTAGATGTCCGCAAATAGATAAAGCAAAAAAAGATTTAGGGTTTCAACCCCAAATATCATTAGACGAAGGACTAATGAATACGTTATCCTGGTACAAGGAGAATTTTCAATGAAAATAGCAATTGTCGGAGCAGGCTATGTAGGATTAGTTACAGGAATATCACTTTCTATGCTAGGTCACCATGTCATCTGTATTGATAGCGACAAAGATAAAGTCTCAATGATCAAAAGAGGTGAGTCGCCTTTTTACGAACCCCATATTAATACCTGTCTTAAAAAAGTAATAAACATGAAACTGTTTCATGCAACGCAAAAACTTGAAGAAGGTGTTCTTGGATCTGATATAACAATCATTGCCGTAGGAACACCTACAGTTAATAATAAAATAGATTTATCAGCAATCAAAAAAGTCTCCGAGCAGATAGGTAAAGCTTTAGCAAAAGTTAAAAAATATCACACAGTGGTAGTTAAATCTACAGTTCTACCTGGAGTGACTGAGGAAATCATAAAACCAATAATTGAAAAATTCTCTAATAAAAAAGTTGGGAAGTTTGGAATATGTATGAGTCCAGAATTTTTACGAGAAGGGAATGCCATGGAAGATGCTTTGTATCCAGACAGAATTATTATTGGACAAATAGATCAAAAAAGCGGAAAAGAATTTGCAAAAATTTACAAAAATGTGTTAGTCCCAAAGATTTTTACCAACCTTGAGACCGCTGAGATGATAAAGTATGCTTCTAATGCATTGTTTGCAACATTAATAAGCTATGCAAATGAAGTTAGTAGAATTTCTGAAAATACAGGTAAAATAGACGTTATAGATGTTTGGAAAGGAGTACATCTGGATAAAAGATTAAGCCCTTACAATGGAAAAACAAGAATTAAACCCGGGATACTAAACTATATTCTGTCCGGTTGTGGTTTTGGAGGAAGTTGTTTGCCAAAAGATATAAAAGCTCTGGTAAGTTTTGCTGATGGATTAGGCGTTGAAACAGAGCTTATTAAAAGCGTTATTAATATCAATAGAACTCAACCTCACAGAATAATTTTACTTCTAAAACAAGCTCTTGGAGAAAATTTGAAAGATAAGAAAATTGCTGTTTTAGGCCTTACCTTTAAACCAAATACGGATGATATTCGTGCATCAGTAGCATTTCCGATTATTGAAGAATTACTTTCAGAGAATGCAAAAGTAATTAGTCATGATCCAATGGCATATAAAGAAAACGTGCCCAAACAATTAACTAAGCTTTCGATTACTTTAGCAAATACCGCCCAGGAAGCGATTAAAAATGCAGATGCCGTAATTATAGTTACCGCTTGGAAAGAATATGTAAAATTAACTCCCCAATTTTTCAAACAAAATATGAAACAAGCTATTATAGTTGATGGGAGAAGAATATATGATAAAAATTCTTTTATTAGTGCGGGTGTTATTTATAAAGGAATTGGCTTATGAATCTAAATTACCCCAAGTATCATTATGTAAAAAACGGTCACATTTCTAGCTGTCAGGTATGCAATTCTAATAAACTTCATATTATTCTAGACTTAGGACATCAACCGCTATGCGATTCCCTTCTAACAAAAGATATGTTGAATGAACCAGAAACAACCTATCCCCTAAGAATGATTTGGTGTCAAAATTGCACTTGTGTACAGTTGGATTACTGCGTGGATGGTAAATTAGTTTATCATCCCAACTATCCTTACAGAAGCGGAATTACTAAGGAGCTTGTTGATTATCAGATATCAATGAGTCAATCTATTGCTAAAAAATATAATTTAGATTCAAAAGATTTAGTAATTGATGTTGGATCAAATGACGGGGTACTTTTGAAGGGATTTCAAAAACAAGGAATTAAAGTTTTGGGAATAGAACCAACTAATATTGCTAAAATAGCTAACAAAAATGGAATAGAAACTATTCAGGAATATTTTAATATTAAGCTAGCAGAACAAATAAAAAAAAAGTATGGATCTGCATCTTTGATTATTACCACCAATACTTTTGCTCACATGCAGACTCTGGGAGAATTTATTATGGGCGCTTATTCTTTGCTGGAAAAGGATGGGGTTTTTGTAAACGAAACGCATTATCTTTTGGATATTATCGCCGGTGGTCAATTTGATACCATTTACCATGAGCATCTTAGAACCTATTCTCTAAAGGCATTAGTTACGTTATTTGACCAATATGATTTTACTGTCACGGATGTAGAAAGAGGAAGTAGGTATGGGGGAAATATTAGGGTTTATGCAACTAAAGGCAAAGGAAATCCCGTAAGCTCTAGAGTTGGGAAATTATTAAAATTAGAGGAAAATTCAGGACTAGGAAAATTAACAACCTATACTAAATTCGCCAAAAGGGTTAATAAAGCCAGAATGGAATTTATGGATTTCCTGTATAAAACTAAAGGGGAAGGTAAGCAGATTGTCGGCAATTCATGCCCCGCAAGGAGTTCAACTCTATTAAATTATTATGGTGTCGATAGTGAACTGCTTCCTTATTTAGCTGAACAGCCAACCTCATTAAAATTAAATATGTTTCTACCGGGCAAACATATTCCAATTGTTAATAATCAAAGACTGATCAACGAACAACCTGATTACGTTGTGATTTTAGCCTGGCATTTAGCAAAACCTATTATGGAACAATTAAAAGCCAGAGGATTAAAATCTGATTTTGTTATTCCTCTACCGGACTTTAAAATAGTCAAAAATTCAATGGTTTGAAAATATGGCAAACAAATTAAAAGATATCAAGCCGCTTGTAATCGGAATGGGTCTTGCGGGCAGTAGACATTTAGAGGCACAGCTTAACTTAGGAATTAAAACTGGTGTTTACAATATTAATCCGGAAAAAATTAAATATCTTAAAAAAAATCCTAATGTAATTGTCTTTGATAACCTGGAGGAAGCATTAGGCTGGTCTAACCTAATTCATGTATGTACACCAGATGGCAAACATACGCAATTTGTGGCTTTAGCGCTAAAGCTTGGAAAAGCGGTTCTTTGCGAAAAACCTCTTACTACCAACCTTAAAGAAGCTCTCTATCTACAGGATTTAGCCCATAAACATAATGCAACTCTCATTGTGGGACAAAATTACCGCTTAACTCCAACTTTTATGGAAAGTAGAAAACGCGTATTAGAAGGAAAACTTGGAACTATTACCGGCATACAAACAACATATTTACATGATATGACGGAATATCGGTTAGAAAACACATGGAGGAAAAATCAAGATTTTTTGTATGTTGACGGATCTCATGCCGTTGATCTAGCTTGTTTTGTAATTAACGATTCAGTGGTAAGCGTTCAGGCAGCTTTCGGAAATAAGATAAGAAAAGAATATGACTCACAGGAAAGATATCACATAATTTTAAAGTTTGCATCGGGAATTTTGGGGCACATTAAATTAGATGCAAGCTCTGCTCGGCCCATAAATGGAACGGATTTAATAATCGACGCAGAATTAGGACAATTAGTTAGCCATAATAAAATAAATAAACTTCTAGTTTATAAAAAAGGAGATAATGAACCTAAATTTATTCAATTACCCAACAACCAAACCCTAACGACCGCTTTAGAGGTAAAAATTATCAATGAATACTTACTGGGCAAACGTAACTCTTATTGGCCTTTGCCACAAGTAAATGAAGCAGTAAATACTATAAAGATATTGGATGCAATTCAAAAATCTGCTTTTTCTGGAAACAAAATATCTATATAAACTTATCAAGATCCATAAGTTCCTATCCTTGGCCGCAAACCCATTGCCTTAACAATCGTAAAATAAATAATGAATACTGCAGTATAAATAGAAAGCGGAAGATGAATCAAATAAGATAATCTTTTTTTTGAAATACTAAGATAGATAGAATCAATTAGTGGCAATATCACTGAAAATGCATAAATAGGAAAAAAAAATTTCCTGAAATTATATGAGCGATTTTGAAATTGTTCCCTTCCCACATATCCTCCTTTTCCCATTTCTGTTTGGAAGACATTATTTTTAACTCTAGCTGAGATTTTCTTCAGATATTTATAGACGGACGCAGACGAATCATGTATTATAGCATCATCCTTGGTTATCGCTAACATTTTTCCTTTATTTTTAAGTAAATAAAATAAAAGAGGTATTAGCGTTGGCTTCTGACTTATTAAAGGGAAAGCTGATCTTACATATTCTAAGTCGATCATATTTCCGGCAGCCCAAAATTCTATTAATGAAAACTGTTTATTGTCATTTAAGTTAAAGATAATATAATCGCTATTTTCTTCTAATATTTTATATTTTTTTTTCCATTCTTTTATAAAAAATTTATAGCCATATGGTTCTCTGTATAGATAAAAAGTGAATGGATCACCAAATTCATTCAGGTAATGATTGATAAAAGAACCATGCTTGGGAGACTTAAAACCTTCAGATCTTACAGCTTTAATCGAATAATTTTTTAGGAATGTTAAATATTTTAATTTCAAACTTTGTGGGTTCTCAAAAGATTCATCGCTGTCCAGATATACAAGGTATTCTCCCAATGCCTTAAAAAAACCTATCTGTTTTCTGTAGATAACTTCTGTTTTAGGATTATTTATAATCCTACAGTTATATTTTTTTGCAATTTCCTTTGTTCTATCAACAGATCCCCCATCAATTATAAGAATTTCAATTTTATCTTGTGGATAATCCTGTTTCCTTATAGATGAGAGTGTTACATCTAGCGTCCTTTCTGAATTAAAAGTTGCTATAACAATGCTAATGAGAGGATATTCAAATTTAT
>ERZ1292623.4113-Hain-H51-01um-R1-4113-length-12030-cov-5_pt1 | contig 12030 bp, 11 predicted proteins | sample MGYA00564398_ERZ1292623 | MGnify/ENA primary metagenome ERZ1292623 (study PRJEB36523, sample SAMEA6512633) | groundwater metagenome | collected 2019-01-07 | study: AquaDiva: Metagenomics assemblies of 32 groundwater samples | reverse complement strand
ACACGATTCAAAATAAGGAAGGGGATTTCATCGTGATTGATTGGGACGAAGCGGGTGTGGGGATCTCGGTTCTTGATATCGGGCAACCACTTATCAACCAATTTATCTCCGAAAATTTGGAACTTCATGAAGACCGAGCCAAAGCTTTTTACCAAGCGTATTTCAAGGAACGAAAAATCACCGATCAGGAGATGAATCATATTTTCGACGCCGGAATGTTTTGGGCTTGTATGTATATCATTTATGGTGACACCAAGAAGAGATGGAAGCGAATTAAGTGGGCAACAGAGAATAGGGGGTTGTTGGAAAGTTCAATAAGGCAGTGTATTGATTGGTAGAGTCCGCCGCGGCGGACTTATACCTCGGCGGTTCTTGGTTCGATTCCAAGCGCGCCCAGCTTGAATTTTAGGCTTCCGTCTGCTAGCTTTAGTGGCGGCGCGGTCAGAATGTTTCTGGCCTCAAGATCTTTCGCAAGAACTTAGGAAGGCGGTGAAGCGTGGTAGACAATAAGGTATTCGCGGCCCTTCAGAAATTAGGCGTGATCAATACCGAGGGGCAGTTCGTTTCGATCGACCCTCTCTACGTCAGTCCCTTCTGGCTTCGCAATTTAGCCGGCGAGTTGGGAGTGGCCATCTTCAGTCATTGCAAAGAGAGCGGGATCGGGGCCGTGGTCGGCTCATCGGCGGGAGGCAACTTCTCCCTCGCTCATCTCTTGGCGCATCAGCTCTCACTACTCTTCGGCGGCCGCAAAGAAGTCCTCTCCGTCTTTCTCGATCGGGGAGAAGAAAAGGAGATTGAGGGGGAGCGCGTGCCGACCTTTTCCCTCCGACCCACTTTCGCGGAAGCGATTAAGGGCAAACCGGTCTTCGTGGTGGATGGGGTGCTCCAGACTGGACGGACGGTGAAGGGGATGTGCCACACCTTGGTCGAAGCCCACGCGTCTGTCGTCGGTATCGGCGTCATCTGCCAAGTGGGCAAAGCCTTCTCCGGCGCCCTTGGAATAAACAAGCTTCTTTCCGTCGTCGAGGTGCCGGCGGCGAAAGCTCAAGCCGCCTAAGCCTAAGCAGTTTCGATCAACGTCGCCACCCCTTAGGTCCTAGGGGTGGCTTTTCTTATGATTATCGAATAAAATAAGTTTATGGTTAAAAGAATATTAATTGCCATTTTAATTTTAAGTAGTCTAAATTTCTTTTGGCCCAAATTTGCCGGAGCCCAAACGATTTCAAATGCCAATCAGCAGCAACTCATCTCCCTCCTCCTCGAACTGATTAAGCAACTCCAAGCCCAACTCGCACTTGTACAACAGGCCTCGCAGCAAGCCACGAATTTCATTCCCGCAATTATTAATCAATCAAACTCTGCCACCCTACCCACTTGGTCGCCGGGCGACAATCAACCACCAGTCATTTCAGGTATTGTTGGTCCGAGCGCCTTGTCACCAGAGGAAGCGGGGACGTGGCAAATTAATGCCACTGATCCGGACTCGTCAGCTGCCGGCGGCCGACTCATCTACACCGTCATCTGGGGTGACGCCACTGCTCCCGCCGTTAGTACGAGCACCACGGCCACTTCCTTTACTCATACCTATGCCACGGCCGGAGTTTATTACCTCACTTTTATCGTCTCCGATGGCGCGAAGACCGTGCGACAGAACGCCAACGTCGTTGTCGCCACTCGTGCCGTGCCGACGGTTAACGGCACCGCCCAGATCAACGTGAGTGATGCTACGACCGGAAGTTTGATCACCAATGCGCAAGTGGTTGTCTTATCCGCCACGGGTCAAGTAATTGGTACGGGCAATACTTACTCCGGCCCCGTCACCTTTTCCAATCTTCCCATCGGCGCCTACACGGCCACGGTCGCGGCCTTCGGCTATGGTCCTGGGAACAAACCATTCTCGATCTTAAGAGACGGCGCGGTGGTCCAAGTAGCCGTAACTTTAACCAAGATTCCGGTGGTGCCACTTCGGGTGACGGTGCGCGATATTACTACCAATCTGCCTCTGGCGAATACGGTCGTCACTGTCTATGGCCCCAATGGTTTGCCCTTCGTGGTGCGGCAGACGGGCGCCAATGGTTCGATTGAATTTCCAAACCTTACGCCGGGCACCACCTTCCAAGTCGGGACGTACCATCTAGGGTACAAATTGCCGGCCCGAACTTCCGTCACCATCCCCACCACCGGCTCACCGGCGGCACTTAATATTAATCTTGAACCAAACCGCTAAACTATTTCTCTTAGCCGTCTTCATTATTGGAGCAGGTCTATCGTTCTACTCAATTCAAGAATCAGGTAAATTAGTTTTCAGTTCCGACCAAGGGGAACCAGCTCTTAAGTCGAGCGATGAAGCCACCCTCATCTTCGTCGGCGACATTATGCTCTCGCGGGTAATTGGCAACCTGATGATTAAGCATAATGATTGGCGCTACCCCTTCTCGCTTATGGGCGACACACTGGCTAACGCCGATCTCACCTTCGGTAATTTGGAGAACCCCATCTCGAGCCGGGGGACTAAAGTTGGAAGCATCTATTCTTTCCGCGCCGATCCGCGGTCGGTTGAGGGATTGCTCGCCGCCGGCTTCGACGTCTTGTCTGTGGCCAATAACCACATCTGGGATTACGGTCGCGACGCCTTCCAAGACACATTAAAAATTTTAACCGATAATGGCATCACTCTGGTTGGGGGAGGCGAGTCTCTTGAAGCGGCGCACGCGCCGCGCGTGCGAGAGGTTAAGGGGGCGAAGATTGCCTTCCTCGCTTATACTAATCTCTTACCGGCTTCACTCAATCAATTTGTCGCTGACCCGAGCGAAGCGGCGGTGGCGCGCGACGTTGAGACGGCGCGAAAGGTGGCCGACATCGTCGTCGCCTCCTTCCATTGGGGCGAGGAGTACGAGACCAAGCACAATGCCTACCAAGAGCGCTTGGCTCACTTGGCCATCGACGCCGGCGCCGACTTGGTAGTGGGGCATCATCCGCACGTAGCACAAGAAATGGAGCCTTACCACGGCGGCCACATTGCCTACAGTCTCGGCAACTTCGTCTTCGATCAGAACTTCTCGCCCGACACTCGCGAGGGCCTGCTCCTCGAGGTGAAGTTGAAAGACAAAAAGATCACCTCCGTCACCCCTCGCCGTGTCGAATTCACCCCCACTTACCAACCTTTTATTCAAAGTGGATCGCTTTAGTGGAGAGTGCGTCTAGTCGTTCTTTGATGAGCGGGTGGTGAGTTAAGTTTTTATCTGCTTCAAGTAGTTGTTTCGCTTCCGTCCGCGCCGCTTCGACCATCTTCAAATTTTGGAGCGCTTCCATGCCGAGGTCTGACAAGCCCCATTGCTTGCCACCCGAAAGGGCGCCCGCACCGCGGAGCTTAAGATCAAGCTCCGCCAGTTCGAAACCATTCTTCGCCGTTTGCACCGCGCGCAAGCGCTCACTGCCTTGGCCCGAATCGTTACTGGTAAAGAGGAAGCAGTAGGCTTGATTATCACTCCGCCACACGCGGCCGCGGAGCTGGTGGAGTTGGGCGAGACCAAAGCGCTCCGCGCCCTCGATAATGATGACGGTGGCGTTCGGCACATTCACCCCCACTTCCACCACCGAGGTGGCGACGAGGATCTGGATTTCGCCCGAGGCGAAGTCGGCCATCACGGCTTCCTTGTCCGCCGGCTTCAGTTTGCTATGGACCAACCCAACCGAAAATTCAGGGAAGACGTCTTCTGCTAGGCGCCGCGCCTCTTGCTTGGCCGATTTAGTATTAAGCGCTAATTCTTTCAACGGGTCGGGCGCATCAATGCGTGGGCAGATGACGAAGACTTGCCGTCCCTCCTTGAGCTCGGCGCGCACTTTGGCATAAGCGTGCTCGCGCGCCGCTTCCGCCACAATTTCGGTGATGATCGTCTTCCGGCCCGGCGGCAACTCATCGAGTAGAGTGAGATCGAGATCGCCGTAAGCGGTGAGGGCGAGAGTGCGGGGGATTGGTGTAGCGGTGAGCGAGAGGAGGTGCGGCGCCGCGCCGACGTTCTTCTTCACTAAGGCCGCGCGTTGCTTCGTGCCGAAGCGATGCTGCTCGTCAATGATCGCTAAGGCTAGGCGCTTAAACTTCACTCCCTTCTGGATTAGGGTATGGGTGCCAACGAGGATCGGGATCTCGCCATTTGCCACCCACTTCAAGAGTTGGGGTCGCGAGATCTGGGTTGCCGCGCGGCGATTAATCTTGGACGGGAATTTGAGGCACTCACTTGAAGTGATGAGGCCGATATTTATATTATCGCCGATAAAGTTTTTGATTAATGAGTCGAAGTGCTGGCGGGCCAAGATCTCCGTTGGCGCCATGAGCGCTGCTTCAAAGCCGGAACGCACTACGGTGTAAGCGGCCGCCGCGGCCACAACTGTCTTGCCTGAACCCACGTCACCTTCGACGAGTCGCATCATTGGTTCCGGCCGGCCAAGATCGGCTACAATCGTCTCAATCGCTCGCTCTTGGGCGCCGGTTGGTTTAAAAGGCAGGTGACCTAAGAAATCTTTAATCTCTTCGCCGGATTCTTTAATTTGGTACGGTTTATTGCTTTCATATTCCAACTTGCTCTTCAATCGCTCGAGCTGGATGAAGAAGATTTCTTCAAAGGCGAAACGCTTGCGCGCGGCCAGCGCTTCGGGTTCTTGCCTTGGGTAATGGATCAAGGCGAGCGCCTCTCGCAAGGGTGGCAAGTGGTAGCGCTCGAGCAAGCTCTCGGGTAATGGCTCGATTAGTTGCTCCAAGAGGCCGGCTCCCACCACTTGCTTAATGGCGTGCTCAAACCAGAGGCTCGAGAGGCCGCGCGTCTCGGGGTAGATCGGCCTAAGATTGGTCGGTGGCGGCGGGGCTTCGTGGAAGAGGGAAGTGCCAGCCGCCAGTTGAGGCAGGGCTTCACTCACGAGCTCGAAGCTGGGGTTGGCCAAGTAGAGCTCCCCTTGGCGCATGGTCACCTTACCCGACAATTTAACCCATTGCCCCTCGGCTACCTTCCGCGCCAAGTAAGCTTGGTGGAACCAGATGGCCTTGATCCGCCCCGTCGCATCTTCAAGCGTTACTTCGGCCAGCGGAATTTTTTTTCGAAAAGCGAGACTAATCTTCGTCTTCAACACTTGGCCGTAGATACTCGCCGTCTCGCCGGCCACGAGCTCATTGATCGCTTTCTCTTTAGCCGGAGTTTCGTAACGGCTGGGGAAGTGGTAGAGGAGATCGCGCACCGTCTTTAGGCCGAGCTTGGCGAGGCCTTGGCGCTGAGCGGGCTTCAGGCGGAAGGCTCCATCAATCGGATCAGTCGGGCTCGAAATGGCTTTTTGCACCGTTTCATTATAGCATTAGGCCGATGGCTCGAAAGTTCTCATTCCTCTTAATCTTGGTCGCGATTGCGGCTTCTTTTTTCTTCTTCCGCTCGCCGTCGTTTGCGCCGATCGTTAAAGAGGGCGAGAAGTTGGTGGAAGCGGTAGTGCCACCACCCCCACTTCGCCCCGACCTCACTTGGTCGGCCAGTTCCACCGCCCCTTGGCGCTCGCGCGATGCCGGTGCGACCTTCGTTTGGCCGGATGCTTTCGGCGAGAGTCGGATCTGGTTTCTCGGCGGCGTTGATGGTGAGCCAAGTGAAGCCAATCCGCCAGCTGACGGAGTTAAATATTGGGAGTTACCGCACTTCCACGACGTCTGGTCTTTTAACGGTGTGACGTGGCGCGAGGAGAGTAAGGCCGCGGCGTGGCCACCACGCCGCTCAATGTCGGTGGCTGATTTCCAAGGCAAGCTTTGGATGATGGGTGGCTGGAGTCCGATTAGCGGTTACCGGAGCGACGTCTGGACCTCGACCGACGGCGCCACTTGGTCGCTCGCCACTTCGAGCGCGGCGTGGCCACCGCGCGAAGGGCAGACGATCGCCGTCTTCAACGGTAAACTCTGGATGATGGGCGGTGTTGATTTCGATAAGCGAATCAACTACCACGACGTTTGGTCTTCAAGTGATGGCCTTAATTGGGAGCTTGCGACCACCTCGGCGGCGTGGTCCGGCCGCTATGATCAGGCGGTCGAGGTATTTGATGGCAAGCTCTGGCTTACCGGCGGCGTGGCGCTCGGCGGTATGGGGCAGAGCGATGTCTGGAGCTCAGCCGATGGCACCACCTGGACGCTCGTTACCGCCACCGCCCCTTGGGGCAAGCGTCACGGCCTCGCGCTCCTTAATTGGCACGACTATCTGTGGATCGTGAGCGGCTGGGACACCACTCTCGGCCAAGGTTCGCCCGAAGTCTGGTTTTCAAAAGATGGTTTAAATTGGCAAGAGACAGAATCTGCTCCACCGTGGCTTGGTCGCGAAGATCACGCCGCCTTAATTTACCAAGACAAGCTCTGGATGTTTGCCGGCATGGATACGAATTGGCACTGGAACCGAGACGTCTGGTCGGCGGAATTTAAATTAAACTAGGTTTTCTAATTTTGACTGCGGACTTGCGTGAGGAGTTCGATCAATCTCTGTAATAGCTTGATGATGCTTAGGAGAAGTTCGCGCAGTTTTGCCAAATCAACTGGATTGATTGGGGGGGTGGGGCCAGTTTGCGATCCGGGCGTGTTGGTGGAGCCAGTTGCCGGAGAGGGGGAAGTTGGCGCGCTGGTGGTTGGTGGTACCACTACCGGAGAGGGGTTCGTAGCGGCGATGACCGTTGGCGGATTTGTCGGTGGGGCCGTGGTGACGAGCAAGAGCCGCCATGGTCGGCCGGTGGCGGGATCGTTCGGAATGCTAATCGTCCGCGCTTCGCCGTAGAAGTTGAAGCTGGCGCTCGCCGCCTCGCGCCAGTTATCAATGGCGAGCCAGTGTTGGCCAGCATTGTCGAGGAAGTGACGGATGTCGTTCGCTCCACTCACATTACTTAAGCCTTTAGTATCTAAATAAATTGGTCGCCGTGCCCACCAATTATTGCTCCGCCTCTGCTCAATCGCGGCGCGGAGCGCCGGATTCATCACCTCCGGTTGCTTTGGATCATTGGCTGGGGATTCGACATCAAACTTAGCTCCGAGGAGGAAAGTCTGCCTCTCCGTCCAGTAAGGCTCACAGACGCGGCCGACCGTCGGCCGCTCAAGGCAAGAGCGATTCCAGTCACGCCAAGCATCGAAGAAGGAGTAGACCCCTGGACCCGTGCGATCCGAGCCCCAGAGGTAGAAGTCGCCATTCGAGTAACCGCTGAAGAAGATGCGATCGTCCAAGACGTAGCGGCCGAAGTTGGGGTAAGCCGCTTCGCTCGAGGTGAGAGGGGTCGTCCCCGGACCACCTTGACGGCCGAGACCACCCCAGATGGAACCACCCATTAGGTAGCTCGTGGGGTAGATGTCGACGGGCCACTCGACGAAGGTGGCAGGCCGAAGCGTACCCTTGAAGAGTTGAGCGATTGTGAGCGGATCGCCTGCCGGCACGGCACTCAAGACGTCAATGTAGAAAGCGTTGGCGCCGTACTCAGTCTCATTTCGCGCCTGCCAATTGGTAAGCCAACTTAAGTTGCCGGCTTGGTCGAGTGGTAAGACGTTGCCTCCAGCATCGATACTCGGCCTGGAGTAGTAACCGACTTGGCCGCCGCCAGCCTTCACTCGGGCGGCGAGCTCTTTCAAACCAGGGAGGTAACGATTGTTAACCGTCGTTTGCATTAAGCAGCAACCGGTGCCCGGGCGCGATGACTCGTTAATCGGGCCACTGTAAGCACTCATCTGGCCCCAGAATTGGAGCCAAGGGAAATAATTTTTCCACCTTTGCCACTTACTCTCCACAGCCGCGAGGTCGAAGTTCTCCACCTCACTTAAACCAACATGGAGGAAGCCCTCGGCATTCTCAAGCCAAGCGGGGTAGGCGAGCGGGTAGAGTCCGGCGGTCGTCATTGATGATTTGAGCCAAGTTTTGTAACTGTCGGCGGCGACTTGCCACGACTTCTCCCCGCGGTTTGGGTCCACACTGACGCGCTTTACTATGGCGCGGTAGCTCTTTGTTTGGCCGACCGGTACCGACTCATCGTAGCGGAGCGCGAGTCGCGAGCGCGACCAGAGGGGGGTCACGTATTTCGGTGGCCAGTTGGTGGCGGCGACCAGCCGAGCCGACGCGGCGTCGGCGAGGATCACCGTGGGTGAGAAGCAATTGCCCGGGTAGCACGGCTCGAGTACTCGGCGATGATTATCGGTCAGCCATTCGCCGGCTTGGGCGAGGGTATTTTGATAAGCGAAGCCGGTTAGGAGTGGATAATAGATGATGTCGTCCGCGGCGTTGCTACCAAGAGCTTCCGCTCCGACCTCGTAGGGGAACCAGACTTGGGTGGCCGACTTCTGCTTGGGGTTAAAGTTAAGCGACCATTCGTCATTGCCTAGGCTCGTCACCGTAGCCGCGAGCGTCGCGTCATTCACACTAGACGGGTAAACGTTAAATTGACCATCCGACCACTTCACGGCGAAGCTTGGAGCGGATCTTTGGGCGAGTGCGGGCGTTACTGGCAAGAAAGTTAATAAAGCGATGAGACCGAAAAGACTGATGAAAATTTTCTTCATAATTTTTAGCCGAATTATAGCATAAATAAAAAACAACCCGTCCTTACGTCCGCCACAGGCGGAGCGGACGGAGACGGATTGCAAAATTACTGACGAAAGAACTAGATGGGCATGACTTCCGGCAGTTTGAGGACGCCAAGTTGTCGTCGCATCTCGTAGAAGACACTTGGAATCGCCCCAGACTCGTGATGGAGATTATGCTTCTCCATCCATTGCCAGACCTTCTCATCACCGATCACCACTTCCGGCATTCCGACGGGTAAGATCTCGGCCGGTAAGAGCTTCTTCTCCCCGTTCGGCAACTCCAACATTCTCGCTCCGAGGAGAAAGCCGGAAAGTGGCCCTTCGAAGACAATCTTCGCGGGTCCCGCCACCTCTTCGACTGGAAAGGCTTCAAGCTCTCGGTGATTATGGAGGAGCAGGGAATGCCTCACGAGGAGCTTATCTGCCGGTAGGCACACGTAACTCGTCTGTTTGGGGTCAATGATGAGGTTACTACCATTCAAATTCATCAAAGTGATCGTTCGGCGTTCAGTCGGCTCCTCCCCGATGGGTCGACGGTGCGGTATACCTTCGAAGATCACTCCGCGGCGCGGTCGCCGATCAAGATCTTCTTCGGCGACGACAAGAGCTAACTCGCCGTGGTGCTTAGCCACAAGTTCGTTCAACTCAGTCAGCCTCCTCATCAAGGCATCGTTGGACTGGCCCAACTTCACAAACACGAAGTCGTGGATTAGGTTGCGGGAGCGTTCGCCCGCCTTGATTCGCTCGATAAGCGACTTTTTAGTCGCTTCAAGATCGGTGCCCACCTGCGCCACGAGTTCGGTTAATTGATCTCGGCGTAGGGTTAAGGCACCAATTGCCTGGTAGCCGGCGTCGATCGGATTATCGTGATCCGTCATCTGAAGCCTCCTTTTATTCCAAGGTCCAATTTATCTAACTGACTCTAAATTAAATATACACTTTGCCGATTGGCTGGCAATGGGGTAAACTAAACTAGTAATGAAACCCCAAGCCACTTTCGGAATCATCTTACTTTTAGCCGTCATCGCGGCGGTGGGTTACTTCGGCTACCTCTCGACAACTGAACCCGATGATTCTCAAACGGTCAAAAAAAATGAATCAAGCGGCAATCAGACCAACCCCGCCGAAGATTATTTTTCTAACCTTAAAATTACCTTCACCAACACCGTCTATCCCACGGATGCAAACCAAACTAATCCTCGCCTGCGCCACTACATTGGCAAAGTCCAGAACTTAGGCGATCGCCCCCTGTCCTCAGTCACGATTAAAGTTAATTACCTCGACCAGAATGTGCGCCCGATTAAGGAGGCAAGCATTGTCGTCAGCGAGAACTTGAAACCCAACTTCATCGCCGAGTTCCGCTACGGCGGGCTCGACGTGCCGGCCGATTGGTCGGGTCGGATTAGTTATGAGGTGGTGAACTTGCGCTTCGCCGACGAAACGCGGGTGTACTACCCGCCGGCGCCGAGTGGGCCATTAGATCGGTCGTTGCCGGAGGTGCTGATCCCGCTAAATTTTTGAGATGTTTGATACCAATCTCTTCTTCATCTTAAGATTTATTGGGCTGATACCCGTTTTAGTCATCGCTTTAATCGTGTGGTTAATTATTAGATCGGTTAATAAACATGTAGAAGAAAATATGCGTAAATTTACCATCATCAATTTTTTAATCGGTGTGACAGTCGCCATTGTGCTTAGTGTCCTCTTGCTCTTGGGGTTGAAGATCTTTATCCCGGCGCCAAGCTACAGCTATCCTCAAACTGCTTACCAGAGATGTGCTCCTGGTGATGAGGTTTGTTATGCCAAGCAACGTCAAGATGACATGACGAAACAAGAAAATTACAATTCAGCTCGCTCCACTTACGGTGGTCGGATCTTCGTCGGGGCCAACATTGCCGGATTAATTATCCTCATCCTCGGCTTACTCTTCTTTGCCAAGAAGTGGGGGACGAACATCGCCGCTGGCATGATCGTCTCGGGCGCCTTCGGCATTGTCTACGGTTATGTGCTCGGCTGGCAGGGTGCGGACGACAAACTTAAATTCTTAGTTGGGGTGATCGTCGCGGCGATTGTGATTGGCGGTGGCGTAATGGTGAACAAGATGCGCGACCGCGTCGCGGCTGGCGGCTCCACAAGTTAAACCCAATTCAGTCTTCAAGCTAGACAACAAAAAAAGAATCCGCCGCGGCGGATTCTTTTTTTGTGATTCAGATTTTCAATTTTGACGGAGGAGGTGGGATTCGGTCACGCATATTCGCCTGCTGGCGAATTGCTCGACCCCGCCTCACTCGCCTCCGCCAGCTGGCGGAGCTCGCTCCGACCTTCGAATCCCTCTGCGTCAGCAAGACGCCAATTTTGGATACCTAAAATGGTATCAAAATTGTCGTTACGGTGACGATGTCCCGAAGTTAGAACCGATTAGGTCGCTTCATTACACTCGTGTTGATAGAATTGTACGTGATTTAAGGCGAATTTACAAGGAGAATCCAGAACATTTTGACGTTCCGGCTTTCGCCGTGAAGGTCTACTAGGACCGGATTTTCGCAGAGCCAAGAGGCTTATTCCTCCCCTCGGGCATCCTCGATCAGCTTCTGCTCCTTGAGGTATCTGGTCACGGAATACCACGCCGCATTGATCACCGGGATCAGTAACGCCCAGCGAGGGTCATTCTGAGCATAGGCAATCAAGATCGGCAGGATTGAAGACACCGCCGAATAGAAGAAAACGATTACAAGGTGATTCAGTGCTTCTTTTGATGGTGTTGTCATAGTTATTTAATTAAGGTTTGTTTTATAAGAGCCAGCCCTTCCTCGACCTTTCTCACTCCCTCCTCGACCAATGAAGGGCTTGATGTCGTCTGATGACCGGCAAGGGCGACCAATTCATCAAGTATCTTTTTGTTGCTTGCCGGACAGTTTGGCTTCTTTGAGAAGACCTCAAAGTGGCCAACTACGTGATCACGGTCAATCGGAATCTGCCATCGCTGGCAAATCTCTCGGATCAAGGCCACACTCGATTGCTTCATTGCATCAGTCCAGACGTCATTTGGCTTTCCCTCGTGTTCGATGCCTACCGTGTACAGGTTTGGATTGACGTTCGGCTTTATGAGCTTCCAGATCGGTGCATCGACACGACCGGCGTGCCAGGCCGCATCGTTTTCTTGTACGTACTGGTGGACTTCACCGTTCTTTCCGATGCCGTAATGTGCGCTTACTTGCGAGGACGGGTTTGCGAACCATGCGTCGGTGCCAATCAGCGTGCCGTCCATAATGTGAATGACAACGCCCTCCGGTCGGTAACCTTTGCGACCACTCCAGAAGTTTGGTGACTTTTTTTGAATGATATTCATATCGTTATTTGTTAATGGTTAGTAGTAAGTTGACGACAGCTGTAATGAGCCCACCGATCGATGCTGTGGCAATAATCCAAAAGAAACGTTTGAGCCAATCAACGTCAGTTCC
>ERZ1292623.2327-Hain-H51-01um-R1-2327-length-17173-cov-8_pt1 | contig 12031 bp, 12 predicted proteins | sample MGYA00564398_ERZ1292623 | MGnify/ENA primary metagenome ERZ1292623 (study PRJEB36523, sample SAMEA6512633) | groundwater metagenome | collected 2019-01-07 | study: AquaDiva: Metagenomics assemblies of 32 groundwater samples | reverse complement strand
TCTCAAATCCGCTGGAGCTGGGGAAGAATTCAGATTAATGGTTCTTGTTCCTGTTCCACCCTTTACAATATACAAACTTCCTGTATCGCGGTTGGAGACAATCCCGAGCGTAACAACGGCATTCGGCGCGCCAATCGCTATTTCTCCATAACCATCGCTATTCAAATCGCCAAGAACAGCAATGGTCTTCCCAAATCCTGAGGCAGAGCTGCTAATCGTTAAATTTGGTGAATTGATGCTTGGAGCAAATAAAGCCCCTCCATAAAAGCCCAAAACCTTTCCACTTGCTGAAATAAGAAGATCCGAAATACCGTCGTTGTTTATATCGCCAGTGGCTGTCTTCCATCCGATTCCTTTGTTAGTTGACGACGCATAGAGCGCAATGCGATTAATAAAATCCGGCCCAAAGTAGATATAAACAGCGCCGCTCTTATATAAAGCAGCTTCATTGGTGTGGTATGGGGCGCCAATGATTATATCTTTAACCCCATCGTCATTCAGATCGCCTGAGGCAATGGAAAATCCAAATTTATCAATCGTCCCCTCACCTGCAAGCTTCTTGATGAGGGTCGGGCCGTTGCTGCTGCCTTTGTAGATATAAACAGAACCGCAAAGGGATGAATCATCTCCATCTCCATTAATAGCAGTAACAGCAAAAACATCATTATCAAGTTTTGCAAGGTTATAGCCGAAGTTGTCGTCACCTTTAAGGGTAAAGGCAGGAGAAGATGAGTATCCTCCTGATGAATTGCCTTTATAAACATAGACAGCCCCTAAATTGGCGCCTATAACAGCATTAGGCGCGCCTATTGCCATGTCAGCGATTCCATCCCCATCAACATCAACAAAACCGCCTGAAAAGCCCAGCTTGATTGGGGCAGATGATGCGGTCTTTCCGTTATTTGGATTGCTATTTCCACCGCTCGTTGCTGTGCCGCCGCCGCAGCCAGCAGCAGCAAAAATAAGCAAGATTAAACAAATTATTCTTTTCATAATCATCCCCCTTATGTAGGGGTTCAAAATTTTGAACCCCTACATTAAGCTGTTAAAAGTTCCATGTAAAAGATGCGAATATTCGCCAGTCCATCACCTGCTGTATGCCATTGGCATTCTGATATACCGGCTGCTGATACTTTATCTCAAGGCTTCCGCCTGTATTCGGTATCTTTACCTGAATAGCAGGCGTTACATATACAACAAAGAGCCCGGTATTTGATGTATCATCCAAAAGCGCAGTGTTTGTTGTAAATCTGTTGTCATGGTCTTTATCCTTGCCTGCATATACACCGTTCACCTCAAGGCCGATGTTTATATAATTAAATAGCTGATACCTGCTGATAACATTTGCTGAAAGCTGGTCGCCAAATTCATAGCCTGAATCACCCTTTGTTGGAAGGTGATAAAATACATTTGCCTGAAGCCAGATTGGGTCAAGAAATACCATGCCGGTTATCATAAACAATGGATCCCATGAGCCTGTGCCAGGCTGCATCATTGCATGATATAGCTTGTCGTTTTTATCCTTCTCATCATTTTTTCCTGTTGGCGTCTTAACGCCAATTCCGCCTGAAAACCTTAATGCAGGCCTCACAGGCTCATCCTGATAAAAAGTATAAAATGCCACAAGCGATGCATCGCCGATTCCAGAGACCGAATCCATCTTCATATCCATTGAACTGCTTCCCACCCTGTGCCTCATTGTCATGTCATTAATCACATACGGAACAATCCCTATAAGCATAAAATTATCTGTTACAGGATAGCTGCCTATAAGTGAGTACTTCTGCATTATCATCTCTATCGGCACTTTATATTCAGCGGCGCCTCCTGCAAACTTTTTGTCCAGCACATAGCCTGGTGTGACCTCTGCGCTTCCTTCCCTTAAAGGCTTCATATAGGAATATTCGTATTGAAGCGATATCCCGAATTTTGATGCAAGCGTTACGCCTGAGCTTGATGCGCCTGCAATGCAGCAGGATAAACCGCACTCCCCAGCAGCAAAGGCCTTAAAAGGGATAAAAATAAAAACAAGCATTATCAATAATATTTTTTTGAATATCATAAAAATAGCAGACCTCCTCACACCCTAACTGTTTAGCGTTTTTAAAAAAACCGCTAAACATCATTTAAAATTGCAAAATGCAAAGTGAAAAATGAAAAGTTAAGGAAAAATTACAGACAAATAGAATACACGCGCAGATATACATATACCTGTGCCTGCCTGTGTAAAAAAACTTCTTACTTTTGGATTAAATCAGAACTAATTTAGGATAGGATTGTTGGTGGTTTTTCTAAGGAAAAATCGTATATCTGAAATGGGATATTTAATTTTGCTGAATATAAAGAAAGGATATTTAAATTATCATCAAAGATGTAATTGCTGAGAAGATACGGGTCAACCTGTGATGCTGCCTGTGTTGCCGGAGTATCATGGCAGCTTGCCGGGACTATCTTGCAGTCAAATAATTCAGAAAGCCTCTTTTTTGTCTTTTCGTGGTGCGGGCAAGGCTTATCCTTAGACATGTCCTGAAGATTGCAGAAAAGATTGCAGGTTGGCAGCCCCTCGCCATTATAATTAGAGTTTGCAATAGCCGCAGCAGCAGGGCTGACAATATTAAGCGCTAATACTGCTGCTATTAAAAAGGAGAGTATTATCTTTTCAGCCTTTATAATCTTCATAATATAGTTTGACCATTATAGTTATCTATGAATCTTTGTCAAGCAAAAATAACATATTTAATCTTGATGCGTATAGACTGCAGCCGGGTATGCGCTCATATCATATTTATCTTAATCGCTGCGCATGCCTCTGCAGTTTATCATTAAATCCCTTGCCAAGCAGGGCTGTGATAGTCTTTTCAAGGCTCTTATACATTGGCTCGCCTGTCTTGTCTTTCATGCAGGGTATATGCTCAAGAAATGGCGTATCCTGTATGGTGAGGACATTCTTACCATCCTTCATATACACTGATAATGGATACTGAACACAGTCCTTCATCTTAAAGGCCTCCCACTGCATGCCCTTATCCATTGCATAGGTATGGATAGCGCAGTATTTCAAACCCTGCTTATTTGTATAAAGAAAAACGCATGCCCCTTTATATATAAGGAAGCATTTAAACTCCTCGCTTTCTTCAAACAGCCTTCTTACCGCCCTCGCCTCGTCAGGATGTATCTCGCAGCCTTGCGGACATTGTTCCTCGCACCTTGCAACAAACCCCTTTTTCTTAATCACCTCTCTGTTTTCTTTGCTTAGAAATGATTCTATGCCCTTCAGATGCCTTCTGACCTCTTTAATCTCGCTCTCAGGGACTATGCATGCCCTGTAGCAGCACATAGACCTGCACTCATACCTTTCAACATCGCATAAATATGGCGTTGTAAATATTTTTGGATCAACCAAAACAGAATCTATTTCTATAAAATTATTCTTATCCATATTTTTGTTATATTTTATTTCTTTTTTTTTTAATTGCAAGAAAAAAATAAAAAAAATTCTTTTTTACATGGTTTCGGAAATTTTTAGGATGAGTTTCTGTAAATCGGCTCTGAATGCTATTTTGCAATAAATCACACATCATATTGCTGAAGAAATGTCTTGTATGGACAAAAAAAATATACAAGATATTGTTTTTTCCTCTTGACAATTTAAAATTATTTGATATATTTCGCATTAAGAGGTGCAGTTAAGAAAAAATTGCGTCAAAATCATCTGTCTCCTGCCTGGCAACAGGCAGGAAGGAAGGCAGAAAGGGCGCCCATGAGTTTTTATGGGAAGACTATTAAACCATAGAGGAGGTGAAAAGTTTAAACCCTTCAGAAGAATGAATATCTGAAAGGGCAAAACAAAATTTCACAACTAAATATGGGTTCGTCCCAGAAAGATTGAAAGGGGGAAAAGAGTGCAAGCTTTAGGTACTCATTTATTAGTGGAGTTAAAGGACTGTAATTCCAAAATCCTGAACGACATAAAAGAGGTTCAGGATGCATTAATCACAGCAGCAAAAAAGGCAAAGGCAACTATAATAGAGACTTCATTTCATGAATTCAGCCCATTCGGCATCAGCGGAATGGTAATAATAGCTGAATCACATCTATCAATACATACATGGCCTGAATACGGATATGCAGCAGTGGATATCTTCACCTGCGGCGACCTGTTAAAGCCTGAAAAGGCGGCAGATTATCTAATAGAAAGATTCCAGGCAAAAAATTCATCTCTGGTTGAGATGAAGAGGGGCACAATCTCATTAGGAAATCAAAAACTACCGCACAAGGTTGTTGAGGGAGAAGAAATAAGCTATGGAGCCAAAGAGCTTCAAATGGTTTAACGATTATCTGAGCCCTGACGAAGGCCATATACACGCTATAAAAGACATCCTTTATACAAAGCAGACAAAATACCAGCAGATGGAGATAATGCAGACCGGAAGCTACGGCCGCTGCCTTGTATTAGACGGCAAGATGCAGTCTACGGAAAAGGATGAATTTATCTATCATGAAATATTGGTCCATCCTGCGCTGTTAACACACCCCAATCCAAAAAAGGTATTTATAGTAGGAGGCGGCGAAGGCGCCACCCTCCGTGAGGTTTTAAGGCACAAATCAGTTGAACATGTATTAATGGTGGACATAGACCAGGAAGTTGTAGAGGCATGCAAAAAACACCTGCCTGAATGGCATCAGGGCTCTTTTGATGACAAGAGGGTGGACTTAAGATACCTTGATGCAAGGAAATACCTTGAGGAAACCGATGAAGTATACGATGTAATAATAATTGACATATCAGAGCCTGTTGAAGAAGGACCTGCGTACCTGCTCTATACTAAGGAATTCTACGGAATTGTGAATAAGAGGCTTAGCCCTGAAGGGACAATCTCTTTGCAGGCAGGCACAACAGCAATGCACAGCCTGCTCTGCTTGTCATCTGTTTATCAGACAATAAAAACAGCCTTTCCAATAGTATCCGTGTATGAGGCCTATATACCGTCCTTTGGCCTGCCGTGGGGATTTATAACAGCGTCAAAGAAGATTGACCCGATGAAATTTACAATTGAAGAAATTGATAATGCTGTCAAAAAAAGGATAAAGGGAACATTGCAGTATTATGACGGGGAAACGCACATTTCAAGCTTTCATCTGGCCAAACATATAAGAAAGAGCATACAGGAATATGATAAGATTATTGAAGATAACGCCCCGATATTTACCTATCACTAAGACCAGATGAATAATGACGAACAATTAAGAACGCCGCTTTTTGACGCAATGGTGCAGCTTGCGGAGAGCAAAAAGATCTCCTTTCACACGCCGGGTCACAAAAGCGGAAAAGGCATATCAACACGTTTCAGAAAATTTGTAGGCAACAAGATATTCTCCATTGACCTTACAACCCTTGATGAAGTAGACTCCCTTCAAAAACCAAAAGGCGTCATAAAAGAGGCGCAAGCCCTCGCTGCAAAGGCCTATGGCGCAGACCGTTCATACTTTCTTGTAAACGGCACATCAGTCGGCAACCATGCAATGATTCTGACTGCATGCGACCCGAATACAAAGGTAATTGTCTCAAGAAACGCGCATAAATCTGTCATAGCAGGTCTGATACTAATCGGCGCAGAGCCAATATTCGTAAAACCAAAGGTAGATTCCCAGTTAAAGCTCACCTTAAATATCACCTTTGATGATGTGAAAGCAGTAATAGAAAATAATCAGGAGGCAAAGGTCCTGTTTTTAACAAGCCCTAATTATTACGGGATATGCTCAGATTTACAGAGTATTATCTCCTATGCGCATGAAAAAGGCATTACAGTGCTCATTGATGAAGCGCACGGCCCTCACCTGAAATTCCATAAGGAGCTTCCTATAGCTGCATTAGATGCAGGGGTGGACATGTGTGTCCAGAGCACACATAAGATAATAGGCGGAATGACACAGGCATCCATGCTCCATGCAAGGGGAGAAAGGGTAAACATCAACATCCTTACAAACATACTCAAATTAGTCCAGACAACAAGCCCGTCGTATATACTTATGGCATCTTTGGACTTAGCAAGGATGCAGATAGCAACAGAAGGTGAAAAGCTCCTTTCAAAGACAATAAAGCTTGCAGAAGAGGCAAGAACTAAGATAAATAAGATTCCCGGCATCACCTGTTTTGGCAAAGAGATTATAAGCAGACATAACCTTGGAGATTTAGATATTACCAAGTTAACCATTACTGTAAAAGATATCGGACTAACAGGCTATCAGGTGTCCCATCTGCTTAATACAAAATATGACATACAGGTAGAAATGGCAGACCCGTTTCATATACTTGTTATTGTCAGCATCGGAGACAGAAGGGATGATTTAAAAAGGCTTGTTTCAGCCTTAGAAGATATAGCATTGACTGAAAACCAGCTTAAGCTCACATCCATTGACGATATACAGCTTCCTGTGTTTGATAATAAGGTGGCAATGACGCCGAGAGATGCTTTTTTTGATAAAAACAAATTTGTCACAATAAATGAGTCTGAGGGAAGGATATGCTCAGAGATTATTACTGTGTATCCACCCGGCATCCCTATTCTTGTACCCGGAGAAATCATATCTGAAGAGATGGTGGCTTATCTCAGAAAAATGATAGACTTAGGCGCTACCATAGACGGCCTGAACGAGGACAATACGCATATTGGAATTGTGGACAGGTAGAAGTTGATTATGGCATACCTGTATTTATGCAGCATAGCTAAGAATTCCTACTTCAACATTTCTGTCAGTATTATCTAAAATATCATCTACCTTTTTCATAACACTGTCTTCAATCAAATATTCATTACAATTCTTGCATTGTAAAAGAGGCAGGTTTTTGATGATAATGATAGAGCGAAGGCTGATTTTAAATGGAAGATCAGTAATAACCCTTTCCAATTCCCCTCCACAGTGATAACACTTCATAGTTTCCTCCTCGTTTTAAAATCTTCTTCCCATTTATCCAAACTCGGCTTATAAGTTGTAATGATTCTTACATTGTCATTTTCTATGTCAGTAGCTATCTGAATATGTATAATCTGTTCTATATATTTTGCATAAATAAGATAACTTGGCAAATATTTGTCTTCAGGATATTTTTCTATTATCTCATAAGTATCAACAGATGCTAAGACAGCTTCCCGCGGTATAGAGCGCCCTTCCAATCGCATATTAACATGATAAGTCCAGATGATGCTACGGCGATTTATACAGGATTTAATAAAATCTAATGTGTCAATAGCTGTTTTCCTTTTTTATATAATTTCAAAGGCTTTAAGGATAACCACTTTCAACTTCTGAATCAATATAATTATAGCATATATATTTTTATTTTTGAAAATTTATTAAAGAAGCTTCATTTTTAGCAGTGTTAGTTCACCAATTTTGACACCGGCACAATCTCAATGCCGTCTGTTTTTAATGCTGGCAGCATCTTTTCCAATGCTGCAATGGTCTCCGGCCTTGGATGGCCTATGGCAATAGCCCTGCCGTTCTTTTTGGCTGTGCTGATAAGAAGCTCTATCTGTTTTATTACCTCCTCCTCATCTTCAATGTCATCAAGGAATACATTCCTCTCTGCTGTTTTTAAGCCGAGCTTCTTTGCCACATCATAGGCAACTGTTTTTGAGCTTGTACGGCTGTCTACAAAAAAAAGCTTCTTTCTCTTTATCTCGCCGAGGATAATTGCCATAGCCTTTCTGTCCTGAGTTAAAAAAGAACCCATGTGATTGTTGACACCAATAGCGCCTGGAACAGATTTCAAATCATTCTCAAACTCTTTTAGCATCTCATTTGGCGTCATGGAAGAAAGGATAAACCCCTCGCCATATATATTTTCGCTGTTTTCAGGCTCCATCGGAAGGTGAAGAAGGAGATCATATCTTTTCTTCTTTGCCTCTTTTGAGATGTATCTTGTATATTCCTGATGCGGCAGAACTGAAAATGAAAAAGGGATCTCCATCTTAAGGAGTTTATTAAATGCCTCTTTGTTGTTGCCAAGGTCGTCTATAACAATAGCAATCTTTGCAGAAGGCCCTTTTCCCTTCATCTTAGTCCTCTCTTTAGAGGGAGAAGGTTTTTCTGCAGGAGGAACTTTTACCGGCGCTTCTTTTTTGGGTTCAACAAGAGGCGGTAAAGGCTCTTCTTCCTTTGTAGCAACACCAGCAGGAGGTTTCTTATCTTTCTGAAGATATAATAGAATGCCTGCGCTAAATAATATAAGAGCTAAAAGAACGGAGATTGAATGCCATCGCTTTATCTTTGGCCTTCGGAGCTTCCATTTCTTTTTTGCCTTCCTTTTTGATGCAGGTCTTTTTGCCATTATTTCTTTTTCACCTGAAGATTGTTCAGGTGTTTCTTTATCCGCTCGCGGAGGCCTTTGTCGCCTTCTGGGAGGAGCTTTAAGTAGCTCTTATAATGATTCTTTGCCTCTTCTATCCTGCCAAGCCTCTCCAGTGTAACAGCATAATTAAGATGGGAAACTGCATTATTAGGCGCTGTATCAACCGCCTTTTTTAAAAGCTCTGCTGCCTCTGTGTGCTTGCCTTCATAATCATAAAGCACTGCAAGGTTGTTCATTGCATCAACATATTTCGGGTCTATCCTTAATGCCTCTTTATACTCCTTTTCAGCCTCTTTATATCTGCCGCTCTCTTTGTATATCAGACCGAGATTGTTATGTGCTGATGACATATCAGGTTTTAAGGATATTGCTATGAGAAGCTCTGCCATTGCCTCTGCAAGCCTCTTTTCTTTATATAACTCCAGAGCCCTTTTATGACGCTCTGCTGCCTCTTTTTCAATATCAGCAGAAGAAGGCTTGGATGACTGTGGCTGGGCAACCTGTGTTGAAGGCGCAGCAGTTTCAGCAACGGGTTTTTGAACACCTTTGTTTTTGTATAATGGCAGCCTTCCTTTTAAAAGAAATATAGCAAGGGCAAGAATAATAATTACAGAGCCAATAACAATAAAGATGCTGTTGCTGCGGCTCTTGTCTAAAAAGACAACCCTATTTCCTGTCTGTGTATTATCTTTCCCGCTCTCTTTTGATGCCTTTTTTAATGCCTCATTAACAATGCTCATATTCAGCCTTTATAAGATTGTTGAAAGACTTTACAATCTTTTATCAGTGTAATCATTTTTTTCTAATCTGTGTAATCAAGGCTGTTGATATTTTTTTTCAACAGCCTGCCCACAAAACAAAAGCCAGTAACCAACCAATAACAGGGTCAAGGGACATAGGATTAAGAGCCGAGCGAAAATACCAACTTGACCCTTGACCCTACACCCTTGACCCTTTAATATTATTGTGTATGACTACTGGCTAAGAATTAAGGGCGTATAGCCCATACGCCCCTACATTTTTTTATGCCCCTGCCATTACCTCGTCTTCTACAAAGGCAGGGATGCCTTCTTTCATTATAACCTTGATTTTCTTTGCTTCCTTAAAACTTCCCTTTATAATCTCTTCTGAAAGCCTGTCGCCGATATTCTTCTGTATCACCCTTCTCATAGGTCTTGCGCCGTATGAAGGCTGATAACCCTCTTTAATCAGCCACTTCTTTGTCTCCTGAGCAAGCTCTATGCTGATGCCTTTTTCAACAAGCTGTACATTCAGTTCATCTATAAATTTATCTACAATCATTAACAGATGCTTTTTTGAAAGCTGATGGAATATTACAACCTCATCCAGCCTGTTTAAAAATTCAGGATTAAAGGTGCGCTTCAATTCGCTGCCAATATCATCCTTCATCTTACCATAGGTATCCTGCTCCGATGCCTTCTGAAATCCAAATGTAGTCGCCTTGTCTATTAATCTTGCGCCGATATTTGATGTCATTATCAGCACAGAATTTCTAAAATCCACCTTCCTGCCAAAACTGTCTGTCAGACTGCCGTTATCAAACACCTGGAGGAGCATATTAAAGATATCAGGATGCGCCTTTTCTATCTCGTCAAAGAGAACAACTGAATACGGCCTCCTCCTGACCTTTTCTGTAAGCTGTCCGCCCTCCTCATACCCAACATAGCCCGGAGGCGCGCCAATCAGCCTTGAGCTGCTGAACTTCTCCATGTATTCTGACATATCAATGCGGATTAATGCATTCTCATCATCAAACATAAACTCTGCCAATGCCTTTGCAAGCTCTGTCTTTCCAACGCCTGTCGGGCCAAGGAATATAAAAGAGCCGATCGGCCTTTTAGTCCCTTTTATCCCTGCCCTTGAACGTCTTATTGCCTTTGACATTACTGCGATTGCCTCGTCCTGACCTACTATCCTCCTATGAAGCTCCTCTTCCATGTGAAGGAGCCTCTTTGACTCCTCTTCCTCAAGTTTAAACAGAGGCACGCCTGTAATCTTTGAAACGATATAGGCAACATCCTCCTCTGTTATAAGAGGCCTCATCTTCTCCTGAACAGACTTCCAGTCCTTTTTTGTATCATCAATAAGCCTTCCAAGCCTCTCCTCATCCTCCCTGAATTTTGCCGCCCTTTCAAAATCCTGAAGCTTTATTGAAAGGCACTTCTCCTTTGTAATCTGCTTAAGGCCGTTTTCCATATCCTTTAACTCTTTTGGCAAATTATAGGTCTTAAGCTTTGCCCTTGAACCAGCCTCATCAATTACATCTATTGCCTTATCAGGATGATGCCTGTCTGTTATATATCTGTCTGACAGCCTTACTGCTGCGTCTATTGCCTTGTCTGTTATCTCAACACCGTGGTGCAGCTCATACCTTTCCCTCAGGCCTTCTATTATCTTTATGGTCTCGTCAATACTCGGCGCATTTACATAAACAGGCTGGAACCTCCTCTTTAATGCCCCGTCCTTTTCAATATATTTTCTGAATTCATCAAGAGTTGTTGCGCCCACACACTGTATCTCGCCCCTTGCCAAAGCAGGCTTTAACATATTTGACGCGTCAATTGAACCCTCTGCAGCACCTGCGCCAACGAGTGTATGGAGCTCGTCAATGAATATAATAATATTGCCGTTTGTAACAATCTCCTTCATTACAATCTTTAAACGTTCCTCAAACTGCCCCCTGTATTTTGTACCGGCAACAAGCGCGCCAAGGTCAAGGGCTATAACCCTCCTGTTTAAGAGATTTTCAGGCACCTCAGAGCCTACTATCCTCTGCGCAAGACCTTCTACTATCGCAGTCTTGCCAACGCCTGCCTCGCCGATCAGGATAGGATTATTCTTTGTGCGCCTTGTTAATATCTGGAGGACCCTTTCAATTTCGTCATTCCTTCCAATAACAGGGTCAAGCCTCCCTTCCGTGGCAAGCCTTGTTAAGTCCCTTCCAAATTCATCCAATGCAGGCGTGTTGCTCTTTTTATCTTTTTCCTTTGTTGTTGTATTTAGTCTGCGTAAAAGATTAATGGTAAGCTGCCTTGCTGCAAGGAGATTAGCGCCGAGGCTCCTTAATATCTTTCCGCCTATGCCCTCTTCTTCGCGAAGAGCGCCGAGAAGGAGGTGCTCGCTTCCAATATAATTGTGGCCGAGGAGCCTTGCCTCCTCAACTGCATATTCTATAACCCTTTTTACTCGTGGTGTGAATGGAATCTCGCCAAAGGTAAGTGTATTACCGCTTCCAGGAAGGTTTCTTTCTATCTCAAGTCTGATCTGCTCAGGCGAAAGACCCATCTTTTTCAGGACAGCCAGTGCGATGCCGTCGCCTTCTCTAAGGATGCCGAGGACAATGTGCTCTGTGCCAAGGTAGTCATTCTGATGCCTCTCTGCCTCTTCCCTGGCAAGTATTATTATCTTCCGCCCTTTATCTGTAAACCTTTCAAACATCGGTTTTCCTCAAATATAAATATTTTTTGTTTATATTTCAGTAAGTTTCACCTTTGTTGCTTCCCCTTTGCTACACCCTGCTGTAACTATTTTTATTATTATTCTACCTATTGGCGGATTGATTGTCAAGGGCTTTTTAAGCAGCAAAAAACTGTTTCCACAGGTTTTTCCACAAGATTTTCATAGGTTCTGCATATTTGTATTGACAATTAAGGCTTA
>ERZ1292623.2104-Hain-H51-01um-R1-2104-length-18252-cov-4_pt2 | contig 12034 bp, 10 predicted proteins | sample MGYA00564398_ERZ1292623 | MGnify/ENA primary metagenome ERZ1292623 (study PRJEB36523, sample SAMEA6512633) | groundwater metagenome | collected 2019-01-07 | study: AquaDiva: Metagenomics assemblies of 32 groundwater samples | reverse complement strand
AATGTCCAAGTCCCAGCCGGATGGATGCCTTTTCATGGACGACTAGCCGGAAGAGATAAAAAGAAAAATCTCCAGAGCGACAACCGATTCCGGCTCGGAAATAAAACATGACCGCAAAAACAAGCCCGGCATCGCCAATCTTCTTGAAATATACTCCTCTATCTCCGGCGAACCTATCGCCAAAATAGAAAAAAGATTTTCCGGCGAGAATTATTCAGAACTCAAAAAATCGCTCGCCGAAGAAATCTCCGGCTACTTCGCAAATTTCCGCAAAAAGAAAAAATCGTTTATTACCAAACCCTCAACTTTGAAATCGGTTTTAAGCGCCGGCTCTAAGAAAGCGTCAGTAAAAGCATCTGCAAAAATCTCCGAGGTTAAAAAGAAGGTGGGGTTGACTTAATTCGTAAAATCCGTATCATTATGCCCATGAACCGGCTATGTCAGCCGGTTTTAAGTTAAGCAGCATATTATCAATTAAATATCAGAGGGGGTTCCCTTGAAAACCTGTATTGCGACAACGACGTTTTCCACGGCTTTTGACCTTCGGGCGCACATGGCGCTTGAAATGGTAAAGAGAGCAGTCGCGCTCGGCATCAATGTCGTCGTCGTCGACGGCGGCTCGCACCATGAACTTCGGTCTAGCTTATTCGACCATGGCGCGCTCTTGACCGACGAAAAGGACTGCGGCATGGGTCCCAGCCGACGCCAAGCGATCAATGAGGCATGGAATATCGTCGGTCCAACCGGTTCCGTCTTCTGGATGGAACCCGAGAAATGGCCGTTGGTTGACCAGATCTTTCTCATGAAAACCGCAATGGAAAAAACCGGTGCCGATATCGTGGTACCGGCGCGGAAATCGATGGAAAGCTACCCGCCGATTCAGCAGGCAGCCGAACGTCTTGGCAATATGTATTTCGCCAAGGTGACTGGACATTGGCTGGATGTATGGGTGGGTCCACGACTCATCGGCCCGCGAGCTATCCGTCACTTCCTCGACTACAACGATGATTATGGCGGCAAATGGGACAGCATTTTTATTCCCATTATCCGTGCAATCGCCGCTGGTTTGAAAGTCGCTGGATGCGATGTGAACTACGTCCACCCAGCGGAACAAACTGCTGCCGAAGAAGCCGACCCGAACATGGACTTGAAGCGTCTCAAGCAACTGGACAATCTCGTCCCCAGCTTCTACATGGAAGCGAGAAAACTCGGCCTCCTCAAGTAACGCCGGGTACGGCAAATTCATCGCCACCGCCAAGCAACAAAATTTCGCAGGGCAACGATATTGGTAACCCCAAATATCGCTAGCCCTGTTTTTTATTTTTCATCTAATTTTCTCCGCTAATACCTGCTAAAATAAGCGCTATGATGTATCATAGCGACTAAAATATATCTTCCATTAAGGACGGCGTACTTAATTTCAGTAGGTCTTTTTTATACCTATCCAAACAAGAACACCGCCTATTTTCGTTTCAATCTCGGCTCCGAGTTTTACTGATTTTTTATAAGAGAGATTTTTTGCCGCAACTTCGTTTTTCAAAAGCTTCTCATTCCTTAAAACAATTGATTTTAATTCTTTCGGCAAATCAACCATAAGTTCTATGTTTTCTCCGGGCTTCAGTCCGGCTTTTTGCCGGAGTTCCTGAACTATTCTTACCAGTTCGCGTATTGTCCCTTCTTCTTTGAGCGCCGGAGTGATTTTCGTGTCCAGTTCTATATCTTCTTTTGCCTTCGGTTCGAAAATAACTTTCTTAACATTTACTTCGTCTTTTAAAAGTTCTATGACTTCCTTGTTTTTCGGCTTTGCGCTTCTTACCTTGAGCGAGGCCAGTGGCTGACGGACTTTTATACCGACTTCGGCGCGTTTGGCGAGGGCAAAACTGCCGAGCTTTCTGATTTCCGCCATCTCTGTGATAAGCACTTTGTCCACAAGTTTTTTGTCGGCTTTGGGCCAATCTGCCAAATGAATCGACTCTCCATCAATTTTCCCCAGTTCGTCATTAACTAATTCGCCGAAAAACGGCACGAACGGAGCAGATATTTTAGCCAGTTCCGAAAGAGCAAAACCGAGAGTGCGTGATGCCGCAAGATAATCTTTTTCGTCTTTGGCTGTGGCGCCTTTTTTGAAAACAACTGAAAACCGACGACGAGAACGTCTGATGTACCAGCGCGACAAATCATCCAGAAAGTTCTCTATGGCTGAAGCCGCTTCCCTGACCTGATATTTTTCCAGATTAGTGGTCGTTTCCTCTATGGTTTCGTTTAATCTGGCCAATATCCATTTGTCTAGGATGTTTTTGGAAGCTTGGAGCTTGGAGTTTGGAGCTTGCTTGGCGTAAGTTTTATAAAACATAACCGAGTTCCAGAAAATAAGATGGAACTTCCGGTATGTTTTTGCTATTTCGTTCTCGTCGAAGTTTTTTGGTTCGCCTGCGGGAGTGGCCGTGTAGAAATACCAGCGCACCGCGTCTACGCCGTAGCCGTCTATCACTTTCCAAGGGTCGACGATATTTCCTTTTGACTTGGACATCTTCTGCCCAAATTTGTCGTTCACGTGACCAAGGGAAATAACGTTCTTATATGGCGCCTCGTATCCGAGCGCCGTAGCAACGGAAAGAAGCGTGTAGAACCATCCGCGCGTCTGGTCTACGGCCTCGACGATATAGTCGGCTGGGAAAAATTCTTTCTTGTCTATAAGCGCCTTGTTCTCAAAAGGATAATGCAATTGCGCAAGCGGCATAGCTCCGGAATCAAACCAAACGTCGGCCACTTCTTTTATCCGTTCCATTTTCCCTTTACACTTTTTGCATTTCAGGAAAATATCATAAATATACGGACGATGCATGTCTATTTCGCCAGTATCATTACGTGGCACTGTTTTCCACTCTATTTTTTCTACTCCGCCCACCGCCATAAAGTTGTCCCCCCTCTTTTCTTTCTCGGCCGTAGCTTGCTTCTCGCTCAACCCAAGAGCAGTATGGAAAAGCATCCAAATCGGATAATCGTGGCTGACGAGAAGAATTTTCTTTTCTTTGTATTTCTTTTCCATGTCTTCCATAAATCCGTAAAGGCGGCCGCGAAGTTCGCGCAGTGATTCCCCTTTTTCCGGGCCTTTTTCAAATTTTGATTCGTATGTCGGAAACATCTTGTGGTATTCCTTGTCGTGACAGCCAGTAAGAACGCCTAGTTTTATTTCCTCAAGGCGCTTGTCGGCGATAACTTTTTTGACGCCGAGAACCGAAGCGGCTATCTTTGCCGTCTCCATCGTTCTTGTAATACCCGAGGTTATTATTATTTCTATGCCGCTCTTTTTGAGCTTCTCCGCGCTTCTTGCGACTTCGTCTTTTCCGATTGTCGTGAGGTGATATTTTTTCTGGCCCGAATCTATTATTTTTTTGAGCTGGGTTTCCGATTCTCCGTGGCGCATAATCCAGTATTGGTTTTTTGAACCGCTGGCACGCTTGCTCAATTCATCAAGGCCTCCGACAATTTCTTCGTGTCCGCACTTTTTGCATTCCCATACCGGAATCGGTGTGCCCCAATAACGTTCGCGCGAAAAGTTCCAGTCCTTTTTTTCCTTGAGCCATCCGCCGAAACGCCCTTCTTTTATATGGGCCGGAAGCCAGTTTATCGAATCGTTCGATTTCAGAAGCTTGCTCTGGAGCTTGCTCATAGCTATAAACCAGGAGGTGTGCGCGTAATAAAGAAGCGGAGTTGAACATCTCCAGCAGAATGGATACTCGTGCTTGTATCCTTCCGTTTTTAAAAGGAAGTTTTTCTTTTTTAGATATTCAAATATCTTTTCTTCAGTTCCTTTGGCTTTTACAAACAAGCCGGCAAGTCCTTTTACTTCTTTCGTGAATTTCCCGTCTTCCCCGACTCTGTGGTGCTGCGGCAATCCAACTTTCTTGCCGAGTTCGTAGTCGTCCTCACCGTACATAACCGCGGTGTGAACTACCCCAGTTCCGTCTTCCGTAGTCACAAAATCAGCCGCATAAATTTTATGAGATTTATCGTTTTGTAATTTTGGTATGTCAAAAAGTGGTTCGTATTTAAGGCCGATCAAATCTTTGCCTTTTAAAACCTTGCCGTATAATTTAACTCCATTACCCAACAAATTACCGAAATTTTTTGTCACTAATCCGGTAGCGATAACCAATACCTCCGATGTTTCTTCTACGAGCAGCATTGTGTATTGAATATCTTTCCTTACTGCCAGTGCCACGTTTCCTGGTAACGTCCATGGCGTAGTTGTCCAGGATAAAATATAAACAGGTCTGTCGGTTAACGTTAAACGTTTGGCACTTTGCTTATCAAGCTTGAATTTCACGTAAACCGACTGGTCTTCAACTTCTTTATATCCCTGAGCAAGCTCATGCGAAGAAAGCGTCGTTCCGCACCTCGGGCACCACGGCACAACCCTGTGCCCGCGATAAAACAATTTTTTGTCCCATAATCTTTTTGCTATCCACCAAAGCGTTTCTATGTAATCACTTTCATAAGTAATGTACGAATGTTCCATATCCAGCCAAAAACCCATCCTTTTAGTAAGTTTTTCCCATTCGTCCTTGTAGTGCCAGACCGATTCGCGGCATTTTTTGTTGAACGCGGCGATTCCGTAGGCCTCTATGTCCTTTTTTGATTTGAGCCCGAGCTCTTTCTCAACCTGGATTTCAACAGGCAAGCCGTGCGTGTCCCAGCCGCCTTTGCGCGGAACGTAATAGCCCTGCATGGTCTTGTAACGCAAGATTATATCCTTGAATGAACGCGTTAAAACATGGTGTATTCCGGGCTTGCCGTTGGCTGTCGGCGGACCTTCGTAAAAAACAAAAGGTCTCCTGCCGGATTTCCGGTTTTCCAAGCTCTTTTCAAAGATTTTGTTTTTCTTCCAGAATTCAAGGATTTTCTCCTCCGACTGCGGAAGATTTAGTGATTTTTCGTCCGGCATTCTTTATAATAGTATCAGCTTTCCGGCAAATTGATAAAGTTTTTGACCACTTTACCGAATCCGGCAGTGACTTCAAAATTCTTCAGTTCTCCGTAATCTACCCAACGATATTCTTCCGCTTCCCAATCAAGAACAATATTGTCGGTAGCGACTTCAACCAATGCCGGGTGGATAATCCATGTTTTCCCTATCGCCGGATCGTCCAAATCAAAAATCTCGCCATGTTTGATGGAAATTATTTCGTTTTCATTTATTCCGGTTTCCTCGTTTAATTCTTCCTTTATTTTTTCCTCCAAACTTTTTTCATCGTCCAGGAACCCGCCTATCCCGTTCCACAAACCGGGATAAATATTCATATCTTTGCTTCTTTTGACGATGAGTATTTTTTCGCCGTGCTTTACGATACAGCTTATCACCGGCGCCCAGCGCGCATTGGTGTAGTCGGTTTGCCCAAGCTTTGGTTTAAATGTTTTATTTTCTTTCATAGATTTATGACTCGTCTAAAATTATTCTGTCTTTAAACTTTCCTCTCTCTTCCGCCTTTTTATTTTTTACGTTTTCTATCTCGTTTCTGTCAAATTTTTTATAAGCCGATATAGCTTCTATAACTTCAAGAATGTCAGCCAATTCTCCTATGCTTTCATCATTATTGAATTCGGCGACCTCTTCAAGTAATTTTTCTTTAAGTTTTTCCCAATATTCAGAGTCTCCAGCGATATGAGTAATCGGCCCTTCGCCTTTATTCTTTATATATTCTGGTATTTTATCCCTGACCAATTTGTTGTATTTCATATCTTATCTGGTGCTTTTATCCCTAAAAGTCCTAGTCCGCTTTTCATGACCGAAGCAACCGATTCTATGAGAACCAGGCGCGCGTTCCGCCGGGAAATGTCTTTGTCCGTTAAAATCTGGGTTGATTCGTAATATTTGTTGGCAAGATTGGCCATTTCGTAAAGATATTTGGCGATGCCATTGGTAAAAAGAATTTCCGCGCTGCGCTTAACAATCTCCGGAAACTCGGCCATTTTCCTGATAAGCGCCATTTCTGTTTCGCTATCCAGCTGTTCAAGGTCGGCTTTTTTCGTTATCCTCGCTTTCCGTAAAATGCTTTTTAGCCTCGCGTGCGTGTATTGAAGATATGGCGCGCTGTCGCCGGAAAAATCAAGCATCTTGCCCCAGTCGAAATATATGTCCGAAAGGCGGTTTTCCCTTAGGTCGTTGTATTTAACCGCACCTATGCCGACAGCCAAAGCTATGTTTTCTTTTTCTTTGGTTTTTAGTTTTTGATTCTTTTCATTGACGATTTTTTTTGCCAAGGCAAAACTTTTTTCCAAAAGCTCCTCAAGCCCGATGGCTTCACCGCTCCTTGTGGAAAGCTTCTTTCTCTTTTCGCCCATAACCAACCCGAATTTAACATGGGCCAGTTTGGTATTTTTAATTCTCATTTTTTCGGCGACCGCGAAAAGCTGCGAGAAATGCAACGTCTGCTCATTGGACACGACATAAATTATTTCAAACGGCTTGTATTTTTTAATCCTGTACTCCAAACTCGCGATGTCGCGCGTCAAATATAAACTTGATTCGTCCGATTTCTGCACGAGTGCAGGTGGCAATCCCTTTTCGTCCAACGGCACTACCAGAGCTCCTTCGCTGTCTTTTGCTATTTTCTTTTTATAGAGACGTTCAATCAACGGCTTCAGTTCCGGATCAAAAAATGCCTCGCCAAGGGTCACGTCAAATTTCACGTCGAGTATCGCGTATATCTTTTTGAATTCCTTCATTGACTCTTCCTTGAACCATTTCCACAATTTTTTGTTCTCTGCGTTCCCGTTTTCCAGTTTCATGAATTCTTCTCTGCCCTCGTTCGCGAAAATCGGGTTCCCCGCTTCTTCCTTGTGGAATCTAACGTAGAGCGACAAAAGCTCGGCTATGGGCGATTTCTCCAATCGCGCTTTATTCCCCCATCGCTTATAGGCGGCTATTAGCTTCCCGAATTGGGTTCCCCAATCGCCGACATAATTCCAGCGGATAACTTTATATCCCAGGAATTCGTGAATATTGGCCAGCGCGTCGCCGATTACAGTGCTCCTGAGATGGCCGACATGCATCGGTTTCGCTATGTTCGGCGAAGAATAATCAATTATTATTCTTTTCTTTTTGCCGATGTCGCTCCGTCCATATTTTCCCTTCTGTTTGGAAATCAAAATTAGTTCTTGCTTGATGATTTTTTTTGAAATCCAGAGGTTTATGAAGCCAGGCGCGGCAATTTCTATCCTTTCAAAAAATCCCTTCGGCGCGCTTTTCTCAATTTTGGGAACTAACTTAGTCGCCAAATCCATAGGATTTTCTTTTTTAACCTTAGCCAGCTTCAAAGCCGTACTGGTGGAATAGTGCCCAAAACCGGCGTTCTCGGGAACGGACAATTCCACGCCGGTGCCGATGGCTCTTTTCAGGATTGATTCCAGTTTTTTCCTCATGAAATTAGTTCTTGCTATATTCTTAAAATAGCCCAAAAATCTCCTTTTCGCAATAAAACTTTATAGGTTAGAATTAAAAAATGACAAACATCGCAGAAAACAAGCGCGCCGGATTCGACTACGACATCGTTGAAAAATACGAGGCCGGAATAGAGCTTACCGGGCAGGAGGTTAAAAGCGCCAAAGGTGGGCGGTTCAATCTCGCCTCAAGCTATGCAGTTCCGAAAAACGGCCAGCTTCTGCTCGTCAACGCTTCCATTCCTCCGTACCAGCCGAAAAACGCCCCAGACGATTATAAGCCAGACCGTTCGCGTCGCCTGCTTCTCCATAAAGCGGAAATAAAATCTCTTTATGGAAAACTCAAGGAAAAATCTTTTTCGCTGGTGCCTTTGCGCGCATATATCAAAAAAGGATTCGTAAAATTGGAGCTCGGCCTTGGAAAGAGCCGCAAAAAATCGGATAAGCGAGAAGTCATAAAAAAACGCGACGCCCGCCGCGAAATGAGGGAATTTAGTTGAATCGCTGGCGCGAGTGATATAATTAAAGCAATAATAAAGGTCGAACAAAATTATCATAAAATATTAAATCGAATGGAAAACGGAAAAGAAGGAATGAAATGTGGCTGTATGCACCACAAAACTATGCCTATACTGGTAATCCTGTTCGGCTTGGACTTTCTTGCCTATTACATGGGCTGGGGAGTGAGCGACAGTTTCCTCAACGTATCATGGCCGATACTCGTTATGGCCGCAGGTTTCATTAAAATGAATAAAGGAATGTGTAAGTGCTGCTAAGTTGAAACGCGCAGTTCCGAATAAGCGTTATGTTCGCTCCTCCACCCTAACAATGCCCGCCGACACCGACGGGCATTTTTACAAATAATTATCCTCCATCGTAAGAAGTTTTAAGTCTGCATTCTTTTTCAAAACGTTCAATTGCCAATTGGATAAGCTTGTCTATCAATTCCGCGTATGAAATTCCGCTTGCTTCCCATAATTTCGGATACATGCTGATTGAAGTAAATCCGGGAATTGTGTTTATTTCATTCACGAAAATTTCTCCGTTTTTTTTCAGAAAAAAGTCCACGCGCCCCATCCCTTCACAACACAGAATTTTGAAAGTTTTTACCGCGAGTTCCTGGATATTTTTAGCAGTATCTTCGTCCATCTTGGCCGGGATTTCTATTTTCGCCCCGTTTTCATCTAAATATTTCGCCTCATACGAGTAAAACTCATGACTGGGAATGATTTCTCCGGGAATCGAAGCAATTGGATTGTCGTTGCCGAGCACAGAACATTCTATTTCACGTCCTTCGATATATTCTTCGACTATAATTTTCCTGTCGTATTTGAAAGCTTCTTTAATGGCTTTATCGAAACTGGTTTCGTCTTTTATTTTGTCTACACCGACTGACGAACCTAGATTCGCCGGCTTTATGAAAAACGGCGAACCGAGTATCTCAATTAATTTATTGTAGCCCGGCACTTCGTTTTCTTTGGCAGCTATGAATTTCGGTGTCGGAATTCCTGCATCGCGCAACAACCGCTTCATTACGTCTTTATCCATACCAACGGCGGAGCCGAGAACGCTTGCTCCGACAAACGGGATATTGGCGAGTTTCAACAGGCCCTGCACCGTCCCGTCTTCACCGAATGGGCCGTGAAGTATCGGAAAAACAACATCAATTGATTTTTCCTGATAGCTGGTATCAAGATTTGATATTTTCCCGCCGCTTTGCGGAACAATGGCAATGCTTTGATTTTTTTCGCCGCTCAGCTTAATCAACTTCGGGTCGCCGCTATTCAAAAGAAATTCCGAATTATCCGCCAACAGCCATTTGCCGCTTTTATCGACGCCGATAAGCACCGGCTCGTATTTTTCTTTATCAAGGGCTTCGATGATGTTTTTAGCCGACTGTAAAGATACCTCATGCTCGGCGGACTTTCCCCCGAAAATTATTCCTACTCTTATTTTCCTGTCCATCTGTTTACTCCAGTATACCAATAGTTCTCTGAGGTATGAACTGACATGAGGTGGAAAACTTATTTCACGCCTATGGTAAGATCTGATAAAATTTTATTAACGGCCGCCCTAGGGACAACGAACTCCCACAGTCGGCTCGTAAATCAGCCACTTGAAACTTAAAAACGAGGGGAAAATGCCCAACAAACAATCAGTAGAGCCTTGCCTAGTCTGCGCAAAGGTAATCATCGGACATCCTTACACCTATGCAACAGCGAAACACCTGCCCATCTGCTCGGGTCGTCCCTGCTCCGAAAACTGGGATGCGCTCACTTTTGTTGACCGCCTGAACTGGCTTGAATATCCGCAGGAAAAAAGAGTTGCGCTACTTGCGGAAATTCACACTACCAAAACTGCCAGCAAGAGCACTGGGGGAATCGCAAATGTTTCGGTTGTGGGCGCAGAGCAACTTCCGGCAGTAGCCTGACCGGATTTCCTTTCAATCATCGGCTCTCCCCTCAAAAGGAGAGTCGAGCTATTTTAAAATTGGTTCACTCGGCAACCGCAAGAATTTTTCATTCTTGCGTCGCCTCGCTGCCAAATGTAAATAATTCAATTATCCAAATAACCGCCTGCAAGCAGCCCTTTTATAATGGCGTCGCTGGCTACCGAACCGGAATCAGTACGGTTTTCTTTGACATAAAAAGTAGTCAGCCCTATGACATATCCCCTCCAGAAAAGCGGGGAGCCGGAACGGCCGTGGCTGATTTCCATATTGGTCAATACAACCAGCGGAATGTTGGCGTAATACTTGTCTCCGACTTCAACTTTAGAAATCGTGCCGACGCTGCCGGTCATGGTCAAAGTTTGGAACGCGTCATTCTGTCCTGCAGTAACATCCCCCGGGAATCCGTATGTAACCACGCTCTCTCCTTCAATATTGTATTTATCAACCGGGATAAGTTTTGCATACGGAAAAAAAGAAGGAACCGAATTGAAGCCGAAGCTCGGCCCGTCCTTGCTTACCCCAGTAATTCGCAGAATGGCGAAATCTGTATATTCAGATTCAATACTGCTAAGCGGCAGAGATGAAGAATAAAATACGGGCTGCGCGGAATAACCGAGAACTGGAATCCTGACCAATGGATTGATGGCTCTGATCTCGCTCACGGTCGGCAGATGCGTTCCGGGAGGCAATTGCCCTACGTCGCAATGTTCAAGCTGGTATTTTATGCCGCTAGCGGTTGAATCCTGCTGAACAACTATATGCCTGTTCGTCAAAATATCTCCTTTGCTGTTTATCATAACTCCGGAACCGCGAACCATAAATCTGGATACCGTAGCGCTCGCATTGCTTAATGCGGCCGGATAATTGAAGTAGCAAAGAATACCGACAAAAGTTTCCGGGTCTATTTGAATTTGCGGAGGCAATGAATTGATTGTTTGTGCCGGCTGCTGGATTGTAATCGCTATTGGCGGAATAGTTATGGCAAATGAACTGGTCGGTTTCGGCGTGATAGTTGTTTTTGTCGTCGTAGCTGAGACTGCCTGTGATTTGAAAGCGTTCGGTTCGACAGTCGTGGCGTTTCTCGAAGCAATCCCCTGCGTTGATGATGATCGGTTTTCAATCGCCGGATTTGCTACATTAACAATTTGAACCTGCTTGTGCGCAAAAAAGCCGCTTACGGCGATAACACTGCCGGCTATTACTGCAATCGCAGCTTTTATTATGGAATTGAGAAAATCGAGCATTTTCTTTTTAATAATAATCGGTTTATTTGTTTATAAAAAGGTTGCTACGGAATGCAAAAATTTTTAAAATGAAAAGGGCCGCGCTCTTGTGTCGCGTGCCCTTTGTTCTCTTCCGGAAACGCCGGCAATAGTTTTCTTATGCCGGGCTGAATTGCGGCACCGAATCCACCACTTCGCAGCATAGCCACGAAAATGTGAACACGCCACGTCGTTCGACGATCTGGGTATTCAGCCACCATCTCGCCGCCTCAGGTGAACGAGCTTTGAGTGCGTCGATCCCGTCTACGGCATTCACCTCGAACACGCCGGCCACCAGAGACATCCTGGCTTTCATTACGCCTGCATTGAGCCATGCCTTTCTGACGTCTTCCGGCTCTGTCACTTCTTTTTCTTCTTTGTCTTCGAATCTTTTTACCATTACCTTTTTCGGTGCCGGCGCCCCTGTAATTCTGATAAAGTATTCGTTCATGATTTTCCTCGCTATGGTTATGTAAAACAGCCATCAGCCGAAAAATTCCGGCGGATATGACAATATACTATTAAGAAATAGTGGTAAAAACAAGGAGGTGTGGCGCCGCAACTAAAGTTGCGGCATCCTACAAAATTATATTCGCCGATTACGGCTCGTTAATTTTGTGGAGATGGGCGGAATTGAACCGCCGTCTAAAGATATCTTCGCTGAATCATCTACGAGCGTAGTTCTAATAAATTAGAGCAATTTGCCCTGATTTTTTTAGCCGTGTTCCCTCAAGACAGAAAAACATGGCGAGTCCCCTTGTATAAGACCGGATGCTCGCCTAAGAGACACAGGCGAAGCGATCCCCCGCCGTTGGCGGGGCAGGCTCAAACGTTACGCGTAAGCGAACGCTGGAACCCCAACTTTATTAGAGTTGGC
>ERZ1292623.4111-Hain-H51-01um-R1-4111-length-12035-cov-4_pt1 | contig 12035 bp, 20 predicted proteins | sample MGYA00564398_ERZ1292623 | MGnify/ENA primary metagenome ERZ1292623 (study PRJEB36523, sample SAMEA6512633) | groundwater metagenome | collected 2019-01-07 | study: AquaDiva: Metagenomics assemblies of 32 groundwater samples | reverse complement strand
GCGCTCGATCTCGTCGAGCATGGCTTGCCGCCAGCGGGCGGCATCCACGAGGGCGTTCTCTCCTGGCTCGCGGTTCCACGCCTCGTGCAGCCAGTTTGGCCACTCACTGTTGTCCGAACGGCGCGCGAGCGTCATCTGGAATGCCTCTATGACCACCGGGAGCTTGCGATACTTGTAGTTCACGTCTTCTCCCTCGCTCATGGCATGGTCTCCGCAGAGGGACTCGAACCCCCGGCCTCACGCAGCGCGCGCTCTGCCTCTGAGCTATGCGGCGAATCACTTGGCGTGAGTGGTGGCCGCTGACTGCGCAGCCCGGCCAATATGGTCGGGCTGGCGCGGAAGAACCGCCGCATGTCGTTCACGATCTCAGTGAACTGCCTACCGCGATCGTGCCATGTCAGGTAATAGCGTGCATCGCCTCTCAACTCCGCTCCCAGTATCTCGACAAGGCGGGAGGCATTGGCGACTTCGCCAGCCCTGCTTGCCTTGCCACGGTCGATCTGCACGCGCATCCGATCTCGCTCCAGCGAGAGCTTGACATACTCTCCAAGGAGAGCTGTGTACGTCAGCCTGTCATCGCCCTCTCTGCCCTTGCTCATGTCTTTGTCTCCACAGTCACGGTGACGCGGTCGGCGGTCATGGATTGCATTCCTTCTCGTGGTCGTCTCGGCAGTCGTGGCACACCTGCTCGCCGCACTTGCAGGTCTCCGTCAGTGTCTCGTCAACCTCGCGCCCGCAGACATCGCAGAGCGTTGTTGAACCATCGTCATCTTCGTCGGTCATGTTAGTTTCCCCTCGGTCAGCAGGCGGCTCTCGTCCTTCGGCCAGTCGGCCATAATGTTCGAGAGGCGCTCAAGTGCATGCTGCACAGCGGCCCCAACGGCAACGTCTGCAACTGATGGCCTCAGCATTCTTCGGCGCACAGTCTCTGCCATGAATGCCATCATGTCCTCCAGCCGCACCTTGATCTCGGCGAAGGCGGTCATGACTTTTGCATCCGCGCGACGGGCTCGTATAGTACGTTGCTGCATACTGTCTCCATTCGAGGGCCACAACCAAAAGAGGACACTACAACTAAAATTGCAAAATTTATTATGGTATTCATAGTTGTTTTAATTTTGATATTTCTGTGAAAAACCTACCACATGCTACCCAAACCTTCAATGGTTCGTCAAGATAGGTTTCAGAAAATACCATCCTTTTCGCTGATGTGTTTAAAAGCATCTTGATACAGTGTATACATGGAGATACTGTTATGTAAGCGACATCAATAGCTTCCGATTTAGGACATTGTATTAATGCGTTTTGTTCTGCATGTACAGCACGACATTTATCTAAAGATACTCCTCTAGGAGCGTCCATTTCTGGGCATGGGTTATACAAAGAACAATTTGGTGTAGAACGTGGTGGGCCATTATACCCAGTAGATAAGATGTGACCAATAGAATCTACTAGTACACATCCAACTTTTCTACGAAAACAAGAAGCCCTTTGAGAGACAGCTTCAGCTATAGATAGAAAGTAATAATCTTTATCCGGTCTTGATTGCATCGTCTCCTCTGAACAGGAATAGAACGTAAAAGTCATTTTCCAAACTTTCTATGGCAGCTTGTACAAGATTATCATAGGTTGGGTAAATACCACACCAGGATTGATATTCCAGTACTAACACCACGTATTATGTCGTTCTGCTACGTGTTCTTGGCCGTCATAGTCACTAATAAACCACTCCGTACCATCTGGAATTTCAACAACTTTCAAACGAGCAAACTTTGCGCTAGCGACCTTTGATCCTAGTGCTTCCACAACCCTTACAAGTGTAGGATCGTCCCTAAAAATGTCTGATGAATATTCTGGTAGATTACATCCGCCAAATTCATGATATTTTTCTATGGCTGCATCAGAAATACCAAATCCGCCAAAACAAGTATTGATGACAATCTTTGTCATTACAAATTCTCCTCAATCCAATCAGCAATTTCTGTAAAGGATTTTCCAGTATCGTTCATTTCAATTAGAAAATTTTGAACGTCCGGGGGAAGGTAAGATATTGGCAACCAGTCTCCACAAATAACAACATCTGCAAATACACCTTGATTAATACGAGATAAGGGATGGCAATACCCTTGCTTATATTTTCCACTACGAAGGGCCTCTAGCCAAGACTTTTTAATGGCCTTTTTCAATACTTTCATTTTCTGACCTTTATTTTGACGATTGACTCTAGTCGCGCCTTGATGTCTCGACTAAGGTGGTCATGGCTGTGCTCCGTAGCCCACAGACTAGTGATGCGCTCACGCGTGTAGTTCAAGCACGGCTGCTCGGCAAGCAATTCGTCTACTGTCCAACTGGGCATAGTCGTTGTCATGCAAGCACCAACCTTTCTCTTAACTATATTTTCCATTGTGTTGTATTTGGTGCCGCCGGTAGGAGTCGAACCCACAGTCCCGGGCTTAAAAGGCCCTTGCTTTACCATTAAGCTACGACGGCGTTACTTATTGTTGGAAACGCCTGTTCCAAACACTACTTTATACTTGAACTGTTTGGTGAGCTACCATTATTGATGATAAAGATTCCTTAACCTTAGTACCATCTAGAAATCCAGAATCATGTGCGATGAGCCATTTCACCACATCACAGTAGGCACTAACGGCTTCGTATGTCTCAAAATCTCCAGCATAACCAATGTATTCATCATAGAGTTTTGCAATCGTATCTCCTTTATCAGAGAGCAAATGATTAATTCTTGTAGTAATATCATCCACACTCATACTAAATAGTTTGTCGGCCATAAGAATCCTCTGAAGTGTTGATTGTGTTATTTAGGCACTCACTAGAATCTTTGGGTTCTTACCATTTGCTTCCAACTTTGCATACAGATGAACAAAGTCAGTATAGCTTTTCAATACAGGATCATCGTCGTTTAGTTCTTTATTATAAACTACCCTGAATCTTTCCTTGCAGGTAAGTAACGTTTCAGGAAGTCGTTGTAAAAGCGTTGAGCTTGGGATACTTGTAGGCTCGTAATAGTCAACAAAACCCTCTGGCACCAAAACCTGGGTAGCATACGGTCCCCCGTGATAGGTCCTCTCGAAGGTAACCTACGTGCCCATGAACGTTGGAAAATCCTGTGTATTGGGCTTCCCTCTCTTCCTCTGATTGGTGATCCCACTTGATGTAAACGTCAATACCCATTACGTAGCCTCCTTGATAAAGGCGCAGGCTTGCTCAAAACCTCTAGCAAAAAAAACAACCTCTTTCTTATTGAAGGAAGTAAAACTACCATAATCTTCATTACATGAAAGTCCTGGTTCTGTGGCATCAAGGTTTCCAGTAGAATCCCAGTAATCACCATCTTTTGTTTCAATCAGGATTTCTAACTGACGGCAGAAATAATTCCACCAGAAAAAAGCATACATCTTCTTTTTCTTCGTGCTCACGTTGACTCTCATACTACGCACCCATTTATCTATAAAACCAATCTTCTTTAGGCCGCCAATGTACGGTTACGGAAGGTACTCGTCTGGATTGGCTACCAATCTTACAGCATCCGGTTCAACGTTCTCAAAATCATTTGCGTGTTTCCACCTAATAATAGCTTCGGTGCAGGAAGCGGCTCGGACCCAAGTAACCACACCTTCACACTCTACTTGGTAAAGACTAGGTAATGTGGCTTGGTAAAGATTGGTAATAGGTTTTTCCACAGGTTTTTCCTCCGGAAAGGCTGAATAATATATGAAGCTCATAAGCTATTTACCGCCGATTGAAGAAGGTTGTTGTAAGTAGGATAAACACAACACCACGATTGATAATCAAATGTTGGCTTACTACCAGGTAGGGTAACTGTACCCTTACCCCAGTTGATATATAACTTCATCATCCGACCCTGAACGTAATCACAATTAATAAAGCCTACAGAAAGAGAAGTAGGTATACCCCCAAAACCACCGTAGTCATGCTTGTTACAAGCACTTTCCCAGATTTGATCTTCGGTCTGGTCGGGGCCTCTATCTTGAAGAAAACCCATACCAGAAGAATTACCACACGCCTTCCAAGCCAGGAAAACAACCCTCTTGACCAAAGAAAGGGGGTTAGGATAAGTAACCGTTGTCATTTTTTGCCCCATTTAGAACGGCAGAATACCAAATTCAAACAAAGACAGCAAGCTAGAAAACTGACTTTCTTTTCTGACTTTTCAAAACTTTCTAAAACTGACGGCCGGGAGAAGACCTCACAAGGCCGGAAAAGTGCTAAACTTCTTTTTTATTACGTGCCTGCTGACGCTGCCTGTAGGCTTGCTAGGCTGCTAGCAGGCACGGATCCCTAGAACAAAGATCCGTGCCGCTCGGCTTGCTGTGGCTCGCTGAACAGTGTACGGCTTGTCTGTAGGCATTTCTGCCGCACCCATTGTTGTGCAGGACTGGCACACCCTTCGAGACAAGATGGAGGGCGTAGCGAAGCTACGGGAACAGTAGGGATCACTTCTGTTCTCGGTACTATCCATTAGGCTGACCTTCACTCGCTCACGCATGAGCTTATTGTTGATCCTTCTTAAACCCAGCCTATAAGGTAGAAGAAGTGCTTGACCTGCTGTTCGTGTCGGTGTTCATGGTTATGGTGGCGGGGGTGGGATTTGAACCCACGATCTTTGGCTTATGAGGCCAACGGGGACGGCCAGACTCCCCTACCTCGCACTAAGAGTAACACACAATAGCACAAGTCGTTTCAAAAGTCTAGGGGAAAAATGGGCAGTTTGTAACGGGGTTACCCAGCCCCGTAAAAAACCTAGTATACTGGACTTACTAGGCACATAACTAAAAGCTGGTTTAGGTCGGTCCAGATTGCACGGTGCCTGAACATCGATCTTTTAGTTATGTCGTACACAGTGAGCAGGTGGTTATTCAAGGTGTTTTATTCGAGTACACACCTGCTCACTTTAGTTGAAAGGTTTAGTTCTGCACAACAAACAACTCATGCAGCCTGTCGAACGTATCGGTTTGCCCGACTGCGCTGCGAGTCTTTACGGCCTCGGTAAAGGCATTGTAGAGACTCCACCCGTTACGGTCCTTGAACTCGGGGTGGTTAGGCTCGTGCCACTGTTCAGCAGCAGTACGGCAGTTCTCCCAGGGAAGGATATTCTCACGACCGGCTCGGATGATGAGGGCATCACCTTCCGGGTTCGAAATATCCATTTCGGACAGCCTATCACGGAAAACCATCATCTGGTTAGCATGAGGGGCAAACCGGCTGATAGCCTGTTGAATGACCTCTACGTAGTCCGCACCAGAAGTATGTCGGCGACGGACCTCACCGATTTGCGCGTCGATGGGGATAAACATACCATTAGTGCAGACCATGACCTCTGCCGCACAGGACAGGCGAAGCGCCCAGATCCCATCGAGGGAGTGACGGAAAACCGCCTTGAGACGAACATCAAGTTTGTCTGTTGTATTGAGGAACCTGTGGGTTCCACTATGGGTCATTCCGGCGTATTCGGCTCGAACGGCCAGAGCACGTTCGTTCATGTCGGTATCGTTAGGAACAACAAGGTCAAGAACCCCTTGGACTGCCGCTCCACCCTTGGACACGACGTATCGTTCTGTTCCGATACCGTATCCGTACTCAAGGATGGAGTCTCGAACCATGCCCGCCAGGGCATGGTGCTCAATCGGCTTGTACCGGGTACCCACCGGCTCATAGGTCTGAACGCACGGGAGGGTAGCCAGTTCCTCAACCGAATTGGTGATGTGCTGGGCCTTGTGGGCTCTTGTGAGCGTTAGCATTGGATTTCCTTTGATTCTAGGTAGTGTGCTGGCCCTTTGGCCAACGAGGCCCATAATACGCCTTCTAAATCGGCGTGTCTAGCCTTTTTATCAAGATTTTTTATTTTTAGGATATTCTGACCCGTTAATCAGAATATACCCTAACATGAACCTAACAAAAATCTTGAAGAATTCCTTGACCACAACAAAACCCGTATGCTAGCATGTTGTCTGTGGTAAGAGAGCGTCTGATATGGTTTATTTAACTAAGTAGTAGGCAGTGCCCGTAGTTAAATCACTGGTCTCCTGACTTAACTACGCATTTTTAGAAGTGAGACAAGGATCCGGTAGCCCAGGTTAGGTAGCTCCTAACCTGGGCTACTTTATTTTCTAGATTAACGCTGTTGTCCAAGCAGCAGTCTCAAAATCCCACTTCTTGTATAAGTTTGCTGTTGCGTCATAAATGATAACAGTAAACATCGGGATAAACACCCAACCACTGTAGTAAATGGCAAATTTATTTGCTTGACCAACCCACGCTCCTGTAGGAACTGTTCCCACAACATGAATATCTCCGTTGACTGGTGAAGCGGGGGGTGTGTTGATTTGGAAAGTAAGTACCTCTGGTATTCCTATTAAAGCATCTAATATAACTAGAAAATCATTAAATAAAACTTCTGCATCAAGTTGTCCTTCTTGCATCAGAAGAACTTGAAGTTTTGGTGATAAAGTCATTTCCTACTCCTTAAGCCTGTGTAAGTATACCATTTGTAAGTATAAATGTGGCCTGTGGTCCCGACCCTGCTATAGAACTAATTTGTCTTACCTTTACGGTTAAGGCTGGTCCCACATCCCACCCATCCTCCTCCTGTGTGTCCAAAATACTACCTTGTGGGTGATCGTTGAAAGTAAAGTAGTACACAAACAACGTAGGATCGTCTGAAAAAACGAAAGAAGTAGGGCCGTAAGGGTCTTCAACCTTTGCGCCTTGAGGAAGTTGTCTTTGTATACCACCTTCTCCTTGCACAAGAACTTCATATTTTTCTATTTCTTCCGCTAAAGGAATAGGTTGTGCTCTAAAAACATGAGTTAATGATCTTGTCCTTCTGTTTATTTTTAATGTAATATCCTCTCCTGTACCTACCCCAACCGCAAAAGGCCAAATAGGATCATTTGCAGCATCGCCTACGCTTTTAACGTGAGTAACGGTAAATGGAGTTAAAGTACCCCTAGGAAGATTACTTCCACCAATAACTATAGTTTTTAAGTCAACAACAAACGTTGACGTGTCTTCAATAAGAGAGTTTGCTGGTACTAATTTATAGGTTAGAAGTTTATCTAGCTCGCTTGGGGCTTCTTGTCTAAAGAAAACCCCATCATTTATAAGAGTGCAAGTTTCTCCATCCGTATGTGTTCTAGGAGACACACCAGAAGCCCAGTTAGTTCCTCTTAAGCCATGAACTATTTTGGTTAGCTTATACTTTCCGCTGCCAAGATTAGTTGCGTTAACAAATCCTATTAAATCCTCTGCCCCCCACTGTAGTCTATTAGCTCCAGCAAGAACTTCGTCTTCCGTTCTAGATTCTAATTGAGCATTAGGGTCTAGAAATTGTATTACAATTTCTGTTTTTCGGTCCCAAGTAAAAGGTACAGGACCATTAGAAACAGACCAAACACTCTCACCGGATATGTAATACCCAACAGTGCCTTCCTTGGTAACGTTTTCAACAGCTACATACTCTCCACCAGGAAGTAATTTATAAAGGGTAGCCCCCTCCCAATCTACTGTCTCATCTGTTCTAGTACAAGCAAAATAGAACCCTGAAGTATCTGTGTGTTCGTCCTTCAACGGACCACACAACCATGAATGAGTTACAAGTTCACTAGTTTGTGAATCTTTTGTTCCTACTGTCGTTTGGTTGGGGGCTGTATAAGGAACTCCGTTTATTTGAGTGTGGGCATCTATAGTAAGAAGGTAATCGTCCGTTTCCTCAACCCTGCCTACTCGTAATGGATACGTTGTATCATCAATTGTTGTATTTAATACGTCATCGTGCCTAATACCAAGATACTTAGGTAAGGTAGATATACGAGTTATAATCTTACGAGCTTCTGGAGCGTAAAGTTCCCGTTTCGCTATCTTTCTAGCGTCTGCGTGAGATAAACCTAATCCTGTTAGGTCTACAGTTGTTTCTTTTGAACTTGTTGTTCCATATCTAACTTGGCTGACCGTTGCCCGTTGCATTTCATTGTTAATGTCATTAAAAGCCACAGTACATTTAAACGGAAATTCGTTGTGGTCTCTTAATTTCAAATCCACAGGATGTTGGGTATCTTCTCCCGCATTAACACTCATGGCAGCCATATCAACAGGATCTAGCGTAATAACTGTTCCTGTGTTATTGTGGAAAAACACTAGAACGCCGTTATCATCACGAAACGAAAACTCATAGGCTATCATCAAAGGCAATAGTGCCTGTAGGCCAGAACTTCCAGGAACCACATAACTAGGAACTGTCCCTGTAAGGGCTGTACTGTTCCATTGAGCAGATTGCAGATCGCTTCTGTACGTCATTACCATATCAACGGCTTGAGATAAGGTAAGTGTAGCAGAACGTTCGTTTACATAAAACTCCAAACCTAAAAGACTTGTTACTTTTAGTACGTTAAGCTGTTTCATGAAGAATCCAGCCCGTAAACGATAACCTGGAGCAAACTCTTCAAAAGCCACATATTCGGCTGGAGCAGTTTGAGTAGCAGAACCTGTTAGGACTGTTCCACTTTCCATAGCTTTCTTTACGTCAGGAAGTGGTTGTGCTATGGTTCCTGTAAAACCTGGAGACTGATTAACAGGAACTTTTGTATTTGTAGGATCTTTTAGTTGGAGAGTACTTATTCCTGTTTTCTTTGCGTATTGTGCTTTAATGCAACGCCAAGTTCCGTTATTTGCGGCATTGAAGCCACTAAGAGTAAGATCCTGACCGACCTCAAAGACACTTATATCCTGTCCAGACTTAGGACTTGTTATTGTTAGTTTCGGTAAACCTCCGGCGAAGGTTCCCGCTGTTACAGTAAACACATCATCTACTATTGTAAGCGTAGAATCCTTGCGCCAAACAGTAAAACCAGAACCTCTAACTTCTCTTATTGTGCCACCAGTACCAAGTGGGTTTTCACTTACAAGATAGATAAGATCGGCGTTGGTTTTTACCTTTGGATCGGAAAAATCAGCGCCCGCGCCCTTACCACCTGTTGAATCTTTTACGCTTTTTGTTACCTTACCAATCCAAATTAGAGCGCCGGGAACACGACAGTTCTGGCCCATTATTAATGGAAGCTCGTCTCCCTCTGAAGTACCACTAAGTTGTAGGTCTCTTTTTAAAGCTCTGTGATCGAACTCTGGCGGAAGAGGATCAAAAATTGAAGCAACAGAATCAAAAGTCCCTCCTATAAAATCTCTTGTCGGGTTACCTGGTACAAAAATATCCCAAAATGCTCCAGCGAGACCAAAAAGGTCTCCCGCATATCTAAATGTTTTTCCTATGACCTTACTTATAGAACCCATGTTAATCCTTTAATGTCCAAGTAGATTCTACAAGATCAGGCTGATAGTTATTTTTTTGAACACCAGTTCCAAAAACAGATTCAACTACGGTTTCTAAGTCTATACGTATACTATAATGAGCTGGACGAAGAGACGTTCTTGGACGTTGCCAATGAATTAATCCAGGAGAACCGTCGTCTACAGTGATATCACAATATTTAACAAGTTGATTTAACATTTCTTGGGGTCGTGGTCTTCTACCATAAACAAAAGGAGCATTAATATCATAACCCGCTTCGATAGCTGCGCAAATAATTAAACCAGCACAGTCTAACCCTAGGTGTGGAATTCTTCCCTGATGAACAAAAGGAGTTCCTATGTAGGACACGGCAGCTTCTACAAACTTAGTTCTTTTTGTTTCGTTCAACATTAGCCGCTACCGAGGATCCAGGAACCTCTGGTTCTCCTCCAAAATTAACCGCATTAGCAAAAGTATTGTTACAATCGTCTATGGTGTGGTCATCGCCTAATGATATTTGCAAATCATCGCCAGAAACAATATCCCTGTCAACGGGTAAATAAAGAGTTATATCATAAGCTCCAGTACCAGAATCTAAATTGGTTCTAACGTTACTTGTTTTTCCGGCATTTGCTCCAGTTTCCCAAATAATTTCTCCATCCATAAAAGCGTCAATACCAAGACTGTTGGTTATTGTACCACCAGTAACAACAAATCTGGTTCTATCTACAACGGTTGCAACGTTAACTCCAGTCCATCTTTTGCCGGTTGTAGATGCTTTACAGGTAGCGACATCAAAAGTTTTATAAGGGCACAGTTTACTAATTAATTTTTGTTTTGAATGCTTTAAAAATCTAAGTATTCCTTCCAGTGGGGCACTAAATCGTTCAAAATCGAACTTGGGTTGACCAATCCAGAATTTAGTAGTTCTATAAGGACCCATAAAGGGGTGCTTCCAGTCAACTAAAAATTCAGTGACTATAGCTTCGGCATATCTTTCTGTAACAAAGTCATCAAATGAGAACACGAGATCGTCTATAGATCCCCTCATTTCTAGTTTAATGTCTCCAGATTCTTGTTCTCGGCTGGTTACTTGAAACCCTTTAACTGGACTATAAACGTTTCCTAGAACAGTCAAATCAGTATTATGATCGGTAATACGCTTAGTTATTCCATCAGTACGGAGTACGGACCAGCACTTAGACAACCGAATACTACGTGTTGCCAAGGAAGAAGGCATTATAAAGGAGCACCAAGAGTAAAAGTCTTATGATCGCTAAAAGTCCAATCATTGTTGTGGTCTAAACCCACAAAAATAAGTCTATCCCCAGGTATAGTATAAATAGTGGTTGTAGTGGCAAAATCGGCCAACCTAACCGTCTCTGTAAGTGATCTATTAAATATCAAAAAGTGGGGCCAACCTTTTCTACGAATACCGGGCGAAAACTTAAAAGGTAACTGTAACCAATTTGTAGAGGCGTCTGCCGTTACGGCAATAATACGACCAACACCTTGTGGTAATTGCTTGGTCGTTGTCATGGTTCCGGCATCGTAACCATTACCAAAAAAGGTTCCTAAACTAATAGCCACGCTGGAGATCCCGCACTAAGAGCAAGCCACAATTGTTTAGTGACACCGTTTAAAATAGTTCCTATAGTTACACTGTTACTGTCTACTATAGTTAAAGTAGCACCAGAACTGTTCTTTACAGTTAAATACGGACCTCCATACGGTAGTGCTGTAACGACAGGCATTTTCATGTTGCCTGTTGAATTGGTAACCGTTAACATACGACTTAGCAAGTCCATAGTAGTTGTAACGGTTAAAGCAACCGAAGCCGCACCACCATAATCAAACTCATCATCTATGGTGGCTGTGCCCATATCTTCTATCATGGGAACCGAAGGCAAATCACCAACATCTACATCTTCTAGACTGATGGAAAGAAGTTCATCTACCTCCGGTCCAAAGAACACTGGTACTCGAAATTCACAACCAGCTGTTACTGCCACGCCGTTTGCCGGAGCAGTAACAAAACTCACTATCCCAGTAAGCAGATTAAGGGTGTAATCTGTACCGAGAGTTTTTGCAACACCATCTAACGCAACTGCTGTGGTTCCTGAAACCGGTTTAGTTATGTTCCAGTATACACCGTAAGTAACACCACCATATCTTTTGCGCAGTTGAAAGTCTTTATTTGATGCGTTTCCGGTACCTAACACAACATCTAAATTGGTGGGAGTTCCCACGTCATTTAATCCGGTTGTAAAATCTGCGTAATCCTTTACTTTAAAGGAATGCAAAGAACCACGCCTTGATGCAGCAAAGTGGCGAACAAGGGAAAAATCAGCTAACGTTCTTATTCCTGTTCTGGCATCAAACTCTTTTCGGAATATAGAACGACGACCTACACGTTGATCTTGGCCAGAGTCCATTTCTATAATAGACGTTTTCCAACCAAAACCTCCTGTAGTTCCATATCCCACCACAAGCGGGAACTCCTCATTATGAAAACCCATTTATTCAAGAACCTCCAATATCTTTCTAGCAACAGCAGCACCTGTACGACGGGCACCAGCACGGCTGTTTTGTTCTCTAACATTTATTACAAATGTATGGGCGTTTCTACCGGTTTTAGTTTCTATTCGTTCTGGTAGGTTTGATGTCGGACCGAAATTTTGACCTCCCGCTGTATAGCGGTCATCAAAAG
>ERZ1292623.4110-Hain-H51-01um-R1-4110-length-12037-cov-5_pt1 | contig 12037 bp, 11 predicted proteins | sample MGYA00564398_ERZ1292623 | MGnify/ENA primary metagenome ERZ1292623 (study PRJEB36523, sample SAMEA6512633) | groundwater metagenome | collected 2019-01-07 | study: AquaDiva: Metagenomics assemblies of 32 groundwater samples | reverse complement strand
GGAAAAGCAGCTTCGTTGTTTCCTTACCGAAGGAATGGATCGGACAGAATAGCCTGAAAAAAGGGGATCTGGTATATCTTCAAGAGTCTGGGCCGAACCTTCTTCTCAGTAAAAAAGATAGTGATGAAAAAGCCGAGGAACGCGAAAAAATAATTTACGTAGATGGCAAATCGGCCTATACCGTCGGCCGAGAAGTGTGTTCTACCTATATTCAAAACTATCCGAGAATCATCTTGCGGGGTAAAGAGATCAAAAACAAAGTGAAGGAATTACAAGGCATTGTCCAATCCATGATCGCTCTGGAAATCATGGAGCAGACTTCCGACACTATCATCGCTAAGGATTTCCTGAGCATGGACTCAGTTTCGGCGGAAGAACTTATCCGTAAGATGGACTTAGTAACCAGAACCATGATGAAAGAAGCTCAGCAGATCTTTGATGAAGATAATTATGAAAGCCTTAATGAGCGTGATCAGGATGTGAACCGGCTTTACTTCCTTCTGTATAGGAGCATCTTATACAACTTACGCAATCCTATGAAGGCGCTCAAGAATTTTAAGTTATCTGGTTTAGATCTGTTACGGGCTCATTTCATAGGATTTTATATAGAAGCGATCGCTGACGAAGTGCGCCGGACCGTACGCCATAGTCATAAACTAAAAATGCCTGCCGCGACCCAGGAACAAGTCCAGCAATACTTAGTGAAGATGCATGACTATTATACTACAACCATGAAAGCAGCGTACAACAAAGATTCTGAGTTAGCATTCAAGCAGGCCGAATTTAAACGAGGCTTTGATAAAGAATTGGACGTATTGGAAGAGCAGGTCCAGAAATTGCCAGGATTTAATCGAGTTCTGACACGCTTGCAAAGGATGACCAGTTTGATCCACAATTTAGGAAGAGTTTTGTATACGATGCAGAAGAGAAAATTTTAAAAATAGTTCATAACATTTTTAATTATTCATTAAGTCTTTGGGGGGATCGTTATGGATAAAAGTTTGGAAGTAAATGTAGAATTATGGTCTGCTGCATTAAAACCAGAGGATACAAAAAATGTACAGCAATTAATTCCAGTTGTAAAGTCGCATATTAAAGGGCATAAGGCGATTTTTGCAGCAGTGGGTAGTTCGGTTAGAAAAACACAAGGAGACAAAAAAAAGTATCGCGATATTGATTTTGCAATAGTTTCAGAAAACCTCCCACAAGATGATTATTGGTTTAGAGATTGGTTTAAAATATTAACTAGAGATATTGGGGATAAACTAGGATGGAGTTTTTTGGACAGCAGAGGCGAGAGCCGTGTTTTTAGATCAAACTATGGATTAGCTAAATATGCTCTTAATGATAGTATCGATCACACAGAAGGTAATTTTACGGGTAATAGAATTTATCTTTGTCCGAAAAGAGATTACTCTTTAAGAAAGTCGCCTTCTTTGATAGATTTAATGTTAGTTTCTGGCAGTAAATTTGGTGAGAAGGAATATGGTGGTTCAGTAGATGATTGGTTAAAGGCACAAAAGGAACAGGAATTACCTTATGTCATTCTGGCACGTTTTTAATTTTTTTGTACTTTTTTAGATAATATCACTCCTCATGTATCACAATCAACGACTGGGTCTTATCAATTCCTTCTATTCTCTGCAATTTCGTCAGCAACACTTGATCGAATTCCGCCACATCCTTCACTCGTATCATAGCCACTAAATCCGTTCCTCCTGAAACAATATCAACGCGTTCTACAAAAGGAAAATTTCGTATCTCTTTCGCTACATTATATTGCGATTTATTTTTCTGTTTCAATAATGAAAGATCGACCGAGACTAACACATACGCCCTAAATCCCTCCCGCAGCCTATGATAATCTAAATCTACCGTAAATTTCTTAATAATTTTCTCTTTCTTTAATTTTTGGATTCGGTTGTGTACTGTGGTTATGGGCAATCTGGTTTTTTTAGCAATCTGTCGGGTGGCATAGTCTGCATGCTCTTTCAAAACTTCTAAAATCATTTTATCCTTCTCGTCTATTTTTGCTTCCATAATAGAACAAATGTTCCATTTTTATATAAATATTTCGTATTTTTAGGATTATTTTTCATTATTTTTGGAATAAATATAAAAACAAATCCCTCTCTGAAAAAGCCCATGTGCGGAATAATCGGGATATTTGGGAAAAAGGACCAGGAAGCAAGACGCTCTCAAGCCCTGAAGATGGCTTCTAGCATACGCCACCGCGGGCCGGACTGGAGCGGTATTTATAATGACGAATTTTGCCTTCTGGCGCATGAACGATTGTCAATTGTTGACGTAGAACATGGAGCGCAGCCGTTACATGATACTGCCAAAGGAAGAGTGCTTATTGCCAACGGAGAGATTTATGATCATCAACAACTTCGAACTACCTTAAAGAAAGATCATCAATGGCAGACCAAATCGGATTGCGAAGTATTATTATACCTTTACGATGAAATGGGACCAGATTTTTTATCGAAGATAGATGGCATCTTTGCCTTCTGCATCTATGACCAAAATACCAAAGAATATTTTATTGCTCGAGACCATATCGGTATTGTGCCTTTGTATATTGGATGGGATGGTGAAGGAGCACTCTACGTTGCCAGCGAAATGAAAGCGCTTGAACCATATTGTGAAAAACTGCAGGAATTTCCTCCCGGACATTATTATCTGGGCAGCAAAAAAGAATTTGTGAAATGGTACAAGCCAGCATGGGCAACCACAATTCCAACCACACCTGTTTCATTGCCAAAATTACGCCAAGAGTTAGAAACTGCAGTAAAAAAACAATTGATGTGCGATGTTCCTTACGGAGTTTTAATCTCTGGAGGGTTAGACTCATCTTTGATTGCTGCTATCGCGGCTAAATTCAGCTGCAGGCGTGTTGAATCAGGAGACCAGGAAGAGGCCTGGTGGCCGCGGTTACATTCCTTTTCCATAGGCTTAGAAGGCTCGCCAGATCTTAAATTCGCTCGCCAGGTAGCGGAATATATTGGAAGTGTCCATCACGAATTAAAATTTACCGTTCAAGAAGGGATTGATGCTTTGCGTGATGTTATTTATCATATCGAAACCTACGATGTGACCAGCATCCGTGCTTCCACCCCTATGTATTTGATGGCCAGGAAAATTAAAAGTTTGGGCATCAAGATGGTTCTTTCCGGCGAAGGGGCTGATGAAGTTTTTGGCGGCTACTTATACTTCCACATGGCGCCGGATGCCACGGAGTTTCATGAAGAAACCGTCCGAAAATTACAAAAATTAAGCAAGTACGACTGTTTGCGCGCCAACAAATCTATGGCCGCCTGGGGCGTAGAAGCTCGCGTGCCTTTTTTGGATAAAGATTTTTTAGAATACGCCATGAGCTTTGATCCGAAAGATAAAATGTGCGGACCAGGAAAAATGGAAAAATATGTTTTACGGAAAGCATTTGAAGGCTTTTTACCTGAATCGGTGCTCTGGCGCCAGAAAGAACAATTTTCTGACGGGGTAGGCTACAGCTGGATTGATTCCTTGAAAACGCATGCAGAAGAAAAAATTTCTGATGAAATGATGGCCAAGGCAGCAGAGCGTTTCCCGGTACAGCCGCCAGCAACTAAAGAAGCATACTTCTACAGAAGTATTTTCGAAGAATTTTTTCCTAGTAAAGATGCTGCTCTTACGGTTGAAGTAGGTCCCTCTATTGCCTGTTCCACGCCTACTGCCTACCGATGGAGTAAATCATTCCAAGGCATGGCTGATCCGTCAGGAAGAGCAGTTGCAGTGCATCAGCAGGCAGTTCAGAAGATTTGAGAGTGGAAATAATTAAACTTTATGAAGATAAATTGCTCGTCCATCGGGGTCATAAATTTTTGCTCCGTAAGGAAGCATTTTTACTCCTCCTTTCGTATATTCTCTCATTTGCTCTAAAGTAACTTCAAGGTCTTTTACTCTGAAGATGAGGCTAGGGTCTGAATGATTTGGCACCCTTACCCTGCTTGCATCGGAAGGAGCAGGAGTTACTGGAGGATTCTTTGCCTTGGGCGGGGGATATATTTCTAAAAGTAAGCCATTTTCAAGATGACTAGCATAATGCCTTGGTCCTTCGTCGTGTTTTTCTTCCTTAAACTGTATTCGGAGCAAAGTTTCATAGAAGCGACTGGTTATATCTATATCTAACGAATGCAGAACAATTCCTTCTAACGCCACCATTTCCTACACCTAGTCCTCAGTTATGTTACTGATATATATAATTTTCTTTAGTCTTTTACTGCTTAACCTAAAACCAAGCCGAAACCCCACAAAAACATTTTTATACCCTCCCTTTATCTACGAGGATTATGGCGCAATACCTCTCCATCCAGGAAGCGATGAAGAAAGGCTCGGGAAAAGTTTCTGTTAGAGGTTGGATCCATCGCGAAAGAGGCAGCAACAAATATAAGTTCGTGGTACTGAGGGATTCCAGCAATATAATCCAATGTATTTTTGAGCGGGAAAAATTTGACAAGAAATGGGATGAAATCGACCGTTTCCAAGTAGAAGCTTCTTTAGAAATTACTGGACAAATAAAAAAAGATGACCGTGCTCCCACCGGTTACGAAATACAGGTAGAATCATATCATCTAGTTGGAATAAGTGAAAACTATCCGATTACCAAAGATCAATCTGTAGAATTCCTGGCCGACAACCGCCATTTGTGGCTGCGCAGCCAGAAGATGATTGCTATTTTGAAGGTCAGAAGCACTGTTTTCAATGCTATTCACGAATATTTCAGAGAGCAGGGATTTTATGAATATCATTCTCCTATTTTCCAAGCGGTGCAGGCGGAAGGGGGAGCAGAATTATTCAGCGTGGATTACTTCGACAAAAAGGATGTCTTCTTAGGGCAGACCTGGCAGTTGTATGCAGAGCCGGCTATTTTTGCCTTGGAAAAAATTTACACCATCTCTCCCAGCTTTCGGGCGGAGAAAAGCAAGACTTCCCGTCATTTAACTGAGTATTGGCATGCGGAAACGGAGATAGCCTGGGCGGAATTCAAGGATATACAAGACCATGCGGAAGGTTTGATCAAACACGTGGTAAAGAAGGTTCTGGAACAAAACAAAATGGAACTGAACATTTTACAGCGCGACCTGAAAAAATTAAAACCTTCCATGAAAAAGCCATTTGTGCGCATGACCTATGATGAAGCCCTGAAGATTCTGGATCAAAAGTGCAAGATGAAAGTGCAGTGGGGCAAAGATTTGCGAACCATTGAAGAAGAGAAATTGACTAAACTTTATGATGTTCCGGTTATTGTCACTCATTATCCTAAAGCAGTGAAGGCATTTTATATGACGGAAGATCCAAAAAATCCGAAAGTTGTCCAGGGCTGTGATGTGCTGGCTCCGGAAGGTTATGGAGAGATTGTCGGCGGCTCTCACCGAGAGCATGATTTGGAGAAAATCAAGAAACGCTTGATTGCTCAGGGTGAAGACCCCAAGCAGTATGAATTTTATTTAGATACGAGAAGATATGGCAGTGTTCCTCATGGCGGCTTTGGTTTAGGGGTGGAACGATTAATCGCCTGGATTTGCGGTCTGGAAACGGTGAAAGATGCCATACCATTTCCGAGGACTATGGAGAGGTATAAGCCATAAATTGAAAAATAATTGAATAAGAAAGCTTAAATAATTCTTCTTCTTTCTCAGCCGTATGGCTTCAACTCTTTCCCTGGAAAATTTAATCCTCAATAAAGAAATAATGTTCTTTTCTTCAGGAAAAAAATTAGATACTAATGTTGAGAACTTTGGAGAGTTTAATTGGGATTTGGTAAAGCATATTGTCAAGCAATCAGGAAATTATCTAACCGTTGATGGGGGTATAAGTCTTCAAAAATATCTCGCCGACCAAAACAATCTCTATATGTTTACTCACTTTCTCGTTCAGTTTTGGTATGCAGGAGTTGGGGGCGGAAAAAGGCAGCATATGGCTGTACATGTTGATGTTGATATTGATAAACTAGGATTACATTATCGAAAACCAAAAAAAGAAAAGCTCATCTACGGCCTTGGCCAAGTTGGCGGCGACGCCGCAAACTGGGTTCCAGAGATGCCCTATTTTGAGAAATGCTGGAATTTTGCGCTGGACCAAACCGTTGGCGGCGCAGTAGGATATCCCGGCTACGAACATCCGCGGGATGATCAGTCGTTTAGGGATCGTGTTGCTGAATTAGCCGAAAATTATATGATCGGAACAAAGGAGCAGATTCAACGCTACAGGAAATACGCATTGGAATCTTTAAAGCATCTTACCAACATTGCTGATGAATTAAAGAATGATCCTGAACAAATCTTTGATAGTTACGCCAGGCTGCTGGGCTTGGGGGCGGTTTTGCGCCAGACGCAGCTTATTGCAGATAATCTTGTTTTCTTCAGCACTCTTCAGCGCTGATTACAGCAAGAACAAGAATTAATTAACTTTCCGCAAAATCATGGTAACATTTTTATGAATATTACTAAGAGTCTCTTTCCCTTATTTTTTTCATAAGCGCTAATAATCCTTTTAAGATTTCTTTCGGTGCAGGAGGATTTCCAGGAATTTTTACGTCGACAGGAATGGCTTTATCGACTCCCCCTAAAACCGCATAACTTCCTTTGAATAATCCCCCATCACAAGCATCATCGCCTAAAGCAATAACCAGTTTTTGTGATGGCGTAGCATCATAGGTTTTTCGCAACGCTGTGGCCATATTCCAGGTAACCGGACCAGTAACTATTAAAACATCCGCATGGCGGGGCGAAGCTACAAAGGTAATCCCAAATCGCTCTACATCATAGTAAGGAGTTGTCAAATTTACTAATTCAATCTCCGGAGAGTTATCGCTTCCCGTATCTACTTCTCTAATAGCCAAACTTCTTCCAAATATGGAATCAATATCTCTTTTGAGTTTTATCCCCAGCTGCTCGAACTCCTCATCTCGAAATTTGAATTCTTCCGTCACTGTTGACTTCCATACGTTACCAATTGCACTTGCCATTTTTCACCTACATATCCGTACCAGCATACGATAAATTCATGCTTTTGTTAATGAGCGGAAAGTCAGGAATTATATTCCCAAGAACTGCATGCTCAATTGCCTGCCAGTTGCAAAAGGAAGCGGTCCTGACTTTGTAACGGCTAATTGCTCCTTTTTGTATATAAACAAAATGAACATTCTGCCCGCGCGCGGACTCCACCAGAGACAACGCCAAGCCGTTTTTGAGCGTATATGCAGCAGTAATTTCTCCCTGCGGCATCTCCCTGATTATTTTTTGAATTATATTGATCGAGTTTATAATGGTGGCAACTTTCACTCTGAATCTCGCTAACACATCTCCTTGTTCCAAAACAAAGTTGTGGGGGGCTATTTTAAAATACAAGCCATAAGGATGATCAATTCTCACATCAGCAGCAGCTCCAGAAGCTCTCGCCAAGGGTCCGCTTAAATTCAAAGAATCTACTAATTCTTTTTTTACAACTCCCGCCATTTCCAACCGATCGAATACAGAAGTAAAGCGGACAGCTTGATCTGCTGCCTGTTTCAAACGTATGGAGAAAGCACGTAAGTATTGAATTAGTTCTTCTAATGTTTCATTGCCAACATCGGCCTTAACTCCCCCTATCTGCAGGGCATTCTTAAAAAATCGTGAACCGCTTACTCGTTCATTCCAGCGCAACATTTCTTCCCGCAAAATAAAAAGGGGGCTTGCACCGGCGGGATAGGCTACATCAATGATCATTCCCGCCAAGTCTCCTAAAAGAGCGTAGATCCGTTCCATCTCCGCAAAAAGTGTTCGCAGGTACAAAGCGCGGGGCGGTATTTTGACCGAACAAATCTTTTCCACTGCGACACAGTATGCTAAGGAGTTCGCTATTGTTTCATCACCACTTATAGCTTCTGCTAACGCTATAACTTCTTGCGGCTTTTTATTCTCGGCTAATTTTTCTATCCCTCTATGCTTCCAGAACATCCGCACTTCCAAATTAAAGATTGTTTCTCCAATGACGCTGAAGCGAAAATGTCCCGGCTCAATAATTCCCGCATGGACCGGGCCGACTGGAATCTGATAGACTCCTTCTCCACGCATTTCCTTAAACTTATATTCCTCAGTTTGCGGGATTGATTCCTGCATCTTCATAGGCTTATTCACCAAAGATTTACGTAATGGATGAAAATCTTGGGGATAAATCTCATGCAGGAATAACCGGCGGGTATCAAAAGCTCCAGTAAATTCAATGCCGAATCCGTCAGTTATTTCTCGTTCATACCAGCATGCTGAAGGGAAGGTCGTAGCAATAGAAGAAGTTTTCATACTTACTTTGCGTTGAAGGATGAGCACCTCAGAGCAGCCTCTCTTTTCAAAGACGTACAATAAAAATATATTTTTTGTGCTGTCAAAATTTTCCACAGCAAATAAATCAATGAGGATGCATTTTTTCTCAGCGAGCGCAGGAATAATGCGAAGAAAATCATCTTCTCCAGCTTCTATATGTATCTCTCCAGCGTTCTTTTCTTCGAACTTCATAGAGCCGAAAAGGTATTTCAATTCTGTTTTCAAGCTATTCATAGTTTTTCTTCCCTCAGATCCTTCATAACCCTAGTTGGACAACTATTTTTTCTAATATTGCATAGAGCTTATCAGGAACATACAGGCCTAATGCCAATAAAAGCGCGATTAAAATGAACAAGGCCATTTTCATGCTTGCGGGAGCACGATACTTGGGTAAAACATTTTCTTTGATTTGCATCATCTGTATCATGAACCAGGCAAAAGAACCTGAGGCTATCAATAACAAAACCAATACCGCCAATAACAGCAGTAAGGAAACGTTCGCCAAATCCGCAAGGATAAAAAATTTTGAGATGAAGAGTGGAAGCAGGGGCATTCCTATCACGGCAGCACTGCCGATGATCAATCCCCAGGATGCGAAAGGCTGGAGTTCAAACAAATTGTATATTGCTTCAATCTTGTTGCTCTGGTATTGGCGATGAATGATTCCTGCGGAAAAAAAGAGCAGCGCTTTAGCCAAGGCATGCGCCAGTAGATGGTATACCATCCAGACAATATTTCCTATTCCCATGCCCAGCAGCATTATTCCCACATGCTCTATGCTGGAAAAAGCGATTATCTTTTTTACATTGGTTCGAACCAACATGCTTAGAGCAGCTATACCTATGCTAAGAACTCCAAATGCCAGCAGGAATTTGGAAGCAAAAGGATGCACGACCGTATGCGCAGTTAATGAATAGATGCGAAGGATAGCGTAAACCCCGATCATAGAAACGCTTCCAGAAAGCAGCACGCTTACATCTGAAGGCGCTTTAGAGTATGCTGCAGGGAGCCAGGTATGAAAGGGAGCGACTCCTGATTTTGCCGCAAAGCCCACAAAAATAAGGACAAAGGAGAAAAGCAATAATTGCGGCGGCAGTTGTTGCGCCCCTTGCAATAACATATCCCAGTTTAAGGTTGCCTCTTCCAGCCCTTGCCTGCTGGAGAAGAATAAAAGTATCAAGCCCATAAACGAAAAGATCATTGCAGTTGAAGTGATGAATACATATTTGATTGCTGCGGTGATATTTTCTTTGGCATTTAACACCACAATGAGGATGGCAGAAAGAACCGTGGTGAGCTCAACAAAAATCCACAACAAAGCTAAGTTATTTGCACTAAATGCTAAAACTACAGACAGCAGCAGCAAATTGAAGACCACATAAAATAATTTTGCATTTTTGGGATCAAGTTCTCCAGCTTTTATTAAACTATGCATGTATCCTTTTGCATAGATGGCCGCGAGGAAAAATATGCAGCCAGTAATGAAAATTTCGTAAATGCCAAGAGCATCCAGAAAAAAATAGCGGTTTTTCAGGAAAAAAAGCGGCAACTTTACTGTGCTGAGGGCATATCCTGCCAATACCATAGTGGCAAAAGAGTGAATAATTGTACTTGCGTTCATAATGCGGATGGAGCGCGAAGCAATAACTGCTATCAATGCAATAGCCGCGATGATGACTGCGATGATGATAATGTTTTCAATCATACTTCCTTCCCTCCTTTAAACCATCTCCGAAAGGGATTTAATTTGTAGTGGAAATCTTCAATAGAAGAGTCCATGCCGAAGGCTAGCATAGCAGCAACGAGCACCAGCACCATTAAGTCCATCAGCACCAGCACTTCAATAAGAAGCGGCAATTCGCCCATAAACAAGCTGAACAATACTGCCCCATTCTCCATGGTTAGGTATCCGACAATTTTACTGATGATCTTTCTGCGGCTGAAAATAATGAGCATTCCTATGAAGGTTAACGAAACACCCACTACCAATCCTGTATGAAACAAGCTGCTGGTGGTAACATCACGCATAATCTTTAAAAAAATTAGGTGTACTACTAAAAGCAAGATTATGCTCAAGAAGATTGATCCGCTTGGCTGCAGATAATGGAATTCTATATCCCGGCGAACATTCATGCTTTTTTGCACTTTTTGCAACAGCTTTGGGATTATTATTCCCTTGCTTACCAGAGTCAGCATGGCTGTGTACAACAAAATCATATTTCTTTCCTGCAGGAACAAGATAAAGGCAACTGCAGCAATAAACACGGACTGCAGCGCATAGGTGCGGAATAAGGCCAGAAGATCCTTTCCAGTAAGGATAAACGCGGTTGAAACTACCACCACGACTAAAAACAATTTTACTAAGCCTTCAAAAAGAACTACATTCATAACCGCATTCATAGCAAGACCTCCAGAAAAATGGTAATTAAAGTCAGGAAAAATGCCAGAGAATATAAGATCGGCAGACGGAACAAGCGCAGTTTTGCAAAATAGGACTCAAACAGCCCCATAAATACTGCCAGGAAAGTGCTTTTTACTAAGAATAATCCCAAGGAAATCGCCATTCCCCAAACGGCTGCTTTTGGGCTTAAACCCCAGGGAAGGAATACGTTAATTAAAATTCCCATGAGCAAAAGCTGTTTTATTGAAGCGGATATTTCGAGCAGGGCTAAATTTCTGCCTGACTGTTCCAGGATCATTGCTTCGTGCACCATGGTCAATTCCAAGTGTGTTTCTGGATTATCAACAGGAACTCGCGCAGTTTCGGTAATCAAAACGATGAACAATGAAATTCCTAATAATACCAGAGAAGGGTTTACCTCTGCCGGCGTGGATTGAATAGTTTGGCGAAAAATATCAAAAAAGTTAGTGCTCTGGAATACAAAAGCGAGCGCGGCAAAAACAAGTATGGCGACGGGTTCAACCAGAGACGAGAGGGTCATTTCTCGGGAGCTCCCCATCCCCCCGAAGGTGCTTCCTGCATCCAGGCCCCCTAAGGCCATAAAAAACTTGGCCAGAGCCAGAAGATATAAAAACAAAATAATATTGCCCAGCCAGCTTCCTGTTGCGGGGATGAATAATATCGGGACAAACAATGCTGCTACCAGCAGGCAAACGATATTGAGATAGGGTGAAACGCGCATAATCCACGAAGAATTCTGAGAATATACTGCTTCCTTCTTGAATAATTTAAATAGATTGTAGTAAGATTGCAGTAAAAGTGGACCTTTTCTTCTCTGAGTTTTAGCTTTAACTTTTTTAATTAACGATAAATATAAAGGTGCCAATAACAAGATTACCAATACATTTACGACGGCATAAAGTAAAATGGATTTCATAATTTCATATTACTCCGCCGGCAATCAGCATCAAGATAATGATGGTAATGAAACTATAGAGGATGTACGAGTCTAATTCTACTTTATTCTGCAGCGTATAGAGATATGCGGAGATGCGTTGTACAATTCTGACTAGGGGCAGGTATAAGTATTCTTCAAAAAATTTTACCAGTGTAATCTCAGCATGTCCTTCCTTAAACACCACTTGGTTTTGGTCATAGAAAGATTTTTGAGCTCTTTTTTTAGTGCGATAAATGGAACTAAAAATAGTGACTATCGGCTCAGAGAACCCGGAAGCAGTATATTCCATTCTGGAGTTCTGCGAAAGAATTACACAACAACAGCTTTCAA
>ERZ1292623.4109-Hain-H51-01um-R1-4109-length-12039-cov-6_pt1 | contig 12039 bp, 13 predicted proteins | sample MGYA00564398_ERZ1292623 | MGnify/ENA primary metagenome ERZ1292623 (study PRJEB36523, sample SAMEA6512633) | groundwater metagenome | collected 2019-01-07 | study: AquaDiva: Metagenomics assemblies of 32 groundwater samples | reverse complement strand
CACGAGCGACGCTTTCCCAACCGTGATAGCTTTCGCTTCGTGACCGAGCAATTTTAAACCGGCCTCGTACGTCTCGAGGATTTCATAGTCATGATAGATTTTTCGGTTTTCCGTATATGACATACGTGCCTACAGCATAGCGAAATTGCGCCCGATTCACTAGTTGCAATTTGTTCAATCACGCGCTAGGTTACACTCAGAAAAAGGACCTTGAAGGAGGAGTGTATGAGCGAATCAACAGCGGCGGAAATCATTCGGAAGGATGCGGACGCGTGCGAGCGATGGATGGACTCATTGCGTTCTATCAACCGAGCTTATCTGGAAGATGCATGGGATGCACGACTTCAGTATATGTTGTATTGCGTGCTGTCGGTTGTAGTTCCGGGGGCGGCTTGGTCTTTCGCTGGGCCTTTGCTGATGCCGATGCTGACGCCGATATTTATCATCGCTGGAGCCTGCTTTTGTGGTTTTTTTGGTGGATGGTTTCAGATAAACCTTGAGATCATGCGCATTCGGTCATGGGAGAAGCTGTTGGAAGATGAGATGCATGGCCGTCCCAAAGTGGAACGAAACGACAGGCATGTGCGTTTGGCACGGTCAAAACACACGTCGGTGTCCAAAGGAAGTGCATCATGAGCGAATACAAGGCGCCATCTTGTCCGATGCCGACGGTGACCGAACAACTGCTACGCGCGCGTCTTCCGCTCGAGTGGAAGTTTCAGAAAGTCACTGCGGGAACGTTCGTTGTACTCTTTCTCGCGTTGCTCGTTGTGTATTATTTCGATACGGGATTTCTGCGTGGGTTCATGGATCTCCCAATAAAGCAACGAATTGATGTCTGCACGGTCGCAGTTTCTGGTGTTGCGATCGGGTTTCTCATTGGGCGTTTCAGTTCCGCGCGCGCGTCAGAATGGGAGTATCGAGACGTTCTGAAATGGGAAGAGCGCAACGCGAAGTTACTAGCACTGCATCAACAGAAGGAGGGAAACGATGAGTCGTGCAAATGAGCGTGACGACACTGACATCGAAGGTGCACGAAAGGAATTCGATGTTGCCGTGCAGAAGCAGCCGAAGACAGCCAAAGAGGCGCTTGATAGCTTGTTTCGTATTCAGGACAGAATGCTCACTTACGCACTGATAAGTATGATGCTCTGTCTCGCCTCCTTACTGGTAAGATTTTGGGGAGGAGCTCTTCTTGGCTTTGCAGTGTCATTTGCACTTTATGGAATGCGTTTCGGCATCTCGTTCGCGATCGTGGATCTTCGGCCATTCCTCAAAAAGTAGTACAAACTCTCACGCGCCCCGCGTCCGCCATCCGCCAATCGGCGGTGGGGTTGGGGGGCGCTTTTCTTTATATGTATACACGATTCTGCTAGCATTGACTCATGACAATTCGGGAAGAACTCATAGTAGCAATTCGGGAGGCGACCTCGAGCGGGGTGCCATTTGTTGTTGAATATCAAGAGGATCAGACAAAGGGGCATTATTCCACAAATGCCGCGCTTACCGCAGGAAAATCGCTAGGCAAGAATCCTCGCGAGGTTGCAGAAACGCTTGCGGGAGATTTGAAACATTCGCTTGGCGCCTTGGTTGAGCGCGTTGAAATTGCGGGACCCGGGTTTCTCAATATATTTTTAAACACCACCGCACTCGCAACTCGCGTGAGTGAGTATTCGTTTGTGCCGCGCACACTGTCACATCCAGAAAAAATCCTTCTCGAATACGTGTCCGCAAATCCGACTGGTCCACTCACTATTGGAAACGGGCGAGGAGGATTTCTCGGAGATACACTCGCGCGCATTTATACTTTCGTGGGACATACCGCTGAGCGCGAATTTTATATCAACGACACTGGGCGCCAGATAAATATACTTGGCGCGTCAATCCTTACAGGTACTGATGGATATGCTTCTCCCAATTATCCGAGCGAGGAGTTATATCAAGGTGCGTATATTAAGGATCTTCGCGCACTATATATAGAAGGAGGCGGAAGTGTACAGAGTGAGAGTCCCGAAGAAACAGTTGGGAGGTGGGCGGCGGAACAGATGATGGAGCAGAATAAAACAGCGCTCACTTCATTTAGTATTTCTCATGATCGATTTATTTCGGAACGAGATGATTTAAAAGACGCACAATACCAAGAAGTATATGAATGGTTCTCGAAAGCAGGACTACTGCATGAGAAAGATGGAGCAATATGGTATGGACGAACCGAACCGGAGCGCGTGCTCGTGCGTAGTGACGGAAATGAAAATGTGCGCACGCTGGTGATTGATGGAAAAAAAGTACGCCGTTCGGTAACATATTTGTTTTCAGATATTGTGTACCACTATGACAAGCTCGTGACGCGCGCGTACGACCGATGCATCAATATCCTCGGAGCGGATCATCACGGATATATCAGCGCACTCATGCGCGCGCTTGAAGACGCAAAATTGCCAATTGAAAAACTCACCGTGCTCATCACGCAGCTTGTGCGAATCGTTGAAAACGGTGTTGAGGTAAAAGTATCGAAGCGAAAGGGTAGCATTATTACGCTCGGAGATCTCGTGGAGGACGTTGGTGTGGACGTAGCGCGCTGGTTCTTTTTGTCGCGCTCGATTGATACGCATATGGATTTTAATCTCACACTTGCGCGAGAGAAATCAAAAAATAATCCGGTGTATTACGTGCAGTACGCGCATGCGCGCGCTGCCGCAATTCTTACCAAGGCCCAAGGACAACATACGAGTGGTGATATTACAGCGCTCACTTCTGAATCAGAGACAAAACTCGTACGGAGGATATTACAACTCGACGAAGTGCTCGCAGATACACTAAAAAACCTCGGCGCACAGCGCTTAACGCAATATACCTACGAACTCGCACGCGATTTCACCACGTTTTACGAAACCGATCGGGTCATTGGGGACGACACCGTTCTCACTGCATCCCGGTTACGTCTGGTCGCGATCACTAAGACCGCGCTTGCGACCGCCCTGGGCCTCATGGGCATCTCCACACCAGAAAAAATGTAGACTTCTCGACTGTTTTATGGCGTAACGCTGTTGGCCAACTTATAACACACAGGTTTGGTTAATATTTTTATTTGACCGCGTGGTAAGATGCAGGTACGAGCATGTCGCTCCTCAAAGAATATCGCTGCACGGAGTGCGCAAAGCTACTCTGCAAAGGAGTGCTTATTGGCAGTACGGTTGAGATTAAATGTAAGGGATGCGGAGCATTGGTGCGGTTTGTTGGGGAGTCTCCAGACGTGCTGATGTGCTACACCGAAGATTGTCCGCGGCGCGTGACGCTTGAAATGCATATTGGGGCGGAGCACCAACAGAAATACTTCATTTGTTTTCATAACTGGTGCGATATTATTCATGCGAAGCTCTCGAAGCTCTCCACATAAGAGAGTTTTTTTATGCCCCATCCCACCGCTGTGCCTACGTGGCGCGTCGAGAAGCGCGACGGACGTGTTGTGTCGTTTCATGCGCCACGCATCTATCAAGCAATTCGTAAATCGGGTGACGCGGTCGGGGAATTTAACAATCATGAGGCCATCGGTATTACACACCGAGTACTCGAACACCTAAAAGAACAATACCCAGACGTCGAAACGCTCCACATTGAGCAAATTCAAGATGTGGTAGAGACAACAATTGCCGAAGCGGGATATTTTCGTACCGCGCGCGCGTACATTGTGTACCGCGAGCAGCGCGCAAAATCGCGGTCGGTGGGGAACGTCGCGATTGCGGTAGAGCAAACGATGCATGAATATTTACATCGCAAAGATTGGCGAGTGAACGCCAATGCGAATCAGGGGTATTCGCTTGGGGGGCTTATTATGAACACCGCGGGGAAATTTATTGCGAACTATTGGTTAAATCACGTCTACAGCGCTGATATTCGCGATGCGCACAAAAACGGCGACATGCACATCCATGATCTCGATATGTTTTCTGGGTACTGCGCCGGATGGAGTTTGCGGCAACTGCTCGAAGAGGGATTTAACGGAGTGCCCGGAAAAACAGAATCATGCGCTCCGAAGCACTTAGATACCGTGCTCGGACAGATGGTGAATTTTTTGGGGACACTGCAGAATGAATGGGCGGGCGCACAAGCGTTTTCGTCGTTCGACACGTACCTTGCGCCGTATGTGAAAAAAGATCAGCTTTCATTTGAGAGTGTGAAGCAAGCGGTGCAACAATTTGTATTTAATTTAAATGTTCCGTCACGGTGGGGCACGCAGACGCCGTTTACGAATATTACACTCGATTGGGTGGTGCCATCGGATATGGCGCCGCGGCATCCGAAAATCGGTACAGACACCTGTGACTTCACGTATGCGAATTGCCAACCGGAAATGGATATACTCAACCGCGCGTTTATTGAGGTGATGACGGAGGGGGACGCGAAGGGGCGTATTTTTACGTTCCCAATTCCTACGTACAACATCACGAAAGATTTTGATTGGGATCACGCCAATGCCGCACTGTTATTTGCCATGACGGCGAAATTTGGGATTCCGTATTTCCAGAACTTTGTGAACTCCAACCTTGATCCGCAAGACGTTCGCAGTATGTGTTGCCGTCTACAGCTTGATTTACGCGAGCTTCGTACCCGCGGCGGAGGGCTTTTTGGATCGGCAGAAATGACGGGGAGTATTGGGGTAGTCACCATTAATTTGGCGCGTATTGGCCATCTTGCGACGTCCGAGGAGGACTTTTTGGAGCGCTTGGGGCGTCTGATGCACATTGCAAAATCATCACTTGAACTGAAGCGCAAGGTGGTAGAGGAGAATATTGAGCGTGGACTGCTTCCATTTACAAAGCGATATTTGCCAAGTCTCCACAATCACTTTGCTACGATTGGGATTAACGGCGCAAACGAGGCGTGTATGAATTTTCTTAGGAAGGATATTGCCAGTGACGAAGGGAGAGCGTTTATTCTTCGGGTACTTGAGTATATGAGAAACGTACTACAGGATTTTCAGGAGGAGACCGGAAACCTATACAACCTTGAAGCTACCCCCGCGGAAGGCACCACATATCGATTCGCAAAAGAAGATCGTAAGCGGTTCGATAATATTGTGCAGGCGGGAACACCGGAGGCGCCGTATTACACGAATTCTACGCACCTTCCTGTGCAGTACACCGATGACCCGTTGTTTGCGCTCACACATCAAGATGCGTTGCAGACAAAATACACCGGAGGCACGGTGCTCCATTTATTTATTGGAGAGCGAATCAACGATTGGAAGGTCTGCCGTGATTTTGTTCGCAAAGTTGCCGAAGGATATCAGTTACCATATTTTACTATCACACCCACGTTCAGCGTCTGTCCCTCGCACGGGTATCTCCCCGGTGAGCAGCATACGTGCGGGGCGTGTGGCGAAACATGCGAAGTGTGGTCGCGCATCGTCGGATATTTCCGACCCGTGAGTGAGTGGAACACTGGAAAGAAACAAGAATATGTAGACCGCGTAGAGTATGCGGTTCCCGCACAGGTCGCTGCGGAAGTGAGTACGTCACCAATTGAGCGAGCGTCGTAGAGCGCCAATCCATGAAGATAGCAGGCATACAAAAATTAAGTCTCATTGATTACCCGGGGAAGGTTGCTTCAGTTATTTTCACGCAGGGGTGCGTGTTTCGATGTGCGTATTGTCACAATCCCGAACTCATTCCCGTGACGTCTCCGCTGCTGATGCGCGAAGAAGATGTGATGGTCGTACTTGAGAGACAAGCGGGATTTGTAGATGGCGTATGTATTACAGGAGGAGAGCCAACATTGCAACATGATTTGCCAGAATTTACTGCTCGCGTGCGCGCACTCGGGTATTCCATCAAGCTCGACACCAACGGCGTACACCCAAGCATGCTCGCGCTTATGCTTGCGGAGGGCCTCATCGATTATGTTGCAATGGATCTCAAACATACCTGGGCAGGATATGCGCGCGTGACATCAACCACGTCTGAGGCGGCAATTAAAAATTGTCAGCGCTCTTTTGCGCTCATTCAGGCGTCCGGAATTCCACACGAATTTCGCACCACACTACTTCCGGGTGAGCATCAATTAGAGACGCTCGAGCAAATGTGTGGCTATCTCAAAGACGGGGAGTCATACGTGGTACAACAATTTCGCGCGGGGCACACACTTGATGCATCACTACGCGCGGATCCAGCACAGCAAGCTGCGGCATTTGCTGCGCAACTTCGTGAGCAATTTCCTGCATTACATATATCCGCTCGGTAACCAGCGAACGTCATGTATAGCAAAGTTGTTCACACGTGTCTCCGGCAAGATAGATATAATAGAAGGAGCATTATATGAAGAAGGTCTCTTGGGGTCCCGTGCGTATCGCGATCGCACTCATTGCGATTATTGGAGCTGCGATGATGCTCTATCTCGTGTATCTCCACTTCGCGCCAGAGAAGCAGTCTTTTTGTGATCTTGGGGAGAATTTGTCTTGCGGACTGGTAAATAAAAGCGTGTATTCAGAAGTATTTGGCATTCCCATTTCAATACTCGGTGTGCTCTACTTCCTCGCGGTGCTTGCAGTGGCGCTATTTTCATATTCTTCAGGGACGTTGCAATTGCTGTTTTATGGAACCATTATCTTTCTCGGACCGTCCTTGTATCTTACGGTTGTTGAGATTTTTTCAATCCGTAGTATTTGCGTCGTTTGTGAAGCATCAAAAGTATTAATGCTAGTGCTGCTCGGTATATTTTACTCCCGTCTTCCTAGAAAAACTGTAAACGTACCTACAATCATTTTCGCGGTGTTACTTGCGCTTGCCGCCGCTCTCTTTACCTATCAAGCACAACGGAGCGCCATTCCTACTAAAATCTATGACGCATTTGCACAGTGCCTGACCGAGCGCGGATACGTAGTGTACGGATCCATTACCTGCGCGCAGTGTGCAAAACAGCGAGCTATGTTTGGTGATTCATTCCAATTTATTAACGAAGTTGAATGCAAGCCGGGCTATGAAAATAGCGAAACGGAACGGTGTGTAAAAAAGAAAATAACAGGCACGCCAACATGGTTTATTGAAGATGCCGAAGGAAATACCATTCGCCAATTTGATAAAGGCGTCATGTTGCTTGAGAAATTGAGTGAAGCATCCGGGTGTCCATTACTCGAAGAAAATAATTAATTATGCCGGAAGGATTAACATGGGGAATTGTGACTACCGCTGCGCTCGCAGATAGTATTAACCCATGCGTGATCGGTGCGCTGGTGTTTTTGCTCGCATTCATGACACGCGTATTCAAGACGCGCACGATGATGATTGTTGGAGGTCTTCTCTATACATCGGTTGTGTATCTGACGTACCTAGGCATTGGCTTTGGAATATTAAAAGTGACTGGAGCAGTTGCGGTTGCTTCCATGTTTACTTTACTTGCAGCAGTCATTGCAATACTTGCGGGATTTCTTGAAATTAAGGATTATTTTTGGTACGGGAAAGGATTTTCATTACAAATGATTCCGGGAGGAGCGGAAAGACTAAAACAATATGTTTCGCAAATTGAAAAAATGGAAAAGCGCCATCCTGCATTTTTACTGCTCTCCATCGCGCTCCTCGGCGTTTTCGTTGTTATTATTGAGCTTCCATGCACCGGAGCACCATACCTTGCAATTCTTGCGCTGATACAGAGTGAAGCTACATTTGCACAAGCGGTGCCGCTATTACTGTTCTATAATTTGGTATTTATTTTGCCGCTTCTGGTTATTGTCGGCCTCACACTCTTCGGTGTATCGTCCGATCAGCTTGAAGCATGGAGGAAGCGTCATCGCGGGTTCATGCGTCTCGGTGTGGGGCTCTTTCTTATTGGGCTTGGCATATACCTCCTGAATTCACTCTACGGTCCGTTCTTTTAAAAGTCGTTCGTATTATTCACAACATATATATTTATGGTAAATACAAAAGCTGCCGAATGGGCACTTCGCATCGCGGTGGCAGGTGAGTTTTTAGGGCACGGTGTGTTTGCGGTGCAAGGAAAGGCCGATTGGATTAAATGGTTTGGCGAGTTTGGTGTTACGGACGTAGGCATGGCGACGCAGCTCTTGTTCTTACTCGGGCTTCTCGATATCGCGCTCGCAATTCTGGTGCTTGTGTATCCCATCCGCATAGCGCTTCTGTGGATGGTGTTTTGGGGATTTTGGACTGCGCTGCTGCGTCCCATCGTTGGCATGCCAATTTGGGACTTCGTGGAGAGGTGGGCAAACTGGGGCGCTCCGCTTGCATTACTCTTTCTCATGGGATTTCCCACAACGATGCGGGAGTGGTTTAAGAAATAATTATTAATTCTATGGAAAAGAAATATATAGTATTCTTACGAGTCGTGATTGGGTGGTTGTTCTTGTATTCCGGATATTCAAAAATTGCCTCTGGTACGTTTTCCGCCGCAGGATTATTGAAAGGAGCAAAAACATTTCCAGAACTCTATGCATGGTTTGCAAGTCCCGGGAATATTGAGTGGGTTAATGTGCTCAACGAATATGGACAGCTACTGATTGGTATTGCATTAATTCTTGGTATTGGCGTACGTTTTGCCTCGTATGCGGGTGCGCTGATGATGCTACTCTATTATTTCCCATCTCTAGATTTTCCGAAAGCAGGAGAACGCGGTTTTCTTGTAGACGACCACATCATATATATCGCCATATTTCTCGTTCTTGCAAGCATGCGCGCTGGTAGGATTTATGGGCTTGAAGAAACAGCAGAGCGGGTAATAGCCAATGGAAAATCCTGGTACCGTACGTACATTGGCTAACACGCGTGTCTCTGGTAGCATAGGCGAATGATGGATTTTACAATTGCTCGCGCGCGTTTCGCGGTATACGCTGTGTTTCTCGTTGCGCTCGCAGGAGTGCTTGACGCAACATATCTTACCGTTGAGCATTTCAGAGGGGTGATTCCTCCATGCACGGGATTTTCAAATTGTGAGGCAGTGCTTACGAGCTCCTACGCGACCGTGTTTGGCATTCCGATTGCATTGTTTGGTGCGCTCTACTACGCAACGGCCGCAACGCTTGCGATGATCGTGTTTCGAAAAGGGAATGCAATGGCAGGGCTTTTGTTGCAGGTGGTAGTAGGAGCGGCGTTTCTGATCAGTGTTCTCCTCGTCGGCATTCAACAGTTCGTCCTTAGTGCGTATTGCGTCTACTGCCTGGTGTCTGCGGGTATTACCACGGTGCTCGCGGTGTGCGTGGCACTTATGCGCAGGTTTGCTCGCTTGCCAGTGAGTATTCAAAACTGATATATTTTTCACTATGCAGAAGTATCTCCCGTCTTACATTATTGGAGGCATCATCATTATTGGCGCATTTTATTTTTGGCAGACCATGGGTGGTACTGGTTCATATCGCACTGACCGCTATGGTAACAACACCGCGACGGAAGGTGTTACAGGCGCGAACACTCCTACTGGTGGCCAAGCCGGAACTGCCACAGACAATAAATTTATGGTGAACGCAGATATCGAAACGACAAAGGGAAATTTTACGCTTGAGCTCTATATGGACAAAGCGCCAAAGACGGTCACCAATTTTGTGGCGCTTGCGGGAAAGGGATATTACAACGGCATCAAAGTGCACCGCGTGGTGGATGAATTTATCGTGCAGTTTGGCGATCCACTCACAAAGGAACTCCCTTTGAGTGACCCAAAGATTGGCACCGGAGGGCCTGGATATACAATCCCCGACGAATTTCATCCGAACCTTTCAAATGTGCGCGGCACCATTGCGATGGCAAATTCCGGACCAAATACTGGTGGATCACAGGTGTTCATCAATCTTATCGACAATACGTTTTTGGATTATGACAAGCCGCCCGCCAGTTCCGCGCATCCCGTATTTGGTCGCGTAACATCAGGAATGGACATCGTGGACGCGCTGGAGGTGGGGGACGTTATTGAGAAAGTGACGATCAGACAGTAATCCGCTTCCGCCAGTTGGCGGATGACGAAAGCTTATAGCTTGGAGCTGATAGAAAGCCCCGCGTATGTGGGGTTTTTATGCTATTGACGACACATATAATATGTGCTATTTCCTTCTTAGAGAGCTGTCATCAATTTTTTTTCAGGTCAACGAAGGAGAGAACTGAAATGAGCAAGACACTAATTCAGATGCTTGCCGAGTACGACAGTAGGCAGTACGACAAAAAAGCATGCACGGAGCGAGATTTCCCAGAGACAGTAACGACGGATCAAACCCAGGCGCATGCGATCGAGCAGGTGATCCATGAGTTGTTGGGTGGGGACAGAGTCTATAGAAGAGAGGGAATCGTCAATGATCCTAAGGCACGCGAGATTCTGATTCGCTGTCAGCTCGGTATCAGTCGTCTACTTTTTGGTAAAGAGATTGGTATCTTTGTCCCATAGGCCGTCCGCGACCTGATACGCAACAAAAAGAGAGCCAACCGGCTCTCTTTTTCATTGGACAAATACTCCGAGCTTTGTTTTGCCGAATAGCATTAACAGTATATGAATAGCGCTCTTTTCTGACGCTATTGACAGCCGGGCAGATATGTGATAAGCTCGTAACTAGATCTTTAAGACTTCACTCCGAGCCCCACGATCAACAAGGTGTTGCCTTTCAGCAATGCCGTCGGTTGTCTTGGCGTTTGAGGAGTGAGGGAGAGCATGCGGATAGGTAAGGCCGCTAAAATCTGCAGTGGTACTGGCAGGTGCTCTTCATAACCGAACCGTGGACGCAACTCGAGTATACGCGTCGCTACCCTAGAAACCGTTGTACCGGTGGATCAAATCCGGCTTAGGAGTGCAACGGGAAAATGGTTCGGAGGGGATTCGTTTATCGCTACGTACCCCAAAAAATACAAAGGCGAGATGGATGGTGCATTGCTACTGCCGTACGCGACGACAGTAGACAGAGTTATGCTCTGTAACTCGAACGTGTTCCCGTCCGTAACCTCCAGCGGCAAGAAACCCTGGAGTCGCCCCCGTGTTCCGCAGTACGACGCTGTTAGGGCACGGGGGCTTTTTCTTTTCAGGGTTTGATTGGCTTAATTGGGCGCGCTTTTTGTTGCTATTGACAGAATACGACATTTTTGTTAACATGCTTCCGTAAGTTCACTTTCCTCTCCGGAGTGCCGGAGAGGGGGAGCGTGGCAGATAGGCAAGACTGCCAGTCCGTTCGAGCGCAAGACGGACGCTCTCATTGTTCGAGTCACGATACTCGTGGCCACGAGTATGCTACCCAAGGAGCCTCGCGTGTGTGGTCTCTGACTGCATGTGGAACGCGCGGTGAAATGACTCGACCCGAGTGGTATTACGCCGCTACTCGGTGCATGATCAGTGCAGAGATGCCACGTTGCCAGCAGGACGCTGCTTGCTAGGTGAAAGCCACTCACTAAAGAAACGTGTGCGTCGAAAACAAACATGCCCCTCTCGCGAGAGAGGGGCTTTTTCTTTTCAGTACGCCATTTTCGCCATATACTACCCAAATACGCACCTATGCAGGAACGAGATGAAAAACAACTGATTGCATTCTGGAAGGACAATCAGATATTTGAAAAATCCGTTGCAGCACAAAAGGGCAAAGCGCCATTCGTGTTTTTTGATGGCCCTCCCACTGCAAATGGCACGCCACACATTGGGCATGCAGAAACCCGCGCATTCAAAGATGTGATGCTTCGGTACAAAACCATGCGTGGGTACCACGTGCCACGCCGTGCCGGATGGGACACACAAGGGCTTCCCGTGGAAATTGAAGTAGAAAAAACGCTGGGGCTGAAAACAAAAAAAGACGTTGAGGCATATGGTATTGAACGGTTTAACGCCGAGTGCAAAAAATCCGTCTGGAAATATAAAGAACTATGGCAAGAGTTTTCGGATCGGATGGGTTTTTGGATTGATAATAAGAACGCGTACGTGACGTATGAAAATACGTATCTTGAGTCGCTGTGGTGGGTGATTAAACAGGTGTCTGAACGAGGACTCCTCTACGAGGACCACAAAATTCTCCCGTGGTGTACGAGGTGCGAAACTGGACTTTCCAGTCATGAGCTCGCACAGGGATATCAAGAA
>ERZ1292623.4107-Hain-H51-01um-R1-4107-length-12039-cov-8_pt1 | contig 12039 bp, 15 predicted proteins | sample MGYA00564398_ERZ1292623 | MGnify/ENA primary metagenome ERZ1292623 (study PRJEB36523, sample SAMEA6512633) | groundwater metagenome | collected 2019-01-07 | study: AquaDiva: Metagenomics assemblies of 32 groundwater samples | reverse complement strand
CTTTTATCAAGTTCTATCTCAAGAAATTGGCGAAATGAGTTTTGAAACTATCTCAATGCCAATTTTGTTGTCCATGCCCTTTATTGTATGATCTGTGTTGCGTCTGTCAATGAGTGCAAAACACATACTCGGTATTGCCCGTTCGTCACATATCCCGCGCGATTGGAATCAATCAAAAATTGACGCAATGACTCCATACTCATGGTGTATACTATAATAGTGTCCGCAACAGCTTGACTTTTGGCAAGGATGCGATACTGTGCTGGATAGGCGAGCGAAGCGTTTTCACACAAGAAAGGATGTACCATGCCGCTCTTTCATGATGTCCATGATGGTTTAATTCTCCCGCCTGAAGCGATCGTCCAGATCAAGGCGGGAGCGGAGGCAAGGGAGCACGATCAGTTCGGCGTACGCCAGGAAGCACTCTATTACAATGCAGACGGGCATGTCGTCTGCATCCTGGACGCGCCTGATGAGCAGGCAGTCCGGGATCACCATCATGCTCTGGGCGTCTCCTGCGGGGACGTCCACTCCGTAACCTCTATTATGTAGTAGCAGTTCATAAACAATTTTTATCGCTTGCGCTCGCCCCCATAGGTCGGCATCTCTGCCGACCTTTATTCATGGTTAGGCGGTGTGATTATGGATGGGGACGATTGCGACGTGATTGGAGATAGCATTTCATAAGTGCGGATAATGTGCGGCTTATGACTCGGATCGTATCTAAAACTTGCTCATTATATTTTTCCAATGAAATATCTCCAGTACTTTTCTCTTTTAATTTTTTACCTGCTGCTACGTGTAATGCCTCTTCCATCGCCGCGTCAGCAAAATAAAATCTAGTTAATGCTATAGAATCTCCTATGGAATAATATGCCCATTGGGTGCTGGCATCATTGGTTTTTCCGAAGAAACGACTGATATATGCACTTCTTAGAATCTTGCCGGAGTGATCAAAATGGAAGCCAATATTGCTACGAATTTGAACTATAGATTTTAAAAAATCCCTCACTGGGAGTAACCGGCCATGGGCGCCAGCAACTAAAGCATCCCATGATTCTTTTTCTGATGTGGATAATCTTCCATACGCCTCCCTAAATTCGTACATTGAAAAAACATCGGAATTCTTCTTCAGAAAAACAAAAAATTCATTTATGGTACTGGCAATAAGTTTTTGTATGTGTATAGCAACACCTCCATAATTTCCGGCATGACTGGTAATCTCGTCTTTCTTTGATCTTTCATATTCTTCTCTTAAAAGGGTGTCAAACAAAATTAGACCCTTCAAATCATTAAAAACTACAGCTAAAGCAATAAAAAAGTATTCTGAGCGATCATATCCCTCTTCGTTAACAAGAAATTTTGGGTTTATGCTATTTAGATCACCCTGAAATCGTCGTCCCATATTGCTGAATTTGTGAGTTATATTCCTTGTCGCTGGTCTACCCAGCCGCCGATATAATTGGCTTTGTATACCAGCGTGCCGTCTCGCGTGATGTTTTCTTCTCCGGAAAACTGTCCGATGTTCTTGCTCCATGTGTTTGTATAGATATATAGGTCTTCGCGATATTCCGCAGGACCGCGGTACGGATGCTCCTCCGGCATGCGCATGAGCGCGCGGCGCAGCACCGCGTACACAGAATCCGGTGCGACGCCTTCTGCCACCCATCCGTAGTACACCATTATCCAGACGGGCTTCTCTTGAAAAAAGACAACACTGCGGCCGCCATACGGCTCGCCGCCAAAAAAAATTGTCGTGCGATCGCCACCCCCCTTTTTCAAACGGAATACTTGTGGAGCCATCTGGTTCTTTTGTCCACGCGTGTTCCTCGCCCGTGGCGTATCCCGCGCGATTGGAATCAATCAAAAATTGACGCAAGGATTCCGTGTTCATAGTGATGGGTGCGTGATTTCTTTGATGAGCATATCATGCAGGGCTTTTACCTGTACGTCATCATACACTGCAAGCGTGGTCACGACAGGCGCTACGTTCTGCATATCCACCACCATGCGATTGAGTACCGCGAGGTCTTGTATCAGATCGGTCTTGGTGAGCACGACGATTTCCTTTTTCTGGGCGAGTTCCGGATCAAACTGCTCCAATTCTTTGTGGATCACGCGATATGCCGCTATCGGATCTTCGTTTTCCACGGATATGAGATGCACCAGGATTTTCGTCCGCCGAACGTGGCGCAAAAATTTGTGCCCCAATCCTTTGCCATCTGCGGCTCCTTCAATCAGGCCGGGGATGTCGGAAATGATAATCCCGTGGGCATCGCCGAGATTCGGCTCCAGCGTGGTAAAAGGATACGCACCGATCTTTCCCTTGGCATTGGTCAGATGATTGAGCAATGTGGTCTTGCCCGCATTGGGCAGGCCGATCAGACCGATGTCGGCGATGAGTTCCACCTCAATAAAAAAATCTGCTTCTCCGCCCGCTCTCCCGGGCGTCCACTGCTCGGGCTGGCGGTTGGTCGGGCTTTTGAATGATTTGTTTCCCCTGCCCCCGCCGCCGCCCTTGAGCAGGAGTACTTGCTCGCCATCGTGCGAGAGGTGTACCTTTTCGCCCGTGTCCTGATTGGTGATGATGGAGCCGACAGGAAAATCAATTTCCAAATCCTTGCCATTGGCGCCGGTCAGGTCCTTACTGCCGCCGTCATGCCCCCGTTCTGCGGCAAAACTTTTCTCGGTTTTGTAGCGCGCAAGCAAATTCAGCGCGCGCACTGCGCGCACATACACATCACCCCCGCGCCCTCCGTTGCCGCCTACCGGACCGCCGAATTCGCGGTTGCTCTCATGCAACCACCCAACCACGCCGTCGCCGCCGTCTCCTGCCTTAATATGCAATGTAATCTCATCAACAAATGCCATAGTAGTCACGAGCGCTCATTTGTAGCACAAACAGGGTCTTTTGTCGTGTTTGAAATCGGCGTCAGCCGAGCCATGCGCGTATGACTGGAAAACGCGAGCAGATCGGCAGGCGCGAGCACCAGTTCTCCAGACCCCATATGCGGCCTGCGCGGAAACTTCCGAGCACAAACAGCACGAATATATAGACGATATGCTCATCTACAATAAATGCATGAACATTGGGATATGGAAACTGGAGAATCGGAATATAATATAAAAGCATGAGCAATGACCCCGACAGTGCGCCCAAACGGACAAACACTCCGCAGACGAGCGCTATGCCGAGAAGCGTCAGTCCCCATTCGTTGACGAAATTCGTAACGGGCAGAATAGCCGGCGATGCAAGCCATTGATAAAATCCCGCGAACGTCTTTGCGGCTTTGAGATATCCCGCCGCAGACCATGCGGGGTCAAGCACTTTGGTAATTCCCGCCCAGAAAAACAACCAGCCGAGAGCGATGCGCAGAAGAAACAATGATATTTTTTGAGAATGCGTCATAGTTCGTTTACATTAACGAATAGGAATGGTGACAAAAAATACGGTATCCGTACCGTCGTCCCGCGCGGGACTTTTAAAAGATACGCGCCATCCGAAACTGCCACAGATCATTTTTACGATGTAGAGGCCGAGTCCCGTTCCTTTTTCTTTGATCGCCGCCGCATTGGACGCGCGGAAAAAGCGAGAGAATATTTTGGGCTGGTCTTCCACGGGAATGCCGATTCCGTTGTTTTCACATGAAAAATAATAGCCGTCTCCTTCCCGCCGCAGGATCACGGCGACCTCGCCGCGTTCTTTGTCCGCATACTCCGCGCCATTGGAGATGATATTGACCAGCACCTGGCGCGTAAGAGTCTTATGAGCGCGCAGGGGGAACACGCCCCCGCTCCGGTCAAATGAAATCGCGACATCCGGCTCTTTTTTGCGGATGCTTTCAATGACGCTTTGTATCTCATCGCCGAGGTCAAATTCTTCGCTTGCCTGTCCCATATCCCCCACTCTGGACAAAACTATCAGATCAGAGACGAGACCGATAAGCGACGTATTATTCTCGTAGACCTGCTCCAATGTTTTGCGCTGTTCATCCGTCAGGGCATGGCCGCGCAACAGCCATTCCAGCGACCACTTTATCGCGGCAAGGGGATTTTTGAGCTGATGGCCGAGAATAGATGTGAACTCCTCGCGGAATTTTTCTTTTTCTTTGCGATCGGTGATATTCGGCTCAATGCCAATGAAAAATCTCGCCTCGCCGGATTCGTCAAGAACAGGTGTTATATGGAGTTCCTGCCAGTACTCTACTCCGTCCTTTCGTCTGTTGCGTACTTCCCCGGTAAAGGGCTTTTTCTCGTCTTTGATGACACGCCACATATGCTCATAAAATTCTTGGGACATCGCACCACCCCAAAGATCCCCCGGGTTTTTCCCCGCCACTTCGTCCACGGCATAGCCGGTATTCCGCTCAACGGCCTCGTTGGCGTAGAGGATGATGCCGTTTTTGTCGGTAATGACGACGTGGTCGGCCAAGAGGTCAAAGGCGTCTTTCAGGGGCGCGATGTTCCCGCGTAGAGATTCCAACTCATCTTTTGGAAGGTATGCCCGAAATGGCATACTAGCGTACCTTCTTCCAGAGCCAGACGCCGACCAGCACGAGATCCACAAGCACCACGAGCCATGTGATGAAGCCCAACGTCCCCACTCCTCCTCCCATCATGCTACCGCCATACGAATTATATCCCATCATATTTTATCATTTACGTTGTTTGAAATACTCTCGACCTCTATTATTTTACACTATTTATTCCACTTTGAATATAAGCATCATCTCCGACTCCAAATGCTCGGCGATGTGACAGTGCGCCATCCAGGTGCCGGAATTTGTCGGATGAAGGAGGATATCGACCATTTCTCCTGAAGGGATGAGCACGGTGTCTTTCCAAACAAGATTGTTTTCCCTTGCGCCATTTTTGGCCAACACCAGGAACTGCTGGCCGTGGAAGTGGATCGGATGTTGCATGGAGTTGGGATCATTGAAAATCCGAATCTTGACCGGCGCATCTTTTTTGAATGCCCAGTCGATATCCTTATTCTCCTTGCCCGTATCCTGATCAACAATTTTCCATTTAATTGAATCAGTGTTCGACATCTGGTTCATCATCCGATTCGTGTCGTCCCACTCAATGCCGTTCAGAATTCCCCCCATCATTGAGTCGCCCGCCATCTGACCGTTCGGCATCATGCGACCGTCATGATCCATACCCTGCATATTCATCATGCCGCCGCCCATGTCGAGTGTGAGCTTCACTTGTTTGTCCGGCACTGTGTCGAAATACGACCGGAGCGGATCAATGCTTTGTACCGTTTCCGCGTGAGTTTTTAGCTGGCTAAATTGCGAGGCATATGATACCTCAACCGGATCGCTGGAAACGTGTATCGTGCCCAGCGTATAGATCTTATTCGGTGTCTTATTTTGCATTGCGAATGCGCCGCTTTTAGCGAACAGCACCTCAACAACGGCGCGCTCCGAGGATCCAAGCGTTACCGAATCCGCCCATTCGTCGCGCTCATACGCACCCCCATCCGCGCCTACACGCTTAAGCTTCAAACCCCCTATAACAAAATTGAACGGCCGTGTATTAGCGGCGTTGGTGACATAGAACCGAACGACCTCACCCTTTTTAGCCGATAGAGCATAATTGGTCTCGCCGTTTACGAGCATGACATTGCCATATCTGCCCATGAGTGCATGATCGGCTTTTTGTTTGCTTAAGGTGATCTTGCCGCCCTCAATCAGAATGTCATCAAGAAAAAGGAGTACTTCACGATTAACCGGCGACCAGTAGTCGCTGTCTGAAGGAACAACAAGATAATTGCCATACAGCCCAAGTTCCTGCTCATAATATTCGCGGACATGGGGATGGTACCAATACGTACCCGCGTCGGGAAACGTAAGCTTATAGGCAAACGTCTCTCCCGGGTTCATTGCTTCCTGCGCGGTCTGCGAACCATCAAAGGCGCTGTCCATCCGAACGCCGTGGGAATGAAGGAGGGTTTTGACATCGGTATCGTTCTTGAAATGTACGGTCACTTCCGAGCCTTGGGCGACGGTGATGAGAGGCCCCGGAATGGAGCCGTTATACGCGAGCATCCGGTACGCCTTGCCGTTGATATTCTTTTTGACGTAGTGTGCGGTGAGATTGTAGGTATCGCCGTCCTTGAGTTCAACGGCCTGCGTCGCCAAAGCATCGGGAAGCCCGGCTACGTCGGCGCTTACATACTCCCCGCTCGAACTGTATGGTGATTTATTTTGCGAGGGTAATACTGCTCCGATTATAGCGGCCACCGCGACCCCCAAGCCGATGTATAGATATTTTTTATTCATATTTTAATTTGCCTGCCCGCCGAGATTATTCGCGCAGGCGGGGCTCGACGCGTTTCAGTAGCACCGCGTTGATGGCGACCGCGACCGAATCGCCGGACATAAGAAGCGCCGCCCACTCCGGACGGATGGATATGCCAAACGCGGGATACAAGACGCCTGCCGCTATGGGTATGGCAAGCGTGTTGTATGTCGCCGCCCAAATAAGATTTTGCTTCATCTTGCGCACCGTCGCTCTGGAAAGGCGGATCGCCGCGACGATATCATACGGATCGGACCTCATGAGCACGATGTTGCCGGTCTCAATGGCGACATCGGTTCCCGCGCCAATGGCGATGCCGACATCCGCCTGCGCCAAGGCCGGCGCGTCGTTGATGCCATCTCCCACCATCGCGACGAATTTATGCTCACTCTGGAGTTTTTTAATGTATCCCGCCTTGTCTTCGGGCAACACTTCCGCGAACACGCGGTCAATGCCGAGCTCTTGTGCCACTGCCTCCGCAATTTTTGCATTATCGCCCGTGATCATCGCCGTTTCAATGCCAAGTTTTTTGAGCTCCGCTATTGTTTTCTTCGACGTTTCGCGTACAGCATCAAAGATGCCGATGATGCCTATGGGGATATCATTGACAGCCACGATGCTCAATGTTTTTCCTTTGATCAACAGATCGTCTATCACATTTTTCATGCGCTCTGATCCGATGCCGCGATCACGGAACAGGCGCTCCGTGCCGATAAGAATATGCTTGCCGCCGACAACCGCTTCAAGCCCGAGGCCCGAGAGCGAGCGGAATTCCGCAACGTCGGCCGATACGGAAACGCCGCGCTTTTGCGCTTCCGCGAGAATCGCCGACGCTATCGGGTGATTGGATTTTGCCTCAACGCTTGCGGCAAATCCGAGAATCTCCGCTTCGGAATAATCGCCAAGAACGACAATATCCGTTACCTTCGGCTTTCCTTCCGTCAGCGTTCCCGTTTTATCAAGCACTATGGCCGTTATTTTTGCCGTCCCCTCAAGGGTAATGGCGTCTTTAAAAAGAATGCCGTGTTTGGCGCCAAGCCCCGTGCCGACCGCGACGGCCGTGGGCGTCGCAAGCCCGAGCGAGTCGGGACAGGCGACAACGACCGCCGCAACCGCAAACGTAAGCGCGGTAAGAAAACTCGCCTCGGCAATCGCAAACCATCCCACAAAAGTTATGAGACCTGCCCCGATGGCGATCATTACGAGCCATCCGGCGGCTTTGTCGGCGATCCTTTGGCCGGGAGCTTTGGAGTTTTGCGCCGTTTCCACCAGCTTGATGATCTGCGCAAGAACCGTATGCGCCCCTACCGCGCCTGCGCGAAATTTCACGGCGCCGCTTTGATTGATCGAGCCGCCAGTTGCTTTGTCGCCAACTTTTTTTGAAACGGGAAGCGATTCGCCGGTAACAAGTGCCTCATCAATCGCGGTCTCGCCTTCAATAATCTCGCCGTCAACGGGAACTTTATCGCCGGGCTTCAACACGACGACATCGCCCACGATCACCTCCGCGCTCGGGATGATTATCTCCACTCCCTGCCGTATGACGCGCGCTTGCGGCGGCATCAGATCAAAAAGCGCGTGGAGGGCGTCCGACGTCCCGCGGCGCGACTTCATTTCCAACCAGTGGCCGAACAGAACAAATGTTACCAGCATCGCTCCCGCTTCATAGAATGTTTCCGTCCCGCCGGAGAGCATGATGAATGCGCTTGAAAGATAGGTCGCGAGCACCCCGAAGGCGATCAGCACAGCCATGTTGAGCTTCTGGGCCTTGAGCGAATAGTAGGTTCCCGTTATAAAAATCGAGCCCGTCCAAAAAACCACCGGCGTTGCGAGAAGAAACAAAAGCCAGGCGACGGGAATTGGCGTAGGAAACGCTGTTTTCAAAAGACCCTCTCCTGCCGGAGAATAAAGAAAAATCGGGATGGTAAGCGCGAGCGAGACAAAAAATCTCCGGCGCATATCCGCTTCCATCTTCTTCGCCATTGCCGGATTGGTCATGGCGGCCTCATGATCCATGCGGCTCATTTTCTGCATATCGTGACCTGCATGAACATCGGACGGCTTGCCTTGCGGAATCAAATCCATACCACACCCCGGGCACTTGCCAGGATCGTGTACCCGCACCTCTGGATGCATGGGGCAGATATAGATTATTTTTTCATCTCCCTGTTTTTGATTTTCAACGGCGTGCTTAGTAATTTCCAAGTTGCAACTTTTATGCTCCTTGCACCATGACTCGCACTTGTCTTTCCAATTCTTGTCTTCGTAATGCAACTGACATTCCCGGCACTGATGGAGCTTTTTATCATCCTTATGATTGTTGTGATGCGAGTGATCCATAGTATTTATTGTAAATTCCATTTGAACGAACGTTCGGGGACCCCGCCGATGTCCTTGATTTTTAATTCAATATAAGAAGCCGGAGTGACTGCCTTGAATACCAGCACACCCTCACGGTGGTGGCCGCCGGGCCCGGCTCCTTCCCATGCGCTCGGTGTATACTCTTTCCCGCGATCATCGGTTAAAACAGCTATCCGCATAAGGTCTTGATTGAGATCAACGGAATGAGTATCAAACACGACACTGAACCTCCACTCCGCGCCGCCTAATGCCTGTGGCGTAACCTTGACGGTACCCTCCCCATGGTCATCGGTTTTTGCGCCGAAATCGCTTTGCCCGGCTTGCTGATCGGGTTGCGGCCGTTCGCGGCTGACAACTCCGAATCCGAAATATAACAATGCGACAGCCCCCAGGCCTATTATTGCATAAAATATATTTTTCATCTTTGTCCGAATTTGATTAGTCGGTTTGCCATGTAGAAAATGCCGCCGAGATTAAACAGGAGGCCGACCCAGAAAAACTCGGCCTGATACTGCGCGACAAATGTCACAATGCCAACGGTGCCGAGGACGGGAAGCAGGCCAGCAAGGTAATGGGCGCAACAAGAAATCATTGCCGATGTTGAAGTCGTGCCGGTTACGCCCAATATCTTGCCCTCGCCGTGCATTTCTTTGATGAGCCCCTTCAAATGCGTATGGAGACAAATCTGAATTCCGAAACCGACCGCAAGGCCAACGATGAAATACCAAAATTGGGAAAATTGATCTTGAGCGAAATTCCAGCCGGATACCAATGTGAGCACCGTAAAATAAACTCCAAGTAGGAGCAAACCAGAAAGTATCCCATATAAAATTGATTTTACGGCGCTACCCGGCATGGTTTCGTTTGAACTTAATTGGCAGTTGCGGCCTTTGAATCCCAGCGCGGAATAAATGCCGGAGTTTTACAGACGTATTCATCCCACTCGACCCCGAATTCTTTCTTGACATCAGCTTCTTCACCTTTCGCAAGGCGCATATACATCCAGACCAGTATCGGGAACATGATGAGCGTGAGAAGCGTCGGCCACTGAATCAGAAATCCGAACATAATGAGGACAAAACCGGCATATTGTGGATGTCTCATCCAGGCGTAAGGGCCGGTGGTTGCCAGAGCATGAGCTCGTTGGGCTTTGTAGAGAACCACCCATGCGTTTGACAGCAAAGTGAAGCCGATGAAAATGAACGCGAAGCTCAAGATGTGAAAGAGCCCGAAATGGGGATTGCCGCCCCAGCCAAAGAAGTTCTCCAGCAAGTGCCCCATATCATGGGAGTAAATGTCCATGCCGGGGAATTGGGATGAGAGCCAGCCGGAAAAGAGATAGATCGTGAGTGGAAACCCGTACATTTCGGTAAAGAGCGCGACAAGAAATGCCGAGAACGCGCCGAACAATCGCCAGTCCCTTGAGGTCTTTGGCTTTACGAAACTGAAAGCGAAAATGATAAAGACCAGCGAGTTAACGATAACAAGCGGCCAAAGGCCGTAAGCAGGTGAGGCGAGCATATGCGTTAGTGATTATGCTGGTTAGAATCCTGGACGTTTCGACCAGAAGCGCCTCCGTGTCCACCGTGATTTTTATGCATGAAGAAATGCAAGAAGGGACAAGCCATAAGCAGAAGGTACGGCAGGAATCCAAACGTGTGTGCACGGTGCTCGGTTAGCAGGAAGAATACGCCAATCACAACAAAACCACTGAGCACTAAAGTGCGTGTGCGCATTGCTTTACTTGTTGATGAATCGTGATTGTTCACCCCGTTAGAAATCTGTTTTACCATGTAACGGCTTATTAAAGAATCTCTCCTTGCTTCTCAAGCATTATGTGATGAATGGTTGCGATTTGAATCCAGACGGCGGCAAGAAGAGATATTATAGAGCAGAACATCATCACATTCTTCGTCACGCCGAACCACATCGCTCCTTCTGGCCAGAAAAGGACGACCCATGCCGACATGGCCATACCAATAAATCCCATCATAACGCTGATGACATGCAATGCTTTTGATAATTTCATATTGCTTGAATTAATTTATGTTGTGGTGACGGCGCGCGGACATGATTTACAGATGCCATAAAACTCCAGCGCGTGCTGGCGCACTTCCCCGCACCAGTCCGCCGCCTGCAAAATATTTTTGTACATACTCTCTACCCCGCATCCTGTTATGTCCTGCATCCTGCCGCAGAGCATGCAGATGAGGTGGTGATGATCACGGGTGTCCGCGCGCTCGTAGTGGGCATGATTGTGCCGCAGATCCACCTGACGGATAATGCCGCGCGCCGACAGGTCGCGCACCATACGGTACACCGTGGCCGGATCCGCAGATTTTGCCATCTTTTCTATCAACTCCTGCGCGCTCAAGGGACGCTTTATTTTTTCCATGAGAGCGAGCACCGCAAGACGCGCCGGAGTCGCCCGCAAACCCGATGTCCTCAATAGCAGAGCCGATGCATCGGCTCCTTTTCGGTCGCTCCTATCCATAAAGCCATGGTACCACACATGCAAATACTCGCAAATAAACCACTCTGCGCTAAAAGCGCAGAGTGGTTTATAATGTGGAGATAACTTTTAAAAATTCCTCTCGCGTAATGCCAAGAATTCTCAAGTTATTGTGAATCACAAAGGCCGGTAGTTGTGAATCACGGGGAATCACTACCGGCCTCTTAAGTCCTGATCTCCAGTATATCCTATGATCGCCCCTTTCCCGTTTAAATTCGCATCCGACTTTCAATAAGAATTTTTCAAACTTTTTCCAGGAGACGGAATCAATTTCACTCATAGTACCGGATTAAGCAGCAACCGGCATACGTATCCCTACCGCTCCTTCAGAAACAATCTTGGGCGGCGACCATTGCCTTTGTGCCTTTTTCCATCCCAACTCCCGCAAAACATCTTGCAGGGTTCCTGCTTTCTCCAATTCTTCGATAAAAAGCATGGCCGCCTCGCCAAAACGCTTTTTGGCTTCTGCTTCTGATCTGCCCGATGTAGATAAATCCAAAGCCGAAGAATACGCGATATAACGCTTCGCTTGCTTAAGGACTTGAATTGTGAGATTAATTTGGGCAAGTTTTTTCATATATGTTCATAATATCCTATTTTAGAGAGATTACAAACCTTGACGCATGCCTTGCGAATGAACCCCGATCTCGTAGGACAAAGGCCATAGCATCCAAGCAAATACCATCAACCCCACCATGGTATCAGGATGGGGTTGATGGTATTTTGCCGAGTATTCTCAAGAAAATATTAACTTTTCGTATATGAAATGACTATCACATTTGGAATTTGTTCACTAATATTTTTCGGTAATTAGTTGGATTCGTAACCAAAGGATGCCAGAATATCCTTATGGTTACAAG
>ERZ1292623.4106-Hain-H51-01um-R1-4106-length-12040-cov-23_pt1 | contig 12040 bp, 6 predicted proteins | sample MGYA00564398_ERZ1292623 | MGnify/ENA primary metagenome ERZ1292623 (study PRJEB36523, sample SAMEA6512633) | groundwater metagenome | collected 2019-01-07 | study: AquaDiva: Metagenomics assemblies of 32 groundwater samples | reverse complement strand
CGCCGAGAGAGGCGTTTTTCCCGCCCGCCTCGGAAACGTCTTTAATACCGACATCGCCTAAATCTTTTATGAAAACTTTAGCCATGAAATATTATTTATTATAACAAAAATTTTATAAAATAAAACGCCGCTTTTGAAGCGTCGCTTTATTTAATATCCAGAAGCCATATTTTTTATTCGCCGGCAATAACTACTTTGCCTTAATTTTATTTTTGCTTGACGACTTTTCTATGAAGCGCCGTTATTAAAAATATCATTATTATCAATATCGTCTTTTTTTGATTTATTATTTATTGTGAAAAAACGCTTAAAAATCCTTTTAAGCAAAGACAAATAATTTTTAATGGCGTTTGAAAAAGATTCTTCGGCTTCAGTTTCGCGAAAATCTTCTTTTAATTGGCCTAAACTGTATTCTATGTCGCCCTCAAATTCTTTTCCCGCCCAGGACACAACTTTGAATAGACGACCAAAAAATATTTTTATTTTTATAGATGTTAATTTCAGCCATCTTAAAAAATTCTCTTTTCGACGCCAGCTATAGCCCCAAATCCACAGCAAAACCACTATCCCCAAACTTATAATGACAAACAGCAAAACCACGCTGGCTACGCCGATAAAAATTGAAGCGCTGATTTTCATCCAGGACGGCAATTTTTTCCAGATATCAATAAAACTTTCCGGCTCTTCTTCTAAAGAAACTGTCGTTTTGGCTCTCTCCCTTTGCTCAATCGCCCTAATCTTATCTTCAATCGCCTTTATTTCTTTTTCTTCTGTTCCATTTTTTTCTAAAGACGGTTCGGCGTATAAAAAAGTAAAGCCGGCTTTGCCGATGGAAACCGGCAGATTTGTTCCAAATCCGTCATTCGCCAAAACTGAAAACTCGGAAAAATTCAAATTCGCCGTCCCTTCTTTGCGCACCCGAAAAACGATGCTGATTATTTTTCCCTTTGAACCGATGAATCCCGGATTAAGGATAACTCCTTCAAATTGCGCGTTGCCAAAAACGCCGGCATTGGAAAAAGAAGGCTTCTGAACCCAAAGATCAATTATTGAATTGGTGTTGCTTTCTATTTTTATCGCTTCAAAATATTCCGTGGGGAAAATAATGGAACTCTGAACGGCGTTTATCGAAGTTTCTGCGTCAATATAAACGCCAACAGTAAAATTTTCTCCTTTATTGAATGAGCCGGTGGACGGAGAAAAATACAAGTTTGCCGCCTGCGCCGGCAAAGCAAAGAGAAATAAAAAACCGACGGCAAAAAAAATTATTTGTTTTTTAACTTTACCCATATCAAATATGCGATAATTCCCGTCATTAATATAATAACCCAAACCAGCGATTTTTCATACCACCTCGTCGGATAGCGAGGCTCAACAACCGCGATTCTTTCATTTCCCGATTTATCCACCGCCTTGACATAAATATAGCTTTTCAATTTTTGGTCTTTCAAAAGATACGGACTTTCGGCGATAATCCACGGATAGCGGCGAAAATATTTTACGAATGGCAACAAATTTTCAAGCCCAATCCATCTCTTGATTTCTCTTATCTCGTAGCGAGCAATCCCAGAATTTTTATCCTGGGTGGCAAAAACCAAAAAATATCTTCCTTCAAAAATTTCCGAACTTCGGCCTATTTCCGGCTTAAAATCTTCCGGCAATTCATCGTCTTTCCCGTCTCGGATGGAAAAAACAAAAACTCTGTTAGCCGCGCCTTCCGCCTTCTTCAGAATTAAAAACTTAAAATCGGAAGTTGTCGCCGTTGTTTCACTGCCCTGACCGTCATTAAGCAAAACTTTAATGCCGGAAAAACTTATTGTTCCTTCTCCCTCTTGTTTTAATTGAAAAATCGCCGAAAAAATCAACCCTTTTTCGCCATTGTATCCGCCGGGAATAATTCCGGAAAAAACAATACCGCCGTCCGATTGAATATTCGGCTTCTCTATCCAAAAATTAACAATTCCGCTTCCGTCTCTGAATTCTTTAAATTCCAAAAGATTATTCGGAAAAACAACTTTGCCGCTTAAGGCGTTAATTTCCTCGCCTTCGGCATTAATATAAAAACCCACCTCAAACCGGTCGCCTGCCATAAATTCCGAAAACGGACTTTCTAAATAAATCTCCGCCGCCTTCGTTGAAGCAACAAAAAATAGAAAGTAGAAAATAGAGAGTAGAAAAACTATTTTTAATTTTGAGGTTTTAGTCATTTGAAACAGGATTATCCGGTCCAGAAGTACGCCATTATTGAAAAATCTATTAAATCAACTTTATTGTCGCCGCTTAAACGCGTACTTTCCAAAAGTTTAAAACTGTCGCTGATTGATCTTTTATGCCAATAAGCGGCGATTGAAAAATCAATTAAATTCACCCGGCCGTCCTCGTTTAAATCGCCTTTTAAAAAATCTTTTTTTACTTCGGCAAAAACGTTTTTCGCGCCAACGTCAAAACTAACGGTTTTGCCGAAAGAACTGGCTTCTTCGTTCAAACCGGCTTTTGATTTGGCAAGATGCTGTCCGTTTTCCAAAATTGAAGTGTCAAAATTATATAAATAGACGCCGTCTTTGTCGGATTTTGTCTTGGCGAAAAACGGTTCGTCGGAATTAACCTGCACGGTAACATTGGCGTTTGCGGCTGTCTGGCCGAAAATGGCGATGTCGTCGCCTTTTTTGACTTCCAACTTGTCAACGCCGACGATCGGCGAAATAAATATACCGCTTACCGTTGCCACAGCTCCTTGCGTTATCAAAAGCGGAAAAGTAAAAAACGAGGAATGCCTGTCTTGGTTGTCTTCGCCATAGATGGAAAAATTGTAATTGCCGGCGCTAAGGCCGGTTAATGAAACGCTGAAATTTGAATCCGGCCCCGCAATGGTTGTGGCCGCAATTTGACCGTCTTTAAGAATAGTAACTTTTTTTAAAGGATAGGCTCGGCCGGAAAAATTGGCGCCGGTCGTAATAACCGATATTGTTCCTCCGCCGCCGGAGACTTGAACGGTCGCAGAAGGAGTTTCTGAAGTGGCGGTTGACGGCCACCACCAATACAAAAAACCCGCCAGTTGCTGAAAATTCAAGCCGCTGTTTATTCCGATTACAGTTTCTCCCAAGCTGTTTTGAAGCTGAAAATTGGTTGAACTTGAATAAGAACCCCCTTCGCTGACCACGGAAGCGCGAATAATAAAACTTGGACTGGTGTAATCTTCGGCTTCCGCCAATCCGCTAATGGCAACGAATAAAAAGACACAAATCGCGACGAATTTATTCGTTATTGTTCGTTTAGGATTCGTTGGCATTTGTGGATTATATTATTGTCCTATGTTAATCGGAGCCACTTCAACGATAATGTCGTTTATCGGGTCATAAAGAATGGCTTTCTTGGAATTGGAATAAATCAAGACCTTGTCGCCCAGTTTGGCTTTGGAGAAAAACGGCTGGTCTTTGAGTTTTTCCGGGTCCGAAACCGTGGCAATGGTCGGCGATTCGTTTTCGGGAATAACAATCAATCGCGAAACCTTTTTAACCAGCGTCTTAGCTTCTTCTTGAAGGAACTTTTGAGGATTGGATTTTAATTCAAAAAGTTGCCAGTAAAGAAACGCCGAAGAGCCGGCGAATAAAACGACTAAAGCGATTAAAATTATAAAGATTGATTTTTGGATAAGCATAGATTAGTAATTAAGAATAAAAGCTATCGACCTTTTCCCCGCGCCGGTTAATTTTATTATTTTTTAAACTGCCGAATTGCTTCCAAAACTTTGGAATCGGATTTCAGGTCTTCAATGAATAAAATCTGGTCGCGGTTAATTCTCATTTCGTCCTCGGGCCCGTGGAGTTCCGCTCCTAATTTTACGATATTGATATTTGACTGGTCGGTTGCTGAAATCGGCTGGGGCGGCTGGTTAATCTGAAGATAATAAACATCCCTTAAAACCGGATAGCGGCTATTTTCTTTGTAAAGTTTTCCGAAATAAACCTGGCCGTTTGCCAAAAACACCGCTTGATAATTATTTTTAGGCAATATGTCTTCTCTAAAAAAATAAACCGCTCCCAATACGATAACAATCGCAACCGCCGGCAAAATAAATTTTCTGCTCATTATTTAATAATAATATTTTTTTCTATTTTAAACTACCCCATTGACGTTATGGGGATTCTCCGCCCCCGCCTCCGCTGCCGCCGCCGGTCTGGCTTCCGCCTACAGACGGCAAACCATCGCTGGCCGAGCCGCCGCTGGCAGCGCCGCCGCTTTGAAATCCCGCGCCGGGAGGCGTGCTTTCGCTTGACCCGCTTCCGCCGCTTCTGCTTTTCAAAGATCTTCCATGGCTAACAGAAACGGAAGAACCGCTCGTTGTTATTATTTCCAGAGTAGTCGTGCCTTTGCTATTGATATTTGCCAAATTTAAAGAAAATGCCATACTATCGCCCGCGTCAATACTGGAAACATCCGCGCGTAAAACCACGTTTGTTGTCGTAGTCGCGGTCCAGGAGCCGCCGAAAACAATCGTGCCGGTGGTGTTTGCGATATTTATCGTTCCGTTTGCGCCAAGCTGTGGTTCGCCGGCGTCAACGTCGCCATCATTGTTTGTGTCCTGATAAAGCTTGGCGTTGGTTATGTTTGCCGAAATAAAACCGAAAACGTCGGAAAGTGAAATAGTGGTTGTGGCAACGGTCATGTTCTCGCCTGTTGGAACAAGTTTAAACCTGAACAAATCCAAATTCGTCAAACTGCTTGAATCAGCATTTAATAAATTCGTCTGCTGGCCCGCGGCATGGTCCTGCTGGGCCAATTTTCCTTTAATTGTTTTAACCTTAGTGTCATTGGCATCGTCAACCGCGTCTGCCGCGCCGTCAACCCGCAAGTTATTCGCGGTGCTTGAAGCGTTTATAGCCGTAAAACCGGACATCTTTAATCCGGAAACGCGAATAGTGTTGCCGTTTTGGAAATTCTGAATCGCGTTTATGACCGCTTTTTTATCGCCGCTTTCGTAAGTTATTCCGCTGGTGGAAATCTTGGCGCAGGAATCTCCGGCCACGCAAGTTATTGAAGTTATTGAATTGTCCCAGGTGGCGTTGAAAACCGCGGGAATCACAATCCTGATATCTGTTGAAGAAGCTATGCGTCCGCCCGGCGAGCCGCCGCCACTCGTGATATTTATGTCTGAAACAAGAGTTGAAACCGCGTTGATTTCAAAAACTTCATCGGCAACGGATGCAACGCTTGGCGAAGTAATACTGAATGCCCAATTTACGTTGCCGCCGGAATTCAAATTGGTTCCGTCAGCAGCCGAAATCTCGTCCCCAAGCGAAGCGTCTGAATCTTTGACGTCGGTATTACTTACGGTTTTCGTGCCTGCTGTCGCGACATTAAAAAACCATCTGGTAGTTGTTGAATTTGAAGAACGCAAAGCCACTCGCGTGGTGGTTGCCTGGCCGTTAAAATTGATGTTGGTAAAAGCATAAGTTGAAGAAGCGTTAAATCGGATTTTGGTTGAAGCGGTCGCGGCCGTAAAAGTGTCGGCTGTAGTGGTGGCTGTAAATATAATACTCGGACTGACGTCAGGGTCAGCGCCGGAATTATTGGTAATAGTCAGATTATTGAAAGCCGAAGAATCGCTCATTGTTCCCGAAAGCGTCTGCTGGCTTGAGCCGTTTAAAACAATCGTGCCGGAATTATGGGTAAACGTCCCGTTGGTATTCGTGTAATTTCCCGCCAGATTCAAATTGCCCGAAGGAGCGGTAAAACTTCCTCCGGAAATATCCATGTTTCCGGAAATGGTCCAGGGACTGGAAGAAGCCGTGATAATTTCGCTCCCCGCCCCGCTTCCCAGAAAATCAAGATTCGCGCCGATTGTGGAAGTGGCGTTGTTCGTCTGGCCGTCCAAAGTAATGTTGCCGTCGGAATCGGCGTAAAGATAGAGATTGGTCGCGCTATGAGTTCCGGCCGCCATTGTCACGGTTTTGGCGCCGACTGTGTTATTGTAAATTTCCACCTGGCCGCCGTAGGTCCGGGCCGACATTGTCTGGTTATTATTCAAGGTGTCAAACCGCAAAATTGAAGAAATCGTTCCGGCTGTCGGAAAAGCCGTTGATGAACGGTAAATCAATTTTCCCGCCCCGCTTATTGTGCCGCTCAAAGTCAGAGTCGCGCCGCCATGAATAAGATTTATGCCGTTGGCAATTGAAAGCGTATCGCTGGAAGCCGCGTTTAAAGTTCCGGAAACCGTCAAGTCCGAGGTTTGCAAAGTGACTGTTCCGGTTGACGACGGGTCAATCGTCAAATTATTTAGAGTTTTATTGCCGCCGGTAATTCCTGCTCCGGTTCCGGTCATTGTAATGGTTGAACCGGCAATTCCCGGAGTTCCCGCGCCGGCCAAAATTAAATTTCCTGAAACCGTGTGGATTGCCGCGGCCAAAGTTATGGTTCCGCCGGAATTGATTTCCAGATTTTTCAAAGTATTGCTCCCGGAAGTAAGCGTGCCGGTTCCGTTCATCTTTAGAGTATTGCCTGAGCCGGCGGTGTAGGTTCCGCCCGTAAAATTAACATTGCCGCCGAAAGTCAACGTATTGGCGCTTGCGCCGGTCGTGATTGTCCGCGTTCCGCCGGCTCCGGTAAAAGTAAGCGAGCCGGTTGTGCTGGCGTTGGCGGAATTGGTCGCCGCGTCCAAAGTAACCGTTCCGGTGTCTGTTGACTGGATATCCAAACCGCCGCTGACAGTTACGGTGCCGGCCGCAACCGTAGCGGTCCGGTTTGTCGTTCCGGTGTTTAAAATAGTAAGGTTCGCGCCAAAAGTCCGGGCCGGAATTGTTATAGCCGCTGACGTTAAATCAACAATGGCGGCGGCGTTAAGCGCTCCTCCTGTCGGAACATTGTTGGAAGTTATTTTAAAAGTTCCGCTGCCGGAGATGGTTCCGTTCAAAGTTATTGTGCTTGAAGCCGTGATTGTTTTTCCGGAATTTATGGAAAAAGTTCCGTCAATAAGAAAAACATCGGAAACTGCGAAAGTGCTTGTTGCCGTAATTGACGCGGTTGAAGACGCGGTTAGTTTGTAAAAAACTCCGTTTGTGTCGTCAATCGTTCCGGTGCCGCCGAATTCCACGGTTGAAGTGCCGTAATTCAAGTTGCCCGCGTTTTTCCACGAACCGGCGAGCCGCCAGATTGTGCCATTTAAGGTTGAAGTACCGTTGTTTTCAAAATTAACGCTTGTGATTATTTTTTGCGCTCCCGAAGAATCCGGCTGATAAATATTGCCTGTTTTGACGTATAATTTTTCATCGGAAAAAGCCGCGTTAACGTCAACGTTTAAATTATTTGAAGCGTCAACATCAAAGAAAAGGTCCGCGTCGTTGGTTGAAGCGGAATAATCATATTGGCTTAAATCGGCGTTGGTGATTGTTTGGTTGTCAGCCGCGCCGATGGAAAGATTGCGTTCAATAAGCTCAATTCCGGTTATGTTTCCGCTTGTATATTTGGAAACCGCAACGGCGCGATTGTTCGCCGCGACTCCGTCAAGAAACACGGTAATCACGTCGCCGGCATTCGGCTGGTTCACAGCCGTGATTGTCCAGCTTCCGGCCGAGGTTGTGCTGCTCGCGTTCTGAAGAGTTCCGTTGACCGCCACTCTCACAAGTTCGGAATTGGCGCAATTGGTTGAATTGTCCCACTGTTTGCAGGTGCCGGAAACGGAAATAGTCGCCTGCTGCGGCGTATTGCTCGCTTCAACGCCTGTCGCCGAATAATTACCGCGCGTATCCTTGGCGAAAATTTTAAAATAATAAGTCGTACCGTTGGTAAGGCCCGTTGCCGTTGTTGAAGTGGCGTTTGAATTGTAAATAACCGTTCCGTTCCCCAATGAGTCGCCGACATTATAAGAAGCTCCTTCGGTCGGCGTGCCGCTGTTAGGAGTTGAAGTTGATTTTACCACTATGACGTTGGAAAAATCGGAATCAACCGGATTGGTCCATTCTATAAGCACCTGTCCGCTCCCCGGAGTGGTAGTCGCGTTTGAAACATTGCCCGGCGACAAATTATCAATGGTAAGCGCCGAACTTGTCGCGTCGCTTCCCGCTTGTTGCGCGTTGTCGCCGCTCCACGCCGTAATGGTGCTTGTTACCGTGTAAGACGAACCCGGCGCTGTCGGCATATCGGCGTGGGATTTCGGAGTGATTCTTATTTTGTATTGAACAGCGCCGGTGCTTGTCGCAGTAAGACCGCTTAAAGATATTGAAAAAGAATTGGCTGTCGGATTTGTGCTTGAACCGTAAACCGTTAATCCGTCATTACTCGTAATTTCTACTTTCGCGATACTGCTTGTTGAATTAACAGAAAGCGTTGTGGTCGCGCTTATAATTGAATCAGTGCCAGTATCAGTCTGAAACGTGAACGCGTCAACTTCGGTCGCCGCCCCGCCAGGCCCGATTGTCGCGTCTCCCGGGTTAGTGCCTCCACCAAGGGTAGTGGTAGGTAGCTGCGGTCGAAGAGCTAAAGTAACCGCATTCCACGAATCGTTTGTGGTGTCTGTACCGCCGCCGGTAAATGCCGCGGGGTCGTAGGTGCCGGAAGTCCAGGTTACATACCCGGCTCCTATCATTGCGTCGTTCGTGTCAACTTGGGTTGTCGCCCTAAAATCAGTCAGATAAGATGCTGTATACGTGCCACCTGTTGCAGCAGCAGCGCCGCCAGTTACATAAATCCACGCGCCGGAAGTAGTGGGAAGAATTGAACCCGGGTCCGCAAGGCGGGTGTTAATATTCCCAGCGGTGACCGCCGCGACATCAAGCGGCGTGCTTGAATCAACGCCTCGAAAAACGTGAATAGTGTAAGCGCCGGCATCAGCCGTGTTTCCAGTACCGGACAAAACCACAGTGGTTTCCGTTGGGTCTGGCATAAATCGATACGCAACCCGGAGATTTGAGTCATAAGTGTCATTTTGGTAAAGTTCCGACCCGGCAAGAGTATAGTCCACCGACGAACCATTCTGAATAGTCAACGCGCGGTCAGCCGTTGAGCCGACCGAATACGCGACAATTACAAGGTCGCCCGCTGCCGGCGTGGAAGCGCTTCCGTTCGTCAGCGCAAAAGTAACAGTTGTCGCATTGGTCTTGCCGGCAAAACTGCCTACTTGACCGCCAACATAAGCTACCGCTGCCTGCGCTTCATTTATAAATAAAAAATTTGGCGCCAGAACAAACAACAAAGCCGCGCTGAATTTCAAAATTTTTATTAATTTTTCTTTTTTATTATTCATTATTGTTTGATATCGGTTCGCTCGCAACATTAACGGCCTCGGAAGCCGTTGTATCATTTATTATATCATTTATTGGTTCGGAAACAGGCGCTTCAGACGCGATTGCGGCATCGATTGTTGAATCGTTTAATTGTTCTGTTGTTGTATTGTTATTAGCCGCCTCGGTTGTGGTTGCGGTCTCGCCTGCGGGTTCAATGGCCGCTTCCGTCGTGGTCGCGATTTCAATCACTGAATTGTCTGATTGGTTTATTGATTCATTGCTGCCTGTTGCGGGATTTTCCGCGCTTGCGGATTCATCCGCCGCAGCAGATTCTCCGGCAACAGCCGAAACCGGCTGGTCGCCGCATTTGCCGCTTATGGATTTCAAAGCGCCGTTTTCCATTACAACACAATACGGCTCTTTGGTTTCTTTGTCGTAAATAGTGATGCCGCTCGGTTTTTCCGCCGTGCCGATTTCCAGATTCTGGACTTTGAGATTTTCAAACGAATAAACATATTTCGGGTCAAACGTGTAAGTATTCAATGTTTCCGCTGTACCGGTTTGACCGCCTTGTAAAAATTCTATATCCGACAGACCGGCCCAGTGCGGATTTACGAAAACCATTATTTTGCCTTCGTCAGTGCTTGTCGCGGAATTAAAAAATTCAAGCGCCATGCCGACCACGCGGCCGCTGTGGGACGCTTTCATTCCAAATCCTGGTTTTGTTGAAGCAGTGAGCAAATCGCCTGCGCTTATTGAACCGTTTTCACCGCTTACTTTAACAGGCACGCGCCCGGCCAAAGTCATTATCACCGAATTTTCTTTACCCGAAATTTCTCCGCCGGCGATAAACGCGGACGCTTTGGTTATAACGCCGGCCAGCAACGAATCGTATGGTTTATCGCTTTTGACAAACAATGTTGAACTGCTTGTATCAATGGACAATAAATCGCCGTATTCGTAATCATTTGCCGAGCCCGCGACTGAAACATACTCGCCGAAGTCCGCCACTTGGCCGATAATCGTGCCCTTGGCGGTAATGGAATTTCCGCTTGTTGTTCCGTCAGCCGAAGCGAAAACCGCCACGGTTGAACTTGGGTTTCCGGCTGACGGCAAAGCGCAATTGCTTTGGGCGCAAACCACTAAATTGGAAACTCCGTACGGCGTGCTTGTTCCGATCATCAAAGTGCCGGTGGCGTTAACGACGAATTTAGACGACTGGTTGTTCATGAAATTTATGAAGTTACCGGTGAAAGTCCCGCCGCTTCGGGCAAAATCCATCTTAAGTCCCGTGCCCTGGAAAGTTGAAAGTTCCTGGAAGAATTGCGCGAAGTCCTGGCTTGACGAAGCGATGTTCTGCGAATAAAGACGCATCACCTGGCCTTGGGTTGAAGTGGTTGTTTCGGCAAAAATCGCCGCGGGCTGAACCTGGCCGCCGGCCGAGCCGTTAGTAACCGCGTGAACGCCGAAAGTCCGGCCGGCCGCGAACACGGCGGTGTTGATGCCCGCCACGTTGGCGCCACTCCACGCCTGAACTTCCATCGCCCGCACTGTGTTGTTTAAAGAAGTGTTGTCCACGGTCCTGATAAATTCTCCTATCATTGAAGAACTGGCAGTCGGAGCAATGCTTATAATATGTCTGTTAGCGTATTGATAACTGCCGCTTGCCGAAGGATTGAGAGTCGATTCCTGGTACAAACCCGCGACGCCCAAAGCCAGCCCTGTTGAACCTATAATGTTCATCTGGCCCGTAGTTGTGGCCGTAGTGTTCACCATCACTTTTCCGGAAAGCGTGGACGTACCCGTAACGGTGAACGATTGCGTGGCCGGTGTCCAGGTAAAATTGGCGTCGCCGCCAAAAGCGCCGTTGTTATTGAATTGAATCTGGGTATTTGAGCCGCCCGGATTGGCGTTGACGGTTTCCCAGGAGAGACCATTTGACGCGGTTGAAGAAGCCATGAGGACTTTGCCGTTGGTTCCGGCGCTCAACGCTTTCCATCCGGTTGAGGAAGCGACTATGAGGTTTCCGGTGGAAGTGGACATTGCGGCAATGTCATTCCAATCTTGAGGAACATTGAATGTCCAGGTTGGAGAAGAAGATGAAATGGTAAAAGCCGTATAGCCGTAGCCGGTGGAAGTCGCCAGAGTTATAGTTGCTTGCTTATTATTGAAAGTCGTCCAATCGGAGGAAATCAAACAGCCGTCTACTGAAGCCGAAGCAGTATCGCAAGCCATATCATTTACGGTAAGAGTTAATCCTGCTCCGCCAGTTAAAGAAGTTGAGGCAACCGCAATCGGCCAAGATATATTGTTTTGTTTTGAATTAAATGTCGTCCAATCTGCCGAACTTAACACTCCGGTTACAGAAGCGGTGGAAGTCGGCAAAGTGAAAGTGTGAACATTGCCTGCGGAAGAAATTGACAAAGCCGGACCAGAAGTGGCAAATGTCTGCGATGACCCAGTTTGCCCGTTCAAAGAAGTAATGCCGCTTCCTCCCTGGGAACAGGTTTGAAAACCAAGCCCATAGGTGGCGGTAGATGAGGCAACTAAACAAAGATTATCTGCTCCCGGAGTCAATCCATACCAGCCAGTCGTATCATTTTTCCCAACTACTAAACCGCCGGTTGTAGTGGCTATGTTATTTATAGTCGCCAATCTGCCGGTCAACGATAAATCTCCCGCAGTAATCAATAACGGAAGTGTGGCGGTTAAATGCGTTGTGGAAGCATAAACCAGAGGAAATGTTAAAGCGTTTTGTTTATTATTAAAAGTCGTCCAATCGCTTGAGGTAAGAAGTCCGCGATTGGAAACCGATGCTGAAG
>ERZ1292623.1288-Hain-H51-01um-R1-1288-length-24403-cov-9_pt1 | contig 12042 bp, 13 predicted proteins | sample MGYA00564398_ERZ1292623 | MGnify/ENA primary metagenome ERZ1292623 (study PRJEB36523, sample SAMEA6512633) | groundwater metagenome | collected 2019-01-07 | study: AquaDiva: Metagenomics assemblies of 32 groundwater samples | reverse complement strand
CGATTGATAAGTTCTTTGGCATACCCGCCCGAGTCAGCCAGAATCAGACCTTCTATACCAACTTGAGTATTAATAATACCGGAGAAACCATCGCCAACATCAGCTCTAATATGACTGGCGACTTGCGGTTCTTTATCGGTGCTACGGATGTGTCGAGTAATTACACAGTTAGTAGGGTAACGGGTGATGCTATTGTGAATGGCAGTAATAATCAGACCAACCTCACCTTCCAGATCTTAACCAGCGTCAACGCCAACACAGGCAGCCTCATCATAACAATAGCTTCAGGCTTCCCCGCCGCGAACGATAGCTTGAGCAACCAGAACATAACCGACCCTGACGGTCCAGCCGTTAATGCGACGACAACAGTACAAACCCGCGCAGCAGTTCGCATTGACAGAGTCTTCGGTGTACCAATCCGAATCAGCCAGAACCAAACATTCCAAGTCAACGTATCGTTAAACAATACAGGTGAGACAATTGCGAACGTCACGGTAAACACAGGCGACCTACGCTTCTTCATTGGCTCCACGGACGTAACAAGCAATTTCACCCTGAACGGAGTAGCCGGTGGAGCATTGATTAACGGCAGCAACAACCAGTCTTTCTATAACTTCAGCGTCACAACCAGTAACTCAGCCAATACGGGCAGCCTTATAATTACCTACGCCACAGGCTTCCCCTTAGCCAATGATAGCTTGAGCAATCAGAATGTTACAGATCCTGATGGTCCTGCGGTGAACGCGACTCCGACGCTCGAAACGCGGGCGAGTATTGCGATCGACCGGGTATTCAGATCCCCAGCCACGATAAGCCAGAACCAAACCTTCCAAGTCAACGTATCCATCAATAATACGGGCGGAGCAATAGCCAACGTCACGGTAAACACAGCCGACTTGCGCTTTTTCATCGGCAGTACCGACGTAACCAACAACTACACCCTAAACGGGGTAGCAGGTCCGAACCATATCAATGGGAGCAACAATCAGAGCGTATTTAACTTCAGCGTCACAGCCAGCAACTCAGCCAACACGGGCAGCCTTATAATTACCTACGCCACAGGCTTCCCCCTCGCGAATGACAGCAACAACAACCAGAACGTAACAGACACAAACGGGCCTACAGTAAACCTCACCATCACGGCGCAGACCAAGGCGAGTATCGCGATTGATAAGTTCTTTGGCATACCCGCCCGAGTCAGCCAGAATCAGACCTTCTACGCTAATCTCAGCATCAACAACACCGGTGAAGCCATTGCCAACATTTCGTCCAATATGACCAACGACGTACGACTCTTCATCGGCAGCACAGACGTCACGAGTAACTACACTGTGAGCCGCGTCACCGGCCCTAATATCGTGAACGGAAGCGGGAATCAGAGTAATCTCACCTTCCAGATTTTGACAAGTATAAACGCGAATACTGGAAACCTTATCATAACAATAGCTTCAGGCTTCCCAGCAGCAAACGACAGCAACAGCAATGAGAACATCACAGATACCAATGGTCCGGCAGTTAATGGCACGACTACTATCCAGACTCGTGCCAGCATAGCCATCGACCGAATCCGGGCACCTCCAGCGAACGTAAGCCAGAACCAGTCCTTTACGATCAACGTGACAATAAATAACACGGGAGAAACCATTGCAAACATTACGGTGAACACAGCCGACTTGCGCTTCTTCATCGGAAGCACAGATTACACCAGTAACTTCAGTATATCCGCTGTAAGCGGCAATACCCTCATAAATGGCAGTGGTAATCAAAGCAACTACACCTTCACGGTCGGTGTATTGAACCGTGCACAAAACGGAACGTTTAACATAGCATACGCCCTCGGCTTCCCTCTTGCGAACGACAGCTTAAGCAATCAAAACATAACCGATCCCAATGGCGCAGCCGTGAACGGAACGCTCTACGTCCAACAAGCCGCAAATATAAGCATCACACAACTCACAGGTTCTCCATTCATCCTTGGAACGGGCGTGAGTACAATCTTCGTCGGGATTAGGAACTTTGGAGAGGCCATTGCCGATGTGAGTGCAGCTTCGAATGTGACGAATAATTCGCTTGTTTTCCGTATGAATCAAACCAGTACGATTATTACAGGGCTTAATGTGACACGAAATGATAGTGTTACAACCGTAGCGGGTGGAGCAACGGCCTCGCTGACGTTTGTCGTGACAAGAAATACGGCGACATACGATGGAAACGTAACCGTCAATGCTACGCTCACTTACAACGATACCAACTTGAACACGCTTAGCATCAACAGTCCCGCTATCTTAGGGAATGACACCACCTTCCAAATTGACAATACAGTGCCTGTAGCAGCAGGAGGGGGTTCGATTAAAGCAACGACGGACAAGAGTAAAGCCACGGTTAGTTTCACAACAGACACAGCTAGTACCTGCCGATATAAAGTAGACTTTGACGCTTCCTTTGGTAGCATGACCTTATTCGATACAACAGGCGGAACCACACACAAAGTAGAGAAAGAGTTGGATAACGGTATTCACCGGATATTCATCCGTTGCCAAGACGCAGTTGGAAACGAGATTAATTTAGCAACTGAATTCTTTGATATAACTAAAGGAGGAGGCTCTGGAGGAGGCGGATCGGGCAGCAGCTCTGGTAGTGCAGCGAGCGTGAGCAACGGAGAAAAAGCCACGATTCAGATCAGCAATACGGAGGCGACATCTGTAACTTCGGTCACAATTGTACCAACCAAGAACGTAAAGGACGTCAAAATCATGGTGAACAAACTCTTTGTCACACCCTCCAGTCCAGCGATCGAGCAGGGGCAAGTGTATAAGTACATTATGATCAACAAGATGAACATTGAAGATAAAGATATTGCAAGTGCAAAGATCCGTTTCCAAGTGGATAAGAGTTGGCTGGGGGAGAACAGCTTGCCAGCAGAGACCGTTGCAATGCGCCGGTTGGAAAAGGATGGTTGGAAAGAGTTGCCCACAAATAAGGTAGAAGAAACAGAGACTCATGTCGTTTACGAAGCAGAGACGCCTGGGTTCAGCACGTTTGCCATTACAGCAGGGCATAAAGAAATCGTCGAAACCCCTATAAATGAAGTCGAACAAAAGAAGATAGAGCCCATTACATCCAAACCGAAAGGAACTACGGTTCAACCAGCAGCTAAGGCTGGCAAAGCCGCAGAAGTGCCAAAAAATGCCATCGTAGAAACGAAACCAATTTCACAATCAACCCTACCAAGCGCATCGGAAGGGGCAAATTGGCTCATGTGGGTGATATCACTTGTTGTGGTCATTGTCCTTGGTTACTTAGTCTTTTATGCCTTTTCCAAGAAGAAAAGACCGTTCTAGATAAGTTTTATGAATAGATTAAGTTTAACATATAAAATGTCTGCCATCAAGTCGCGCATCCGCACCGTTCCCGATTGGCCCAAGAAAGGAGTTATGTTCAGAGATATCACGACGCTACTCAAAGATCCTGTTGGCTTAAAGCTCTGTATGGATGACTTTCATAAGCGCTACAAGGACATGGACATCGATCTGATCGTGGGCATTGACTCACGAGGTTTCATCCTGGGTGGAGCTTTGGCTTATCTATTAGGAAAGGGTTTTGTTCCTGTAAGAAAGAAAGGCAAGCTTCCGGCCGCAACTGAAAAGGAAGAATACAAATTGGAGTACGGTACCGACACCATCGAAATCCACAAGGACGCGATTGAAAAAGGGCAGAAAGTCGTGATTATAGACGACTTGTGTGCCACTGGGGGAACTTGTACGGCCGCAGCAAAATTAGTGAAAAAATTAGGTGGGGAAATTGTCGAGTGTGCCTTCATTGTAAATCTCCCCGATCTAGGTGGCATAAAGAAATTAGAGGCACAAGGCCTCAAGTGCTACGCCCAGACAGAATTTGAAGGGGAATGATAAAGACAATTAGAAGTCATTTAGAAGCTTCAGCTAGTTCCTTAACTTGCTTCCAACACACATTCTTAAACCAATCACACACGACGGCAACATTATTTGAAGAATAATCAATGCTTAAATACCGAATCCTAAATAACCCCAGTAATTTTTCCAAGAGTTCATTTGTTATTGGGTCACGAACATCTGAACGAAGATGTTCAGATTCTTTATTAGCTTCAGCTAACTCGGCTCTGGATGCCGTTTCGAATTTTTCTTTATCTTCTCTAATGTCTACTTTTTCCTTTTGTTCGACAAGTTCCTTTGCCTTCAAAAGGTGTTGTTCAATAGTAACTAGGTGCTGAATGATTTGATCAAAATTGCAGGGCATAGGGATTTATCTATTATCTTCCTATATAATTCTTTCGCCTACTGTATCTTCACAGGTTTCCCTTGTTCAAGTCTAAACAATCCTTCAGGGATCCTTACCGAACGATCCATAGCCATCTGGCTTGCTCCAGTAATGCCTTTGAATCCGGAAACGTGTACAAGAGCTTCAGCAAGGGGTTGGTTGGAACTTTGTAAAGCATACGCCAAGTATTTCATCCCGTCATAGGTTGGATACGTCGCTAGGTCCAGGATGGGCGCTCGTCCTTTCCGGGCAGCAAAGGTTTCATCGAACTTCTTTGCTTCAGGCGTGTTCTTGTCAATCGTCCAAAAAGCGAACACGGTGCCTTCGGCATGGCCTTGAGCAGCTTCCTGCAAAGGCGGACTGGTAAGGGTTCCCGTGGTTAGAAAGGGCACATTCATTTCTAGGTCGTAGGCTTGTTTCATGGCCGTTCCTGTTTCATCATACCCTAACAAGACAAGGGCTTCGACTCCTTCATTTTTCATTTTTAAAAGGATGCTTCTAAAATCAGTCACATCTGCTGCGTATTTTTCAACAACGGCTTCTCCCGTGTAGGTTTTAGTAAATTGCTCTTGAATATAAGGCATGAAAGCATCGCTGTTAAAGGCGAGGATTCCGACTTTTTTGAAATGCGTATTGGCATAGTTGGCAAGAACATCCGCTAAGCTATCCGAGTCCGTGGCTAGGCAAAAAGTGTTCTTTCCCGATTCAACGAGTTGAGTATTGCAATCCATGGTATCTAATAAAACAACACGGTCTTTTTGAGCTCGTTCAGCGAGGGCAAATACCGCGCCGTATGTTTGGATGATAATGGCTTGAACCTTATTCTGATTGACCAATTTTTCATAGGCTGTAAGGCTTTGTTTAGTTATATACTGATCATCTTCAAAGAAGAGTTCAATTTTCTTTCCTTGAATGCCTCCAGCGGCATTGACCTCATCTACAGCTATTTGAGCAGCTGTGATGCTGTCCATGCCCAAAACAGCAGATGGACCAGTTAAGGGGCCAATCCATCCGATTTTAATGGTTTCTATCTTAGAGGTTTTTTCTTGTGAATGAATACAGCCTACAAGTAAGAGTAAGCTTATCGTGAATGCAAATAGGAGCTTTTTCATATTATAATCACCACTATATAATAGCTAATTAAGTTTATTAATATAGGTGTCCTTCTACAGGACGACTTTAGTAAGTTTTATATAGACGAGAACCCTAAAAAAAGTATGCAACTCACCCACCTTCGCGAAATCGGCCTCACCGAAGGAGAAATCAAGGTATACCAAGCCTTGCTCGAACTAGGAGAGTGTACTAAAACCGCCCTAGCCAAAACGTCTGGAGTCGCGCCTTCAAACATTTACGACATCACAAACCGTTTAATAGAAAAGGGCATTGTATCCAAGGTTGAAAAAAATGGCATCTCTCATTTCAGCGCCGCCAATCCTACACATATCTTAAGCTTCTTAGAACAAAAGCAAAGAAACCTCGAACAAGAAAAAGACATGGTTCAATCCATCCTGCCTGAGCTGCTCTTGAAGTTCAAACAAACCTCTGAAAAGGTAAACGTGGAAGTCTTTCAAGGGTGGAAGGGCATCAAAACAGTGCTAGAAGATCTACTGAGCGAATGCAATAAACAGGATAAAAACTATGTCTTTGGAGCAAGCAAAGGAGCGCAAAGTGAGCAAGCAGACCGAGTTTTCCTCAAGTTCTCAAAAGAAAGAGAGCAAAAGGGCATTTACACACAGATTATATTCAACGAAAACCTACGAAATCGCAAGGAACGCACCAATTTTTTCGTAAAGTCAAAGCTTTGCGAAGTAAAGTTCCTGGCGCAATCCACTCCGGCTGAAATCCTCTTATATAAGAACAAGACCTGCATCCTAATATTAACAGAAGACCCCTTAGTGATTCGTATCACAGGTAAAGAAGTGGTGCAGAGTTTCAAACAGCAATTTGACGTCTTGTGGAAATTGGGGAAAAGATAGGGTCAGAAAATAATCAATTTTAAATATAGATAAGCCAAGAGAGTAACAATGACAGATGTCTGGGTTTTTGGGTATGGTTCTTTAATGTGGGATTACAGCAAATACCAATCCAAGAAAGTAATCCCAGCAGTCTTACACGGTTGGAAAAGGATTTACAATAAGCTCTCAACCGTATCTCGGGGTACGCCCGATCATCCAGGCATTGTCCTTGGTATCAGAGAAGTAACTGGAGCAAGCTGTATTGGAAGGGCTCTTCTCATAGATAAGCGAATGTTAGAAGCCATTAGAGATCGAGAGCAGGGAAAGAGCAGAAGGGAGTATCTTGAATTATCTGATCTTCAAGTGACAGATATTGAAGGCAACAGCTTACCGAACTGCTATGTCTACATCCCAAATCCAGAAAGAGCATCGTTTATCTCTGAAGTATTGTCCTTCGATGAAAAAGCAGCGATTGCCTTGAATTCAAGACCTCCTGAAGGCAATCCTTGGGATTACATCGTAAAAACGCATCAAAAAGCGTTAGAGCTTGGAATTGATGATCCTACCCTACGGGGTGCTGCCGAAGCGGTTATAGCAATGAAACAAGAGCTCGCAGACACTACTCGAATCACAGATGTCGAAGTATATCAAAAACCAGAAGAGATTCGTGTAACAGGTCATGCAATTGGTCTACCTGAGACACTTCGAAAAATACTAAACGTAAACGAAGGAGGGACAGTTAAGGTAACGGCTAATCAACGCGCCATTACGGCTACAGTATTCAAAACTTCAAAGGGTCTCATCAGTGGTGGGGATTCTCCAGCAGACAATCCGAACAAGCATTGTTGGCTGAATGAATCTGCAAGAACACAGCTAAATCTAATTGAGTTACCCTTATCACAAAGAAGAGCGAGTTTAAGAAGATTCAGAAAACAATACACCCCAGTAACAATAGAAAAGATCATCGCATCTTAAGGGTATCTCTCTAAACCTTCGCCTGTTCCCATACCATCTCAAAATATCGATCGTAGCTTTCAGCAATCGTCGGGTTCTTCATCAAGATCCCAACTGGTTTTTCAGCCCAGATCAGAATAGCAACTTGATTACCAAATATAATCGTCTCAGTAAGAGGTTCAAACCCTTTTTTTGTGTAGCGTAATTGAGAAAGAGTATACTTGATCTCTTTGACCCAAGTGCGCAAGGATTCATTAAAGACCTGCCGAGCCTTGACGCCTTGACTAACTCGTTTCTTATGGAAGGTGATCCAAAAATGGTCCCCCATCATAATGGATGCATACGGCGAATTGAGAGTATGGTATTCTTTCCCACTCCCACTTAATAATTCATAAAGCAATTCCTTAACTCCTTTTTTGCCGCGAAAGCTAATGATCTCTGGTTTTTCGTTGGCTTGGTTTTGTTTCATCAATAAGCTAGGAAGCAGCATCTCAAAGCGTTCTTTCTTCTCATCCATGTATTCCAAGATGTGTTTGGGGTTGGCAGCTTGGTAGTGGTTGCGTTTACCTTCTTTGACAAAAGATACAAAGCCTTTTTCAATGAGTCGATTCAGAGTCATGTGAACAACAGAGTTCTGCAGTCCAGTCTTGTCTAGTATAGGCCCGGCAGTAGCTGTACCCAGTTCAAGCAACGCCAGGTACACTTTGATCTCAGCAGGAGTAAGGCCAATGTCTTCCAAAATCTGGATATCCATAATTCAAAGATAGGCAAGCTTTCTTTTAAATATTTCTCTTTTATCCTCCATTTTTGGAGAATGAATATTTATATCTAAAATTCACTATATAATGGTAAAATGAAAACAACAATACTCGCAACACTCTTAGCAATCATAATCCTACTGACATCCTGTCAAAGCCATACTCAGCAGGACACCATCCAGATTGGCAGCATCCTCATCCTCACAGGTGATGGCGCTTCTTGGGGCATTGCCGAACGAAATGGCATGGATATGGCAGCAGAAAAAATCAACCAAGAAGGAGGAATTCTCGGGAAAAAACTGACCTTAGTTCATGAAGATGACCAAAGCAGTCCCAAACAATCCTTAAGTGCCTTTCAGAAACTAACCGATGTCAATGACATTCATCTCATCATTGGAACAACCTGGTCCCACACTGGCCTTCCATTAGTCCAATTAGCAGATGGAAAAAAAGTGATTATGATCTCTCCATCCTTAGGAGTAAAAGAATTCAACGAAGGCAGCAAGTACTTGTTCAATGTATGGCCTCATGACTACTTGCTCTCAGAAGAGCTAGCTAAAACACTCTTTGAGAAAGGCCATCGCAAAGTGGCCATCTTCAGCGCACAGCAAGTCTGGGTCAAAGACCAAACTGAGGCCTTCCGAAAAGAATTTGAAAAGCTAGGCGGCAAGATACAATTGGTTGTAGAACCAGACCCTGACGATAAAGAGCTTCGAGCCGAAGCACTAAGAATTACACAGGAAAAAAATATCGACGCAGTCATCGACATGCACATCGCTCCGGCTGACATCATCGCAAAAAGATTAAAAGAGGTTGGGATCAAGGTTCCAATATACAGCATAGCTCTTGACAACGCTGTGATCAAAGCTTCACAAGGAGCTATGGATGGCACAGTCTTCCTCACTTCCCTCACCCCCTCGCCAGAATTCGAGAAGTCCTACAAAGCTAAATATGGAATGGAACTCGACATCGGCGCCGACTCTGCCTACGACGCTGTCATGCTCCTTACTCAGGCCATCAAAGCAACAGGTTCAACAGAAAGCGACAAAATCGCAGACTACCTCAGCTCTTTGAAGGAATACGACGGTGCCTCAGGTCACTTAACCTTCGATGGAAAGCGCGGGGTAACCAAACCCTTTTTGACAAAACAAGTGAAGAAGGGAGTGGCAGTGACCCTAGAGTCTTAAGTTAATGAGTAACAATCAAGGATCTCTATAATTAATAGTGAGGGATAGGTTTAAAAACAAGAAATTTTACTCTTTGATATGGATGCGCAAAGAGTCAATTTCCCCAATAAAGAAGGTAAAAATCTAGCAGGTCTTCTCCAGTTTCCCACTGCACAAAATCCACCCCTAGTTATTATCAGCCCAGTTCTTCGAGGAGATAAGCAGTATTCTCCAGTCATGGATCGTGCTTCTCAAACATTTTCTGATGAAGGATATGCTGTCCTACGATATGATGTTGCAGGCTTTGGTAATAGTGAAGGTCACTCAGAGGATATGACGATAACATCTCAAGTAAATGATCTAGAACAAGCAATAACCTACGCTCGATCACTTCCAGTGGATAGCTCCCATATAGGATTAGTGGGTTTCAGTATCGGGTCTACCTGTGCAATCCTTAATGCAAATCAAAAAGGGGTTAGAGCCTTAGCATTGTGGAGTCCCCCATTTAATCACAGATTTTTAGCAGAAAGATACTTGGTGCATGCTGCTGCCGTAGCAGATAAAGGATATTTTGAATCCATCGCAAGTCTTAACGGGCGAACATATCGAACAGGAAAAGCCTTCCTTGAGGAGTGCAAAACGTTCGATCTCACCGACAGACTTAAAGAATTAAGGGTGCCAGTATTAGCTATTCACGCAGGAAATGATTCTTTAATAGGGTTGGAGAAAGTTACAACCCATATGCCTATGATAACACAATCACCAACCCGTATCGTAGACGTTCCAGGCGCAGATCATGACTTCAGCGTAGAAAGTTCTCAACCCATCGTTATCCAAGAAACAAAAGAGTGGTTCAACCGGTATGTAAACCCCTAGAATCACTTCCTCGTCACTCCCTTCGCCACTCTATACTCTTCCCACCGTACTTTGCCTTTCTCAATGGCTTTCTTCAGTGTCCGCTCATGCGTACTCAATTGCGAATCGCCGCTTTTCACTTCAACAAACACCACTTCTTGAATGTCCTTGGAATCCATGCCTTCAAACACAATGAAATCAATCGGCTTCCCCAAAAAACGAACCTCGGTTGGTTTATACGGAAAGTCTGGCAGATAAGGTGCTAGTTGCTCAGAAAACTGCCCAGAAAGCACAGCTCGACTGCGTTGCACGGCATCTTCCCGCTCAGAAGGCAGTCGTTTTTGCCAGTCCATCTTGGCTTTTACTAAACCATATTTTTGGCCCAGCCAGAAACCGATCAAGATAAAGATGACAACCAGAAAAACAAGGAAAAAAGTAAGCACATCCATCTTCATCTTAGGTTTCACTAACCATTTAAAGCTTCCGGAAAGGTTCCGGAAAAGAGTGAAGATAATCGGAAATCTTCCGGATTTAGAGAGGGAAATTTTATAAAGAATAACTGCTTACAAGGGTGTATGAAAAAGAAAACAAGTGATTTAGAATGGATACAGCTTGTAGACAAATCTATAATAAGTAAGAAAAAAGACAAAGAAGCGGAATGGATGTTCAAACTATTAGGTTGGAGTGAATAAATTGGAAGATGAAATTACAAGGTTTGCTTGGGGCATTCAGGTGATTCGGACGCCAGAAGGGTTAGCAGATATGCGAACGCATAGTTACAACAAAGGTATTCGAACAGAAATCATCATCATACAAATGAAAACTTTCCTAAAAAGCTTAGAAGACGATTATTACCATACTTTTGGAAAGCCAAGCGACAGAAAAAATGGTTAAAAAAGCCAAAGCCATAAAGAAGCCTCTCAAAACAGGGACTGTCCCAATGAAAGAGATGAAATGGGTCTTTGATATGCTCGGGTGGGAAAAACCCCTTAGTAAAAAAGAAATAAAATCACAATTAAGAAAAATCTATGACGACTTGAACAATAAAAGGAAATAAGCTCATTTAAAACACAACCTAAACGTTGCCATATCCGACCAAGGAGCATTCTTGCAATAGGTCATTTCAGCTGGACAATCTGCGTCTGTCGTACAGATCTTGTGACATTTGGAGTCCGATAGGGTGCAACGAACAGGTCCAGAAGGGCTGTTGCCACATTCAGAGGGGTTATAACACATGGTTTTAGAAGAGCAATCCATATCGTTTCGGCAGCTTCCATCTGTAGAAGGCGCTTTGACATAAGGAGTACATCCCAAGAGGAGAAGCAGCACAATCAAAGAAATAAGTTTCATAATGCTTAAGGTAGCGAGAGAGAATATAAACCTTTTCTTCAAAACCCTTTTAAACCGATCTTTTCTTCTAAAGTTCATGGGCCTGTAGTCTAGTGGCTATGACATCTCCTTCACATGCACAGCTTTGCTGGGAATGCCAGCACGGCCGTGCTGAGCATGGAGAAGATCGCCGGTTCAAGTCCGGCCAGGCCCATTTCTAATCACTGGAAAAAATACGTTTTGCGGCCGTAACTAACTCCGCAGTAAGTATGTTAACTTCATGCAATACCACTTCCAACTTTGAAGGTTGTCGACCGCCATGAACTACGCCCAATCCCACCTAACAACCCATTAAATATAATAGGCTTACTCGCGCGCCATTTGTTCAAGAACTTCTCCAAGGCGTCGTATTTCTTCTCCATATCGTGCCCAGTCTACATCACGGATTGCTTGTTGAGCTCGATCATAATGTTCTTTGGCTTGCTGGACGATGTTTTCTTCATCCACCACACTTTCCTTTCTTACTTCTTGTTTAGGTGGTACTCTGCCAAAGATGGCTGCGAGTGCTTCATTTAAGGTCTCTTCCATTGCGATCTTGTTTTTGTGCGCAACGATCACTCGTTTGAGTTCAGGGATTTTTCCTCCTTTTGCTTTGAGATAGAGTGGCTGTACATAGATGAGTGATTCTTCGATCGGGATAACAAGCAGATTGCCACGAATGACTTGCGA
>ERZ1292623.4104-Hain-H51-01um-R1-4104-length-12043-cov-4_pt1 | contig 12043 bp, 18 predicted proteins | sample MGYA00564398_ERZ1292623 | MGnify/ENA primary metagenome ERZ1292623 (study PRJEB36523, sample SAMEA6512633) | groundwater metagenome | collected 2019-01-07 | study: AquaDiva: Metagenomics assemblies of 32 groundwater samples | reverse complement strand
TCACGATGGCTGACCAAAGGTTCACCAGTCTTTGGGACCAACTTTCTTGGTCAAATGTATAATAAACTCACAGGTGAGAAGGAACAAAAAGGTAAACCATTCGGATGGGTAGGGTTACCTGAACCCCCCAATACCAGTGATGATGTGCTCGTGGAAGCAAATGAGATTGATGACGATATGTTTCATCAGGTTGGGGCGTTCTTTAAGGCATTACTGAGTAATTTAACGATAAAAAGCCCAGAGAAACCTGCAGCTGAATTACCAACCCCCAAAACACCTGAAGACGCGCACAAGTTAAAGCCAGGTACTCATTATCGTAGACCTGATGGTAAGGAGATGGTACGCTAATGGCTGAATGGACAGGGGCAGCAAAAGAGGATAATTGGCCTGGGCAAGAGACTACCAAGTTTGAGCAAGAGGCTCAGCAATACCTGACTGATGTCCACGAGGCGAAGAAGGCGCGTGAGACAGACATACGAACCTTTAGTAGAGCCGATCCCAACCAACCAGCCTTTGACGAAACCAGTGAAGTGCTACGGCAAAATAAGGTCTCGCAGGGGGTGGTCCGTGCCCCCGCAGCCCCACCGTTTGAGCCAGTGCCCACCATACCTGGTGATGCCTACCCTGGCACACCTTCGACTATTCCTGCTAATGTCCTTACACCTCGTATGGGTCTACAAGATCTTATCGGTCCAATAGGGCAGAATATGTTAGCCTCTGGGTTAGCCATGGGGGCACTCACACCTGGCCCATTACCATTAAAAATAGCAGGTGGTATCGCTGGTGCAGCCGGTGCCTATCTGTCAGAGGAAGGTACCAAACGGCTCCAAGAACAAATTGGTGAAGTCCCTGGCTATATTGCAGGAATGGTGGCGAGTCTCATTGCTGGAGGAGGTGTGGGTCTACGAGGACGTACCCCTTCTCATCCCACACAATTTAAGGGTGTGACGATAGAATCTCCTGAGACCAAGCCCTTTACTATTCCACCCAGTGGACCACTTCAACGTATTGATGCACCTGAATCACCCATGCTGGGCGGGCAACCAACTATCCCACCACAACCAAAGACACGCCTCTGGCAGGATGAAGGTATTCCAAGCGATACCTCATTTACTCCACGACTTGACGAGAAGTATCCAACATTAGAACAGCAACCTACTTCAGCTAGAGTCATAGAGACTAAACCTATAAAAGCTGCTGGGATTGATATGGGTACGACTGGCCCCCATGGTGAATATCAACCCCCCAAGGACTTTACTGAACCTCCAACCCCTTCACGCTTTACTCAAGCGTGGAATGCGGAAAAGCAACGCTGGGGGCAGGAATTCCCTGTGCTCAAAACGACACCTGATTCACCTGTCATTAGTAATGTGGAAGCGACGCATTTCTACGTGGAAGACTTCATGGAGGGCTATGTCAAGCAACCATGGGTGAAATCATTGATGAAATACGGCGATAACACCAAGTTAGCCCCGTTAGAGAAGCAATGGATTGCTGACTACAAAGCTGGCCGTGACCCGCAAGCTAATATGCCTGATGACTTCAAGCAAATGTTCAAGAGAATGGACGAGCTGCTTGAGGAAGAGAATGCAATCAATCGACGCAGGGGTGTAGCTGAGATACCCAAAACTGATGGCCCTTACGCCCCACGTATGACTGATGAAGATTTCAAGCTCATGCGTTCAATTGCTCGTCAACATGAGGGTGCTAAAACCAGCCAATCTATTGGCCCCTTTAGTCAAGCCCGTACCGTCGAGACACTTGATGAGGGCATACGTAAAGGTATCACCTATAAGGACTGGCGAACGTCTTTGCTATTGCGAGAAGCACGCGGTGCTGTGCTCCGTGCCACTGATATAATGATGACGGACTTGGAGAAGGCAGGTGTGCTTCATCGCTCAAAGGATGCAGCTGAAGCGGTGTCATTAACTGGGAAAGCCTACGCTGCCGAAGGGCTTCCATTTTCTCCAAAGGGTGGAATATGGTACGTGAGGTCTCTTGAAGAGAGGCAGTTCCTCCTACAGAACCTACGTCAAATGGGGAGTGGAACGTTAGCCGATATTCATGGGTGGGCACAACAGTTCCTCCGTAATCCATCATTGATAAATCCATGGCCACATATTATTAAGAATATGGGCTTGAAACAGATGCAGCAGGCGATAGCAAGTGGGCTGAATCCTGTTTCAGTCATTAAGCAAACCTTTCTCCACAAGAATGGCAAGGCAGATATGTTGGAGGAATTCCAGCAGGTCATGCCCTTTACGAAATCAGGTAAGACTGTATGGGAGTTGATAGAATCGACTGGACCTAAAACAATGGTCCAGCAGTTATCTCGTGTACCAGGTATGCTCAATAGTTATGCTCGTAGGAAGATATTCGCTGAGTATGACCCTGCGATGCGGTATGGCTTATGGCGGGAATATGTACGAAAGGGTATGTCACCACAAGAAGCTGCGAATCACACATGGATTGACTTAATACGGTATGGTACTAGGGCTGAGCGCATTGATGCATGGAATAGTATCCCCTTTAACTTCTTTGTGCCTTGGCGGGTTGGTACATTACGTACTATGAATAAGGCCTTACAATCATCACCAGTACGATTTGGGCTATTCATGGGCGCTGTCGATATCATTCGTGAACTGGACTATCGCTATAATAATCGGTGGACTCACTTGACCTATGACTATATCGAACGCCCTCTTATGACCTTGATAATGGAGGGTAAGGAAGAAGCTCTCGCTACTGCCGCCGCGACCTTACTCGCTGGCCCAGGGGGAGAATATATGTTGCGCACGCTACAAACCCTAATTAGTGAAGTACAAGGTAAAGGTGGAATTGATGACCTTCGTACTGTTGCTTGGGGTCTCGCGCAAGTGTATGACCTCTGGCCACAGTATAATGCCTGGACGAAGGATAAGGACCCCAAACATATTATCGATATGCTTGGGCTTTTACTGATTGGTAGACATGCCACACCGTATGGCGCACCACATAGATTTGGTGAGTTGATTCCTGAATCCTTTATACATAAATCACCCTCAGTCAAGCAGGGGGAAGCCATGCGAGACATTATGAAAGAGCGTAGTACTGTAAGGCGAATCATCAAAAAAGAGCGTGATATTCAAAAGTATCAGCAACCATGGGAGTGAAGTAATGTCTGATAGCGTAAAGGAATATCTCGCCTTGACTAAGGATATATGGAATACCTTTGGGTTACCTACGATACTACTTGCTGTGGCCCTTCTACTCTATATCGGTGTAATACCAAGCCCATTAAGTGAAGCGAGTATTAATCTCGATAAGATTAAGTTTTCTATTGATCGACATCTTGAACGAGATAGAGAAGTGCTGTTCTATCTCAAAGAGATGTGTGTCTCGAATGCGAAGTTGGCGAAGACTCCAGTTGAGGATTGTCTGTGGCGTCCTTAGAGAAAGTCACATTACCTGTTTCATCCATGCTATTGTAGCTTTCTATACAATAGGCTTAGTAGTCTCATCGTTATTCTCATGTGTCCAATGTAGCAACATAAATTCATCTAATAGATGATCCTCTGGTATAGTGAGTAGTGTATATTTCTTCCCATGGCTCATGAGGTGTTCTTGTCCACGCTTCTTGAGTGCTTCACGGAATACCCACCGTTGTACTTTAATGATATCTGTGCGTGTCATAGATACTTGTCGATTACAGGCTACCTCATTTCCATTCGCGTCTAGTCCAGGTATTGGCCCCTCGTAGATAATCATATTAATACCCCTACCTATTGGCCCGCCCTTACAAGGGGCGGGCCTTTTTATTTGCCTTCCAATCGAGTGAGTACCCCAGCTAACAATGAGAATGGAACATACACATAGTACAAGAACCAGACTAACGCACTCGCCTGTATAGCAGTTAATATAGAATACATCAAGTAATACCAGATTGGTAATGAGATACTAACAGAAACTACCGTAAGCAATAGCTTCATCCCTGCGACTCCTTCCATTGTTTAATAGTTTGTACGATCAATATGGGGCTATATCGCCCGCTCCCCCTGCGGGCTTTGAGAGCCAGTAGCCCTATCTTACCCTTCTCTTTACCCAGCTGTTCAATCTCCTCTACCAACTGCGTAACCTGTTCTAATGATAGAGATTTACGCTCTTTACATTGCGTGATATATTTAGGCCCTTCCGTATCTATACGCCCACCCTGATTTGCCGGGTAGCGTTTTGTCTCAGTGAGTAACCCCACATTCCTTTCCATCTGCTTCCATTGTTGGCTCATGAAGCACCCTTTCTATCCGTACTTGGCTGGCTAATTGTGGTCTTTTTAGACTTAAATCCACCAGGGCCTACCTTTCTGGGCACCCCACTCGTAATACGCCATTTTAGCCTACTTAATGGCACTTGATACCCATAGCCTCTCGCGGCAGTCCCATAGGAGGGGGTAAACCCACCTTTACGTAGCTTGGTTTGGTCTCGCTTAATGGCTGAGAATATCCTTGCAACCCGCTCCTCCACATCGTAGGTGATGGTGGTTTCCATTTCAGCCTTTTCCATCTACCACCTCTTCATAAGTCATAGTGTACCATCAAAGTCTACCCCTATATACCCATCTAGCATTATTTAGCCCCTTCCTAACATGATAACATACGATGTGAGCATATCACCCCACCCGCAAATAACATCGATTGTATTGGATTACATACACACCCATAATGTACATCATGTTCCTCGTTAAGTGGAATAACATGAATCGCACCATCACTGCCTATCATAGTGATATAGGGAACTGGTAGGACCCCCACGCGTATCATCATCGTTCGCACGTACCTGACTGGCAATCCACTTGAGACCCCTCAACACCTGTCTCTGTATAGAAGGCCTCACGCGCTTCTTCGAGTGTAAGCGCAGTTAAGGGAGGTGGCTCGGCAATACCTGTGATTGGGTTGATGTACCCCCGTGTATTCTCACGGTAAAAGGTCGTACCTTTAAGGTAGGGTAGATACTCTAACCACGCGGGCGCTATTTCCCCCATTGGCATCGTTTCAGGGATATTAATAGTTTTAGATACCGCATTATCAATATGACGTTGGACAATGGTTTGTACCTCCAAATGGTCACGGACAGAGAGGTCTCTGGCGCTAACAAAATGTTCAGTCGTCTTACCTTCACGCATGAATTGTGCGAATAACGGGTGGAATACAAGCTGGACTTTACGTTCCTCGCCAACCCAATATCGACGTTGGTAGGCCGGGGCAAACATAGGTTCGATACCTGCACTACAATTACCACTCAATATACTTACTGTACCCGTAGGTGCTTGCGTCAATATAGCACAATTACGTATACCATGCTCGCGTGTGAGAGAACGTATCTTGGCAGGCATGCGGCGCATATAGCCAGATTCAATGTGTTTGGCTGGATCACATAATGGGAAGGGACCTTTCTCAATCGCTAACATAATACTTGCTTCATAGGCTACCTTGGAGAGAAACCTGAATAACTTGTCTACAAACTTATTCCCTTCTTCTGATCCATAACGATATCCCAAGATGGCGATTGTGTCAGCCAATGCTGTAGTTCCAAGCCCAATACGCCGAAGGCTATGGCTTTTTGTTGACATAGCAGGCAATGGGAAATGATTGACTGTGAGTACGTTATCAAGGAAGCGTACACCAAGTCGTATGGTATTACCGAGCGCCGCATAATCAATACCGCCCTCCTGTATAAACCTCGATAATACAATATGACCCAAACAACATGGTTCCATAGCAGCTAGCGCGAGTTCACCACAGGGGTTCGTAGAGACTAATGATTCAATATAATGTATATTACTTTCATTCTCTACGAGTTCCCAATTGAGGAATCCAGGTTCAGCACTGTTATAGGCATTGGTGACAATGGTATCCCAGAGTAGTCTAGCTTTAATACTCCGTTTATATTGTCCTTTCCACTGTAGCTCGATCTCACCATCTTGCTTGATGGCCTTAATAAATAGGCTTGTATGCTGGCTCCGTACACTTACATTGGCATGTGTAAGTTCGCCTTTTGTGAGCTTTGCATCAAGGAACTCTTGAATATCAGGATGATCCAAATCAAGGCTAAACATAAGGGCAACACGTCGTTGACCCCCGTTTCGTACAGGTTTTGCGCAGGCATCAATAAGACGCATAAGTTCAACAGCACCAGGAGCCACACCGCGTTGCCCGGCAATACTAGCCCCTCTAGGTCGTACTGCACTAAAGTCATCTCCGCATCCCCCACCACGCATACTCGTGACAATCATATTATACGCGCTTTGCCCCCAGCCTTCACTAGAGTCTTTATCAGGGTCAAGGACAAAGCAGTTCAACATACTCGCATTCACTCTACCTGCATTGGCCCAAATCCTTCCACCAGGTACAAAGAGATTACTTTGTAAGGCAGTCACAAACTTATCTCGGTAGGTAGATTGCTTCGTTGGTAGTTCTGCGCTGGCCACTTGCTGGGCAATCCGTATACTCGCATCAGACCAAGACTCATTCTCTGTAAAGGCGTAGCGAGCTTTGAAAATCTCTAACGAGAACCCTGTTGGTTCGTACATTCAACTCTACTCCTTCCACCTTTTATCATACATCACAAGTTCAACTTTAGAACGTAGTACATTATATCCTTCATCATTTAGTATCAATGCTATTTTATCCATATGCGCCACAACATCGGCTAACGCTACATTTGATGAGGCTCGCCGCGTGGCGTATTCTCGTGGGCCGCTGCCTAAGTCAGGGTCACCTTCTATACTAGAATACTTCCAATTGTTTAATGCTTCTATTAGTACCCTAGCTGACTTGGGGTGTAAGCCAAGGGTAATATGACATTCATAATACATTTTTATCCCCTATTTACTATAACGAGTCCTCAAGTTATCCACATTCATCTGTGCCACCTCATGGAGTGAGCTATCCAACTCCATCGCAATACGGCTCAAGTACCACAGCGTATCCCCCAACTCCAACAAGAGAGCAATGCGCCTCTCCCCCAAGGGTGGATGGTAGTACTCCCCCACGTCCCGCAGGTGCTTCTTATACTCATTTAAGTATTCTCCTGCCTCACCCTCAAAGCCAGTATTAACATACTCAAGGGCTTCACGACGTGATCTCGTATAGTGTCGAGTGGAATTAGCTAGATGGCTATATTCATCAAAGGTCATAATTACTATACTCCTGTGTTATATTACACATGACTAATTCTACACATCAAATCGTTCCTTAGCTTGGTCGATGAAACCCCCATGATAATCAGCCTCTTCTTCAAGGATATGCCGTGAAGCAAGTACGAGGAGTGCGTCATACACATGGTGGGCCGATGGTTCAGCCTGAAGGACTTCAAGTAGCGCGGCATACCCTTCGCTCCATTTTCCTGGCGCGTCAAATCCAGCATTGGATAGGATCGTATCGAGGTAACGTATAATCCCTTGGCGTACTAGCTCATTGTAGCGTTCAGGATTGTCAGCTGCCCAGCGCATAATGTACCTCTAGTATTATTTGGTGTCTCCGTGAAACCCTACCTGCTTCTTCGGTGAGATATCAATAATATATGCAATCTCAGCCATTTGTCCGAGTGTCAGGCTCGTCACAGTCACATATTCGCTACACTCATTAATATCCTCTGGGCATGGCCCATTGAAAATACCACATTCAATACGCTTAGTATTGCGAGAGGCTTGCCGTCTACTCGATGACCATTTACATGAGCTACATAATGACACACTATCCGTAAAGGCGTCACGACGTTGCCCAGTGAGATGTTGCTGTTTCGCAGCTTTCTCTATTTGTGCCGCCACTTTGGCTCGCCCCTCATCTTCAGGAGTATAGTCATCATGCATAGATACCTCTATAACTCAATCGGGTCACGTCTATGACGATCCATGATCAAATCATATACATCAACTACGTCATCAGGCATGGGTGTATCGTCTTCATCACTTTCAATATCTTCAGGTAGTATATCGTCCATGGTATCACGGCGTGGTTGAGGGTCACGTTCTATCTCTACGACTGGCGGGATAAATCCGTGTGCGAGTGCATAGGCCACATAGTCCATCACATCGACCCATCGAAGCCAGTGCCCACAGATATCTTCTTGTATGTAGCCATGAGATTCACCTGGGTCTATGAATACATTATACCGTGGGATCATCGAGTACCTCCATCACCATATTAAATGGTAACCAACCATCACTACCAAGTGTATAGACAAAACCTTCGTCTGATACCATCACTATAGTTTCAGCCCCACTTGCTAACATCAGTGGCATAATCTGTCGTGCGCGTAATAGACTAGGGAATTTTGGTAGTGTGTCCTTTCCTACTAACTTCAATCTACGGTTCTCTCTAGGCATATCTACTCCTATCTACAATCATGTGTCTTACTACTAAATACTACTTCCTTCACGGTTGGAGGACGTACCAATTGCGGAGTCGCTACTGCATCTCCTTGATGACTTCCCGCAACTGGTGATTCTCCTGTGTCAAGACGAAGTTGTCTCGCGAGAGGAGCTTCAACTTTGACCGTAGTGTTACGCCCTTTATGTGGCTTCGTCGTTTTAACACCTTTCTTCCCCTTTCCTATAACAACCCCATGTGGGGCATAGCGTAGTGTACGAGCACCTTGAATGGCTAACTTGAGTGCAGCAGGTAACTGTTGGAGCATATCACTCGTCATTCGCATTGCATAAGGCGCGAGGTAGAGGTCAGGTATATTATCATCTATGATTTGTATGTCATACCCCTGTTCTATAAATATGCCCCATTGATCAGGGGTGGCGTCGTGGAGAGACTTATCTATTTGGATGATAAGTGGCTTCGATGATTTACCCACTCTGTGCACCAAACCTTCTTTGGAAATAACTAATACTCAACGCCATTTCATTAAAGCTCCCATTGTTTGCCTCGTGGAGTAGATACATACCCCTCCAATGATTATTGGTAAAGGGTGAGAGATACTCTTCGGCATGTTGGTAAAATGAATTGTGATGAGCGTACCCCTCTACAATGTATGTGCCCTTGTCAATTTTGGAACGGACTATGTCTTGGATACCGAGAGGAGCAACGGATTCTACTGTATCTAGATCGTCGTCGGAAGTTAAAACTGAGCCAATCATTTCCGGAACAAACTTGGCCAGCAATCGCCCTGGGCGAATACTTCCTAAAACTCGGGCCACTTCAGCAGCACCGCCACGAATTCGATATTGAGCAATTCCTGGCTGTGTTTCGTTATGGCTCATGTCGTAGCCTAGTAGCTCGCGTGTTACCGATTCTATCCTACGTTGTGTTGGACCTAACTTTTGTGAAATTGCTAACTGGGTTACTTGACCTCCTGTAGTTTCGCGTGAATACAAACTACCTTCTCCATCATACATTCCTGAGAGCCAACCGGCATCAAACGAATCAAGCGTCTCCCATTCCGACAGCAGTTTAGGAAGACGCGTACCTTTACGAAGCGTATCGGTTGTTTTCCAGTAGTATAACGAACCAGTCTTAACAAACCACTGGTGATCTTGTGTGACCTTAAACACTTTCCCTGAGCGCAACGTCACTGCGAAAACTGGAGCACTATCAAGGGCAATATTTGTGACAGTACCCGTCAAAAACCGCCTGCGTCTTGGTGGTGCGTTTTCGTCAATGCTTACCACTTTATCGCCCACTTGTAGATTACCTAGTTCAATGTATCGAAGATCACTTGTCAAAACTTTGTGGTCTGGTGTTAAACACCCACTAATGATCGCGGTCATTTCGACGCCATCCGCTCGCTTACCATACGCAATATCTCTTCCTTGCTGATGTCCCGCAAAGGCTGACATATGGAGTTTACTCAACAACGCCCTCGCAGTCGTGATGGGTCTTCCCATAATCCCACTGGGGAAATAGTGACAATTGTGATGGCCATAACCTTCTACTATCATAGTTTTAGAAGATGTTTCTATCATTTGTATTTCATTATTACCAAGGGGTGATATTTCTACAATAGTATCTAAGTCTATAGCTTGTATTCTACCAAGCATCATTGGGTCAAACTTAGCAATAAGTCGTTCAGGGCGTATCTCTCCTAATAATTTTAACTTGTATGGTGATTGCCCGCCTATGCGGAGTGCTTTACAAGTTCCACCTGCCTTCGTTTGGTTAATGCCACGAGTTGCAAGTATATGACTAATCTTCTTTAATGTAGGCCCTTCATTTTGGCATACACCAAGTTGTATACCACCTTGTTTGGAATTTGGTTTGGATAACCAACCCTTACCATCAAACATACCAGCTAACCAACCAGACTCATACGAGTTATCTTCTTCCCACTCATCAAAGAATTTAGGGATAGTCATACCAATTCTTAATTGTGCTGTCGTTCGCCATTGCTGAAATGCTTGACATAATACTAACCAACGATGGTCTGCCGTAACTTTGAATACCTTCCCACTTGATAAAGTCACAGCAAAGGTTGGGGCAATTGCACTGTCTGTCCGTAGGACTCGGCTTGTTGTATATGTTCTATACGGACCTTCTTCATCAAATGCAAGCAGGTCTGCCCCCACTTTTATATCGCCTAAAGCTATATACTTTAGGTCTTTAGTTAAGACCTTGTGGTCTGGGGTTAAGCAAAAAGCAATACCACCCACTACTATAGGTTGGAGAAACGGGAATACCTTCCAGCCAGCATCCTCATATTTGAGATCATCTAGGCTAATAATACCTTCGAGCTTGGGGTCGTCCTCGACGAGACGTATCACTCTATGCTCATGATTACCGAGTGTCAAGTACATTTCTGGGTCCCAACCAGATACCTTCGCAATCTCATTGGTAAATAACCCCATAGCCCGTTTACTACTCTCCACATCCTTTTTATACCGTGCACCCTCTAGCTGTAGACTCCCTCTAGAGTTATGATTGGAGATACTTGGGAAGTCTGTAAAGTCTCCTAAGTTAATAATGACATCAGGCTTTTTAATAGCTAAATATTTACCAACCCACGTCCAGTGATTAATAGGTACCCCTTCATGGACTTGCCCATCGGGTATGACAGCAATCCGTAACCCCTGTGGTGGCGACGCGACGCGCATACGTCGAATAGGTTGGAGGTATGGAGGAATGACTGTATCACGCATAGATTACTCTCCAATGGATAGTAATAATTCTACAACTTCAGCCTGTAGACGCCCAGGCTCATCGTTCCATGTTACTAGGGCGACAATCGGTAACTGATTGCAGACTTTTTCTCGCTTTACGGGATCATTAGGATAGGCGGCTAATATCGCCCCACTAAGGCACCACCCTATGGCATCTGGATCGGAAGGCACACAAAACCACCCAAGTGAGTCCTTTGCATTAGTACCCTGGCACCACCCCTTTTTAATATAATCACTTGGTTTTGGCATAAAGCCCTCGTATAGGGTTAGCTTTCCAGTCTGAAATAATACGCATAACTTTCTCCCTTAATCTTGATAACCTATATGGCTCACTGGGTTTCATGCATATACCTCCAATGCGAACAATAGTGATCCTTGATGATACCACCAGGTAAAAGGGTGGCATGCCCTATGCGGGAGAACGGGTATATATATACGGTTAATCCTTGGTCGGCTAATGGGAAACCAAATATAGCTTCTACTTTTGACTTACTACCCTGTTTCCTAATATAGGTTCTATAGATTATAATGTCTCCCCCAATAGTACTCAACAAGTACACTCCACGCACAATGCCTAACCAGTCTAGTAGTCTAGTCATCATTCCTCCTATCATTGGCATCATCTCGGCAATGTTCACATGGCCGAAGTATATTATGGATTGCACAATAGGTATCATCCATAGTATCTACCTGCCTCTTTGAGCGTACAGTACCTGGGAGTAGTGATCCCTTAGACATTAACCACCTTTGTACTGCCCTAATGCCGTCTTCGCAATATGTGGCGTATCGCATCCATAAGGACAACAACCATTCTCACCAGCATACCCGGCAATAATTTTCAACGCCCCCACCACCTGCACGAGACGGGTGGTGAGGGTGCGGTGGGTACACTTCCACCACGTC
>ERZ1292623.4103-Hain-H51-01um-R1-4103-length-12043-cov-4_pt1 | contig 12043 bp, 5 predicted proteins | sample MGYA00564398_ERZ1292623 | MGnify/ENA primary metagenome ERZ1292623 (study PRJEB36523, sample SAMEA6512633) | groundwater metagenome | collected 2019-01-07 | study: AquaDiva: Metagenomics assemblies of 32 groundwater samples | reverse complement strand
AAGTTTTACCTGTTTGAGGTATAAGTGCGATATGCTGAAAACCGAGTATGATTTCGCCGGTAGAGGAAATGTCGCTGGATATACGGCTAACTTCCCCTACTGCGTGGGCGGAATTTTACGGGGCAAGAAAGAAGGATACAAAGAAACGTGGGAGAGAGTAGTTACAGAAGCAGGCAAAGAAGTAGACTTAGATTTGGTCCCAGTGTATGAGCTTCCTGCAAGTAAAGTAAAAATTGTCAAACATAATTTTGCCGATCCAGAACATGTCGGTCCAGCAGTGCCGCTGAAAAAAGAGGAATTAGGGCTAATCAAAGTAGCCTTCAGGAAAAAAAATGATCTCCCCAGAACGCCGTTTCATGAATCAAGCATCACTAAAGCACAGACGAAGGATCAGGAAGCAGTAGAAACATTAGATCTGTTAGAATTTTTGGCGAAGGCTGATTTTGCCTATGACTTAGAAGTTACAGTATTAGGTGAGGAAAAGTATGTTGGTGGCTACAAGGGCAGCTGGAACGTTCCTTGGAGCGCGTTGAAGGATGCAGAAGAAGTAGTATTTCATGTAGTTAGCAGAGAAACGAACAATGAAGAGCAGATGTTCGATCTGATGTTGAATGTAGGCGAGTACAGCAAGTATGTTCCTGCGCCTGAGATAAAATCATGATGAGATTACATCATAACAAAATGAATACAAAAAAGAGGATGTGGAAAGTGTTGGTTTTGTTAGTTATAGCACTTTTTGTCAACCTTCCAATTGTAAGCGCCTTAGAGATTTCCAATGTCCGGGTCAATGTTATTTCTTCTACGGAAGCAGAAGTGTTATGGGAGACCGATGAACCGGCAAATAGTTTGGTAAATTATGGAACCTCTCAACAGAATCTCAATCCAGTTGGCGACGCTAGTAATGTGCTGCAACACAAAGTCAAGCTTACAACTTTAACTCCAGCTACAACGTATTCCTACAAAGTGCAAAGCGGCAGCGTGGTTGATGATAATACTGGTAGTTTGTATTCGTTCAGCACGCCAGCTCCGGATATTACGCCACCAGAATTGAAAGTAGAGCTTCCTAAAGCGGTGGCAGGAAACAATTTAGATGTTTCTGGAACGGCGGAAAAAGATGCGACAGTTCGAGCGTATGTGAATGGCGCGCAGTTGCAAAGTACTACGGCAGCAGGTGGAAGTTTTACCCTGGCCGCTATTCCGTTAGAAAGCAATGTGGAGAGTTCAGTAAAGATTGAAGCAGTGGATGCGGCGGGAAATAAGGTATCAGTAGAAGGAAAAGTCTTTGCTGATACCAGCAAGCCAAAATTAGAATTAAGCCCGCTTCCCGACGTTATTGGAGCTAAAAAAGTAACGCTTACTGGAACCATTTCTGAAGCCGGTTCGTACGAAGTGTTCATGGATAACCAATCTGTAGCCAAAGGTGAAGGAACAACCCTGAAAGCAGATGTTTCATTGGAAGAAGGCGAAAATAAAATACTGATCGTGGTTAAAGATGCAGCAGGCTGGGTTACGGAGCAGAAAGTTAGTATTATTTCCGATACCAAAGCACCGACAGTTGAATTTGATTTCGCCAAGGGAAAGGAATATTATCAAGGAAATGCCGAGACCGATATTTCTGGAACGACTGAACCAGGGGCAAACGTATTCTTGTATGTGTTCAGGCCTTTAACCCATGATTTTACTCCTGCTTTTGATAAGGCCTGGGAAGAAGTGACTGCAGATGAGAACGGCGTATTTACGTTCAGCGAAGTTAACTTTGAACGCCCGGCGGTAAGTTTGAAAGATCTTGCTCCTAAAGAAGTGCCAGCCGGATTGCAGCAGGAATCTATTTTCAAAATGGAACAAGTGCAGACCGCACAAAAGTTCACCTATCATGTGTATCTTATTGCGGAAGATAAAAGCGGCAAAGCAGGGTACGCTAAGAAACAAGCAACTGTCAATACTTGTTATTCTTCTAACTTTGCCTTTGATGTGCAAGCGTTAGCGCGATTCCAAGCACCACTACGATTGAATCCAACTTTACTTGACGATGGCCGCGAATCAGTGACGGCGGTATTTAATTTAAGTTACCGCGGTTCTGGGGTATCTACTCAAGGACAAGAGCCATTTGAAATTTCCAGCGTTCGATTTGAAAAAGCCTGTACCCAAGGAATGTTGGAAGATGAAAAGACGAAGATAGGTTGTAACATCTTTCCGGCTACGCCGCAGCTTACTCCTAATTCACAAAAAACGGCTTGGTATATTACTGCGGGATTATTTACCACAGAAAAATTCAGTGAAAAGAAAAGCGAGTTCTGGGATGAGTTCAGCAAGAGACAAATAGTCTTCCCCTTGAAGATTTCAGTGAGTTATCGTGAGAATCTCGGCGGCGGAAAAATGAGTGAACCTAAGACTCAGGTGGCTTGCCAGGATTTAGCTTATTTCATCGATATACCGGTAGACAGCAAAGATATGCTTCCAGACTTCATCGCGGAAGAAGGATTGGATGCAATTGAGTTTACCATTGACAAAATTGATATTGTGCTGCCCTATTTAGAAAAAGCAATTCTGGTTACGGGAGTGGCTTGGATTGCTTCTTTTGTAGGCAGGTTAGCAACTAGATATGCACGGATTGTCAGTTCAAAGTTAGAATCATTTTTCAGCAAAACAAAACCAAAAAATGAACAATGCCCCAGCGATCAAGAGAAATATTATTTTGAAAGCGAAATTCGGCATTGGCAGGAATTGCAGGCAAAAGGAGTGCAGAATCTTAATCTAGAACGATTACGCAGCGATTGGATGGATATGTCGAAATCTCTCGATACATTGTGTCCCACCACCATAGGTTTATGGAAAGCAGAAGCAGCATTAGATCAAGCATATAGATGGTCAGGGGATAGGGTATTATGCCGCACTGTTCCCGCTGGCTGGACCGCTTCAAAAGAAAAAGAAGAAGTAGATGCAGTCATTGCGGCTCAGAATCAATGTGCTGCTTCCGGCAGGGGAATACCGTTGCGCGAACGGGAGAATTGCGGCGAGTTAATTGAAAAAAACACTAATATCGCTAATCCTAATGCACGGGCTTCTAAATTGAGCAAGGGCGGAGAATTCACCTGTTATATTGATAATAAAAATATTTTATATTATGCCAATCAGAATTCTGCTACCTCTTTACAGAATGGAGGCAGCATTGTCCGCCTGCAGCAAGTTCATGATTTCGGCTTGACCTTACAGCAAGCAGAAGTATATGCTGGAGCGAGTGACTTAATCGCCTACCGACCGCAGGCTTCTGACCAATATATAATTGGGCAGGATGTGAGCTGCCAGCAGGCCTGCAGCAACACGGCAAGGCCAGGATACCGGCCCTGGGTCGAGAAAGGAATACCTGGCGCTATCGATAGCAGAGGTAAACCTGCCTACGGCTGTTTCCAGGAAACCATCAATGCTGGTGGAGAAATTGTTTTAGTTGGAGCGAGAGGACAGGCCGTAGGTGAAAAACAATTCAGAGCCGGATATACCAATGATTGTTTTGTTGATTACGAATTAAAAGGCGGTCTTCCTTCCGGAACAGCAGTTACTGGTGCTCATTGTAAAAATAAGGATTGTTCCTGTAATGTGCACGATGAGTGCAGCGGCGGAGCATTATGTCTCTCTGGGAAATGTGCAGCACCGCCGGAAAGCAGTATTACTCCTAAAGGTTCAAGCGCAGATGGAAAAACAACTGGCTTACTGCAATGTGTTAGCATCAAAAGCGATGAGAAAGTTGCTACCTATCCAGGAGTCAGAACTGCCGCCAAAGAACAGCATGGCTTTGCGGAGGAATGGTCATATCATCAGGATCGAGTCTTTGTCGAATCTAATAAAAAATTTGGAACGTATTACCCAGAATGGAGATATTATGGCGGCAGAGATTTCTCTTCCGCTTTCGGCGCGGATTATCTGTTAGACTACCTGAATGAGAAAAAAGAAGTGCCTAAAGTCAGCCCTAATACCCAGTTCTTAGGAGCATACCAAACCATGTGCTTGTCAAGAATCCGAGCGCACCTGATTACCTTGCGAAGCATCTTAGAAGGATTACGAAATTGTATTCAGGAAGCAAAATATACTGGATTGCAGGATGCGGGCGTCTGTAAAACTATTTTCACCCAGCAGGTATGTGGCTTAATCTATAAAGCAATTTCCTACTTTACCAATCAATGCAGCCCGTTCGATCTTAATGATGAAAACAAAGGAGTTTTAGGCGGAGTAGGAGAAGTAGTAGATGCATCATTCGGTTCGATCGGAGAAGCGATGCAGTCTTCCATCGACGATGTGCAGCGTGATTACGATAACGCCGTGCTCAATCAATATTTCGCTGGAGGCGCGCAAGGATTGACTCAATCCATGTGCATGGCTGCTTTTGGATATGACTGGCCATTGGGAGCAGATTTCATCTTAGACGCAGCGTATGCGGTTCCCGGGAAAACTACTACGCATGTTATTCCAGCGCATCGGGAATTATCAAGTTTTGATCCAACTACCGGAAACGCAGTGTATAACTATGAGGTAGGAGCAATGATCTTGCCGGGATGCAGAATACAGAGTTATGATGTATATCTGAAATGTGTCGGCCAGGAGGATGTCAATAAACCAGGAGTATTCTGTGGAGGAGACCAATCTTGTGATTGTCTTTATGCTACTCAAGCAACTCCGGCCGCGGAACGAATTCATAATCTTGATGGCGGGCGAGGATTTGATTTGACGCAGAATTCATTTGTTTCTGTGCCTATTCCTTCGCCGCAGAAAGTAAAAAAGCCATTTAGATTTGATCACGTCGTCGTTGATTTAAAGCTTGCACAGGGATTTAGTCCGGATCAATGCTTTGATGACGGCTACAAGGATGGTAAATTCTACTTTAGAATAACTGATGTTTCTCCGCCGGCAATAGGCTTATGTCAGATAGATACCTTTACCGGAAAATACCAGTGTCCAGACATTGTAAAGATGTTTGGCGGCGGGGAAGGAGCATACTTACAGGATCCTTACCTTAGCTGCTTTAATACCAAAACTCAGTCCTGGGCGCCGTGTACTACTCCAAATATTTTTACCAAGGGAGAGGAAATTAAAGTTCGCGCCAATGCGGTGAGCGATGGAAAAAAATATTGTGTGAAAATGAGCTCCACTGGATTAGCTGATCAAAATGTGCAGATACGGCAATTGCCGGAAGGAATCCCTGGAACCTTCCCGGTAGATATGTTTTTAGGGACAGTTAATGACGGTTTATTTAGCGGAGCAGCTACGACGGTAGTGTTGTCTGGCGCGCAAAGCGCTCAAGGATGTTCTCAACCTTTGTTAGGCGGAAGTGCTAGTGTGAATGTTGAAAGCCAACTGCTGCCTTTCCAGTATCAATCTTCAGGTGCACTTTATATTGTAACTGTTCCTGCTGGAGTTCAAGTAGATGCTCCGTACGATCTGAATGGAAATGTTCTACGAAAAAACGGAGTACAGGAATTAAGTCCTTCGGATCTTCAACAAGCCAGATTTAGGTATAACGGCTTCCAATTTTATAATGTGGTTGGATCGCCCCAAGTAGGAGCAGGACAATGTGTTTACCAAATACGCCAAGCCGCCGGATCAGGGTTTAAGCAGAATGAAAAAAGTATTTCTGTTACCGCTGAATTGTACCTGCCTGACGCAGTAGGAAATTGTTATAATTATGATCAAAGCTTGAGAGTAAAGTCTAGCGCCGGCAAGAATCCTTGGACGCAGCAGATTACCTTGCGCTTAGAACCATTAATCTCTAAGATAGCCAGTCAAATTTATCAGGATTTTATGAAGAAGAATTATCCTAGCGTTATTGGTGCTACTGAGGGAATTGTAAATAGGAAAGCTGCTGATATAGAAGAAGTAGTGGGATTCTATTACCTGGTTGCAGCAAAAATTGCGCAAGCAGAAGCAAATAAGGTTAGTTGGAAAGTTGCTTTTGGACAAGACCTATGTTATTTGATTGATCTGTTTAAAACGAGAAAAGCAAAAGATGGAGAGATGTTGCCTGAATATTCCTCAGAAGTAAAAAACAGTGCAGAGTATAAGAAAGTTGAGAAATACTTTGAAGAGATACGTACTTCAGCGCAGTGCGGCGTGTTAAATGCGTAAGAATGGAAGGATAGAAATTGAATTGTTTATAGTGCTGATTACGATAGTGGTAACTAGCGCGGTTATGTTGTTGCTGGTGAAGTCAGGGGCCATTGAAGTTCGGGAAGAGGCAGTGGCTGAACCAATATTGAATACAGAATTTTTACCTTCTGGACGGGAAGGATTTTTAGCAGTGAAAGATTTTGCCTTTTGTAATTATGTGGATGCGGATCTGAATTGTTTATCTAGGCAGAATGAGTTTGGAAAAACAGAAAATGTGTATGTGTGGTTTGTGGTGGAGAGCAGCGTCATTGATGGGCAGATCATGCTGCTGCGGAATCATAAAATAACTGATCCATTGGGGAAAGTAGTGTTGCAGAATGAACAAAAAAATGCCTATAATTTTGAACTGCAGAGCAGCAAGCATGCCGAGAAGGCCGTCTTTGCTGATTTCTTTGTGATGGAAGAGGATGCTGTTCCTGGAGAGTATAACCTGGATGTCATTGTTGAAAATCCGTTGTTAAATAAGAAAGTCACCTTGACCAGGAAATTCACCATCGTGGAAGAAGGATTGATAGGATGAATAGGTTTGATAGAATGAATAATAGGATGAATAATTCATTTACGTACGTGATGATATTAATTTTATGTATAGGCAGTTTTCCTGTTGCAGCAGGACAGGTGCAAAAAGGAACTCTGGGAGCGAAAGTTGCTGAGAGTTATGATTGCACCGGCAAGCGCTTTGGGTTAGTAGGAGCTTCTAATACGGTTGATACCAATCCAGATGGCAGTAGTATACCTTTATCCTGGAGAAATGTAAAAATAATCCAAGACCTGTGTCCAGGCGCTACGGTATTTCTTAATGCGAGAGGAGGCACCTGGCCTGGCGCGCAAATGTCTTTAGTTCAAGCAGTATTGCAAAATGATGATCTTGGTTATGTGATCTTAGACCCTTCTGCCAATGGGCAGCAAGATTCTTCAGGTATAACTCCTGAAAAATATAAAGAGGCAGCAATTGCTTTAGCTAAGCTGGTGAAAGATAAAAATAAAAACATCAAAGTGATAATGCTGACTAATACTCCCACTAAAGGAAATCCTACCGATTACGGATCTCCTAACACGATCCAAAGGATCAAAGCTTTCAATACTGATCTTTTGCAAAATAAATTAGGAAGATCAGATTTAATTGATTATGCAGTCAATACATATTCTGCTACTGAAAATCCTCCAGGTAGCGATTCTTGCGGCAGTTATTGCGGGACCGATCATATTCATTTTGCTGAAGAGGGAAGAAAGCGAGTCATGAAAGCAGTGATGGACAAAGTCTTTGGTTCGCCTACAACTGTGTCAGTAGTTACTAATACTCCTGTTTCACCGACTTCTTCTACTGCAGCAGAAAATTGTCTAAATCCTCAACGCTGTAAAGAAATTGATGAGGTCTGGCTGTTTATAGTAAAATGGATTAATAGTGCACGTATAAATCAAATCTTTAATACCGTTACAGGAAAATTTGAAGTAAAAGCAGCTCCGACCGTAGTGATTACGCCGGGAGTTCCCTCGGCTAAAGTTGGTGAAGCAGCAGTAGCAAATAAACTGTATAAAGATATTTTAACAAATTTACCAAATCAGAATTTAGCCAAAGCCATGGTTGCTAATGCCAAAGGCGAGTCTGGGTTAAATTCAAAGACTGCTGGGGATTGTGGTGAATATGCAGAAAGAAATGCAGGTTCAAGCATCCCCATAAGCGGAAAAGGCAGATGTTGCTCTTTTGGGTTATGGCAGTACAATATCTGTGGTGGTTTAGGAACTACTTTCCTTCAATCATATGGTAGTCCTTCTTCCGATCAAGCAAAGTTAGCAGTGGTACATGATTATCAGAAGAATATTGATTTCATGGTTTCTTACCTGAAGAAAACGTATTCGGATGAAATTCAACAGCAGAAACCTATTGATGAATGGGTAGCCTGGTTTGTACGTGAAATTGAAAGACCAGCTAATCAAGCGTCGGAAATTGCGAAGAGGCAGGGATTTGCTCGAGAATTAGAGAGCAATGGCGCGTTTGGCGATACGATTCCTCAGAGTTCTCCTTCTCCTCCAACAAGTGGTGCGATATTCTCTTCCTGTCCTTCAGAGATGTCCACTATCGACAATAACTATTGTATCGATAAATGGGAAAATATCATTATTGATAAAGCTGCCGGCCAGCAAGCTTCGTATAATTGGGTACCTGATTTAAAATTAGTTGGCGGACAGAAATCCTTGAAGGCAAATCCGGAACAGCCACCGTTTCCTGATGCTTTTGGTCCTCAGTTTTCAACTTCGTTTGCTCCTTTAGCAGTTTCTAAATTCGGAGTTTATCCTCAAACGTATATGAACAGGAAGATTGCTGAAGTTGCTTGTCAAAATGCTGGTAAAAGATTATGCACCCGCGTAGAATGGTATAATGCTTGTGTCGGACCTACCGGACAAAAGGTTGCGACTGGCGCTACAACATTTCCTGAAGTTATGCCCTACGGAACAACAAGAAATCCAGGTGTCTGTAATGATAATAAGCAGAGCCTGCATCCTCCTAATCTTCTGGGGCAAAGTCCAATCTATCCGCAAGATCCTCGGTTTGCTCAAATTGCACAACAACGCGGTGCTGTCGTGAAAACAGGGGAATTGTCTCAATGCACCAATGAATATGGTGTATATGATATGGCTGGCAATGTAGATGAGATTGTTTCCGATGTTCCAATAGAGAATCCAAGTAACATGATGTTTGTAGGAGGGTATTATGCACGGGATCAAACAGGAATAAATGGCATCCACTGCGGTTCGGTAATCACAGCTCACGATGCTAATAGTTATTACGACTACTCCATCGGTTTCCGCTGCTGCGCCACCTTGAGCTAAGTGATACTCAAAAATATCAACTGATACCCAAAAATATCAATTCAACATGTCCTCCATAACCGCGATCAAAGCCAGAGAAATTCTGGACAGCAGAGGCAATCCTACCTTAGAAGTTGATCTCTTCACCAAACAAACCTGTCAGTCAGCAGCAGTTCCCAGCGGAGCTTCGACCGGAAAGCATGAAGCAATGGAATTACGTGATGGTGGAAAACGATTTCTCGGCAAAGGTGTGCAGAAAGCAATACAAAATGTAGAACAGAAACTGTCTCCATTATTGCGTGGAATGGATTGTCATGATCAGCGCAAGATTGATGAGTTACTGATAAAAAAAGATGGCACAGAAAATAAAAAGAAGTTCGGTGCAAATGCAATCCTAGGTGTTTCTTTAGCAGCAGCCAGAGCGGCCAATGCTGAGAAAAAGAAATTTCTGTTTCAATATCTACATGCATTGGCTGATTTGAAAAGGAATAGAAAACTAACTATGCCGCGGCCATTTTTCAATGTCATCAATGGCGGAAAACATGCTGGGAACAAGTTAGCGTTCCAAGAGTTTATGATCGTGCCAAAATCGAAAACATTTGCAGAAGCCTTGCGCATGGGCAGTGAAGTGTATCATGTATTGAAAGAAGTGATCGAGAAGAAATACGGCAGAGAAGCAACCAATGTTGGCGATGAAGGCGGATTTGCTCCGCCGTTGAAACGAGCGGAAGAGGCACTGTCCTTATTGTTGGAAGCGATACAAAAAGCAGGATATAAAGGAAAGATTGAACTTGCACTTGATTGCGCTGCGTCTGAATTTTACAAAAATGGAAAGTATCATCTTCATACTATTATGAGTAAAGAGCAGTTGCTGGATTATTATCTGCATTTGCTAAAAAGATATCCAATAATTTCCATCGAAGATCCGTTTGAGCAAGAAGATTTTACGAGTTTTGCAGAACTGAAGCGAAAAAGTAAAATTCAGATTGTGGGCGATGATCTGACGGTTACGAATGTTGGAAGGATGAAGAAAGCGATTCAGAAAAAGAGCTGCAATTGTTTACTGCTGAAAGTGAATCAGATTGGAACCTTGACAGAAGCGTTGGATGCGGTGAGCTTGGCTTACAAAAATGGTTGGAAAGTTATGGTCAGTCATAGGAGCGGTGAGACTGAAGACACATTTATCGCTGATTTGGCAGTTGCTATCGGCTGTGGGATGATCAAAGCAGGCGCACCCTGTCGTGGAGAAAGGGTTGCTAAGTATAATCGACTGCTGAGGATCGAAGAAGTGTTGAAGAGAAAATAAGAGATAATCTTTTTAATCTAGACTCATTATATTTGTTGCATGGGGCAAGATTCGTTTTTACAACTCTGCAGAGAGCAGTATGGTATTTCACATGAACCTGTTTTTCAGACAGCATTAGCTTTTGCACAAAGATATCTTGGAGAAGTGAAGAGATTATCGGGAGATTCCTATTTTGAACACAATGTCCGAGTTGCGGAAATTCTTGCTGACAGCAAAGTTTCTCCGGAAGTAGTGATTGCCGGCTTGCTGCATCAGGCCACTAAGCATTGCCCTGAAAAAGAAATAGAAGAAAAATTTGGCAAGGAAATTCTAACTTTGCTGAAAGGTGTGGATGAGATCAAGCTGGTCAAATCAAAAAATCCACAATTGGAGGCAGAAGCATTACGGCGTATTTTGTTAACCACGTTTCGAGACGTACGGGTTATTTTTGTTAAATTAGCAACTAAATTAGATAATTTGCGTACCATCCAAGCACTTCCTATAGAAGATCAAAAACGAATCGCGGAAGAGGTGTTAGAAGTATATGCGCCGCTTGCGAATAGATTAGGATTGGAGAAGATTAAAAATCCTTTGGAAGATTTAGCCTTACGGGTTCTTAATTTTGAAAAATATCTGGAAATAACAAAATTCTTAGAGCAATCACGTGAACAGCGAGAAGCGTTAGTTGCAGAAGTCATCCAGATTGTGAAAAGTCTTGCTGCTGGAAACGTCGAGATACTTAAGATCAAAGGGCGGTCTAAACACATCTACAGCATTTACAAAAAAATGACCGCAAGGAACGTTCCTTTGCAGGAGCAATATGATTTATCTGCCATCAGAGTTCTTGTTCCTGAAGTTAAGGATTGTTATACCTTGCTGGGATTGCTGCACGAAAAGTTTGAGCAAGTTGAAGGAAGACTGAAAGATTATATCGCTACTCCAAAACTTAATTTTTATCGTTCCTTGCACACTGCACTGAAGCTGCCTAATGGGAAGTTTGTAGAGATACAGATTCGTACGCCCGAGATGGATGAATTTGCCGAGGAAGGTTTGGCTGCACACTGGCGGTACAAAGGATTGAAGTCGGATCAATTCTTTGAGAAAAAAATTGCTTGGCTGAAGGGCGTTTTAGATTTACAGAAAGAAGGAAATCAAGAATTTTTAGAAATGGCTAAGGTTGATGTCTTCGGTGATAATATTTATTGTTACACTCCTAAGGGAGCGGTAAAAGAATTGCCGAAGAGCGGCACGATTTTAGATTTCGCTTATTTAGTGCATGAAGAGGTAGGCAATCATGCTGTGGGCGGCAGGGTGAATGGAAAATTTGTTCCGCTCAAACATCAATTAGTTTCCGGTGATGTAGTAGAAGTATTGACTAATAAAAGTCAGCGTCCGCGAAGAGATTGGCTAAAGATTGTAAAGTCGACCAGCGCGCGGCAGAAAATCCGTAAATCCCTGCGAGAACACGAGAAATTACCAGCTTTACATTTCAAGCAGCTCAAGCCGATCACCACAGAAGAGCAAGGCATCTTAGCCGAAGCGCCTGATTTTGTCCAAGCGGTTTGTGTCTTAGCAAAATGCTGTTATCCTTTGCCTGGCGAAGAAATTGCAGGCCTGGCTACTAAGAGAAGAATAATCTCTGTGCATCGGACTGATTGCCGGGCTGCACTAAAGGAGCAAGAACGCTGGATTGAGGTGCAATGGAAAAATAGTTTTAATCAGAAAATCCGCTTTTATGTTACTGCAGATGAGCGAAGCGGCTTATTGGCCGATTTGCTGAACACCATTGCC
>ERZ1292623.4101-Hain-H51-01um-R1-4101-length-12046-cov-5_pt1 | contig 12046 bp, 12 predicted proteins | sample MGYA00564398_ERZ1292623 | MGnify/ENA primary metagenome ERZ1292623 (study PRJEB36523, sample SAMEA6512633) | groundwater metagenome | collected 2019-01-07 | study: AquaDiva: Metagenomics assemblies of 32 groundwater samples | reverse complement strand
TCCGCGGTGCAGGAGAGCTTTCAGGAGCGAAACAATGGGGCATTTCAGATATTGCCATGGAAGCACTGAAGAATATAAAGATGGTAGAAGCCGCACGGGCAGAAGCACAATTACTCATTACACAAGATATCTCATTAGCAAAATATCCTCAAATTAAAAATAATTTAAAGGAGAGAAAGAGTGAGGTGAGGCATTGGGAATAGACTATTTTAATAATCTCTTACTTTTTAAGATCTCAAAATTATCTCCAGTTATCACTTTCTTTCCAGTTTCCTTTTCTATATTTTTCCTAGCATTACCAGCAATACTCCCGCCTTTTCTAGCAACTTTCTTATTTTCATCTAGATTTTTTGGTTCATCTTTCTTCGAAATTTCAGTAGTAGCAGTTTCTGCAAGCATATTTAATACAAGCTCGAGATTTGTCATATTATCTCGGAGATTTTCTTTTTTTAAACCCTTAAGACTTTTATACTCTTTTGTATTAAGACCTGTCCACGCCTTCGTTATCTCGTCAGTCAATATAGCAAACTCCATTCCTTCTTTTACTCCTCTTTTTTCCCATTCATCAGTCAGATCTTTTCTTATCTCAATACTCTTCAACCTTTGATTTATCCATGATTGGCTATATCCTTTTCTTAAATATGTCTTTAATGCCCTGTTTATAGCGAGTTCTGGATCTGCTGTTTCTTCAAGTCTTTCATAACCAACTTTAGCAAGCCATAGTTTAAATGGTTCAGCGTTTGGCGAGGGAATTGATTGGATAAGGCGAAGTAACGTTTCTGTATCCATTACATCTGTTTCTCTCATTTTTCCATCCGAAGCCTCCATTTTCAACCCGTTACATTTTGTAACGGTTTCGTTTGAACCTTCATCTATTAGACGTTTTTTTAATACCCTCCAATATACCTGTGGATTATCACTTTTTGTCAAAGCTTCTATCACATCCACCACGGAAAAATACCAAAGTTCCTTATCTGCATCCCAGATTTTCCTTATTCCTTTTCCTTCAAATAATGATACTTTTGTATTTTCATTCATGGAGAAATATTATCATGTATAAAAAGTAAAACACTCTTGTGTAAATAAGATTTTTGTTTTGGAAAGTTTGGGAATTAAAAATTTATTTGTGCGCCCTCTAGGATTCGAACCTAGGACCCCAGAGGTATAAGCTCTGTGCTCTAACCAGCTGAGCTAAGGGCGCATGCGTATTTTATATCATATTTGATGCTCTATATCCATCTTCTTCTTCGGCTGTATGCTATGTGCAATTATTATACTTTCATATTCTTCTCTTTCTATTGTCTCTGTTTCTATAAGTCTCTTGGCAATAGCATCTAGAGCGGAGCGATGTTTGATGACTACATCTTGGGCTTTCTTATATCCTTCATCCATGATTCGCGCTACTTCTGCATCTATATCAGCACTTATTTTCTCTGAATATCCATTATCTTCTACTCCCTTTCCATAAAGCGCTCTACCTCCAGAACTTTCAAGGGCAAGTACTCCGATCTTTTCTGACATTCCATATTTCGTTACCATATCACGTGCTAGAGCTGTAGAAACCTGAAGATCATTTGATGGACCTGTTGTAACATCTCCAAACATCATCTTTTCCACAACATATCCACTGAGTGATACCGCAATATCATCAAGAAATTCATTTTTACTTTGCATTTTTCTATCTTCAAGAGGAAGATGTAATGTATATCCAGCCGCACGTCCGCGCGAGATTATAGAAATCTTATGGACAGGATCTGCAAAAGGAAGAACAGATGCAACGAGTGCATGCCCTGCTTCATGAAATGCTGTAATCTCTTTTTCTTTTTTTGAAAGAAGATGACTCTTTCTTTCAGGCCCAAGCATGACTTTTTCAATTGCCCTTATAAGATCATATTGAGAAACTTTATTACGATTTTCTCGAGCGGCGAGAATTGCTCCTTCATTCATAAGAGAATATAGATCAGCTCCAGAGAATCCGGGAGTTCTTTCGGCTATTACACGAAGGACAACATCTTCTGCAAACGGTTTCTTCACTGAATGGATTTTAAGAATTTCTTCCCTATCATTCCTATCGGGTAAATCGATAGTTACTCTTCTATCGAAACGTCCTGGACGAAGTAAAGCGGGGTCAAGAACATCAGGACGATTCGTTGCCGCCATGACTATCACCTTTTCATTCGGTTCAAATCCATCCATTTCTACAAGTATTTGATTTAATGTCTGTTCACGCTCGTCGTTTCCACCACCAATTCCAGTCCCCCGTACACGCCCCACGGCATCAATTTCATCAACGAAAATAATAGCAGGAGCCGCACCCTTTGCCATCTTAAAAAGATCCCTCACGCGCGAAGCTCCCACACCGACAAACATTTCCACAAATTCCGATCCAGAAATTGCAAAGAATGCTACATTAGCCTCGCCTGCGACGGCGCGTGCAAGAAGTGTCTTCCCGGTTCCCGGTGCCCCCATAAGTAGAATACCCTTGGGAATCACAGCACCGATTTCTAGAAACTTTTTAGGATTTTTTAAGAAATCTACTATTTCTGCGAGTTCTTGCTTAGCTTCCTTGGCCCCAGCCACATCCTTGAAAGTGACTTTCTGCTTCATATCATCAGGCATAGTGATACGAGCCTTAGACTGTCCGAAGGAGAAGGCTTGCATACCAGCACCTTTTACCTGACGAGTCAGAAACCAGACTATCAGAATTAAGAATAAAACTGGGGCAAGGAATGGAGCGATCTGAATAAACCAAAATGCGAAACCACTAGGACCCTCTATGTTCATCTTTATTGCATTCAATTTTTCAGGAGTAAGTCCATATCTAGTGAAAGTCTCTGTAATAGAAGAATCGTTTTCTTTTTTCGTTTTCTTCGAAGTCTTATCTTCATATACAACAGTGAGCTCATCTCCTTGAACTGTGATAGATATTACCTTTCCCATTCCTACATCACGAACAAGGTCAGAAAGAGGAATTTCCGGAATATTGGCACTTTGATCGGTAATAGCAGAATACATACCCGTTATGAGAAATAGGATAAGTAAACCCATAGAAATGGTATTCAAAAAGCCAAATCTACTAGGCTTTTTATTGCCCTTTTTATTATCCTTTTTCCCTTCTTGTTCTTTCTTCATAGACTTTTCATTATACTCAAAAATGAGAAAAAAGAAAGAAAATGCTATGATTATCGTGTTATGACAGAATCGTTAGTCTACAATAAAAAGGCGGGAATGGATTATGAAATACTCGAAACCTTTGAGACTGGTATTGAGCTACTTGGGCTTGAAGTGAAAAGTCTAAGGAAAAAACAAGGATCTCTACTAGGAGCACATGTCACTATACGTGGTGGAGAGGCTTTTATCATTGCCTCCAATATTCCCGCATATCAAGAAAAGAATACTCCGAAAGATTATGATCCAGAACGTAATAGACGCATTTTACTTACAAAATCAGAAATACAAAAACTAGCATCATTGGAGGCAAAGAAAGGTTTGACAATAGTTCCCATTTCAGTGTATAGTAAAGGCAAGAAAATCAAGGTCGAAATCGCCATCGTCCGCGGAAAGAAAAAATACGATAAACGCGAAGATATCAAGAAACGCGATACAGACCGAGAAATTCGAAGAGAATTTAGTGATCGTTGAAAAATGCAAAATTGAGACTCGACGCGGTGAGGAGGTCTTTTATTTTTCGCTTGCGAACAAATAAAAGACCTCCGAACGCAAGCAAGCGAGTCCAATTTTGCCAGATTGTTAAATGGGGATGAAAGGCCTCGACAGTTGAGGTACTTCATATTACGCATTGTAGAGCTCTGTCAACTCTTAAAACCGACAGAATACGTATCTGCTAAATCAGCACTTACAAAGGTGGCGTCCGCTGTGTCTCCGTATTTCGGATCACATGATTTCACTTTCGCTAAAGCTTTAGCTTAAGCGACATTTCACATCTCGCGTCGTGAGGGATGATGAGGTGATATACACATCGACTAGGATTATATTCACTTCCCTGCTTATAATCCGAAACTTGGGGAATCGCTTACATATATTTTGTTTACTTTATAGTATGTAAGTTAAAAGGGAGCGATCCCGTTAAAGTTCTCTATACAATGTAGAAGTGATATAAGATTTCATCTGCACCCGAGTTCGATTCTCGGCATCTCCACAAATTTTTTGCTTGACTTTTATTAACTATTTGCTACTATATAGTCATACCTTCTGTTGCTTCGGTGACAGAACGCGAAACCGCAACCTAGTGTTGCGGTTTCTGCATTTGGCATATATGATAGTAAAATGAAAATTTATATCTACATTGACGGATTTAATTTGTATTATGGATGTCTTAAAGATACTCCCTATCGTTGGCTTGATTTAAATAAAATGTGCCAATTACTTTTTCCAAGTGATGAAATAGTAAAAATTAAGTATTTTACTGCTCCAATTAAAATTCGCATGAGTGATAAAATAATCTTAGTAAGATTTTTTGGATAATATAACCAAGTCATCATAATAGGAAAAATTAAAATTATAAGACCGAATAGCAAATAAAAATACGGAATTACTATTGGCCTTGATGAAAAAACTAACGTAATCACGAATATAACTACCCAAACAAGAATATATTTCATGAGAGTCCACATTTTCCTATTCCATATATGGACCCTGCTATGATTATCAAATATATATTCATAAAAAATTACGACTGCATATATATTAAAAAATGCCCAAGTTGAGGAAATACCTCCAAAATATTCTAAAATAATCATGAGTGGAATACCTGCCAGCATGGAAAAAACAAATGATTTTATAATATACTTCGGCGCACGAAAGGAAATATAAATAGATGGAGCACCCAGAAACAATAGTATTGAAGTAAAAAAATTAGGGTTAAAAATGAAACTTATAAGTACCGAAATCAATGGAAGTAAAACTAGGATTACGCTATTCGTAATAGTTATATTTTTAAATAAAGAATTTTTAAGTTTCTTTTTAAATTGTTCCTTGAGAGGACGTATAGGGATCATTATATATCTAAATTAAGCAAAATTAAACATCTTTTCCCATTTCCACAAAAAAACTGCCGACACACACGATCGGACAGTTTGAATAAATTCAATCCATGAATCAACCCCAAATCAATTCATTATTGTCATCAGTAATCTTTTCCACCCAATCATGAGGAATGGATAAGAATGGTTCAGCTCCTTCATCATCTCCAGAAATCAGACGAAATGAACTCTTATTGAATGGTTGATGAATCAGTCCGGATTTCATTTTGAGTAGTTTTCCCTCATTTTCCAGACTAATCCCATTCACCTCATCGATTCCGATCAACCAAACTGGCTGATTGATATAGATGAAAAAAGAACCACGGCACGCCCAGCAAGATGGTGTATTAGAACATTTCATAGAAGACTCCGTATCTATTATAATACATTTTACTTCTTCCCCTTATCCCCCTTTTTATCATCCTTCGGTTTAGACTTAGTATGAGGACCGAAGAGCATAATACCGACTACTACTGCTACTACTATGAATGTTAGATTTTCCATACTTATATTATACTATACATTATGCGACAAACCTTGTGGAAACTCTATACCTCAAATGAAGAAGCTTGGAAAGCTATGCTTCTGGCTTGTGAAGAGGCGAAAGAAAGCATTGACCTTGAACAATTCATCTTCGTGGCTGATATATTCGGCAATAAACTCATAGATGTCTGTGAAAGAAAAGCAAAGGAGGGAGTGAAAATAAGATTTATATGGGATGCGGCTGGAAGCTTCAGTCTATTCGGTGAAGGAATTGTTGAGGACTTGAAGAAAAAAGGGATTGAATTAACATTCTTCAAAACACTTCTTCCAGGATTCTTAAAAATTCATAAATACAAATCATGGTATTTTAGAAATCATAGAAGAACTTTAGTAATAGATGGAATAATAGGATTTACTGGAAGTATATGTGTAAGTGAAATATATAAGAATTGGCGCGATACAAATGTCCGTATCGAAGGACTTGTCGTAAAAGATATGCAAAGATCATTTGATCGTATGTGGGATAGAGCACATAAGAAGAAACTGCTAAAAATTAAAAAAGAAATATATCATGATAATGAATTCAAATATATTACAAACACCCCAATACCCGGACATCGCAGACTCTATAGACATATACTAGAAGCAATACGTTATTCAAAAAAATATATTTATATAACAACACCATATTTCGTACCCACACATCGTCTAGCTCGCACTTTAAAATTTGCCGCTTCTCGCGGAGTGGATGTGAAGATCATGATACCAGAATGGTCTGATCACCCTATCGTCGATCTTGCATCTCGTACTTTTTTCCATCAAATACTTTCATCTGGAGCAAAGATATTCCTACATAAAGGCAAAATGCTTCATAGTAAAACAATACTTATCGATGGAAATTGGGCTAGTATTGGAACTATGAATATGGATAATATGAGTCTGCTCTATAATTTCGAAGCGAATCTAATTACAGATAATAAAAGACTTTCAGAGGAACTTTTTTCACATTTTATACGCGATATGATAAATTCTGAAGAAATTACATTAGAAAAATGGAATAATAGATATTGGGTAGAGAAATTCTCTGGATTTTTCATCAGACTTATAAGGGACTTCCTTTAAAAATTATGGAGAAATATATAATAAGAGGAAGTTATGGGAATAGACTTATAAAAATACATGCAAGGAAGTCATTGGCTTTATCAAATTATGTAACAATCTTTGTTCATGGATTATACGGATTCTTCAATGAAAATGACATCAATGATAAGGTGTATATCTTAGCGAAAAAACTTACCGAGGAAAGTGTTTCAAATGTAATTTGTTATGAATCATCTAGAGATTTTTCTTTTGATGGATCGTTATCCTACGAGAAAAGACAGGAATCTTTTAAGGAGAAAACATTTACACAGGAATTAAATGATTTGAAAAAAGTAATCGATTATATAATTGACAATTCGGAAAAATTATTTGGAATTAAAAAAAAGAATCTAATCTTAAATTTACACGGCAATTCGATCGGGGGTACAATAATTCTTATGCTTACAAAATATTTTCCATATATTAGAAAAATATCCTTGTGTGGAACAGGATGCGGAAGAGGAACTGCCAATAGACCGATACAATCGACAACTCCAGACGAATCTATTTTATTAGATTCTATTTCTAAATATTCTGGAGAACTTTTCTTGTTACAAGGCAGTAAAGATAATATAGTGCCACTTGAATCAGGAATTAAAATATTAAATCATGCTAAAAGAGCAAAGATAATTCATAGAGAGATTGAAGGGGCAAATCATAATTTCTCAAAAATCAATGAGGTAGAGACAAGAGAAGCAACGAATATTTTTGTTAATGAGATATTTGACTTTTTGAAAAATAAAACGCATTCTTAATAAAAATCGTGTGTTTTGATTGTGAGATTTATTAAAAAACATTTATGGAAATAGACGAATTAAAAATCTACCAAGTTCTTACTAAAAAACTTGGTTCGAATATTAAATTGCATCGGGTGTCAAAAACATATAGTCTTTCCGACAATTTTATATGTAAAACATCTGATAGAATTTATTTTTGTAAAATTGGTTCAAAAAATAAAATATCTAATCATATTAATGGGGAGAGAATGATTAACAAATACCTTCCTATCCCAAAAACATTATCTCCAATATATGAAATTGGCAATGATACTTTTCTTTACCTTCAGGAATGTTGCGACGGTAAATTATTAGCATACCTTATTGATAAATATAATAATGAGAAAATTATCCAGATTGAGAAATCAAAAGAAATATTATTATCAAACCTATACAAAAGTACACTAAAATACTCTAAAATCAGTGATTATTTATCATCTAATAGTCAGGAATTATTCATAAATAGAATTACTGGGGATAGGTTTAGTAAATTTTTCGGAAAAGATACCGAAATTGCAAGGTTATGTTTGAAACAAATATTTATAAATAACAAAAAAATACCAATAACCGTCGATGATATTTTTAAATTATTGCTTAAAAAAATTGAATTTTTAAAAGAGAATAGTAGTGAATCTCTCTTGACTATAGTCGGACACGCTGATCTACATCATGGAAATATTATTGTTGATAGAACTAAGGTACATGTTATTGATCCTGAGTACGCTTCAGAGTTTGTCACACCGAATATGGATATTGCTAAACCATATTACAACGATCTAATCGGTGTACTTTTTTTCCACCATCAAGCTAAACTTGAGGAAAGTTTAAATCTTGAATTTAATGAGACTGATAGTGAAATATATATTGATGTAAAAGAAATTCTTATTCCAAAGGTTAGAATTGATATCACTAAGATTAAGATACAGTACAGAAAGACATTCTTTGATTTTTCATCAAATATTAGAGATTTATCTATTGTAGATTATCTTATTATGTGTCACACATTAAACAGAAACCCTTCATTATATCCCAAAAAAATACAAATTATATTTATATACATATTATACTCTATTTATTATATGGATTGGGAAAAACCTGAGTCGTTATTCTACAATAAATTTATTTTCCAATAAAATTAACTCGAATATATTTTGCAATATATTTTCTAACTCAGTAATATGATCTTCTTTATAATCTTTCCAGTTTGTTTTTTGTTTACTGATATTTTTAAGAACTGGATACTCGTCCAACAAATCAGCATCTTCCTCTATATAATTATATTTACATGAAAGTTGATACAATTGATACAATTGATACATGTAAAAAATATTCTTATATAATTTTCTCTGGTAATCAATACTACTGTATGGAACAGATTCCATATATTTACTAAGTGATCTAAATATAAAATGTGCCCCATTCATTGGATTAATTGCATACATTTTTTCCTTCTCTAAGGAAAATATTTTACTATTAAAATCAACAGAAACATGCAACAAATTTGATTTATTTATTCCTCCTAGAACATGTTTGTAATACTTTAAATATGTTGAGTCTATATTTTTTATTGAATAGATAAATATGTCTTTCTGTATAATTTCAATACCCACCTTTACACTAAAATAAGTAGAACAGCATTTCTTTAAATCAGAAATATCTTTTAAAGTCTTGGGGTCTGTTGATTTACAAACCCAAATTAAATCTATATCGCTCCAATTATCGATGAATTCACCCTTAGCCAAACTTCCAATCAAGTAAATATATTCACATGTAGATAAATCAATTTTTGATATTTTATCAATAAAAAAATCTTTAAATAATTTCAGTGTTATCATAGTATTTATACAGGATATTTTTTAGACAAATTAACTTATCTCTTTCACTTTCATATGATATCAATGAGATAGCTTTTTCTAAATCATACCATTCACCATCTAAAATACCTTCACCATCTTCCAAGGATAATTTACCTTTGATTTGATCTATTATTTCATATGCAAAGAAATACACTTTTTTTCGAAATTCTTCGTTATTATTTGTAAATTTATATGACAATGAACCCAAAGAATAATGTGGATTATTTACACCATAACCTGTTTCTTCTAAAATTTCTCGGTTAGCACACTCTATGAGTGTTTCGCCTTTCTTGATCCCACCTTTTGGTAAGACGTAAACATGAACTTCATGTGAACACAAAAAAATATCAAACTTGTTATTATTTTTGTGTTTGAACAAAATACCACCACAGCTGATTTTCCTTGAATTAAGAATGCGTATATATGTATTAATATGTTTTTTTGCTTGTTGAACTGAATTAAAACAATTATTTACTTTTTCATACGCTTTTTCTATATAAGAATTCTTCTTATCTTCGTTATTCAATATTGTATTAATCGCATTACACATTGACTCAATATCATCATACTTAACAAGTATGCCATTAATATCATTGTCAATTACCTCAAATATTCCCTGAACATCAGTACCAATAACAGGACAACCTGATGACATCGCTTCTATAAGAACCAGACCAAGACCCTCTGAGCGTGAAGGAAGTATAGATACAGACGCAATGTTATAAAGTTGAGCCATTTCTTGCTCTGTAAATGAAAAATTATGATTTATAAATGAACCTTTGAGAATCTCGTCAAATTTGGCTATTATCAATTCAGAGTATTCAGTACCCCTATTCATGGCTGTAATCAACACTTTAATATTAGAAGATCTATATTTGTCAAGATATTTCTGTAATGCATTAAGAGCAAATTCTAGCCCTTTACGTTTTCTAATTTTGAGTGGAAATAGAATCAATTTATCACCGTCTGTTATTTTAATTTTATCTTTAATTGATCTTAGACTATTCATATCATCAATTTTTTTATAAATAGGATTTACACCCGGATATATTTGTATTATTTTGTCTATTTCTATTGAATTTAAGGATTGGAGTAAACTCTTTGTAAATGTATTGCTTGGTGAAATATAACAATCAACATAATCATTATTAACATAGTCAAAATATGACCATTTGGAATTTTTTCTAACGGTACTTTTTGTATATTCAGGTGTTTTATGATGACTCACCACTAACGGTAACATAAAATTTTTATTGGCAACTTGTGCGACTAAAGTCTCCATATACTGTAGAGTGTGTATTATATCGGGTTGATATTCTTTAATAATTTTTATCAAATCATCAACAACTTTTAAATAATCACCCTTGCTTTGATAAATATTTTTTATATTTTCTGATCTTATTAAAGTCAAATTTTCATTTACTCCTAATATAACATTATCACCACCCGTAAAGACAACGACTTGCGAATTCTCTTTAGACAAATAATTTGTCAAATTCTGATTATATGTCGATCCTCCACCAATTTCAGGGGGAAATTCAAAACAAATGTAAAGTATCTTCATATTATTTAGTTAATTTTGCTATATAATCATCTATTTTGGTTTGGAATTCTTCCAGAGTAGAGTTATTCGTTATTGTTGAGTCACAAATTGAAAAAAGATGTTCAACACCTGATTTAATTTTTTTTCGATCTCTCTCTAATAATAGAGAATCTGCTTCTTCGGTACTAATATTTTCTCTCCCAGATTGAAATCCAACTCTTTTTTCTCTATTAGCATCAATATGAACCAAGTGACATCCTTTATACATATGGACAAAAAACCCCAGTCCACCACCCCATAAAGTATCTAGAACTAAATTATCCTTACCAATTTCATTTGAGTATTCGACTAATTTTTCCAAAAAATTTTCCCATAAAACAAAGGGGTCTTCTTTTTCTCTTTCTTTAACCCATCTGTCCAGTTCTTCAATCGGAATATTATCTTCCTTTGCTAATAATTCGAATATTTTTCTAATTTTCACTCTTTGTATCCCCTTACTATCCAGATATTTACAAAAAGTAGATTTTCCGGATTCAGACAAACCACAAGTGAAAATAAATTTTTTACCACTACAAAGCGTCTCTTTTGTATCCTTAGATTTATCAAAAAATCTTTCAAATGTACTGATTTGATTTTGTGTTTCTTCTATAGTCGGTGAGTGTGCTATATTTCTTATGAGATTCTCAGATGGATTCTTCGAATTTGCAAATATTCCTCTTATACCTAGTGGCCATTTCGGGATAATCTCTGTTTTGATTTTTCTTATATCATCAGGATTCCCTGAAAAACCGATTGCATAATTATAATCGCTCGTCAAATGCTCTACCATTCCTGGAAAAAAATCTTTATCAATTTCTTCTGGGTATAATTCTTCAACATCCTCTTCGGTCAATTTTATCTTGGAATAATTGGTCGGTAAAATATTTCTTCTTATACAAAGATTTAATATTAAATTGATGGTTTTCCTTTGAATTCCTGATGGTTTAATCAGTATAACAGCGTCATAATTTTTAATTTTTTCTAGTGATGGTGCCGTTTCTATATTCTCCATATTAAAATATAATAACAACTAAATGTAAATTTATCAATGTAATCAATGCAAGAAAATTTAATATGGAAAAAAATAAAAATTGCACACTAAGGTAGTCAAGTTGCCCAAAAAACAGAAATATGCTATAAATAAGGCTCTATTAGAACTAATAGTTT
>ERZ1292623.4100-Hain-H51-01um-R1-4100-length-12047-cov-5_pt1 | contig 12047 bp, 9 predicted proteins | sample MGYA00564398_ERZ1292623 | MGnify/ENA primary metagenome ERZ1292623 (study PRJEB36523, sample SAMEA6512633) | groundwater metagenome | collected 2019-01-07 | study: AquaDiva: Metagenomics assemblies of 32 groundwater samples | reverse complement strand
ATATCGTGCCGCTGATGGTGGGCGATCCGGTCAAGGCCAAGCGGATCAGCGACATTCTGCTCGCCGAATATGGCGCCTATGTGCAGCCGATCAACTATCCCACCGTTCCGCGCGGGACAGAGCGCCTGCGCTTCACCCCCGGCCCCGCCCACACCGAAGCGATGATGCGCGATCTGGTCGCGGCGCTGGTGGAAATCTGGGACCGGCTGGATCTTGAGTTGCTGGAACGCAAGGCAGCTTAAACCCCGGCGCCGTCTCGCTGGAATTGGGCGGTCAGGCTTTCGCCACGCCACCGCGAACGGCATAGCCGCGATACAGCGTCCTCAGGCTCGGTTCGCCACCGACATTGCGGGCGACGGCTTCGATGGCGTCGCCCAGCACCGGACGCGGCGTTACGTGGAACCGCGCCAGCCATCCAAACAGGACCGCGCGCCACGCGCCGGGCAGGCCTTCCTGCTGGCCGAAATCCACAACCTCCAGCCTGCCCCCCGGTGCGACGCATAGCGCGGCCTGTTGCAACGCTGCTTCCCAGTCGGGGATCATCGACAGCGCATAGCTGATGAACACGCGATCGAACGTTGCTCGTCCGAACAGCGCCTGCGGATCGAAATCCACGGCATCCCCCCGTGCCAGCCTGACGCGGCAGGCCATGCCCACCCGCTCCACCGCGATCTGCGCCGTGTCCAGCATCGCCTGCGAAATATCGACGCCATAGAGCCGCGCATGGGGCCATGCCTTGCCAACCGCGATCAGATTGCGTCCGGTGCCACAACCGATTTCCAGCACGCTGCCGCCCGAAGGCGGAGCAAGGTCGGCGATCAGTCCATCCCGCCCCAGCAGATAATATTTGCGCGTTATGTCATAGATATGCCGTTGCCAGCGATAGGTGCCGTCCATCAACCGTCCATGGTCGCTCATCATGCCTCCTTCAGCACATAGAGATGCACCCCGCCATAAATGGCCGATCGGTCGCGCGCCGTGTAATCAAGAGACGCCTGCGCCTGATACGCCCACTGGTCCATCACCGCGTCGACAACCCGTCCGGGCAGGATGCTCGGTTCGCCCGCCGTGCGGAACAGCACCCGCGCGCCCGGCTTCGCCGTCCGCGTGATCTGCGCCCACAGCGCGTTCAACTGATCGTCATCCATCCAGTCCTGCGCATCGAGCAATATGTAGCGATCCGCCGAGGCGGCCGGCTGATCGCGCAGGAAATCGGTGAAATTGACATGCCGCACATCGACACGGTCCGCTCGCGTCCGCACCGCGTCATGATTGGCCGCCTGCAAATAGGGCGGCAATGGCCCCGCGCCCGCCGGGTCATTGGCGGCATAGCCGCGCCCGAAGGCCTGCACCGCGAAATAATTATCCTTCAGGTCAAAGTCGCAGGCCAGTTTCTTCAGCCGGGCTTTGAGCACCGCGTCCATCCGGTCGTCCCCGGCCAGCGCCTCGAACTGTGCGGGCGGAATGCCCAGCCCAAATAGCGAGGCGGGCTGGCTGGTCAGCCAGCGCACAAACGCCTTGTCGAAAATCGGGGCGAGTTCCGCGTCGAAAATCGCCCGCTGCTCCGCCAGCGTCGTGGCGTCCAGCATCCGCCGCGGATTGACGCCATGCAACCGCGCCAGCAGATGCGCCGCGCCGATGAAGCGCCCCAGCAGGCCATGCTTGTAGATGCCCCGCGCAAAGCCGCCGATCCGCCGCCGCCCGATCAGGTCGCGCCCTTCCCAGTAGCGCCGCGTCGCTTCATCCAGATGCGGCGCGACCATGTCCCGATAGGCCGCGATATTCTCGCGGCTGTCCGCATGCGCGAAAAAACGGTGAAAGGCGGCGTGGTCCGGCAAGGTCCGCGCCGCCATCAGCTTCAGCCGGTTGAGCGCGATATGGGCGGTGTTCAGGTCCACGGCCGTGATTTTCGCGGGATCGGCGGTCAGGTAGGACAGGACGTTGCAGCCCCCCGACGCGATCGTCACCACATGGCAATCGGGCGTGATCGCCAGCGCCTCCATGTCCACCGCCGGATCTTCCCAGATCTGGGCATAGACCAGCCCCCGGAACGCGAAGGTAAAGGCACGCTCCAGCAGCCCCTGCTTGGACAGATGCCGGTGGCGATGCACCGCGCGCGTGATCTTTTTATGGGCCGGTGCCGCCATGCTGTTCAAGCCTCCTCGCTATCGGGTCGTGGCGTGGCCCATAGGGCAACTGCGCGTCGGCACCGTGACGATAGCGTTACGTCCCTGTTACCAGCTTGCGGAACCGGCGGCGCGCTCACATCTTCTGGTCATCTATGGCCCATTGGATCGAACCCCACCCCACCGGCATCTATGTCCGCCCTGCCGATGCGTGGATCGACCCGTCCGTCCCGCGAGAGCGCGCATTGGTGACGCACGGCCATGCCGATCATGCGCGCGGCGGCCATGGCCATGTCTGGGCCACGCGCGAAACGCTGGCGATCATGGGCCTGCGCTACGGCACGGCATCGGGCACGCCGGTCGGCTATGGCGAGGAAATCCGACTGGGCGGCGTCACCATCCGCTATGTGCCCGCGGGCCATGTCCTGGGATCGGCGCAGATCGTCCTGACCCATGCGGGCGAGCGGGTCGTCGTCACTGGCGATTACAAGCGCCGGCCCGACCCCACATGCCCGCCGTTCGAGCCGGTGCCGTGCGACATTTTCGTGACCGAAGCGACCTTTGGCCTGCCCGTGTTCCGCCATCCCGATACCGGCAGCGAAATCGACCGGCTGCTCGCCGCGCTTCACGCCAACCCCGATCGCTCCGTGCTGGTCGGCGCCTATGCACTGGGCAAGGCGCAACGGGTCATCTGCGAATTGCGCGCGCGCGGCCATCACGACCCGATCTACCTCCACGGGGCAATGGAACGCATGTGCAATCTCTATGTAGAACTCGGTGTCGAGATGGGCGACCTGCGCCCCGCCACAGGCGTCGCGGCAAAGGAGATGCGCGGCGCGATCATCGTCGCGCCGCCATCCGCCCTCAACGACCGCTGGAGCCGCCGCCTGCCCGACCCGATCACCGCCATGGCATCCGGCTGGATGCGCGTGCGCCAGCGCGCCCGGCAGAAGAATGTCGAACTGCCGCTGATCCTGTCCGACCATGCCGACTGGGACGAACTGACAGACACGATCCGCGAGGTTGCCCCGACCGAAACCTGGATCACCCATGGGCGGGAGGAAGCTTTACTCCACTGGTGCATGACCCATCAGATCAGGGCGCGGGCGCTGGCGCTGGTCGGGCGGGACGATGAGGAGGAGGAAGGGTGATCTTGTTCCATGATCCGTTCGCCCTGAGCCTGTCGAAGGGCATGGCTGAGCGAAGTCGAAGCCACTTCGCTCCGCTCAGTAGAAGGCTTCGACTTCGCTCAGCCCGAACGGATCGGGGTGTCTCTCGGTGAGACCCTTCTCCCAACTGCTCGACGCCCTCGTCTATACCCGATCGCGCAATGGCAAGCTGGCGCTGATCGCTGCCTATCTGCGCTCCGCGCCGGACCCGGATCGCGGCTGGGCGCTGGCTGCCCTCACCGGCAATCTCGATCTCAAGGCGGTCAAATCCTCGGCCATTGGCGAAATGATCCGCGCCCGCGTCGATCCCGTCCTGTATGAAATGAGCCGCGACTATGTGGGCGACCTGGCCGAAACCGTCGCCCTGCTCTGGCCGACGCCGCCGGGCGAACCGCCGGACCTGGATGATGGCACGCTGACACTTGCTGCCGTGGTCGATCGCCTCCACGCCACCAGCCGCGCCGCAGCGCCCGACGCCCTGGCGCAGATGATGGACCATCTCGACGCATCAGGCCGCTTCGCCCTGCTCAAACTCGCCACCGGCGGCCTGCGCGTCGGCATTTCCGCCCGCCTTGCCAAGACGGGCTTCGCGCAGGCATTCGGGCTCGACGTCGATGATGTCGAGCAGGTCTGGCACGCCTTGTCGCCCCCCTACACCGCCCTGTTCGACTGGGCCGAAGGCCGCGCGCCGCGCCCCGACCCGGCGGGCACGCCCTTCTTCCGCCCCTTCATGCTCGCCCACCCGCTCGAAGCCGACAGCGTGGATTTGGCGGACTATGCCGCCGAGTGGAAATGGGACGGCATCCGCATCCAGATCGTCGGCACGGGCCCGGAACATGGCAGGCAAACGCGCCTCTACAGCCGCGCGGGCGACGACATTTCAGCGAGCTTCCCCGAAATAGCCGCCGCCTTCACCGGCCATGCCGTGCTGGATGGCGAATTGCTGGTGCGAGGTGAATTTCAGGGGGGCGAAGCGGCCAGCTTCAACGCCCTGCAACAGCGCCTTGGCCGCAAGCTCGTCAGCGCCAAAATGCAGGCGGACTATCCCGCTTTCGTGCGCCTGTACGATCTGCTGCTGGAGGGCGACGAGGATTTGCGCGCCCTGCCCTGGGAACAGCGCCGTGCCCGGCTCGAAGCCTATTTGCCCCATCTCGACGCGACGCGGTTCGATCTGTCCGCCATCATCGACGCCGCCGATTTCGACGCGCTCGCCGACATTCGGGCAGGCGCGCGCGACGCCGCGATCGAAGGCGTGATGCTCAAACGCCGCGACAGCCCCTATGTGGCCGGGCGCAAGGCCGCTTTATGGTATAAATGGAAACGCGATCCGCTGACCGCCGATTGCGTCATGATGTACGCCCAGCGCGGCCACGGCAAACGCTCCTCCTTCTATTCCGATTACACCTTCGGTTGCTGGACGCCGGACGGAGAACTGCACCCGGTGGGCAAGGCCTATAGCGGCTTCACCGATGAGGAATTGAAATGGCTGGACCGTTTCGTCCGCCAGAACACGGTCGCCCGCTTCGGCCCGGTGCGCGAAGTGGAAAAGACGCTGGTGCTGGAAGTCGCCTTCGACAGCATCCATGACAGCAAGCGCCACAAATCCGGCCTCGCCATGCGCTTCCCCCGCATTGCCCGCATCAGGCGGGACAAGCCAGCGGCGGAGGCGGATACGGTAGAGGGGCTGAAGAAACTGGTGCGCTGACCCAAAAACAAACGGGCCGATGGCAAGGGGGTGAAGCCATCGGCCCGTCGGCCATCACATCATTTCGACAGCGATCAAGGCATCAAAACCGTGTCGATGACGTGGATGACACCGTTGGACTGATTGACGTCGGCAATGGTGATCTTGGCCGATCCGCCCTTGGCGTCGGTGACATACCAGTCCTTGCCCTTCTGCCAGACGGTCAGCGGTTCGCCCTGCGCGGTCGTCAGCACGGCCTTGCCGCCATTGGCCGCAGCCTTGGCCGCAATGTCCTTCGCGTTCATTTTGCCGGGCACGACATGATAGGTCAGTATGCCGGTCAGCGTCGCCTTATTCTCCGGCTTCAACAGAGTATCGACCGTGCCTGCGGGCAGCTTCGCGAAAGCGGCATTGGTCGGCGCGAACACGGTAAACGGCCCGGCGCTCTTGAGCGTGTCGACCAGACCGGCGGCCTTCACTGCGGCTACCAGCGTCGTGTGGTCCTTTGAATTGACTGCATTGTCGACAATATCCTTGGTCGGATACATCGCCGCGCCGCCGACCATCGGGTTCTTGGCCATTTGCGCCTGCGCGATCCCGCCGCCGCTGGCTGTCAATATCACGCTGGCAAGCGCGATCGTCATGGGTGAAAATTTCATGAGGGCATCCTTCCGCTATCCTGGCATCCCAAAGGTGTCGGGATGCGCGGTTGATACGTTTGAGAGAAGCGAATGGGTGCAAGGCATGACCTAAAGGACATCAGGGCAGGCAGCGCAATTGCACTGCGTCTTTGCGCTGTCATCCCAAGCCCCTATATGGGCGCTTTCGCGGGGTGACCGCGCACAGCATATGGAGACGAGATTGAGCAAGGTTCTGGTCATCGGCGCGGGCGGCGTCGGGTCGGTCGCGGTGCACAAGATGGCGATGAACAGCGATATATTCTCGCACATCACGCTCGCCAGCCGCCGCATCGTCAGCTGTGAGAAGGTCGCCGAATCGGTGCTGGCCCGCACCGGCGTCACCATCGACGTGGCGCAGGTGGATGCCGACGATGTCGCCGCCACCATCGCGCTGATCGAAAAGGTGCAGCCCAAGCTGGTCGTCAATCTGGCCCTGCCCTATCAGGATCTCAACATCATGGACGCGTGCCTCGCGACCAAGGTGGATTATCTCGACACCGCCAATTACGAACCGCGCGACACGCCGAAATTCGAATATGGCTGGCAATGGGCCTATCAGGAACGCTTCAAGGAAGCGGGCATCATGGCGCTGCTCGGCTCCGGTTTCGACCCCGGCGTCACCAGCGTATTTGCCAGCTACATCAAGAAGCATCTGCTCGACACGATCGACACGCTCGACATTCTCGATTGCAATGGCGGCGACCATGGCCAGCATTTCGCCACCAATTTCAATCCGGAAATCAACATCCGCGAAGTCACCGCCCCGTCGCGTCACTGGGAAAACGGGCAGTGGGTCGAAGGTCCGGCGCTCAGCCACAAGCAGACATTCGATTTCGACCAGGTCGGCCCCAAGAATATGTACCTCATGTATCATGAGGAACTGGAAAGCCTGGCCAAATTCTATCCCGAAATCAAACGCATCCGTTTCTGGATGACCTTTGGCGACGCCTATTTGAAGCATCTGGAAGTGCTCCAGAATGTCGGCATGACCCGGATCGATCCGGTCATCTACGAGGGCAAGGAGATCATCCCGCTCCAGTTCCTCAAGGCCGTGCTGCCCGAACCGTCCAGCCTGGGTTCCACGACCAAGGGCAAGACCAATATCGGCGACATTGCCACCGGCACCAAGGATGGCGTGCAGAAAACCGTCTATGTCCTCAACGTCTGCGATCATGAGGATGCCTATGCCGAAACCGGCAATCAGGCGGTCAGCTACACCACCGGCGTCCCCGCGATGATTGGCGCGGCCATGATGCTGACCGGCGCATGGCGCGGCGAAGGCGTGTTCAACATCGAACAGTTCGATCCCGACCCATTCATGGACATGCTCAACAAGCATGGCCTGCCCTGGCAGGTGAAGGAACTGGACGCGCCGCTGGGGTTTTAAGCCGCCGTGCTCCTGCGAAGGCAGGAGCCCAGAGTCCGGGGCGCAGTGCTTGCCGCCCTGGGCTCCTGCCTGCGCAGGAGCACATTGGGATAGAAATCATGGAAACCAAAGCCGGCGATCCCGCCGCCTTCGCCCATTTCGACCTGCATCGCGTCCCCTCGCCCGCCTTCGTGGTGGACGAGGCCGCGATCCGGCGCAACCTTGCCATCCTGGCCGACGTTCGCGACCGCGCAGGCATCAAGATATTGGGCGCGCTCAAGGCGTTTTCGATGTGGTCGCTCGGCAGCGTCATGGGCGAATATCTCGACGGCGTCTGCGCGTCCGGCCTCTATGAAGCGCGCCTTGGCCGCGAGGAATATCAGGGCGAGGTCGCGACCTATTGCGCCGCCTACAAGCCTGCCGATCTGGCCGAAATCCTCAAGATTTCCGACCATGTGATCTTCAACAGCCCCGGCCAGATTGCGCGCTTCAAGCCGCAGATCGACGCGGCCCGCGCGGCCGGACACAGTTTCGACATCGGGCTGCGCATCAATCCGCAAAACCCGGAAGGCGAAGTCGCAAAATACGACCCTTCGCAGCCGCACAGCCGTCTGGGCTTCCCCGTCAGCCAGTTGACGCCCGATCATCTGGCCGGGGTGGACGGCATCCATTTCCATAATCTGTGCGAACAGGATCTGGCGCCGCTGGAGCGCACCTGGGCGGCGGTCGAACCGCATATCCTGCCGCACATCGCCAGCCTCAAATGGCTCAATTTCGGCGGAGGCCACCATATCACGCGCGCCGATTATCAGCGCGACGATCTGGTCGCCTTCCTGCAACGGATCAAGGCGCAGACCGGCCTCACCCTCTATCTGGAACCGGGCGAAGCGATGGCGCTCGACGCGGGCATACTGGTGGGCGAAATCCTCGACGTCATCGACAATGGCATGGCCGTCGGCATCACCGACATTAGCGCCACCTGCCACATGCCCGACGTGATCGAGGCGCCCTATCGCCCCGCCATGCTGCACGAGCCATCGGACGGCCCCGTCACGCGCCTTGGCGGGCCATCCTGCCTGGCGGGCGACATTATCGGCGACTATCGAGTCCCCGGCGGCGCGGAGCCGGGCGCGCGGATCGCCTTCCTCGACCAGGCCCATTATTCCATGGTCAAGACCAATACGTTCAATGGCGTTCCCCTGCCTGCCATCTGGCTCTGGGATTCAACCACCGACAAACTCACGGAAATTCGCGCTTTTTCCTATTCGGATTTCAAGGCTCGCCTCTCCTGAGGCACGTTTCGTGGAGCCGCGTGCAACAAAATTTGCACATACGCTTTACAGGGGGACCCCCTACGCATATAGCGACCGTCCGCTGCCCCATGGGACTTCCACCGCAAGGCAGCTTTTTATGCCCACGAACGACACTGGAGGTCCCTTGAATTGCACAAGCATCCTAGCGCGCTGGGGGTAGCGACCACCCTCACACCGGCAGCACCGGTAACGCTGATTCGCCCGCAGGCTGCGGCCCGCGCCGCCCGATTCTTCGTCGAGAAGTTTCCGGGGCGCTCGCTCTATGCTGTAAAGGCCAATCCCTCGCCCGATTTGCTTCGGACGTTGTGGGACAATGGTATTTCGCACTTTGACGTCGCTTCCATCGCGGAAGTGCGCCTTGTCGCGGAAACGCTGCCGGACGCGAAGCTGTGCTTCATGCATCCGGTCAAGGCTGAAGAGGCCATCGCCGAAGCCTATGCCGTCCATGGCGTACGCACCTTCTCGCTCGACACGATCGACGAGCTGGAAAAGATCATGCGCGCGACCAATGGCGCGACCGATCTGGAATTGTGCGTCCGCCTGCGCGTGTCGTCGGAACATAGCGAATTGTCGCTGGCGTCGAAATTCGGCGCGGAACTCGGCGAAACCCGCGAATTACTGATGGCCACCCGTCAGGCCGCCGACGCGCTTGGCATCTGCTTCCACGTCGGTAGCCAGGCGATGAGCCCGCAGGCCTATAGCGACGCGATCGAGCGCGTCCGCGCGGCGATCGTCGATGCGGCGGTCACGGTGGACATCATCGATGTCGGCGGCGGCTTCCCGTCGGTCTATCCGGGCATGGAGCCGGTTGCGCTCGAAAATTATTTCGACGCGATCCATCGTGGGTTTGAAAGCCTGCCGGTCAGCTATTCGTCGGAACTGTGGTGCGAGCCTGGCCGCGCGCTGTCGGCGGAATATAGCTCCATCATCGTCCGGGTAGAGCGCCGTCGCGGCACCGAACTCTACATCAACGACGGTGCCTATGGCGCCTTGTTCGATGCCGCGCATATCGGTTGGCGTTTCCCGGTCGCGTTGCTGCGTGACGAGGAAAGCGACGCAGCCCCGACCGGCTTCTCCTTCTATGGTCCGACCTGCGACGATATGGACCATATGGTCGGCCCGTTCATGCTGCCTGACGATGTCGCCGCTGGCGATTATATCGAAATCGGCATGCTGGGCGCCTATGGCTGCGCCATGCGTACAGGTTTCAACGGCTTCACGGCGGAAACCGTGGTCGAAGTAGCGGACGAGCCGATGGCCAGCCTCTACGCCGAGCCGGTCCCTGCCCGCCGTCGCGCGACTGTCATCAAGCTGGGCTAAAAGGCTCAAGCTCCCCTTTGGAGAGGGTGCCTGTCCCTCGCTGCTTCCCCCGCAGCGAGGGATAGTTTTTATCGGCGGAATATCCCCACCATCTCGACATGGGTGGACCAGCGGAACTGGCCGACCGGGCGGACCTGATCCAGCCGGTATCCGCCCCCCACCAGATGCACGGCATCGCGCGCAAAACTCGCCGGATTGCAGGACACATAGGCGATTACCGGCACACTGGACGCGGCCAGTTGCATGACCTGCTCCCGCGCACCCGCGCGTGGCGGGTCGATGACCACGGCGGCAAAGCGGTTCAGTTCTTCTGGCGTCAATGGCCGGCGGAACAGGTCGCGATGGTCCGCCACCATCCGCCGCTGCGCCCTTTGCCCTGCCAGTTTCAGCGCCAGCACGACATCCCGCGCGCCTTCCGCCGCATAGACCGGGCGCGCAGCCCCCAGCGCCAGCGCAAAAGTGCCAAGACCACAAAACAGGTCCGCCACCGCGCCCGTGTCCGGCATGGCCTCACGCACCGCGCCCACCAGCGCCGCTTCGCCATCGGGCGTCGCTTGCAGGAAGGAAAAGGGCGGAAACGCCACCGGCACGCCACCGAATGTCACCGTGGCCGCTTCGGGTTCCCAGCGGGTCTGCGGGCCATCGCCTTCATCGATCGTCAGGCGCGCCAGACACTGCGTCCGCGCAAAATCGCCCAGCCCCTCGTCCGCCGCCAGCCCTTCGACCTTCACCCCCTCCAGCAACAGGTCGACGCCCTGGTCGATCAGCGACATGCGGACATGCGCCGCCCGCTTGTCGGGCAGGATCAGCCGCAACAGTTCGCGCAGCGGCGCCAGCAGCGCAAACAGGCGCGGGTCCAGCACCGCGCACATGCTCAGGTCGATGAGCTTATGGCTACCGGATTCGGCAAAACCGATCGTCACCGTCTTGCCCGCCCGCACCGCGCGCAGCGAGGCGCGTCGCCGCGTCATCGGTGGCGAAAGATGCGGCGGCAGCACCGTTTGCGCGACAATACCCTGCCCCGCCAGCGCGCCGACCGCACGCCCGGTCACGAAGTCCGCCAGGCTCGCCTCATCGACATGCTGCAATTCGCAGCCGCCACAGGTCGGGAAATGGACGCAGGGTGGTTCCACACGATGCGGTCCGGCGATGGTCGTGCCATCGGTCAGCAGCCGGTCGCCCGGTGCCGTCAGCGCGGCGTGGCGTCCATCGGCGGTGATGCCATCGCCCTTGGCAGCGATGCGGATGATGATGTCTGGATCAGTGTCGGTCACAATCGCGCGGCGATAGCCGCTGGCAGCGCTGCAAGCAAATCATCGGCGATAAAAGCCGCGCCTGCCCGCCGCGCAGCGTCGCCATGCAGCCACACCGCCTCGCCCGCCGCACGAAAGGCATCGTGCGTCACCGCCAACCGCCCGGCGACCAGCCCCGCCAGAACGTCGCCCGTCCCGGCGGTGGACAGCCAGTGCGACGAACCCGACGCCACCGCAACGCGCCCGTCCGGGGCCGCGATCACGCTGTCCGCGCCCTTATATATCACGATCGCGCCGCTCCGCTCCGCCGCCGCCCGCGCCCGGTCGATCTTGCTGCCCGGCAGATTGCCGAACAGCTGCGCGAATTCGCCCGGATGCGGGGTCAGGATCGCGCCATCGGGTATCTGGTCGACGTCGATCAGGGTCAGCGCGTCGGCGTCCAGCACCAGCGGATGGCCATGGCGCAACACCGCCTCCAGCCGCGCCCGCGCCGTGGCGTCGCGCCCCAGGCCCGGCCCGACCAGCACGGCCGCCAGCCGCGCATCATCCAGCGAATCATGGAGCGCATCGACAGTCTGCGCGCCCTGCGTGACGATGGCGTCGGCTCCGTGGCGCAGGCCATCGGCTGCCAGCCGCCGCACCATGCCCGCGCCGGATCGCGCGGCTGCCTGCGCCGCCAGCAGGCTTGCCCCTGCCATCGTCCCGCCGACGACGGCCACCAGACCGCGCCGATATTTATGATCGTCCGGGCCAGGCGCTGCCAGGCGTGGCGGCATCAGTTGATGCGCCAAGTCCGACGCCGGGATACCGATGTCGGCGCAGATCAGCTGTCGGACATGCCCCGCCGCCGGATAGAGCAGGTGAGCAGGCTTCAATGCCCCCAGCGCGATACAGATGCTGAAATGCGGCACGGCGGAAAGCAGCGCCCCGCTGTCGCTATCCACGCCGCTGGGCAGGTCGATGGCATAGCTGTGGCTGGCCGACGCGCTCAGGTCGCACAGCCGCGCCGCCACGGCCGGATCAAGCCCGCGCGACAGCCCGGTGCCGAACAGCGCGTCGACCAGTTGCGTGGCCGGGGCAGCGGTCGCGAGTTGCTCGACCGGCCCCTCCCCCCCTGCCCGCCCCCGGCCGCTCGA
>ERZ1292623.4098-Hain-H51-01um-R1-4098-length-12052-cov-4_pt1 | contig 12052 bp, 18 predicted proteins | sample MGYA00564398_ERZ1292623 | MGnify/ENA primary metagenome ERZ1292623 (study PRJEB36523, sample SAMEA6512633) | groundwater metagenome | collected 2019-01-07 | study: AquaDiva: Metagenomics assemblies of 32 groundwater samples | reverse complement strand
ATCGGAGTATCCGCTTGTGTAACCCCTTGACCGGATGCAATCAAGGTCTCGTCAAGGTCCACAAAAAAACGGACGTTCACCTGGGCCTCCGGGTCAACCCCAACGCTCCTCGCGCAGACGGAGGAGGAGCCATCAATTCAAGGAGCATGTTCAAGAATTTGTCCACGAATTCAAGGTAAGGTTCATCGGATTGGGCATAATGTTCTGGGAATACTTCGGCATTCACCATTCCGCGCTTCCAGCCGCCTGGGGAACCTCGACCCGCAAGCTTAGGGTCTCGCCCCATGATAACAAGGTTCTCTGGCCCCTCGTGACGGGTTGCGTGAAAATCGGCGTACCATCCGAGAGTTTTCTTACGGTACACAAATACGGATGCTTCAAGTACATATTGATTGCGAACACGAAAATCGCCACTGAACTTACTCATATCCATGCTAGGCGCAGTCTGAGTGTACTTCCCGAGGCCCGCCTCAAAGATGCTACCCGCCATCCACCCCAAAGTGTCCACAAAGTCGGAGAGCCCAGGATGCTCGACGCGATAAAGGACGGAAGTCCACCCGACCCACGCACGCGGGGCTTTCCCCCAGGCGACAATCTCGTGCCCATCTGATATTTCCGCGTCACCCGTTTTACGTGACATCTTGACGTGAAAGGTTCCCCACTGCCACAAGATCGAATTCTTGTCGAAGTGGCCGTCCAAGATGAGGTAACCGTCCGCGTTCATCGTGTTTTTCTCCGAGACTTGCGTCCGCTGCGCTTACGAATACCCGACAAACTAAACTTTCGTTGTGGCTCCAGCGTTCGAGCGATGTCCAGTGGCGTGTCCTCCCAAGCCATCATCTCTTCAAAACCATTCGGGAATCCAGTAACATGCATCCGAAGATCCGGGCCGATGACCGCTCGCTCGACACCGTACCAACGGGTCCCTCTATTCCACCAACCTGATTTGTATTGCCCGGTGACGGCTAAGGCAGTCACTGTCTTAATCAATGGAGTTTTCGGTGGATGGGCTCCAGGCGGGTACGCCTGAACGTTTTCGGCATCGGGTACAACTTTCCAGCCTTGGTAGATGGTCATTACTTTCTCCGAGATCGGCGTCCGGATTTGCGCTTGGTCTTTCTAACACCCGACAAAGCTACACTGGGCGTAGTAAAACCTTTTGCACATTCGGCGCAGATTGGCCAATTAGTTTTCCCTGTCCAAGAGTGCTGTGTAGGCTGAACAAGGGTAGCTGGCTTGCCACACCAGTCCCACGTAGGCTTATACCACACTCGGCCTTCTCGATGCTTGAAAGCTTGGCATTTCGGGAGCGTCACTTCCTCCCGCTCTTCCGGCCACTACGAGCCTTGCGCCCACTCTTGGCCTTGCGACTACTCTTTTTTAACCCGGATATCCCGAATGTAGATTTGCGCCTGAGACGACTCCTTCTTTCTACTTCATGGACACAAGCACAGGTGAAGCAGTCCACACACGAGTGGCGATTGTCCAGACTGACACTAGCATGACGTTTTACTTCCTTGTCAGACAGTGTCTTTGCTTGTTCCGTAAATTGATGCCACTGATCTGCGTTTCGCATTACTTCCTCCCGCTTTTCCGGCCACTCTTAGCTTTCAGTGGGGACATTCCCCAAAATTTACGATGCTCATTCTTTATCTGGTCCGGAATCTTCTTTGTCCAGTGCAAAAGATGGTACTCATTTGCCACAGAATGCACCGGCATACGTTCCAATAAGTAAGATGTTTGAAAGCTATTCTCTGGCGTCATTGCATTCCAGTCAAGTATCGGCCAGGCTATTTCCGAACCTACTCTGGAGACAATGTAGCCTTCCGGATGAACGGCGTACGTGATGGTTTTTGGCATTACTTCCTGCTTTCTAAGATGTGTACGCAAAGGTACACGGTTTAGTTCTCAGTTCAACGAGGTTGCTTATAGCCGTTCAAGAAACCTAGCGGCGTCTGCGAGGGGCATCGTGTACCTCGTACATAAAATCGGATAACTCGAACATAATCTCTAACCGCTCGCTGGGTGTCAGACGCTGAGTAATCTCTGCGTCCTCGACATGATCCTGTTCAAGCCGCGCCGTCTGAAGTAGCTTTTGTCGAGTCTTGTTGTTCATGCGTCGAACCCAACGTCCACGGTTCCGCCCAAGGCCATGATAAGACATACCATAGCGTCAACAGACTTGTTCGTGTTCAGTGGATCGAAAAGCCGGTTTAACTGAGAAGTGGAAGTCCCCAAGTAGCGTGAGAGTTCCTTTTTTGTAACCCTGCTACCCATGAATAAAGTCTGGGCCTGAGCCGTCAACTGCTGAAGCAGTTCCTGACGAGCAGCTTCTATGTCTTGAAGTCCATCCATGGTTCAGATGATACCACCCGTGGTTCTCGGTGTCAAGAGGGCAGTTGCCAACCTTCGAGCTTGACCATGTCGTGGAAACCGCAGGGCTTCGGGCAGACCACGGAGGGAGTTACCGTGCCGTCTGCGGCCACCTCATGGGGCAGGCGGGCCACGAAACCACAGCCCTGGCAACAGATCACAACGGCAGCCCTGCCGAACCGCCGCCACGAGCCTTTGACCATGGGACCGGCGTGACTGGCCTGCTTGAACTCGATCACAAGCTGGCCTTCTTGGACAGGAGTTCCAGGAGCCTCACCTGAGCCTTGTTGGCCCGAAGCTCCCAGCAGAACTCCCCGTCGTCCAGAGCCTCGAACTGCACACACGTAGGTCCAATGCACTCGTGCTGCATTCCGAGAACTTGCATCCCGTCCTGCGTCGGTGCGACCTTGCCAGCGGCTGTTAGAAGGCCACTCTGAACCTTTGGCGGCATGGGGAGCGGATTGAACGAATGAGGACACGCACACTGCTGGTAGTTACGCATTATGAACCTTTCTTTAAGATTTCGATGCCAGACGAAGTAGCCCTCACGGACGGAAGATGCTGTGACCGTCTACGCCCCGTTGTCGCAAACACAAGAACTGGATCATAGACAACTGTTCGCCCAGGATGTTTATCAGGATTCAGTATCCTCAACCATAGATCCCAGTCCTCGTACAAAGTGTCACGAAATAACCCAAGAGCTTCACGACGCCACATAGACATCGGAGAAATAAGATTTCGTTGCAGCAGTTTTGCATAGTCGAAGGGTCCGAGAGCATACCGTATGTTGTCCCATACGAAATCACCGAAGATCCCGACCGTAGTTGGGGGCGCAGTGTCCAAAATCATCCGGAACCGGTCAAGTATCCCTGGAGCCAAGATTACATCTGCATCCGCAAAGAACACGTAGTCACTCTGCGTAGCCGCAACTCCTGTGTTACGAGCGGCTGCTGGACCCTGATTTTTCTCGTGCCGAATTACCCTGGGGTAACGAAGATCGACAGGAACAGCACTCCCATCGTCTACCGCTACGACAGAATCACCGGAGGACGTGTGGAAAGATGACAAGAGCCTCGGGAGCTTGTCAGCATCGTTGAAGCAGGGAATTATTACGGAAAGGCTAGGCATCCGACAGACCTTCTTTGACGACACCTGCATCGGTAAAAGCTTTGACTATTAACGGCTTCACAGCAGATGGCTTCAGATGTATATCGTCTAGATAGAACCGGGCGTCCACGGTGCCGTCGTCTTTCTCTATCCACTCGTACAGCGACACAAAAACGAACCCGTACTCAGAACACTTAGCCTGAACCATCGCATTGAAAGTTCTCTTATAATAACGGCGCTCCTCTAACGTACCCTGTGGAGCGTCAAACACCTTCCTGTGCGAACCATAGTAATACCAGTGAGGCTGCTCCTTCAACTCAGGTGGAACCGACAAGACCAGCACTGGCTTATGCCTCGGTACGATGAGCCGCATAATACGCAAGGCATCGAAATAGTGACCGACAACATCCCGAATAGTGTCATCGGGGTTACCCTCTCCACAACGCCTACCTACTTGTGCTCGACAGTCTATCTCGCCAAAACAAACCAAGAGAGCCTGTTCATCCGACATCATGGATAGCGGCTCGAACACCTCCGGCTTCCCCGCGATAGCGTACGCTAGTTTTGCGCCGACATTGTGTACCTGAAACTTCTCGAAGCACACTGTTTCCCCGGAAGAAAGTATTCGATCCTGCCCAGAGAAGATGCTTATGTGGCTGTCACCTAGACAAAAAACGGGCGGCAAACTACGCTGCTTCTTTGTCCATCCCTCAAAAGCCGTCCCAAAATCAAATACCTTAGAAAAGTGTTTCTCAAGACCCTTGTGTACTACGTCCAATTCTGCCTCTACCTCGGGGGCATCCCCATGGAACTGAACCATTAAGTTCTGTACTTGTAGTACCTCTGGACTGCCAAGCAATCGCATTAATAAGTCGTACTCTGCGCCTTCGATGTTGATTTTAGCCAAGTCTATTCGTGTGATCCCATTGTCCCGCATGAACGAAACCACATCGACAATACTAACCACCTCTTCGCCATCGTCACACAACGTACTCTCGTCGTCTTTTTTTGCCATGTGGGCTTGACCTGAGAAATTACTCAATCCAAAGTTGAATGGGGTTACTCTGGAATCACCGGCAAAACGATTGATTATGTGCAAGAAGAACTCGTGGATCGGTTCAAACACGTAAATATGACAATCCGGATACTTGGCTAAGGCGATGGCGGTCCAGTCACCGTGATACCCTCCAATATCAAAAATGATTGGGGCTTCGGAAGCAACTGGGAGCACCATCACATCATCCCACGTAGGATTTGTCATCGTGCCACTCGAAGAAACGCGGAGGAAATACCCATTCCCATGGAGTGCTCGTAATAGACCCCAGAAGCCGATGTCGGATACGGGATACCCAACTGCTTTCTAAGATGTGTACACAAGGGTACACGGTTTAGTTCTCAGTTCAACGAGGTTGCTTGCAGCCATGGCCTCTCCCTGAGCGTAAGTTCCCCTCAAGCCGAGGGTACGAAGATTGATGGCCGCATTGACATCCCTATCAATGACGAGGCCACAATGGATACACTCGTATTCACGTTCGGACAAAGAAAGATGTGGCTTGACTTGTCCACAACCTGAACAGGTCTTACTCGATGGAAACCATTGATCTGCGATGACCAGTCGCACATCATGCATCGGACTCTTGTATTCAAGCTGACGCCTGAATTCAAAGAATCCGATGTCGCTCACAGAGCGTGCGAGATGATGATTCTTCACCATGCCTCGCACGTTCAGATCCTCGATGACTATCGTTTGGTTTTCACGACAGAGTCGAGTAGTGAGCTTATCCAGAAAATCTTTCCTGATGTTGCTCGTCCTGTAGTGCAGCCTAGCAAGACGACGCTTCGATTTCTCTCGTCTGCGTGAACCTTTCTGACGACGAGAGACGATTCGATTGTAATGACGGACCTTCTGGATAGCCTTCTTCAGAGGCTTTGGACCGGGCAGCTTTTCACCTGTTGAAAACGTTACTGCTGTCTTCACCCCAAGATCGATGCCGACAACATCACTTCCAAGACGTAGGCGTTGGGTTTCACCTACATCAACCTGGATTGAGATGAACCATCGATCTGCTGTCCTGGACACAACGGCTCCCATGATTCTTCCATTGAACCGGAGCTTCTCACGAAGTTGAACCCGCCCGATCTTCGACAGCACCGCAACCGCGCCGTCAAGTTTGAACTTGTCGTTTTCGATGTAGAATGAATCGTGTTGGCCTTTCTTCTTGAACGTAGGGCGCTTTGTAGTCTTCTTGAAAAAGCTCTGAAAAGCTTTTTGAAGATTTGCGAATGGTTGCTGATTTGCACCCTTCGGGGAATCATAGACCCATGGAAACTGCTCACCTTTGATGCTGTTCCACTGCTTCTTGAGCTTCAACGCTGTCGGTTTCTTGCAGGCCTTGCGCTGTCGTTCGTACTCGGCTAAGGCCCAGTTCCAAGTAAAACGGGCCACGCCCGCCGCACGCGCAAAAGCGATGCGCTGCTTTACCGTGGGGTCCAGAGCTATTTTGTGAGCAAGGATCACGACTTCAACGCCTTCTTCAAAGCAGCCCGATAGTTCCGTAGCCCGTACAAACGAGAAGAAAAGCAATGCACGATAGTCATCAGGTCTTGAACCATTTCCTGCTCGGGCGACAACTTTTCAGCATCGATGACCAGCAATTCGCATTTGTGCTCGTGGCACAGGTGAGCCAGGAGTTCAAATCCAAAGCGCGCGAGGCGGTCCTTATGAGCAAGCACCAGAACGGATGCGCCGTCTGCCACGATGGTGTCAACTAAGCGTAGAAACTCTTTGCGCTTGAAGTTCAGCCCTCCCCCAATTTCCTCGATGATTTCTACATTTGCCAGGCCGCGTACAGCACAAAATTCCTGCACGGCATTCCGCTGGTTCTTTAAGCCTGGTCGCTGCGCCTGCGATGAGACACGGCAATACGCGAACGCCTGACGAGAAGACGCATCGGGACGGACCCCCAAGAAGTCCAGCAGCTTTTCTTTTGAGTATACACGCCGCTCCGTGGCCGTTCGCTGAGCAGGCAAAGTGCCTTCCCGGTCCCACCGCTGAAGAGTGTGAACGCTACGCCGTAACATCTTCGCGGCCTCTGAGATGGTTAGAAAGGTATCCATACCGTATACACTAGCACCGATTCGGGCAGGAATCAATAGGCTAGGTCAAGCCTCCTACTACCTACTAAATCCGATGTCAATAATGCCTGCCCAACTAAGCCGACCGCGTCTGCCTTAAATACAGTGTCACTGTCAAAGTGTATAGCCCTGTCAAACGTCGCGTAGCGTTGTAACAGGGCGTTAGTGAATAAAACAGCGGTTCCACGATGACCAAAACGAAACCCATCCATCGCCATTTCGTCGGAAGACACATCGACAACGATTATTCTTGGGGACTTCGTAAGAGATCCTAGCTGTTCAAAGTCTGATGGCGTGCCTAGTACATGAACAGATCGTCCAGGATGAAAACGAAGAAAAGACTCCAGAGACACCGTAGACATCTTGCCGCAGTTGACAATCTCAGTCCAGATAAAACAATCCATTTTAATCCCCTCTCGATTGCACAAGATCCATCAATCCGTGGAGCCACAACCAGTCTTCCGTAATAGCGTAAGACTTCGCCGCCTCCAAGTTATGCCCTATCACATGGTTCAGAACCTTCGGTGGGTGAGCCAATAACTTGTCGATGCCTTCAATCCCATCAAATACTGGTATATCTAAGAAACTCTGGCTGACGTTCGGGTCACCCCAGTACAGCGGTACGGTGCCACAAGCGAAGCAGTCTATGAGTTTTTCGGTAAACCATCCTACAGACTTCTCGTTCTCTATTACAATACTATACCGATAGCGTGATAAAGCCTCCCGTTTATCCTGAATCGGTCTGTAGCCACGACCGTACACATCAACGCCATGCTTCCCAGCAAGACTCCGGACAATCTCATGGCGTAGCTGATGACCAACAGTCGCCGCTTTACTGCTCACAATTATGCTAACACCAGCGTCTTTGTCTAAGACCTTCCAATTAGACGGGTCGATCCATGTACCCCCAAGAGGGGCATAGCGAAACTGACAGCGGCTACTCCCGCCACTCGCTATGAAATCGATGTCGTGGCTGTACACAAAATCAAAATTTTCGGCGACCCATCTCTTGTTCTCTGTCGAGTAGACCCATGGGCTCACACACCGAGGTTCGACAATGAATCCTACCTTGATGGCTTCTGGTTGTTCTGGGGCCACTCGAAAACACTGTTCGGTAATTACGACTACATCCCCAACCTGACTGTCACCTCGATGCCAGCGAAAATAAGACGGGTGGATCGGTAAATCACCGTTACCCATTCCGCCTGGCGCGTGGGAGAACTGTGTGTCTACCAGTCGAATCAACGGTAAGTCTGAACCTATCACATCTGCACCATGTCTTTGGTGTACAGATCGTCGTGAATCCAATGGGCATACTCAGGCCCATGCCACACTTTCGGGGCAACACAAATTTTATTAGGGTTCTTACTAAGCCATTGGCCCCACCAGCTAAAGGAACTATTAGCGATAATATGATGGTCACACTGGCTCATCAGATACAAGTCTTCGGCATCCCTGTGATCCCTGATAACCGTAGTGCCAGGGAGAGACGTTTCACACCAGACAGGGTCGTCACTGAACACGAAAAAACTAACCCCAGGCACTCGCTGGCACATCAAGCACATAGCCTGTTCGTAGTAATCAACTGGCAGAACAGGATGATGTAACGGTAGTTTCAGGTAGTCCCCCCGACGTACATGGACAGCGCACGAAGGACCGGCCTTCAATTTGGCGACTGTCTCTAAACACTTCGTTTTGACTACATCACGAAACTCAAAGAGACTGCGAATCCTGTGCTGGCAATGGGAAAAATACTTCTCACTTTGAAAATAGCCCAAAAGAGCCATCCTACTATGATAAGCTACCGGAGTATAGTGAAACCCACCCTCTGCGTGTGTATAGTCGTAAGGCTCCCCTCGGTACAATGCAAAAGGCCCTACGAAATCGGTGTAGTAATGCCACCCAGGAATCAGCGCAGAATCGCCGTTCGCTTCCGCTACTCCCACGGCTGCCGCAATCTGGAATAGCGAGTTTCCTAACCATCTCGTAGGTTGTTCAATCGTAATCATCGGGAATCATTCATCGTCTGTATGTAAGCACGAACCTCGTTACACGTCATGCCCGCAATACGCCTAGCAAGTGCAACTCCTGCCTCATAGTGCGGGTTAGACCAGTGGGAAGCACTCCCGCGCTCATGCGTTAAGTGGAACAAGCTTCCCGGCACACGTCTAAACTCGTAGCCTAAAATCTTGGCTCTTGTGATTCTCTCGACATCTTCATGCGTATAATTTACAAAATTCTCGTTCTCGTACCCGATATCCTGGTAGGCATCATGCCGAATAAATAGCACCCCACTAGGCGCTAAAGACTCGCCCTCTACCCCTTGAACGTCTAACCGCCCAGAAGGAACCCAGGCTCTCAAATCCGCTACCCCGTTAAATGTACGCTCCTTCCAGTCATCAACAGCAACAGTCCTATGGCCAAATGGAAACGTAAAAGGTGCTCCGCTCAAGGACAAGTTATAAGCCTCAATATACTGCTCTTTTGTCACAAGGCAGTCTGCGTCATGCGGGACACAGACTCTAATCTCCGGTATGCGACGTAAAGCCTCGTGAACTCCGGTATTGATAAGAGTATTCTTCCGGAAATTATGATCCGTGGCGGGTATAAACTGGTGCTCGATGTACAGTTTATGTGCCGTCCTACCCTTCGGATACTCGGTAAAGAACATAGACCTTATTGCGTCTAAATTAAAAACCTTCGTAGGCCCAGTCTCGACAACTACCATGTTCACGTCAAACCGAGACAGGATAAAGGTAACTACCCGTGGTATAATTTCAGTACGACTCTGGTTTTCAGCCCGAAACGGGATTACCACAACAGCCTGACCCATGTCTATAATGGTGTTCAAGACAGATGCGCTCGGAAATTGGGGCCGTAAGAGCATTCCCTCTCAAGGATGTCGCTATGCCCGTCTTTTTGGATGGCGAGTTGTGGTTTGAAACAGTAAAAAGAAAACTCTCTCTGTAGCGTTGCAAGAGCTACATCCACTTTCTCTGGAGCCGCCCACAGGTCCAACAGTCTTTTATAAATAACATCACGAACTACCATCGCATGTGTAGTGTAAGCCGTAGTGGGTTTGTAAATTGGTCCTACCACATGCTCTGGGGGAGTTTGATGGGTGCAGCCGAGATAAATCAATGCCCAGTCATTCGGTATCTGCTCAAGGTAAGCCTCAAGACAATCTATGGAAAATTGCAGTGAGACATCATCCTCGAAAACAACGTAGCGAGACAGCTTTTCCGATACGGCAGTCGCTACTACACTTCGATGGCTACTCGTGCATCCCCAATCCCCTCGGCTCACTGCGGTGCTGTCTGCACTTTTTACGTTAAGCACTGGAAGAACTGAACCGTCCACCGCACTCACCCTTCGATATGTGCAGATACCAGAGCCAGACAATTCTTTAGACACCGATGCCCATCGATCCGGTCGGCGGTCAAGGTTGATAACAAACACGTTGTCAAACCAGGACATTTATGGCACCGCAGCTAATACTAAGCGACTGTGTAATCCGGAAATCAAGTCCTTATTATCCTTACCGTAGTTACCGACATAGATACCCCTGTCGTGTAGTGCAGTAGCCTTTTTGAGCGTGCCCAAAGACTTATGCTCATAGTAGGCTGCGGCGGGATGCCGTCCGAAGTGGCCACCCACGATGGGCCGAGACTCGATTTCATGCAGAGCCAAATCTGATACAACTACAGACCTCTCAACTTGCTCTACAATCAAAGCAAACCCGAACCATGAAGACTCACCCCGAGTTGCCTGGACTCCAAACCCAGGGATAGCCCTCATCCCCTCTACGAAATGGGCAGCGTTAGCACGACGATGAACCAGCAAGCTTGGCAATTTTTGAAGCTGCTCAATACCAATGGCTGCTTGAATCTCAGTGGGCCGCAAGTTGTAACCCGGAACGATAAACTTATACATATCCTCGAAACGCCGACTGGGCTCCGTGTCGCGGGTCCAGCCATGGGCTCGCATCATCCGCATTAGTTTCGCGATATCATCGCCATTTGTAACTGCCATCCCGCCTTCCATCGTCGTGATGTGATGGCTGTAGAAGAAGCTATATGTTCCGATATCCCCAATCGTCCCTGTATGCTGACCACCTAACGTGGCCCCCAGAGATTCACAGCTATCTTCCACGAGAAACAACTTACGAGTGTCCGCGATTTCTCGAAGAGCAAACAAGTCAGCAGGGCACCCAAGTAGATTGACGACCACGATGCCGACAATATCGTCAAAGGTTCGCAGGGCTTCCAAAACCTGACCAACGTCGAGGCAAAACGTGTCGTCAACGTCTACAACGACAAGGCTGTAGCCATGTTGCTGCAACGGAGAATACGTGGTCGGCCAGCCAATAGCCGGAACGATCACCCGGCCACGCTTGCCGCCTAGTGACAACGCGGCTACTGCCAGAAGGTTCGCAGACGACCCGCTGTTGACCATGACCGCGTGCTTTGATCCGACGTAGTTCGCAAACTGCCGCTCAAATTCGCGGACCTCATCCCCCATGGTAAACCGGCCAGTGGCGAGCACGCGCAACACAGCTTGGTATTCTTTCTCGTCCCATGAACTAATGGCAAGGGGGTACTTCACTCAAATGCCCTCCATACCTGAGCCACCTGATAGTGCAGGAACGGAGTAGGCAGCTTATCTGGATCGAACCAAGCAACTTCTTCCCCCGGTCTTGCCACGAGGTCACCGTCCACACTGGACGTGTACAGGAGATTGATTAAATGACCTCGTGGATCTCTGCCGTACAGACTCTTCACACCGAGAAACTTACAGTGTCCAACAGTCAAACCACACTCGTCCTTAATAATCCGTGAGACGGCATCAGGGAATGTCTCACCGAAATGCAAAAACCCTCCAGGTATATGCCAACAACCACTAAACGGCACAGTACCCCGTTTCACAAGAGCGACTTTACCATCTCTAACTGCTGCCACATCTACGACCACCAAGGGTGCGGCACTGAGCACCATCTGGAACTCGGTTGTGCTAAGATTCGGGATACTGCTCACTTCGACCTCCACCACGCAACAGTCTTCGCCAATCCGTCATCAAACGATGTCTTGGCGGTGAAACCGAATAGGTTCTTCGCCCATTTGGTGTCAAAGCACCTACGAGGCTGGCCATCCGGTTTAGAGATATCGAAAATAAGCGTACCGTTGTATCCAACGGCAGCACATACCTTTCTCGCTAAGCCTGCAATGCTGATCTCCTCACTGCTGCTGATGTTGACCGGCTCCTCTCCGTCGTACAACGTACAGGCCAGGCAAACGGCTTCGGCAGCATCCTCGACATAAAGAAAACTGCGTGTTGGCGTCCCTGTCCCCCAGACAATGATCTCAGGGCGCTGCTCCAATTTAGCCGTCGCGACTTTCCGTATCAACGCAGGGATCACATGAGACTCAGCCGGATCGAA
>ERZ1292623.4097-Hain-H51-01um-R1-4097-length-12052-cov-5_pt1 | contig 12052 bp, 8 predicted proteins | sample MGYA00564398_ERZ1292623 | MGnify/ENA primary metagenome ERZ1292623 (study PRJEB36523, sample SAMEA6512633) | groundwater metagenome | collected 2019-01-07 | study: AquaDiva: Metagenomics assemblies of 32 groundwater samples | reverse complement strand
AGAATTTAAAAATCGACTATGTGTTTGATCTGATTAATGCTTTTAAATCGTTGGGTTCGGTTGAAGAGTCGGTTTTATTTCTCCAGGATATTTTAACAGCAAGTGAAATAAAAAATTTATCTATAAGATTGCGAGCTGCAAAACTTTTGTTGGATGGAAAAACACAGCGTGATATTTGCATGGAACTTCATGTTAGTATTGCAACCGTATCTAAAGTTTATTCTTGTCTTACACAAAAAGGCGAGGGATTCAGGAACGCAGTGTCTAAATTACCAATAAAATACTCACTACCAACCAAAGTTGTGAGGGGCCCTTTAGAATATCATCTTCCCGAAATTTTATTAACAACGACACAACATTTAATTGCAAGCTCGCAAAACAAAAAAGTAGAGAAACTTATGGAGAGAGCAGAAGAAAAGGAATTCTCTGATAAGATTCTTAAAGAAGCAGCAGCTGATTTATATATAAAACACGTTAAATAAATTTCACCGTACTAGTGCGGTGAAACATGAATGACTGATGATTGCTTCTCAAGACTGGCTGAATTAAAATTATAAAAACTATGGATTACAAAACAGGATTGAATATAAAAACATTTGAAACAAAAGCTTTAATTGGAAGACGTGTTGGATATTCTTCAGATATTTTGGAGGAAAAGGATATAAAAATGGCAGTAATAAAGGCTGCGGAAGATGTTGAAGGATATGTTTTTTCAGGAACTATCACGCCTACAGACATTTTAGTTGCAGGAAGTGGAAAGGAATACCAAGAACCCGCTTATGCAATAGAAACTTCCATTTATCCCAAGTTTCCAGTTGAAGTTAAAAAATTTAAAGAAGATTTTATTAAATTTATTGGCAATTTACTGCTAATTCTTAAACAAGAAAGAACTGGAATTATTTTTTCAGACGAGTCACTTCTTATTGAAACTAAATATTGTAAAAATCCCAGTCTCGAATGAAAAAGTTTTTCTTGTCTAATTGGCAAATAGTTTTAATAGTTGTTCTATCTTTGTTTATTGTTTGGCCTTTGTTTATTCCAGGCTACTTTTCTCACCACGATGATCTTCATGTAATAAGAATTATTGAAATGAGGAAGTGTTTTGCTGACTTTCAAATTCCTTGCCGCTGGGTTCCCGATATGGGCTATGGAAATGGCTATCCGATATTTAATTTTTACGGGGTATTTCCATATTATCTTGGTGCAGTTGCGAGCTTTGTATTGGGCTATATTGGAGCCACCAAACTTTTATTCTTCTTACCGTTGGTTTTTGGAGGAGTGGGAATGTATATTCTTGCCAAAGAACTTTTTGGAAAAATTCCGGGATTTGTGGGGGCAGTATTATATCTTTTTGCGCCGTATAGAGCTTTAGATTCTTACGTTAGGGGAGCGGTGGGGGAGAGTTTTGCCTTGGCCATTATTCCATTTGTCTTTTATTTCTTTTTGAAACTCGTTAAGTCAAAAGAGAGAAGATATTTTGTATTGGCGACCGTTTCAACCGGATTATTTTTCGTGTCGCACAATATTATGACACTTATCTTTACTCCAGTACTTCTAATCTGGATACTTTTTTGGCTCCACAAAGAAAAATGGAAGGCCACTCGCCTAGCCATTCTAAGTTTTGTTATTTCATTTGGTTTGGCAGCATTTTTTTTATTACCTGCATTTATGGAAAAGGGGTTAGTACAAACAGAATCTTTGACCCGTAACGAGCTTGATTTTAGAGCTCAGTTTGTAAAAGTGTCACAACTTTTTATCGATCGCTCTTGGAATTACGCTGGATCAGCTCCGCTGTCCGCAAACACTATTTCATATCAAATAGGTTGGCCCCTATGGTGGCTTGTAGCCATGTCATTTATCGCAGTAGTTTTTAGGAAAAAAAGAAAAAACGTTCTACTTTTTACATTTTTATTTTTAATTTTTAATTTTGGAGCGTTTATGGCTCACAATAAGTCTTCATTTATTTGGGAAAACATTAAAATCCTTTCTTTTGTTCAATTTCCGTGGAGGTTTTTATCAATTGTAATTTTTTCAGGGAGTTTGATCGGAGCGTATTTCATATCCTTTTTCAAAGGTAAACATCTTTACCTATTAACTATTACTTTTTCGCTATTAGCTATTATTTTGAATTGGCAATACTTTCGGCCTGAACATTTTTATAAAGATGTAACTGATGAGAGTAAATTAACTGGCGCAAGTTTTATCGATCAGCAAAAAGGGTCCCTTCTTGATTATTTGCCAAAAACCGCACTTGAACCAAGAGAGCTTGCACCAACCGAGCCGCAAGTTACAAGAGGAGAGGCAATTGTAAGTGATTTTGTAAATAAATCTGATTCGTGGAGTTTTAGAACAAATGTTAGTCAGGAGGCAATTATTGAAGTTCCAGTGTTTGATTTTCCAAACTGGACAGTTTATGTAAATGGAGAGAAATACCCACATTCCAACAAAAACGTTATCGGAAGAATTATGCTTACTCTGTCTTCAGGAGAATATAACGTATCTGGAAAGTTTTTGAATACGCCAACCAGAACAATTGCGAATACAATAACAGTAGTTAGTCTTTTATCCTTAGCTCTAATATATGCAAAAGGCCGAAAATTTTTTGTTTAAAAACATTTTCTGGGTAATTTTACTTTTGTCCATTCCTGCCGTTTGGACTCTATTCGTTCCCGGATTTTTTGGGGCATCGGACGACTTACATATTGCATGGCTTCATCAGATGGATGCAGTGTTGAAGTTGGGAAAGTTTCCTCCAAGGTTTGTTCCCGATCTTTCTTTTGGTTTTGGATACCCTCTTTTTAATTTTGTTTTTCCCCTACCTTTTTATATCGGAGAAATATTTCACCTATTGGGGCTTTCGTTTGTCGATAGTATTAAAACGGTCTTTTTGATTAGCATTCCCCTTTCAGGATACTTTATGTACAAGTTTTTGAAGGAACATACTTCTTTTTGGCTGGCATTGGCTGGAGCAGTAATTTACATTTATACGCCGTATAGGGCAACAGATATATATATTCGTGGTGCAATAGGTGAGGTTTTCGCATTTATTTTTCCGCCATTGATTGCCTTTGCGATCACAAAGATTACTAAGGAGAAAGACTGGAAGTGGGTTTCACTACTGGGAATTTCAACTGCGGGACTAATCCTTTCCCACAACATCATGGCCTATATGTTCTTTCCTTTTTTGGTTATTCTTTCACTTCTAATTGGGTTTAAATTGAAGACTTTTTTTGGTTTTGTCTTGGGACTTTTAATAAGCGTTTATTTCTGGCTGCCGGCGATAGTTGAGAGTAGCCTTATGAAGTATGGAACTGGAAACTTTAATTACATTGACCATTTCCCGACAATTAAGCAATTAATCACACCATATTTCGGATATGGAGCAAGTGTTCCCGGTCCATACGACGGAATGAGTTTCTTTATGGGAGCTGTCAATTTAATATTAATTGTCACAGCAATAATTTTTCTTAGGAAACTAAATAAAGTATCCCTTTGGGCACTCGGCATAATCACCATTTCGGTATTCATGATGAATTTCCGATCGACCCTCCTTTGGGACAATCTCCCGTTAATTCCATACTTTCAGTTTCCATGGAGATTTTTGTCACTAACCACTTTTGCGACATCAATTCTTGTAATTACGCTCGACAAATTTAAATATAATAAGCAGATTGGGATTGCACTCATCATTGGAGTTGTTGCTTTAAATTTCAGTTTCTTTAAACCGCACGATTTCTTGGGAAGAACCGATGAGTATTATTTAAATAGATATATTCCAAACCCAACGGCTTCCGAGGAATATCTGAAGACTCAAGAAGAGTATTTACGACTTCCAAAGGAAACTGAAAAGAGGCCTGAAGCAAGATCTCCTTACATGGGTCTTGATAATTCATTTGTTACAGATTACAAAGAGGAAACTATTTTTGACTACAATAAATATTATTTCCCCGGGTGGACAGTTAAAATTGACGGAAAAAAAGTTGAAGCCAACGTCGGGAAACCATATGGGCAGGTGCAGTTTAATATTCCGTTCGGAAAACATTTAGTTGAGGTTTCCTTTGAAGAAACTTTTTTTAGAAAGATTTTAAACGCAATTTCTTTACTTAGCTTGGTCTTCGCGATTACAATGATTGTGAGGATTCGAAAATGAGAAAAAAAATAATTTGGATTATAGCCATCGGGGTATTAATTCGTTTGGGATTGGCATTTTCTACATATCACTCCGACGTTCAACCCTTTTATTTTGCCGGTAGCGTTATCGCAAAAGGAAATGTGTTTAATTTCTATGATTATTTGGGTAATCTCCCTGCGGGAGACCCAATATTAAAAATTTATCCTCCAAACCTTTTTAACTATCCTCCACTTGTTTACTTTTTCTTGGGACCAATCAGCTATCTTGTTTCACTACCATTTAGTAGAGAATTAATGAATGGATTTATTTTCGATTTGCCAAATCAGTTGGGAAACCTTCAGTTAAACTTTCTTCTTTTAATACTTAAACTTCCATATTTTGTTTTTGATTTGGGAATTGCCGCACTTATATTTAAATTCTTTAAGGAGCCTAAGAATAAATTATTTGCTTTTGCGCTTTGGATGTTTAATCCAATTAATTTATATGCAACTTACATGATGGGACAGTTTGATGTGATTCCAACATTTCTAACAGTTCTTGCGCTTTATTTTGCAGTTAAAAGAGAAAAGTTTTTCCTGGCTGCAGTATTTTTGGGTCTTGGGGCATCATTTAAGATCTTTCCATTTTTGTTCTTGGTTCCATTAGCTCTAATGAAGGATAAGCGAAGCTTGCCATATGATGGTAAATGGATGGATAGAATAAAAATTGTTGGACTTGGAGCATTAACTTATGTTGCAACAATCTTGCCTTTCATTAATTCCTCAGGATTTAGGGCAAACGCTCTTGTTGCAGGTCAAACTACAAAGAGTATGTATGCTGCGTTACCGATTTCGGGAGGGGAGTCGATAATATTTTTTCCTTTCTTAATTTTATTTTTCTATTTAGTATTTTTATTTAAAAAGGGTGACTTGAAAAATCTTTGGAGCAGATTTTTTATTGTCATTCTAATATTTTTCGTCTTCACTCATTATCATCCTCAGTGGTTCCTTTGGGTTACTCCATTCATTATTTTCGATTTGGTTAAGTCTGGTCTTAAACATTGGCCCCTTGTTGTTTTGTCTTTTGTCAGCTGGTTAGGACTTGTAACACTCTATGACCCTGGCCTTTCTGTATGGTTATTCTCTCCGATTGCACCATATCTTTATGGACAAAAAGGGCTTTGGATTCCCTCGGACCTTAATATTGCAAGAAGTTATCTCCAAACAATTTTTGTTTCCGTTGCGACATATTATATTTATTACTATTTTCCAAAGGAATCAAAAGCATGATTTTTCTTCCAGTCTTAATAATCTTAGGGACAATTTTTCAGGGAGTTGCAATGTTCCGAAGCGGAATAATGTATGACTTTGGAATTGGCTACTGGGGACCACTGGCCAGGGACGGAGTGTGGCACGAGGCGCTTGTTGGACAGTTAAATAGGGGTATTCCTCCTGGAAACCCCGGCTTTGCAGGACAATTGCTTACTAATTATCATTATTTTTATGATTTGTTGGTTTCGGCAGTTCATAGTCTAGGTGTACCATCGAACTTTCTCATATATAGATTTTTTCCGGTTATATTCTCAATACTTTTTGGAATTGGAACCTATAAATTAGCTAATGTTCTATTTAAAGACAAAAAGGTAAGTCTCTTTTCAGTTTTCTTTGCCTATTTTGGAAGTAGTTTCGGATGGATTGTCGATTTAGTTAAGGGAAGGGAGATTGGTGGTGAATCTGCTTTTTGGGCAAGTCAGCCGGTTTCAATGAACCTAAACCCTCCTTTTGCTATCTCATTAATCATAATTATTTTTACACTACTTCTTGTTAATTCGTATCTAAATAAACCGAAATTTATAAAAGCAGTAATAATAATTATTTTTTCAGGGACTTTAATTGGGTTTAAAGTCTATGCGGGGGTAATTCTACTCTTTGGGCTAATTGTTTTAGGACTTAAAAAGTTATATTTCGAAAAAGACGCAAAAGTCTTATTGATTGCCATTTCCTCGCTTCTTATTTCATTAGCCATTCTTTTGCCCCAAAGTAAATCTGCATTAGGGCTACTTGAATTTAATCCACTGTGGCTAGTAAATACGATGATTGATGCAGGGGATAGGGTTGGAATTGCGGATCTCACGTCAAAAAGATTTACATATCTTGGGTCCCATCAATGGTTAAAGTTTTCGATTGTTGAGATTATTGGTTTATTAATATTCTTTATAGGTAATCTTGGAACAAGAATTATTGGAATTTTTGGAATCAAAAAAGATCAGCTGAAAAATGATCTGTTTATTATTATATTTTCGATTCTCATAATTTCATTTATCCCAACTTTGATTTTTACTCAAAAAGGAAATCCTTGGAATATAATTCAATTTTTCTATTATTTCTTGTTCTTTTCTGGTCTTTTTGCCGCACACAGTTTGCGGAAAGTTCCATTTGTTTTATTTGGCTTAATAATTTTAATTACACCAATTAGCTCAGTAGCAACATTTAGAAGTTGGTTATATCCAAATCCTCCTACATATCTGTCTTCAAAAGAATATGAAGCGTTGAGATTTCTTTCAACTCAAAAAGATGGCACAGTATTGAAACACCCATTCGATCAGAATATGCGAGGCAAATTTAAAGATCCATTTCCACTCGCAGTTTACGCCGATAACACTTATGTTTCGGCGTATTCCGTAAAGAGTGTTTATATTGAAGATGTTGAACAGCAAATTGTTCTCAATACCGATTATAAGAGCAGACTTGAGAGCGCACAAAGATTTTTTGTTGAAAAAGATTTAGCTTGGTCGGCCAAGTTTTTTAAAGATAATAAAATCAGTTATATCTATCTTCCCAAGATTTACCCTCTTCCAATGGCAGAAGGACTTTACCCAATAAAAAAGATTTTTGAGAATGAGGAAGTAAACATATATAAGATGGTACAATAAAATATGAAGAAACTGATATTTTGGGCAATTTTATTAAGACTTTTGGTAGCTGCATTTTTATTTCATCCCGACATTAAAACATATAACTTTCAGGCCTCGTTCCTCAAAAAAGGCGTTTTTAATATTTATACTTACCTAGTTGATAATAAAAAATCATTAACATTAAAGGATGATTTTGTTTATTTCCCGTTAACATATTTTGCAGTTGGGGGATATCAATGGGCTGCCTCTCCGATAATGGGTACCGGTTTTGATTCTTGGCTTGCTGACGCAAGCTCAACTTCTGTAGTCGGAAATCCTAACATATTTAAATATTTAGTCGTACTCAAGCTTCCTTACTTAATTCTAGACATTTGGATTGCATTTTTACTTAAAAAGTTTTTTGACAAAAAAGAAGATGGTGAAAAAGCGTTTATTTTTTGGCTTTTTAATCCCTTTACGATTTATTTGATTTACGCTTTTTCAAACATCGATATTTACCCGGTTCTTTTAACCCTGGTTGCGTTCTTGCTTCTCAAAAAAGATAAGTTAATGCAAGCGTCAGCCATAATTGGGTTAGCTGCTGGGTTCAAACTTTACCCAATTCTTTTTATTCCATTTCTTGTTCTTAAGGGAAAGGATCTAAAAGAAAAATTATTGGTTGGTGTAATTCCTACATTGATTTTAACCGCAATAGTTTTACCATTCTGGTCGCCGGCATTTATTCAGTCAGCGTTTGTTTCCGGTCTAACAACAAGAATATTCAATCCGGGTTTTTCAATTGGATTTGGTGAATCAATGATTGTAAGTTTGCTTGCCATGTCGCTTCTTTTCTTTTATGGGTGGCTGGTTGAGAAAAAATTGAATCTATTTAACTATTGGGTGATTCTGTTATTAGCAATATTTTCGTTTTCGCATTTTCATATTGCATGGCTTCTTTGGATCGCGCCATTTGCTGTAATTCTGTCGGTTAAAAAACCACAACTTTCTCTGCCATTATTTTTAATTGCGGTTTTGTCTTTACTTATTCCAATGTTTTACGAGGATCGGTCAATGGCAATTTCTTTATTTAGAATTTATAGCACCTGGTACGATCTTATTCCCACACCATTTGCAATACTCGAGAAGTTCTACAACCCATATAACCTTCAAAGTATTTTGCACTCAATAATGGCTGGAGGGTCACTCATTGTCGGGTATAAGTTATTAAGGAGGGAGGAAACAAAGTGAAAAAGATGATTTGGCTGACTTCACTTTTTGTAATATTCTTGGTATTTATTGTTCCAGGAATGCTTGCATCAACTCTTGATATAATTCCATATGGTGATCAACCCGGATACAACTCAAATCAAAGGCTTGCGGTTTATGGGGAAAGAACAGTATCACAAAAATTCATTTCCACTGAAAAGAATCTGGCTGCGATTGGAACATCAATCAGAAATCCTAATTTAAAGAATAAAAAGGAAATAATTCTTAGTTTATACGATGAAGACAAAAATTTAGTAAGAACATTAACTTTAAACGGACAAAATTTCCAAGATGGTGATTTTGTGAAATTTGTTTTTCCGGAGATCTCTGATTCAGAAGGTAAGATCTATACATTTACAATTTCCTCGCCCCTTGCGGGTCCGGAAGAAACAGTTGAAGTCTTTTACTTTGGAGGGGCAACAGAAAATATTCTTGAATATACCTACGATGAAAAAAGTTATCCGGGAGGACTTCCAATCGTCACTTTCTATAAACCAAACAGCAAGCTTGAAGTTATTAAGAAAGTATATTCTAATTGGCTTTCCAGACTTCTGTAGTGGTATTCTCAAAAATTTTGGTTAACCCCAAGTCATCAGGATTAACAGTTGGTTTTTCTGCTTTTGGAAAATAAAGAATATTCGCATTTGTTTGAGATAAGCTCTTTTTAACAATATCTGCATCTTTGCTTTCGAAGATTGTCTTTTTGATTTCAAATCTTGGTTTGTAATCATAACCCATGATATCGTTTTGTTCGTAGTCATCCATGTATGTTTTTCTTGAGGTAAATGCTGAAATATAGGAAGTATCAAACCAATCCCATATATTTGGTGTGCCATCTTTCAGATCCAGATACTGGTTGTAAGGCGGAGTTAAGATAACATCACTTTCCGATGTGTTTTCTTTTACAAATTTTAGTGCTTCCAACTCTTGAGATGATATTTTGGCAAATGCAGCCCTAGAGTAAAATTCGTGAAGGAGACCAACTTGAGTTGTGATCATGAGAATAATTATTACCGGAATCAAAAATTTAAACCTTGAAGTTATTTGTGAAGTTGTAATTCCAGCCAAGATTCCAAAAAGTAAAACAAAATATTGTAAAAATTGGCTGGTATTACTTGCTACACCTTTCTGAAGAAATAGAAGTGGAAGGATAAAGGACAGAATGATTATTGAAATAAAAACCAAGTTGAAATAATTTTTTAGAGAATCCTTCGACTTCTTTAGAAATTCCCAAATACCAATAAATCTCATTCCAAGGTTTCCAAAGAAGAATATCAAAAGCCCCATTCCTTCCAGCCAAATCACCCTTTTCCAATTATGCTCATAAATATAAGTTTGACGTCTTAGTTCCCAATCAAGAAGATTAAGGCGTGATGGTTCAACAATCATTGTACGTATGTACCACCATGGTTGAAATATTAAAAATGATGCGCCACCCGTAGAATTGGGGAAATATAATAATGCAGACAAAATTCCGCTTAGTATTGAAAGAAGAAGTAGATCAAGTTTTCTCTCACGAATCAACTGCCAAATTCCGGCAAGTCCTAAGGCCAATAGAAGTACAACACCTGCATAAATTTTAAAGGCGGACAAAGTACCAAAAAGAAGAACACAAATAGCAAAGTTCAGTTTGTTTTTCTTTTGTAAAAAAGTAATTAAAAAATATAAAGCGCCTAAAACCAAAAAATTTGAAACAATTTGCGGGGGGTTTCCGCTTGAGCTCTGTGGCTGTGTTGCCCAAAAAATACTTTCCCCACCAATTGACTTACTCTTTAAATAGGTGACAATAAAGCCAAAACTTCCGGCAAAATATGTAAATATTGTTGCCCATATAGAGGCTGTGAAATTATTTGTAATTCTTTTAGTTAGGTAGTATGCCGAAGCCCCCAAAAATAGCGAATAAAAAAATGGAAAAATTCTAAAATATAAATCCAAATTTGAAAAGGGAAGATACTTACTTGTCATCGCGGGCAATATATCTGAAAAGAAATGATAATTGACCAGTTTTTCTCCTGCAAAGCTTGGGTTTTCAAAAGGATAACCTTTTTTAATTTCCTCCATTAGCGCGATATGCCAAGCTCCGTCGTGTCCATGGGCCGACCAAAAAAGCAAGTCACCGTTTTGAAAGATCCCGCTCGGTGAAATTACAGCCAATTGTCCGGCTATTCCGATAATAAAAACGCCCAATACTATGATTGTTTGAGCATTAAATTCGATTTTAATTTTTTTTACTTCGGTAACAACTGGTTTAAAAACAAAAAATACCAAAAGCATAGTTGCTGGGATGATGAGAATCGGGATATTTAAAATAATAAAAACATACGAAAGAAGGGTTAGAAGGACAAATCCCACAACCGACCCCATTAGTATTTTTTCCATACCTAAAGTATATTACAATGAAGGTATGGTAAGGAAATCAATTTTACTTCTCTTGGCTCTGCTCATCCTGGGGTTTACTATCCGTGTATACAGGATCAACCAAATGCCTATGTATGGTGATGAGCTGACCATAGTTTATGACACGTATTCAATATTAAAAACCGGTAAGGATGCAACAGGTGAAAGCTTTCCATTGACCTTCAGAATGGGCGCAGGACGCCCTGGAGGTTATATTTATACCTCACTCCCGTTTGTTTATCTTTTTGGCCCCAGTGAATGGGGAGTTAGGGGGCTTTCCATATTTTCATCACTCGGAATAATTGTCCTCATCTTCTTCCTGGGTAAAAAATTATTTAATGAAAAAGTTGGACTGATTGCCAGTTTTCTTACTTCAATTTCTCTTTGGGATATTTATCTGGCCCGTGGGGGTTTTGAAGCTCATTTTGCCCTCTTTTTGGCGCTTTTAGGTATCACTTCATTTATATATGGAAAATACGTTTTTTGGGCAATTTCCTGGGGACTAGCCGTACTAACCTATCCAACATTTAAATTAACGCTTCCTTTAATGTTTTTGATTCTGGTTTGGTTTGAGGGTCCGAATGCATTAGTTAAGAACAAATTTTTCATTGTCTCAATTGTTATTTTGACTCTTTTTGGAGGAATTGTGGTAAGAGAAACGTTAACGGGAAGAAGCGAAGAAAGATTTCTGAAAATAAATATCCTATCAGACAGTAACTTAAAACAACAAATAATCCAAAAAGTAAACGAAGAAAGAACCCTTTCAACTGTTCCAAACTTTGTGAAGCTATTTTTTTACAATAAACCATTAAAGTATTCACGAATTCTTCTTGAAAATTATATTGATAGCGTCTCTCTCCGGTTTTTATTTTTGAGAGGAGATGGAAACCCAAGACATAATCCGGGAGAGTGGGGGATGCTTTATTTGATTGAACTTCCACTATTATTATTTGGAATCTTTTCACTATGGAAGGAGAAGAAAAAAGAATTTACTTTACTCATATTTTGGATATTAATTACGCCCCTTGCTACGATGCTGCTTTCGAATACTCACGCATTAAGAAATGCCTTAATGCTTCCAGCCCTCATCCTTATTTCAGCATATGCGTTGAATAAACTTTCAAAGAAGACAGTTTCCTTATTTGTTTTTTTAATGCTTATTCAACTTATTTTTATTTTGCAAAGAGTTTATTTTTTGGCTCCAAATAAATTTGCAAGTTTTTGGTCGGCTGATGCCAAAAAAGCCTCGTTAGAGACAATAAACATAAAAAACTCCGGAAAAGTAATCACGCTACTTACCAAAATTGACAACATCGAATACGCATACCCTGTTTATGCCAAAATAGATCCTAATTTAGTAATTGGACAATATGGTAAATATCCCA
>ERZ1292623.1473-Hain-H51-01um-R1-1473-length-22622-cov-5_pt2 | contig 12052 bp, 15 predicted proteins | sample MGYA00564398_ERZ1292623 | MGnify/ENA primary metagenome ERZ1292623 (study PRJEB36523, sample SAMEA6512633) | groundwater metagenome | collected 2019-01-07 | study: AquaDiva: Metagenomics assemblies of 32 groundwater samples | reverse complement strand
GAAGCCGAGCCGGTTCTACGTTGCAAGTTTCGACCGCCTCGCGGTTTCCTACGTGCGCGAGAACGGCGGCAAGAGTTCGTACCACTACCGGTGGTGGTGCCTCGAGAATCTCGAGATCGTCACGAATTGACCATTCACGCGCCGTAACACGAGAGAGCCCGGACGCATTGCGTCCGGGCTCTGATTCAGATCAGGCATGATTTCATCTCATCGCTTCGCATAGAGTGCGGCGATTGCAAAAAAGATGTTTACTCCCATGGTTGCGTAATATTCAAATCCAAGATTTCCAGAGGAGGTAAAAAGGTAAGTGCCGATCATACTGTCGACTAAAAGAAAACCAATGAGAAGAGGAGTGAAGCATGCAGGGTATTTAAAGAGTAAAAAAAGAAGAACCGCGTAGCTCGCCGCAAAGAAAATAGAGAGAGGTTTTGGGCCTATATTAATGACGAGGCGGATCGCAAGGAATGCACCAAGAATCCAGAAGAGTACTTTTGGCATTACTTCTATTCTATGACAAAAAAGCCCCAGCTGGGAAGCCGGGGCTCGCGATCGTACCGAGGGCGATGTTTCTGGTTGGATATGCCAGTGAGCCGCCGGCATCCTATTGCTTCGGGGTCGCCGATGAAGACTCGGACATCCTCTCGAATTCCTTCTCGGCGAGATGGAGGGCCATGCCGAGTTGAGAAGCAGTGCCGGTCATGCCTCTCGATGTGAGATAGTGCTGGAAGCCGCGGAGTTCTCCTGCCGCTTGCGGCCACATCTCACGGACTTCCTCGTTGGTCCAGATTTTTGCATCCGGACTCGGGGGTTGTGCAAAGTAGTTGGCAGGGTTTGATCTACGGCCAGATGTCATGGTGCCTCCTTGTGGGGTTTGGGTCCTGCTTGTGGGTTTGGGTCCTGCGGGGGAGAATACTCTTTTCTTTTGCGGTTTTCAAGGAGAGGCAGTGAGACTTTGCGCGATGCGATTCGCTAACCCATCGATGCTGAAAATATCGCGCTCGACTTCACAGTCAGCTTTTTCTACCGGATCGTAGTTACCACACTGGACGATCTGGAAGGTGAACGTGAAAATAGCTACTTTCCCTTTCCTTTAAGCGCAATGATCGCTATCATGAGCACTGTCTGGGTTTTGGTCATCCTTATCTCCGTACAATTTCTTCTACGAGAATAAAGTCTTCGCACGCACAGATGAGTGCTTCGCAAAAGATAGTTTGTGCAGGATAGGTGCCGCGTACGGTGACTTTTGTGCCGACAAAGGCACGGTCGCGTAGCATTTCTTGATTTTCGTCGCGAAGGAGGAGCATAGTCGTTTGCCCGGCAAGGTAGGTGCCAGGATCGGCAACGAGGTAAAGCCCATCAGTGCAGAAATTTTTTTCATCAATATTTGTACCAAGGACAACGGTGCCAGAAAAGGTATCTTGATCAGACGTATCGCGAGAGAAAAAACTTGCGCCAATACCAATTGCGGCAAGAAGTACCACGGCGGCGATTATGTAGAAACTGTCTTTGAGAGATTTATTCATTGTTCGTCAAATATTTTTATGAGGTATTCGTCGATGGTGCGCTGATCGAGGTCATAAAAGCTTTTTCCTTCATCGTGGAGTTTGGTCGCAAGGGCAACGCCTACGAAGCGCCAGTGCCATGGTTCGAAAATATAGTACTCATTTCCCTTCGGGTAAGAGAGGATAAAGCCGTACTTATGGGCATGTGTGGTGAGCCAGGTGTAGGCGAGCGCGGATCCGAACTTGGCGTAGGCGAGCCCGATGTCGGGAGTGGTAAAATCAACCGCAGTTCCGAGCTGGTGCTCCGAATACCCTTGATCCGCAGAAAACTGGTTCGCAGTGCCCGCTCCATAGATAACTCTATAGGAAGATTTTAGTGATGATTGGTCGCCGAACGAACGGTATCCGGAGACGATCTGGACCGGAGCATTTTCTGTAGCTGCCGCCTGGAGAAGTTTTTCGAGGAACGGCCATACCTTCGCGTGAATCTGGGTTTGTTTGTCGGCGGGTACCACGTACTGGGGACTCACGTCTACGAGTTCCAACGGTACGTAGTTTTCATTCAGGAAATAGATTTTCGAATATTTTTCAAGAAGTTCCGGATCAATTTTCTTCAATTTTTCGAAATCACTCACGATATTCGAAAGGTCTTTCAATTCTCCGGTGATCGACTCATTTTTCTTTACCTGATCAATAAGTTCGATCACGAGATCATTATTTTCTCTTTTAAGCACCTCGCCTTCATCTTCGAGCTCGCTAACGCGATTTTCGAAATCGGCAACAGTGGCTTCGAATAAGGCATCCGTCTCTTTTAGGTTTTCATTGAGAAGATAGTATCGGTACCCGCCATACCCAAAGAGCGCGGTGATAAGTATTGAGGTAGCTATGGTTTTCCAGTGCTTCATGGGCGAAAGTCGTATTTCAATGAAAACACTCTAGCATAGTTTATGTGATTCTTGCCTCTATTATAGTGCCCTTCATCAGTTAATTTCCCGGATGCGGTACGAACTAGATCCGCGGGTGGTTTCGAGGGTCACTACATCTCCTTTTCTGTGATGCATGAGCGCGACACCGAGTGGCGAAAGGTGAGATATCCGTCCGTGCGCAGGATTAGTTTCGTGGGGACCGACGATTTGAAATATTTTTTCTCCATGATTGGTTTCGAGGACAACGGTTGATCCGAGTTCTATCGTGCCGGATCCATTTGGCTGCGGAGCAATGACGATTGCTTGGCGTATTTCTTCTTCGGTGTAGAGGATCTGCCGGTTCGCGCGCCGCAGATTTGCCTTTGCATCTTTGTATTCTGCATTTTCTGATCGATCGCCGTACGCTGCGGTTCGTGCCGTTTCTTCAATAAGATCAGGGAGAGATTTTTTCAGACGTAGAAGTTTTTCACGCAAGCGAGTAAGACCCTCGGCGGTAATATAGAGCGGGCCTTTGTCTTTTCTCCTCAACTCTTCTGATTTTCTGCGTGGTATCTGCATGGCGTATCTATGGTGTAAAAAATAGCTATGTAAAAGCGGTGTGAGTTTCTGGTACTAAAAAAACCACACGGTGAAAAACATAACCGTGAAGTTGATAGCGGAGATGACGCACCAGGTGCAAAATGCTTTCAGAACGAATCCTTGTACGTAGGTGAAGTATAGCGAGAATAGAAAACCGAATGTCACGATTGCTTGAACCGGCCAGAACGCGAATGATCCTGTGCTGAAAAGATAAGTGAATATAAGAATTGCAGCATACATGGCAAATCCCGCGAACGAGTTCGGGATACCGAGCGTCTTGCTTTGAGGACTATACTGTACCGTCCGGCACCATTCTTTCGGGAAGAATGGGCATGCGACATCGGTACCTCTTACCTTGTGGTAGATGAGGTAGAGCGTGTCGAGGATTCCGATAGCCCCACACGCATAAAGAACGGTTACGGTGTTCATGCAACTAGTATACTACCTTCCTATGAGCTCATCATTTCTTCATTATTTCGTCACATCTTACTCTTTAAGATGTTCTCAAACAGAAAGAGGATGTCATATCGAATGAGTGATCATTGTTAAGAAAGGTCGAATATTTCAACTCTCATGTATCGCAGATACCTCATTGTCATCCTAAATAATACATTAATTCCATGAATAAAAATGTTGCAGTAGCATGGGGCATTATTGCCCTTATCGTAATCGGAGGTATTATCTTTTACTTCGGAAGAAACACTGACCAGTCAGTGCCTCCTCCCGCACCGATCCCGCCTCCTCCCACCACACAAATCCCAGGAAAACCAATAGTAAACACGCAAGTCTCGACTGCGCTTACCGATACCACCGCGGTCGTTTCCGGTACCATTAACCCGAATGGTGCCCTCACTAACTACTGGTTCGAATATGGTCGTACGGCGGGAAGTCTCACGAGTAACACATCAGGTCAAACAATTGGTTCTGGGTATACCACGCGTGCGGCTCCGGGATACATCACTGGTCTCACTAAAGACACCACGTATTATTTCCGGCTCGTTGCTGAAAACCAACTGGGGAGATCCATGGGAGCCGAGTATTCTTTCCAAACGCCCCACGGATATCCGCCGCCACCGGAAGGCAGTGCTCCCCGGGTGAGAACAATCGCTGCAACCGGCATCTCGCGAACGACCGCAAATATTAAAGGAGAGATAACTTCGAACAACGCCGTGACGCAATACTGGTTTGAATATGGGAAGACTGCAGAGTTAGGGAATACCACTGCACTCGTTTCTCTCGCGGAAGATGCGGAGAATGTCGCGGCAGCAGTGTCGCTCGCGGATCTTGATCCTGCTACTACCTACTACTTCCGCCTGAACGCACAAAATCAGTTTGGCACAGCGAACGGTGCGATCTTGAACTTCAAAACCCTGTCGCCTCCTGCAGCTGCTGCGCCTTCGGTTGAAACAAAAAATGCGACGGATGTGACGAAGAGCGTTGCAACACTGAACGGCACCGTTGATGCAAATGGCCTCGAGACCACGTACTGGTTCGAATGGAGCACTGATTCGCTGCTTGGTTCAGCATTACTTCGTAAAACAGGAGAAATATCAGCTGGCTCAGGCACGCAGAAAGTTTCGGTAAAATCAGATATCACGGGTCTCACTGCGAGCACCACTTACTACTTCAGACTGGTAGCAAAAAACAGTGCGGGAACCGCGAAAGGAGAACGGGTAACGTTTAGAACGAAGTAACGGGATACTTATACGCCAACTTCCACCTTGAAACCGCCATAAGCGAAGCGCTTCATGTCGAAGAGCATAGGCATATTGTTTTTGTCGTACTTTTTTTCGAAATACGCCATTACCTTCTTATTTACCGAATCGCGGTGTGTGCGTGATTTGAAGGTAATGAATGAAAACCATACCGTCTCACCTGGCTTGGTTTTTACCATCTTCGGGAACGTAAAAGTGACAAACTTCGGCTTCAGGTCGTCAATCTTGCATTCCTTGTAATCTAACGCACCGAATTTTATCCACACTTCTAGCGCTTCGCGTGCCATTTTTTTATACTTCGTGGTGTTTTTCTTTGGTATCGGGATGACGAAACCGTCTACATACCCGGCTTTTATCATATGTTTTTTGTTATTTTTATTATCATTAATTTCGACGTATTTTTTGAAATTGTCTAACATCGCTTGCCAACCCCTTCTCTACACCTTTTCATATATCGTCTTTAATTCTGAATTTACGATTAAGGAACCGCTTAACACGTTTGAATTAGTATGCTATCCAAATGAGCTCGCATGGGAGGACGCCTTCCGAACCACGGATTGGGCTAAAATCTTTCCATTCCCTGATGTTTCTGTGCGCCAGATACGCTACCTGCTGACTTTAGCATGATTTTACTGGCGGTAAAGAATAATTTTCGAACCGCCCCCCAGCCCAAAGAATCGAGAACTTTACTGCTTACCATACTTTTCATTTAGGATCCCTCTTGCGCGCCTGTTCAGTTTTCCATAATCCATAGATAATGGCGACGATCAATGAGATGCCAAGAGGAGGCAAGATATACAGCACAAACCCGACGATGTTGTATAAAACCGAAACACTTGTGTTTAGGATAGCGAATAGCCACGGCACAATGTACTGATACGATATATAAATCAGAAACACCCAGATGATCGCTTTAATGGAGTTATATAATTTCCAAGCATCAAAAGTTTTTACCACAATATCGTGCAAGAGTTTGTAAAAACGAATTACGTATAGAAGCGCTCCTAGCGTTCCAAAAACAAAGGCGCTATAAAATGATCGGACAAAAATACTAGGTGGAGACAAGGGGTTGATTTGTTGCCATTCAAACTTGATTCCTAAAGCAAAGCGCCAAAGTAAAAATGCCAATACTAAAAGAAAATAAATAGTCGTCGAACTCATTATTTCTTTTAACTCCTTCAGTAAAATTTTCTTATACCAATTGATATTCATTTTGACGTCCGTACTGATTATTCCTTTTTGAGACATTCTTTCTACCCTCGCCCAGGAGATAGCATCGTGAATAATGTAACTAGATTATTTTCTTTACCAGTTCGGTATAACTGTCTTCAATATTTTGATATTTTAAGTTTTCGAATATTGTATCCTTAATTTTGATTAGAGTATCTTTTGATTGGTCGGTGGTCATGCCGTTATCAGTGAGCCATTTTTGTATTGTTACAAGTTTATTTTTCTTCTCGGGTAGAATTGACACTTCAAAATCCGGCAAACCAGAACCGGACAGAGAAGATTGAATCTGTTTTACAATAAAATCATTTTTTACAAAATCCTCTCCGGTAATTGCACTAATACTACCTTCAATATCTTGATAATTCTTCCATTGCCCATAACCCCTATCTTGGTTATATATTCTCTGTTGCTCTTTTGCTGGCACATCACTGTCGCTCACGATAACGCATCCGCGTTTTGCTAATTCAATCATGGGAGTGATTGTTTTTATACTTTTTGCACCTCTAGCATGACAAATACCAACATCTTTATATTTTTTCTTTACTTCAGTAGAAGCACCTTCAAGATAAATCTGAAATAAACGCTTATCTTTCCATCCTTCGAAAATAATGTTTTTTTTCTTTAAAATTGCAAAAACAGAATACCCAAGTGCGTTATAGAGCACTTCTTCATCTGCAATATTTGATTCACCCGCTTGTTGAATAGAGGTAATTTCACTATCCTTCTTAATAATGTAATGTCTAGCAATCTCATTCGAATCAATCATAAAAATTGAATGAGTACTATAAACAACATAGTTTGTTTTCGAGATTCTTATCAATTCATCCCTTAAATAACGCGCCCCTGATGGATGCAAACTAACGTCTGGCTCATCAATTAATAGAAGGGTGTCTGATATTTCATTAGTTTTTACGCTGACAGAAATCATCAGCAAGAAAGTAACAAATCGTTTAAAGCCGTCGCTCCTTCGTGCAAAATCGTGTGTATTCTTTTCTCTGATCCCAGGAATAATATGATCCGCATTTAACTGTAAAGAAAAATCAATATTTTTATATTCTTTCCAAACTTCTCTGAAATGATTGGTAGTTTTCTTTGCTACGCCGTTTAAGTAATTCTGAAATTGATTCGAGGTGCCTTTGCGTTTTTCTTCAATGCCACTTTTTATGTTATCTATACCGGCCAAAAGAAACATATTTTTCAGTGGAAGACATGTACTAGGATTGTTTGCGAAATCGTCGATTTTAATAGAGTTTGGTAAAAGATTATCCTCGTTATATTCCCAAAAGAGCGTATCCGGTAATTTTTCCTCAGTAATTTTAACTATCGCATCTCCAACTAGTGAAGCGAGATCATTTATATCAGCATTTTCGAAATAATTCTCTGGTACGTTTAGGAAATCAGTAGCTCTGATGAGTTTATAATTTGAAAGTTTATAGTTTTGCCCATTAAGTTCAGTAACAAAATCTGCGGGACAAGCGCTTGTTACCTTTTTCCACCCATTAAGTATTTTATATTTATCATCAGGCGACCAATATCTAAATGATTTATTCTCTTTTAGAATATCGACTGTATATAAACCTTCGTTTCTCAAAACACAGAAGTTTTTTAAAGTTTTTTTAACACCGTCAAAGGATGCAATCTCGGGATTTTTTGCAGTTGCAAGAATTTTTCCAGAAACTATTTCTAAGATTTTATCCGATTCTTCTTTCTCAAACTTGAAAATAAATCTGACGAATGCTTCATCGATTTGTTGTTCATCAGACAATGCATCTCTCAAGTCATCCTTTTTGATAGGATGAACATTCTTTTCCAAGAGGGCGAGGGCTTTTAAAATATTGGATTTACCTGACTCATTAATCCCGACGAGTATGCGACACGATGGATCAAACACCACAACGACATTCTTAATTGATCTAAAGTTCCTGATTTGTACCCGACTTAATTTCATAATATCAATGCACGGTTAATCCAATGATGCTTGAGTAATGGATTCTCTAAATAGCTCTACCTTTTTAACATCTGCAGCATTAAATAAGAAACTCTGTACATCCTTGCCAAGTTCAACGAAATCCAAATCAACAGTTGCACTAAGAAGCCTCCCTCTTAAATCACGAGCATTATCAACCCCCAATTTTAATTTTAGATAAGGATAATTAGGCTTTGTCATAGAAAGTAAAAAGACGATATCAAAAAAATCACGCCCCTTCGCACGTCTTCGATTAACAGCTGCCCACATCTTTTGAGAAAGAAGTATATCTATGGGTGTAACAAAAATCTCTGAAAAGATATCGAATTTATTGAGAATCCTTTTTTCTGGTTGGTACTTAAAATCGTGCGCCAAGCTGTCGATTTGCATAAGCACTTTTTCTCCTTCGTGAGGTGATAGTGCGTTGGCATATAAAATATCAGGAAATTTTACATTGCATCTATAGGCATCTTTACCAACTATGCTAATCTCTACTTTCAATCCTTGTGCCTCTAATCCAGTACGAACCTTTTCCGATAAAGCTTCAAACTCACCTTCTTCTAAAGCAAAATTATCAAAATCTAGGTCTTCAGAGAACCTAGTATTGTTATACATGATCCGAAGAGCTGTGCCACCTAAGAACGAGAGCTTCGCAGCATGTTCAGAAGCAAAAATAATTTCTAATATTTTACACTGCAAGTATTCACGCAGAAGAGCCCGTTTAAAAGGTCTAAGAGGTTCAGGATATTGTTGCTCAATTTGAGATAGGGTAAGCATATTATTGAGATTTTTTAATTAATTCTATAAGCCTTTCTAGGCGCTCCAATAGACTCTTGTTATTAAACGCCTTTGCATATTGTCGAAGTTTTGAAAGATCGGCCTTTGAGAGGAATTCTTGACTGTTGAATCTCCATTCATAAAAATCCGCATCTCGAATAATAGTTGGATTTAGGTATAAATAATCGAGTACCGCCCTTTCTATTTCAGCAATTTTATATGTTTGATTTCCCTGCTTCTGTAGACGATATCCAAATAAAAACTCTGGCTTTATTCTTCGATAAGTAAACTCGGCAATGGGGCTGCGAAAACTGGCTGTCTTTTTGCCGCACACAGAGGTAATCGAATAAACTCCTTCCGGAATTAATCCATAGTACGAAAGCGCTGATTCAAATGACACATATGAGGGGGTGTATAGACGATTTGCAATAAGGAAAAGTATTCCCTCATTTAAGACTGTATCAGCAAACATATAATATCCTCTCCGGAGCTTCTTAATATAGCCCTTATCCTGCCACTCATTTAATCGCCGGCGATGAAAATTAGACTGAATTTTACGAATGTCAGCTAGTGAAAAGACAGTAAAATCCTTCAGGTGTTCCTTCAAAACTTGATATTGCATGAATTACCGAAAGATGCTCTTAATAGCACTCTTTAGAAACAAGATATCACGCTATATGCCTACAATCAAGCCATATCTGCATAAGTCCACAAAATAAGGTGCTATCTTATAATATTATAAGATATGCCTTTATTGTCTCTTTAGAGACCCTATAATATTATAGGGTCTAGATTATTCATGGAAAAACAACTTAAAAAGATCATCGAAAAGCTTGGTAAAGGAAATATTAATTCCCTTACAGCCGAAGAAGTACGAACCTACTTTGAGCATAGAGTCGCAATCCTCTTGAGTAATAAACGTATCTTAGTCAAAGATGAGCTTAGGTATCTCTTGAGCGAAACTGGCCCTGGTAATCTTCGTTTTGATCCGCGATATCTAGACTTTCTTTTACAAGATACTATATTTACTTATTTGCCTTTTAAAAATATTCCGGAGATTCAAGCAATTGGAATCGCAAAGCAAAAGGCAGAGAGTTATATAATCTCAAATCTGAATTCGGATAAAACTCAAAATATATTAAAAAGTATTTTGAGAAAATGCATTCAAAAAGCCAAAATAATTTCAATTCATCCTTTTATTATCCAGGGTACGATTAGAAAGGTTCCCATAAGCTGCATTATAAAGAATGGCGAATGGATATTACCTAGTCCAGATACCTTCTCTTTTTTGGAAGAATGCCAGCATCAAAAGAGATTTCCAATAATCGTTGCCAAGAAAGTTTCGGGTATTCTATTTCCTGTCTTTAAAATCTTATCTGTATTTGGTCTGAATATATATAAGACTTATCTACCAGAAGAAGCGAGAAAATTAATCGAAACTATATCAGCCACTGACAAAAATTTGAGAGAAATAAAATATAATAGCCAATTCATTTTGAAAGCCGACAACTATCAAGAGAAAGAAGGCAAGGATTTAAGTAGTGACCCAATACTTAATTTCTTTGAAAATATAGTGAGCGATAACATCCCCATTTACTATAATAACTTCTTGGGCACAAAGATTAAGATTGCAGATAATTTTATAGATACAGTTTCTCAATTCAGGAAGAATCGCTCAACAAAAGGGTTACTTGAAAACTACCAAATGACACAAAGTTTAATTCAAAACCTCCGAAACTAATTCTCTAACAACCACCTCCATTGGAATTACAATATTCAACGCCACCCATGTCATATGTTGGCTCTATATTTAAAGCCGGTTTTATACTTCTGATCGTCGTGAGAAATATAATCATCAGGATCCAACCCCCAAAAAAATGATTACAGTTAAAATTTTATGACGTTTGGCGAAGTATTTTATTTCCACATGCATGCGCTCATTGCATCATCAAATGTTCTAAACTCGGCACCATAGATGCGATAGTAATTGCCTTTATCTGCTATGCGCTGCAGACCCGATAAGCCTCCTCCGGTTTCTATTTGCTCTCTTGGTGGAATATAAGACAATTGCTTTAAGCAGTTGCGGTACTTATATGTATATAATCCGCCGGCAATTAAAATCAAAATCGCGACGCTGATGAAAAGATATTTATTCATATTTTTTAGATTTTGATAATCTCTCGCAATATTCCAGTAGCAATACCCCAAATAAATCCAATTATGATTGCTGCGATGGCTAACCATTTTCCTTTACTGTGTGTTTGTTTGATTTGCACGAGAGAAATGATTCCAAGAACAATCCCAATTAAACCAGCTAAGCCGATACCAAAGATTGCAGTTATCGATAAAATAAAGCCGATAATCGATAATTTATTGTATCCACGTTTTGCTTCGGGCACTTCAATCTTCTCTGGAGTAAGAATATCTTTAGCAGCATTTTCTTTCTCATACTTCAGAATCTCCTCCTCGGTTTGAGGTTTATTCCTGCAGTACTTGCATATATGATCCCACCACGCTCCTTCTCTCTTTTTGCATTTATAACAAATTCTCATATTTTTTAAACACAAAGCTCCCAGCCAGCGATGACCTTGCGGCCACCCACATTCCTTTCGGAACATGACCGTTGCGGGTGCTCTGACTAGGAGCTTAATGCCCGCAACGGTTTTCGAGCCATGCCGCATATTTCTAGGCGGTTTAGGCTGCTCGTATTAAATTATGTCTATAGAGTATCAGGTTTTAAATGGATTTGGAAAGTTTATTTCGCTTTTTCTACGAAAAACGAAGTGGATAACTTCTATTGTTAATTTTTATGAATCGCGTACAATGAAATCGTTGGTGATTGAAAACTAAAAACTAGTAGAGTTGTCTTCCAAAAATTGGAAGGTTCTACGATAGGTAGATTATCTACTTATTTATTTGAGCAGACAGATCCGCGTCTCAAATTAAGCGCAAAACGAAGATCCATTGGGATACCTTTTGCTTTTAATTTGCGACGCATTTTGCGTTTTTAAAAGCCGGTACCCCAATTGGGTATCGGTTTTCTTTCGGTAATTTCAAGAGGCAAATCTTCGCAAGTCCGTTACTTGCTGAGGGTAAGGTCGACAAGATGCCTCTTGAAAACCTCGCCACCAGCAAATAGCGGATTTTTGGTTATGTCCGAATTACGAAAAGAAACAATCGAAGATCTACGAAAAATAATCCGTAATGAATACGGACGAGATTTGAGTTTCAGAGAAACCTCGGAAATTGCTCGTGGACTCGTTGGTTATTTTAATTTACTAGCAGAGATTAGCCATAAAAATAATCATGAATAAAGATCTCAACGATTTTAAGAATACACAAGATAAAATATATGAG
>ERZ1292623.4095-Hain-H51-01um-R1-4095-length-12055-cov-8_pt1 | contig 12055 bp, 8 predicted proteins | sample MGYA00564398_ERZ1292623 | MGnify/ENA primary metagenome ERZ1292623 (study PRJEB36523, sample SAMEA6512633) | groundwater metagenome | collected 2019-01-07 | study: AquaDiva: Metagenomics assemblies of 32 groundwater samples | reverse complement strand
AGCCGCAGGGCTAAGAGAGATGCCCCCGCCGGCGGTGAAATCAATGGAACCGCCGGCATTGACAATCCGGTCTCCGCTGTGAGCGATCTTGATCGTCACTGAGACACTTGCTGGAACACGATCCGTCCTACAATAGTTGCCGCCGCCGACACGTTCACAGCCAACGCCTGTCTTCCTTCGATCTCTAGCGGCTCGGTCCCATCGTCTCCGAACAAGACCTCAACGTTGTCTCCTGTCCCAACGACCATCTCAAACACGTCACCTAGCGCCGTGCCTGCGGTTGGCACGGCGGTGAACAGGAGCAGTCTAGCGCTCGATTGCACTCCTCCCTTCATCCCGATCACATCCGCCTGAGTGGACGTGCCCCCGGAGCTCGCCGTAGCAGCCCTGATGAGCCGCAGTGTCACTTGGGCGCTCGGCTTGGAGAACCAGACCGACTTGACGCGCAGGCGCTCACCATTGGCCAGCAACTCAGCCGCATAACCGGCGCCACTACCTACAACGCCGATGTCCGCCACAAACGTCGGGTACGGTATCAGCAGGCGGTGTATCGCCCGCAGCGTGCCCAGAATGGACTTGATCATCTCCGGGCCTCTCCTAACGAGCGACTGATTAGAGGTCTACCACCTCAAGGATGTACTCGCAGAACAGCGTGCTCGCCGTCGAAGTCTGGATGCTGAAGTTGAAGCCGGGAGCGATCCTCAGCGCCCCGTTGTACCACCGCTCATAGAAGGCACCCAGCGGCGCCGTTGTGATAGCGGCTGTCAGTTGCGCCCCGAGCTGGCCGATGGCGACTGGCGCCGCTGGCAACGTGGCCACTGCTAGGAGTCTCACGCCCGGTGGCTCTGAGCCATCGCCGGTCTTCATGTTCCGCACGGTTGCGGGGGTCGTCGCCGTGACGGCCGTTGAAGAGTAGCCGCCCAACGTAGCCCAGATCGCCGCCGCCGCCACTGGCGCTACTAGGCTCACCGCACTCACGTACCAGATCTTGACCGTCTTGCCTGAGAAAGGCGTATTGGCAATGGTCAAGGCAGGAGTCGTGACAGAGAGGCCCGCCTGCGTCGTGACGGTCGTCTGGTTTGCCGCCACATAGACGTTGCCACGGTCCACCGCTTCATCGAAGGCGGCATTTCCCAGTGCCACCAGCAGCCCGCCCGCCTTGGAGCCCTTGGCAGGCCCGATCTCGTTTCCAAACCTGTCGAGCAGCGTGATTTCCATCTTAGCCTCTCCTTTGATTACCTATCCCCATCGGGGAGCCCATCCCCGATGTCGTCGAAGGCCAGCGATCCGGTCGCGTTTCTGATCTGCCGTAGCGCGCGGCTGTGTCCTTTGATGGCCCGCAGCACTTCCTGCAACAGCAGCACCTCCGGCCGTTTGTATTCGACAAACCGTCCAACCGCCGTAGAGAAGTAAAACTCCCGGCCTGTATCCAACTCTCTCCCCTGCTGCCCATCGTTCGCCGTCGCTACCAACGTCTGGTAATCGATGGAGTTCAGGTCAGATGAGAGCCATTGATACTCCGAGAACTGCCGGACGACGCTCGTCACAGCCATGCGTTACGGCACCACAATCTGAGGATTGCCCTGGTTCTGGACCAGGTACAGCAGCATGGGACTCAGGAACACAAAGGGCATCGTTTTACCGCTCGGCGACTACGAGCTGCACCGTGACGCTGGTATCGATCACGGCTGTCAGTGTCCCCGTGCTGAGCATCCCCAACGCATCGCCTGGGACGAGCCTTGTGTCTGCCACGGTCGCGCTCGGTCCCAACCACACCGGCGTATCCGCCGCGCTTTTGAGGTTCAACGTCGTGGTCAGTACGTTGACTCCGGCCGCCTTCGCTGCCCCGCTGGTCATCTTCACCACGGTCAGGGTGACGGCGCCGGCGTCGCTGCCTGCCACGGAATGCCGTTCCCTAGCACCCAACACGCGGTACTGCCGGTCGGCTACGAAGAACGCCGCGAAGTCCGCCGCCGCGACCAATGTCGCCTCATGCGCCACGCCCGTCGCCTCGACGTGCGGGATCGTGGCGCAGAGGTACATCGTCTCGGTCGTCGCGCCTCGCACTACCCATCCGATCACCTGGGTCATGGTTGCGGCAGCGCCAACGCTGGCGTCGTCAATCCGGCCAGCCGTTGTTGCCAGCCAGAGCATGTTCCCCACGGTCAGGTCGGAGCTCGTCTGCTGGACGCACTCCAGGCAAGCCGGGATCACATCACCGCTGACTCCAGCAGCCAGCGCGAAGCCCATGCAGCTGATCACCGCATCGGCGTCGGCTCGCACCCAGTTGGTCCCGTCCTGACCGATGGGATCACCCAGACTCACATCGCCGTTGAGCACCACGTAGAACGGTGTGCCGTGATAGAGGATGTCCCCACGAGTTACCAGTGCCATTGCTTTTCTCCTTAGCTCTGCGGCACCTCAACGGCTTTCCCGCAGAAGCACATACTAAGGTCTCGCCTGCCGTATCTCACGGCGCCCGCAGCGCCGGCACACATAATCCCAAAGCAATCCCATACCTCCCCCGAAGGGAAGCGCAAGAGGCGCTTTGAACCAGTCATGCCAGCGCAGCAGGCAGAGCAGATTATGCGGTGACTGCCACATCCGTACAGCCATCGACACGACCTAAACAGCGGGTGGAACCGATGCCCGGAGCGATGTAGCTGCGGATGCGGAACCATTGCCCGTTCCGGTCCTTGCTCTCATGCGGTCCCACCGTCTCAAACAGTTCGTTCCCCATCGCCAAGAACGCGCCGCCTTGCTCTGGTTGCCCAAAGCGGATGCCGAACAGCGATCCGGTCGCCCCGCCTGTCTCAGCGGAGAACGTCCCTGAAGCGATGGTCTCCTGCAGCGCGCCGGTATTGGCCGTCGCCATGAAATCGGACCGTCGCACCGGTACATCACGCCAGAATCCCACGCGATGCCCCAACCGTACATCCGTTTTGCCTTCCGCGGCGACATAGACCAGCGCCGAGGAATTCACCCCCTGGGACGTCTGGTCCAGCCGTTGCATCAGCCGGAATGGGCCAACCAGCAGGTCCGCCGGTGGCCTTACCAGGTCCAACATCCGATTGACCGCGGTCACGGTACAGGCGGCACCCACAGCGCCGGCACCTACGGATTGCGTCTGGTTTGCCGTCACGAGGTTGTGCAGGCCTGAGAACGACGTGGCCTCATAGATGATCCTGTTCTCCAACCGTATCTTGAGGCCCTTGGAGGTCTGCTGCGTGACCACAGCCATCATGTCATTGTGGCTGTCGTAGGTCTTGGCGATGAAGTCGTCAAGGTCCTTCTGGTCGCCGTGCATCGCCAGCGTGGTCGTGATCTGCGTGAGATTGATGTCCTCCGAGGCCGTCCACTGGTCCGCGATGGCGTGGAACTGGCCAGTCGGTAGGATGTTCTCCCGGTTGTACACCAGGTTGGTGCCAGAGACCGTCTTGATGGGGAACCGGTCGATGATGCCCCCATCCCTGATGATCTCCTCGATGATGCCCTTCACCAGCTCACTCTGTGTGAGCAGTTGGGCTTCCGCTAGACTTTCGAACGCGCCTGCAGCAGGCATGAAGCTACCTCACTATCTCCCGTTTGGGTGGGTCCGCCACCAATCACTGAGGTTGCGGAAGTTGTCGCTACTCCGCGGAGGCCCAGCTCCAGCGGCTACCCCGCTCGGCACCGCCACCGGCGGTTTCGTCGCCTTGAGCTTCCGGTCTGCCGCGGCCTGAACCTTGGCTTCCAGCGTGACTTCCCATTTCTCCCAATCTTTCGCTGTGGCACCACGGTTGATGACCGGCAGCACTTCCCTCGTTTCTTGCCAGGTCAACCCTTCAGCTTTGCCCATCCGTTCCGCCCTGGGTGCATAGATGGTCTGGAACTCCCGGCTGAGCTTCTGGTCTTCGGTCTCACCGGCGGCGTAGGCTGCTTCCAGTTCTGCCCGGAAGTAGTCCCGCTCGTTCTTCAGCGCTTCCGCTTCCTGACGCTCCGTCTCCGTCTTGAGGATGCCCTGCACTTCCTCCGGTGATGTGGAGCCCTCCATAAGCCGTTCTACCAGCAATTGGGTCTTCCTGGCATCGCCGGTAAGGTTCTGGTAGGCGGTTGCCAGATCCTGCACGGTCGCTGCTTGCTGCTGTAACGGCACTAGCTGCTGTCGCACTGCCGCCCACATACGGGAGTTCTCTTCCCGCACTGCCTCTCGGACCGTCTCAGACAACGGCGGTTGGGTGGCTTGCGCCGGGGCCGCCCCTTCGGGCGTTGCGCCGGTCTGCTCGCCAGCATCGCTGCTCTGTACCATGACGCCTCCTCTGTTTGAGGGCAAAACAAAAGGCCCCCAACGTTCAGGCCGTTCGTGGCCGGAAAACCGTCAGGGGCCGTTGCTGGCCGCTATTTAGTTGAAGAGACGAGGACTGAGCGGGAACTGGTTACGTGGGTCGATTAAGCCCACCCGCTCTTCAGGTTATCATCCTTAGCACTCGCCTCGGCACTTAGATTAACTACGCTTCCCTGATCTTGTCAAGCGGCGCACCGGGGCAGGGCCCTGTGATTTCGTTGACGTACCCACAGTTCCGGCATTGACGTGACACCGAGACAGCTCCAACGATCTCGGCCCGCTCGTCACGACGGCCAATCACGATCACGTTGCCTGCCGTCTCTGCAATCGTCATACCGCAGCGCGCGCACGCGACCTTCTTCATCAGCGCACTCCTACCAACCCTCCCGGCCTCCTTGGCGGCAACGGTCGTCGTGGCGGCACTGGTGGCCGCGGAGCCCCCGGGGTGACTGGCTTCTCCCATTCGTACCAGCGTGCGCCGGCCTCCTGCACCCCAGTATCCCGTATTCGCAGCCACATGCGCTCATCAGCCAGTGTCCGCTTGTATAAGCGGTAATCGTACTCCCCATCAATGGCCTCGCGTTCCTCCCTTCCCGCTCGCCTATACCGGTCTAGCGCATCCTGTACTTTCGGACCCATCGCCACCGCCACCGTATCCGCGAGATCCCAATACTTCTCCAACGTCTCCGTGTCCGCCTCGTAGCGTTCCACAGATGCCCGCACCACTGCGTCGTCAAAACGCTTCCCGCGGAACGTTCCCGGCCCTTTACCCTTCACATAGTCACGGCTCACTCCCAGAGCATCGGCCTCTTGCAAAACGGTCTCCCGTTGCCGCTTCACCGTCCTGAAGTCCAGCTCGAGCGTGTTGGGGTCCTCGGCAGGCTCGATACCCCAATACTTCTCGGCAATGGCGTCCTCAACCATCACGTCCTTGCCTTTGTGATATTCCACCAGCACCGCTTCGCTCAGCATCCCATTGGCAAGAGCGAACCGCGCCTGTTTGAACTGCCGCAACTTCTTAGCCAGGTTCTTCCCTATAAGACGCTCCCAGTCCTCCCCGATGGATGCCCGCAGGTCCTTTTCCAACGCTTCCTTGCCTTCGTCGTAGACCTTGAACCGGACCATCATCTCCTGCCGGCTATCCACTCGCCGCTGCCCATCGATCCGTTCGACCTCCGCTCGCACTGCCGCAGAGTCGTTCACCAAGCGCCGCTGTCCGGCGTTCAATTGCGCATAGCTGCTGACCGGATTTCCGGCCCGGTCTACAAAACCGCCACCTGCCGTCACCTTGTTCTGGATGTCCCGCAACGTGATATAGCTCTGCACCGTACCGCCAACCAGCGCCACCGCGGACTGCGCTACCTCATCTACGGTATGCGGCGTGATCATTCCGTCCTTCAACCCACCTTCCCACACGGCCTCTCCTATATCGTGCCAAGAGAGAGGGCCTACCATGCGAAAGAGCGCATCGCCCACATCCTCCAGCTTGGTGATGTCCCGCCGGCGGCCCGCAGGGTCACTACCACGTATGAAGTCGGCGACCGTCCCAGGGACGGGATGCGCAATGCCTCGCACAAACTGAGCGATGTCTTCGCCCGCGTCCATGGGGATATACTCGCCGCTGGCCGTCTTGCGCGTGCCACCCCAGGAACCATCCCTCCGTTGCGTCGGTACGATCCGGGCGATGAACCGCATGACCGGCCCTGCGCCCAGCATGAGGTCATGCCAGGTATCCGATCCCTCTAACCTGACCTTTCCGAAGTTTGCTGAGCGAGGATCGCCGTCAGACTCCCATAACCCCGCTACCACGCCTACCGCAATCAGACTGGCAAACAACCCGTAGTAGGAGAACAGGTTTTTCGCAAGTTCAGCCCGCACCGCCAGGGGCACCGCCGAAGGTACCGGATTGACCATCATTAGCCAAGGCTCCACTTTTGATACTGTCCAGCGTGTGGCGTACACCAGCTCCACGGTAATACGTAGGTTGCTTTTCAGCCATTCCACATTGCCGCGGCCAGTGAGTGTGTTATAGGCCGCCGCTATGTTCTTGAAGTCGTGCGCAGTCTTGCCGTTCGTCGCGGCGATAGCCTCCTCGAAGGACTGAAATGCCCTGAAATCGGTCCCCTCTGGGAACCAGCCCTCAACGAAGTGGTCGAACAACCGTCCCCGCTGTAGGTTGCCCGGTATCGCAAACCCACGCTCCGATCCCTTGTAGCCAGGGATGCCGGAGAGGATTTCATTCCCGAAATACTCCTCTCCCTTCATGATCGGTTGCCCAAGCTCGACGAACTCTAACCCACTCCAATGAGCGATGTTCGCCATTGGGCGCGTCGCCAAGTCGTCCATGATCCGTGCTGCTGCCACCGGGTCTCGCATCACCTCGAACATCGGAGCCCAGATCGAGGCCCATACCCGCGGATGCGCGAACATTGTTTTCGCTCCCTGCCGGAGCGGGTAAGAGGCATCCCAGGCGATCTGAGAAGCACGGGAGATGCCGTACAGCTGCAACGCCTTATGCCACTTGCTCGGCGGGAGAAGGTTCTTGACATCCTGTAGCAACGCCTCCCGCATCCTGTCCTGCTGCGCCCCCGGTGGGAGCTCTCCTGCCAGCCGTGCCCGCTCTGCTAGGTTCTCCGCCACCGCTTGGGGTAGCGCCAGTTCGTTGTCTACTACGGCTCGCCGCGCTCGGCCGATCACCTCCCGCTCGACGTTCTTCGCCCGCGCTCTGGCTTGCGGGATGAGGTTGCCCATGAGCACGTCCACATCCTCGATGCGCTTCTTCAAACGCGCTTCCTCGGCCTTCTTTGCGGCCTTCATGTTGAGTGCTCTTGCCACCGGGTCGTATTGTTTGACTTCGGCTACCAGCACCTTGACCGCTTTCCGCATCTCGGTGCCGGTCAAACCGTTCAGATCTGCCGCCAGAAGGCGGATAGCCTTGGCTTGCTCTATGCTCAGTCGCACACCTGCCCCGTCAAGTAACCGCACGACGGCGTTTATCGCCTGCCGTTCAGCGGCGTTCATCGCAGGCGTTGGGTTCTGCGGCGTGTACGGCTCTGTCATCCGCCTCAAGTCATGCGCCACTTGCCGCGCTGCTCGCCGCTCCGTGGCATGAGCGTCCATCAACGCTCGGCGCGCTTCCAAAGCCTCCCGTAAGGGGGACTCCTGCTTGATCTGGTTCACCAGGCTATCCACGGCACTTACCTGTTCCTCTAAAGGGAGATGCCGTAGGTCCTTGAGCTGGCGCGCATCGGCAGCAAACTGTAGCGCGCGTTCCTCGGAGATGCTTACACCGGTACGCCGCCCCAATTCCTGCAAACGGCCCCAGGCCAGCGCCTCGGTGCTATGCAGTTTGGCGAACGTTTGGCGTGCCTCTGGGTTCACCAACTGCTCGATGCGCCTCGACTGCGTCTCCAGCCATTCCTGCGTAACCTGCACAGGCAGAGCCTGCCTCGATACCGGCAGCAACGCTTCTTCCTCGAGGACCAGATCGATGATCGCCTGCCGTCGCAGCTCTGGCGGCACCTCGTCCAGCTCCGTTACCTGCCGGATGAACGAGTCGGCGGCATCGTCGCTCATCTCCCTGCCCGCTCGGTCGAAGATGCCCTTCACCTGCACGGCAGCCTCGTGCGACGCGGTCTCCATACGCGGTCGTACCGTCCGCACCCGGTCATCCGTCAGATACTCGAACAGGCCTTGTTCCCACCGGGTCCGCTCAGGTGTATCAGGCTCTTCCTCGATCGCTCTGCGAGGAGGCTGTCGCAGCGGCACTGGCGCTTTCTTCGCCTCCAGCTCCAGGTCCTTCATGAACGCGCGGGCAGCAGCCTTACGCTCCTCGGGGTCTGCTATCGCCTTGACAGCCTCAGCGCGGGCCCGCCACAGCTGATCTTCCAGCGTCGCTTCCGGCCTGACGAAGGGATTGACCCGGGCGGCGCCCAGCTCATCAGCAAACAAGTCCTTCATCTCGGCCATGAAACGGCTTACCCGCGTCCGGCCCGGAGGCACTCCTTGTACAAGGTCAAGTTGATCCTCTAACGCCCGCTTAGCTTGCCTTAGCTCTTGTAGTTGCTCCGCTGCTTCGTCTATGACCTGCTGCGCTTCCTTACGCGCCGCCGCCGCCACAGCCGCTTCCTCAGCGTGCCTGAGCTGCTTCCGCAGCGCGGGCGTCACCACGCCGCCGTGGGCCTCCTTGTAGCGTTCAATCGCCTTAACAGCCTCCAACCGGATACCCGCCGGCGAGAACTTCTGGATCGCCGCATAGAGTTGGATTTCTTGTCCCCGCGGCGTGCCGTAACGAGCAAGCGCTACTGAGAGCGCTTGCGCTTCTGCTTCATTCCGGGCTTCATCCGCCCGCTTCAACAGCAAGATATTCTCAGCCACCGTGATCGGGTCCGCTTCCCGGTTGAGGTCCATTACCCTCGCCCTCGCGGCTACGCTGTCTTCAGCGACCCGCGCAGCCGCTTGGTTGAATGCCTCGATATTGGACAGTCCCTCATAGAACTCGCGGTTCTGCGGCTCACCCATGATGGCCCGCAGGTGATCGCTCACCAGCCCCGGCACTGTCCTCTCCCGTTCGGTAAATCCCCGTTCTTCAAAGCCGGATGTTACACGCTCTGGTGGTTCAGGAAGCGGTTCAGGGGGCAGTAGGTCAACGGGAGGTTCCCGTGGTGGCTCAAGCGGAGGGCCACCGCCCGCAGCGGGGCCGGCGCCGGGCGGAGGTACCCCGGCGCCTGCTGGCTCGGACACGAGACCGCCCCGAACGCCCAACGGCAGGTCAGGCGTAGGTCCCTCAGCAGGTCCCGCGGCCCCCGGTAGCCCCAGACCGGGAGCGCCAGATGGTTCCTCTAACTTCTCGGACGTTGCGATTTCTTCCTTGAAGGTATCCCAAGCTTCCTGCCGAGCGTCTCTGAATCCCTCCGGATCGCCGGGATAGTCTCCCCGCTCGATGCCCTTGTAATCATCCAGCGCATCGCGGGCGGCTTCCTCGTCGAAGCCCTCTTTAGACAGCCGCTTCAGCGCCGTCTCACCGCGGGCCGCGTTAGGCTTATCGGCAGGCAGCGTATCCGCGATGGCCTGCGCAGGCGCGGCGATGTGCAGTCCCTGGACCTCTTCGCTCGTGGGTTTAGCAATCCCCTCAACCGGCTCTACCACAGCCTCGTGAGCAACGGACACTATGACCGGCTCTTCGCCAACAATGGTCACTGGCTCATCGCTCAGGCCCTTTCCCTGAAGTTGTTCCCGAAGTTGGTTGATCCGTTGATAGAGGGAATCCAGCCGGGGTTGACCCGCAAAGATACCGCCCGCGATGCGCTGGTACTCCGCCAGTTCTTTCTCTGTCCTGGCGATCTGCTGGTTTAATTGGTTGACTAGACCCTTCTTCTTAAGGTCGGACTCAAACACATTACGGAGACGGGTGAGCAGGCCCGCAGTCAGATTGGATTCCCGGACCGCCTCGGTGCTGTAGGAGTGCCCCGTGGGCGTAGATGGATTGCGTAGCGACAGATGGTAAGCCACTGGTTCGCCAAGGTAGCGAGCTTGGTGTCGGAAGCCTAAAAGTGCGAAACCGTTATAACGCCCAATCTCCTCGGATTCTTTGCCAATCGCCTTGACAGCTGCAATCAGCGCCGCTGCTGCCTGAGCCGGCTCATGGTACTCCCGGCCTGAGATGGTGATAGCAAAGGGATCGGGTGCTTTAGCCGCTAATACAACATCACCGTTCGCCGTTTCCAAGCGCTGCTTGTAGGTAGCGATCTGCTTGGGCAGCGTTGTCAGGTTCATGCGCGTCCGATCCTGGCTACGCCAGAAGTTGGCCTGCTCCATCGTGAGTTTCTGCGCCTGCATCTCCAGGGTGTTGAGCTCCATCTGAAGCGGATTGCCAGAAGCCATGGCCTTTGCCATGCCAGCGCCGAGAGAATCGCGAGATACGTCCTCGACCGACCGAGCGGTCACATCACGACGGAATACAGCCTTAATACCAAGTGCCTTCTTCTGGATGGCTTGCCATTTCACCCCGTCAAAGCTTGCTGAGCCTTGGGCGCCCTCCTGGATATACCGGAATATCTGCACGCCCTTACCCTGGCTGATCACATTGCCGTTGGCATCGACGACCGGGCCGTAGACTATGTTGCCAGGACGGAGTAGCCGACCCTCGGGCTGTTCCACCTCATCTGGTCGCCAGCCCACCGTTAAGAAGTGCTCTTGGCCCAAGCGCGCCTGAAGATTGAGGCCAACGCCCATCTTTTTATTGGTCCCAATCAGCACCCGGACGATCCCCAAGTTCACCTTCTTTTCAAGAGCTTTGCGTTGAGCGGATGTCTTGGCCTCATTGATAAAGGCGATCTCGTCGCGCGGGATGCCCTTATCCACCAGGGCTTGTCGCAGCCAACCGAACAGCGAGGTAGAATCCCGAGCTTCCTCCAGTGTTTCTGGGGGGATCTCCAGCGGGTTGTCCACGTCCACTTCGGCGACATCACCCTTACGCGGTATGCCCATATCCGTAAAGATCAACGTCGTTCCCTTGTCCTTCATGGAGGAGAGATAGAAGTCATAGACGTTGGCTGCAACGATAGCGACCTTTCCCCTAGGGTTTGGTGGCGCTTTGGGATCGATCAGGCGCATGTCGAGTGAAGCCTTGGCCGCATCGTTGGAGAGCAAGAGAAAGTTATCAACGCTTGGCTCTTGCGACGCCATATGCTCAGCACGGTAAGCGATCGCCTGCATATAGTCGCTGTAGGCTTGGTCTGGGTCAGCTTTGACGATGGTCCGGTTGCCAGCGCCATCCAGTTCAATCAACATCGGCTTTAGTTCGTCCATCTCCGGAGTCTCAGTACCAACCCGGATGTCAGCGGTCTCTTGCCAGCCGCGGTTGAGCTCAGCGAGGTTATCGAATCGGACGAACCGTTCAACTGGCTTGAAGCTACCATGTGCCGTCTGTTCGATGTCCGTCTCAGTAGCGCCAAAGGTTCGGGCCCATGCGTCGAAATTCTGCCACCCGTGCTCTTCCAGGTAGCGAGGTTGTAGATACCGCATCATCGTCCAGAGTTCGGCAATCGTGTTCGTGATGGGAGTGCCGGTTGCAAAGACAATGCCTTTGCCGTTCTGTTGTAGGTAACGCACCTTCTGGAACATATCCCAAGCGATATCGGATCCCTTACCGTTGGCGGCCGACCCCAAGCCCTTCACGCCCGACATGGAAGTAGAGAACCGCAGGTTCTTGACGACATGCGCTTCATCCACAAACAGTTGGTCGATGCCCAGGCTCTCAAAGGTCAATCCTTCGTCCTGTTTCGCGGCCAGCCGTGCCGCGAGATCGCCAAGTTGCTTTTGCAGTCGCTCAACGAGGTTCTCAACCTGCTTTTGTGAACGCCTGTCGGCGCCGGCCTCAATCAACGCGATATGGGCTTCCCGAAAGTGCTCAACCTCCTGGCGTAGGAACATCATCTGCGCTTCAGCGGAGAGGGGTAGCCTCTTCATCTGTGAGTCGGTGATAACGACCGCGTCCCAATCGCCGGTGGCGATGCGGTTCATCATCTCGGCCCGGTTCGCCCTGGTGAATGCCTGATCATCTGGGTAGAGCACCTTGGCGTGAGGGTACATGTCCTGGAAGGCAGCTACATAACCTACGTAGGTCTGCTTGGGCACCACATGCATGCCCCCGCGAGCAACCCCCATCCGTCGCCACTCCATGCCGGCCACGACCATACCTGCCGTTTTCCCGCATCCAACTTCGTGGAA
>ERZ1292623.4093-Hain-H51-01um-R1-4093-length-12059-cov-15_pt1 | contig 12059 bp, 15 predicted proteins | sample MGYA00564398_ERZ1292623 | MGnify/ENA primary metagenome ERZ1292623 (study PRJEB36523, sample SAMEA6512633) | groundwater metagenome | collected 2019-01-07 | study: AquaDiva: Metagenomics assemblies of 32 groundwater samples | reverse complement strand
GAGCAGGCGCAGATTTTGAAGACGAAAGAGTAGTAGCGAATGTTGCGCTATGGGCCCAAGCAGGCTATTTTGGAGGGATCAGTGAAGTTGATAAGAGATTGGCTTAAGAGTTTCGGGATTTTGTTTGTTTTATTTTTGTGGTCTATTGTTTTATTATGGTTCATATTTGTCTGTATGCCTGCCATTGCGCCGTAATTGCCATTCTAGGCAGGTATCGGGGCAGGCTGAGGTAAAGGGTAGCCTCAGGAAGAGTTTGTGGCCTAAGCATGGCAAAGAATCGCAATGCGGGGGTATTATGAACCGGGTAGCAAGACCTAAAAGAGACCTGCCGGAGATATTCTCATCGAGGGAGACGATTGCGATCATAGTTGACGCATTAGAGGCTTTAAGAGGGCAATTGGAATTTTGCCTATTTTATTCTTATTGTCTCTTATTTTGTTATTTTTCGTTCTAACTTTCATTGATTAGGAAAAAGCATGGATATGGATAAGCGAGGAGTGAGATCAAGGAGAGATTTGCCGGAGATATTTTCATCGGGCGAGATGGTTTCTATCATAGTGGATTCTTTAGAGACATTAAAAAACCAGGCGGCGGCATTGAAAGCGGCGAAATTTAACGAATCGACGAGAAAAATTCGATGTCCCAAGTGTGCTAATGAATTTGAGGCGAGCTTTTTTCAATTTGACACAATAGCTAAATCTATGGCATATGTTGCCAAAGTGATAGATGAGATGACTCGTTTGATGTCATTCGTAGGCGGAGGACCGGACTTTCGGGCTGAGTTGAGTTTAGGGCCGCTTTTGAGCATATTGACCGAGGAGCAATTGGCGTTTGTGGAGAGCTGGATCGGAGAGAGAAAGGTAAAAGAAGATATCGAAATATGAGAGAATTCTGTCCCGAGTGCAATGCGGAGCTGCCGGAAGTTTCCTTTGGGTGGGATCATAAGCTTGGATGTAGTCGATGGAAATCCTCGTATAGGTTCATCATATTTGACCGGTACTTGATAATAGGCTTGATTATCGTGAGTTTTTTTATCTTTACAGCGCTAAGAATCGGTCATAACAGGAGGGAGAGATTTTGTGCATGGGCGAATTCTCAGAATGCCAGATGCGAATGTTCGCCTTACGCCGGCTGTTTCGCAATTATGCCTGACGGCACTTTGAAAAGAAGACCATGAGTGATCTTGAAGCCGCCGGACGCGCTTTGGAAATAGAGAAATGTCGCAGGTTCGCCCATTACTTCATTTTTGATTCTGGAAAGCTTCTTACCAAAGATGAACACGATTTGGATAATCCCATAAAGCCGTTTCCTCGTGAGCTTTATTTGAGGGTAATGCTCGATTTTCTGCTTGTCTCCGGCAGGCTGGTCAAGCCGGACGAAGCGAAGTGGGCTTTAGAGAACGGCTATGAGAGGAGTTTTTTGGAGCAGCTTTATAAGAGCGGGATCATTCTTTCAGACAAGTCTCGTCAGGTCATGTGGACATGGCTTATATGCGCCTATTTGCACTGGAGAGCCAAATACAGAAAGTTTCAACTGATTCTGATTCAATCCAAGAGGGAAGAGGATGCGGTGAGCCTGGTTTATAACAAAGAGCCCGGACAGGCCAGGATCTCGTTCATGGAGGTGAACCTTTCTTCTTATCTGCAAACGCTCTCTTTTCCGAAGGCCGCTGCCTTCGGTCATCTCTATTACTCTTCCACCGGCTCTCATATCTGGGCGATTCCAGAAGGAGGCGATATCTTGAGATCGAATACTGCCTCGGTAGTTTTTTCTGATGAAGCGGCGTATCAGCCCAACTTCGGAAATTCTTTCACGGCCGCTATCCCCTCTATCAAAGGGGGAGGGCAATATATCGGAGTTTCGTCAGCCGAGCCGGGAGAGTTTCAAATGCTTGTGGAGGCGCCATGATCTCCGGTCTCACAACGAAGATCACTTCCGCGGGGATTCCGGTCGTCCGTTGTCACTACTCTACCGACCCCAAAAAACGCGCCGGTACGCCCGAAGGCGATATATGGTTGGCCCAGGAGCTGTTAGGTTATCCCGGAGGGATAAAGTCGCCTCGCTGGCGCAAGGAGATGGAGATCGAATATGGCGCTTTGGGAGGAACCCGGCTCTTTCCCGAATGGGAGCAGTGGGCTAACAATGGGAAAATCGTTATCGCCCCGTTCGAGCCTTTCGGATATCATTTATATGGCAGCTACGATCACGGCTGGCGTAATCCCGCTTGTTATCTCGTGCACGGCATCAATTCGGACGGGCTTATCGCTACTTTTTACGAGTTCTACGGCGATCATGTCCCGCTGCAAAAAATTTCCGAGCTGATTCATGGCAAGGATATAACGCTTGCCGATGGAAGAAGATTTCGCGGCAATCCTTTTGCGGAGAAAGAGATCTTTAAGATCGCCGATCCTTCCATCTGGGCGGAAGATCAGCCTATGGTAGACAATACGAATAAATCTATTGCGGAGTTATTCAGGCGCTCAGGCGTTTATTTTTCCAAAGGAGAGAGAGGCGGAGACGCGATGGTCGCCGAATGGCTCTACGGACATTATTGGAAAGATCCGCTGAATCCGCTTTACAGAATAACAACTGCTTGTCCAAAGCTCATTTGGGAATTGGGTCAGCAAAGACACAAAGAATACTCCCCGCAGGTCGCGCTCCATAGAAACCAGCCGGAAGAATTGATCGATAAAGACAATCACGCGTGGGATTCGGCAAAAATGTTTTTCCAGAAGTTTCCTCCTAAACCGCAAGCGAATAAAGCATTGCATAAGCCCAATACTTTCCAATGGTGGCGAAAGATGGCGGCAAAAGAGGGTTTCGGAACGAGGACGTTCAGAATATGAGCGTTATCTTGCATCATTGCATGTTTTTACGCGGAGGCGATTGATGAAGCAAGCCACGGGTTATCTTGGAGAGAATCGTCTTCTCCTTCATTGCCTAAAGCATGGCATCCAGGTAGGAACCGAATTCGGATTGGAGAGAAAAATTGGCCCGGAAAAAACGCGATAGAGAAGACGCTGCCCCGGAATCTTCTTCCCGACTAACGCCTGGAAAAGAGAAAAATGAAGAACTTATCCGTTGGCGAAGTCGCGTACTTGGCGCGCAAAGAATCCGTAAAAATTGGGAGACGAAGTATCAGGTCGAAAAATGTGAAAGATATATCCTGGGCGATCAGAAAATGGATCTTTCCGAAGGCGCTCCGATCTTCAATAATGTTTTGGCCACTTTGAAAATTCAAGAACCGAGTTTGTTTCTCAACAATCCCAAGTTTTTCGTCAATCCCAGACCTGGCCGAAATAGTGACATTATGCAGCGATATTCGGCTTTTGGCGAAGGAGTTTTGCAAAGCATAGGAGCCGAGGACGATCAATTGGAGTTGGCAGGCGATCTTGCTATTTTTCAATCTTTTTCCCGCATTGGCGTACTTAAAGTCTGTTATGATCCCCTTCTTGAGCCGAATCCCCAAGCAGGTAATCCGATTTATGAGACCGATGAGGCCGGAAATCCGATCCTGGATAGATCTTCGATCTCATTTCAAAAAGATCCTTTATCAGGCGAGCCTTCGATGGATCCGAATACAGGCCAGCCTATCCCCGATCTTTCCGCTGCAAGCTATCTTATGAAAAAAGATCCATTGACAGGCGAGCCTTTGATGGAGCCCAATGAGATCGTTACGGATGAAGCTTATAAATATCAATGGATCGATGCCAACGATATGCTTCTACCCGATGAGGGTCCGGACAGATCTCGCTGGTCATGGATCGGCGAGGAAATCGTAATAAGTCTTGAAGAAGCTAAGGAAAATTCTCGCTTCAGGGAACATCGCGCAGAGCTTAAATCCAATGAAACGACTGACCGACTGAAAACTTCAAAGACTTCGGAGATGTTTGATAAAGATAGTGAACTTTTCCGTTATTATGAATGCTACGATATCAAAAAGAAAAAACTCTATTGTTTTGCTGACGGACAAGATTTTGAAGATTTTCTGAGCAGCGGCCCGCTTCCTGATGGCATAGAAGACCATCCTTATGCCCTTCTTTCTTATGATCCGATACTCGGTCCCGAATCCTCCTCCTGGCCCTTGCCTCATATCTTCCCCTGGTTAGATCCGCAGCGCGAATACAATGTAAGACGCCAACAAATCACTGAAGGAGCGAAAAGAAGCGCTCGCAAAGTCCTACATGACGACGGCACATTTGCCGATCCGGATGAAGCGGTTAAAGCGCTGCAAAGCTCCAAGGACATGGAAGCGGTCAAAGTTCAAGACGTGTCGAGCGGTCATGTTCCTAAAATAATGGAAGAGCATGATCTGAATCAGGTGATTTATAAAGATATTTCGATGCTTCAAAGCGATTGGCGAATTATCACCGGACAAACCGGAGCAAGACTCTCCGATCCTGATACAAACACCGCTACAGAGGCGACCTTTGTGGAAAAAGCCGCCAATTTGCGTGATCTTCAGATGCAAAAACTCGTAGGTAGATTTCTCTCCATCGCCGGGAAAAAAATGTTTCAGCTCGTAAAGGCGACGTTAACGCTGGATATGTACATCAAACTTCGCGGTCATACGGATAAGGAATTCGAGGAATATGCCACGATAGTCTTGGGCTTGAATTCTCAGAGTTTGAGATTTTTTCCCGGCCTGTTGGAAAGATTCAAAGAGCGATTCGGACAGGAAAAGTGGATAAGAATAACGCGAGAGACATTGCAATTCGAGGCCGATGTAAGCGTAGTGCCAGGATCGGCCCGACCGCAAAATGCCATTAGCGATCAAAATATGCTCATCAAATTACTGGGCGTCTTTGGTCAGTATCCGCAGCTGCTTATGGTGAAATCACTGACTGAAAGGGTGCTCAGGGCATTTGACGTATACGATGCGACCCTGGTAGAAGAGCTTATGCTTGCCGGTCAAAAATGGATCGAAGTCAATGCAAGACAGGCCGGACGAACTCAGCCCGTAGCCGGAGAAAACGGAGCGGCCGAGACGGAAAATAGCGGCGGATTATTGGCAAATATGATGGCGGGAGCCATGAGATGAGATGAATATGGATAAACGGGCGAGAAGAGATTTCAAGCTCGATGGATCATGGCCCGTTGGTTCCAAAAACTGGAAAGGCGATGCGATGCTTTACGAATACGAATGTTTGAATGGACACAGGCGAGAGCGTTTCGAGCATCATCCCGACGACAAAGGATGCGAGACCATAATTTGCGATGAATGTGGCCATACTATGGGACCTGTTCCGTCTTACGGCAGAGGACTTCTCTATTTTGAGGAAGGACGGGCCCGAACGATATGGAATCTTGGACCTGAGCCTGTCACGATACGGAGTCATAAAGAGCACCTGGAAGCGATGAAAAAAGCCGGAGTGGCGCAAGCGGGAGCTGAGATCGTCACTACTAATAACCTGAGACGCAGTCCGCGCAAGATCACGGCAAAAGGAAGGTGGATATGATACCACAATGGGAAAAGCTGAAATGCGAGAATTGCAACAGCATCCGATTCGTTGAGATTATACATTTGCGGCATCATCCAAACACCGGCACTTCCACCGAGCCAGCAGGTTATATGTGCGCCGAATGCAACGCGATTATAGATCTCTCGCGACTTATAGCCAGACTGGAGGTGGCAAAGAAAAAAGCGGAGATCAGTGAATTGGAGCAAGGAATCAAAGATTTAGGGCCAGTAGAGACAAAATCTCCTAAGACGGCGCCGGATGATCCGGCTTCTGCTTTAACAGAGACTCAATCTGTCAAAAGAGGTCGAGGTCGGCCCCGAAAAGAGAAGCCCAATGCCCCTTAATCAGCCGGTTAGATACCGCGTGACAAGAAAAGGCGGTCATAAAATTCGCCTGGCGTTTGTAAAAGGGACCAATCGCGTCATAGAATCCAAGAATCTGGAGACAGGCGCGATTCATGCGCCGGCGGAGCACGCAGTGGACCGAAAGAAAAGAAGATTGCGTAAACAAATAACGAAATGAATAATCCCAGTCAAATTCCTCCCGATTTTTGGGAAAAGATCAAGGCTTTTTTGATGGAAAAAAAGACGGGAAAGATCACCTTGAACGTGAAAGATGGCCAAATTTTAGTGCTTGACATTCAGGAGACGATTCGATTATAGTGACTATAATAACAACAGTACGGCGGGGCGCGCCGAAACTTAAACGCCCAGGGAGAGTCGCGGGACTCGCCGAACTGGGAAGCCCCCGGCTTTAGCCGCGGGGAGCGTCACGATGCTTTCCTAAAGACCACTGCGCAAGAGACCGCCATATGCGAGCCTTGAAAAACGGAGGCTCGCATGTCATTTCTTCGGTTTCTTCTTAGACTTCTTTCCGATGAGTCCGGCGAAATCTCTAACGAACAATCGGGACAGGGCGAAAACTCCAGCGCCACTTCAGCGGCAGAGGAAAGTAGTGAATCTTCCGCCAGTGAAGCAGGTGAAGAGTCGGGCTCGTCCGCCGCAGAAGGCGCGGTTGAAGAAAAGCCTTTCTATCAGCTTCCTGACAATTTGAAGGATCTGACGCAGGATAAGCTTGTAGACCATTTCAAGCGAATGCAGCGCATCTATACCAAGGATCGGCAATCACGTCGAGACCTTGAGCAGAAAGCGAGTGTTCTTGATCGGTACTATGGCAATCTTGATTTCAGACGGCAGACCTATCTCGAATTAGTCAAGGAATTCGGCGAAGCCGAGAAACAAGAAGAAGCTTCTACGGGTAATACGCCGCCAAAATTCGAGGAGCTCATTCGCAAAAATCTCCCTTCGGAACTCAAATGGATGGCAGAATCTTTAGCCGCCTCGGTCTGGGCAGCCAATCAGAGCATTCTGGAACCCTTGCAAAAGGAACAAAAGACAAAACGACTTGAAGATCGCAGTGCCCAATTCGATGGATTGGCCGATGATCTATCACAAGAGATTCCCGGATGGGAAGATCACGAGGATGAGATGAGCGCTCTTCTTGATTTTTTTCAATCCGATCAGATGTCCCATCGCAAATACGGCTCCAAATTGAGATTGCTTTACAACATCGTTACTGGCAACAATCTCGCTATTTCGGAAGCCGTAAAAAGAATGGGCCAGGCGGCGCGTAATCGGACCGTATCAGGACAATCGAACAGAACAACTACATCTAACGTCAATGATCGCATCAAGAATGCCAAAAGTCGGGATGAAAAGTGGCAAATCGCGGCGGAAGCCGCGATAAACGATCTTAAGCGAAATGGCATTCCAGTGCGCTAACAAGAGGTGAACATGATGAAGATAATAATGAAATGGCTTAGTTGGTTTTGGAGCTTTTTTCAAGATCAATCTGGTCAGATTCCATCCGTTTTGACCGATAACTTCGATGCGTTACTTACTACCACTCTTCGGAACATGGAGACGGAAATCCGCGATAACGTCAGTCGCGGAAATAAATTTTTGGCCTATCTCGACAGTAAAGGCATGTTCAGAAAGGTCGATGGGGGCGAGCGAGTACAAGTTCCGTTGATGCATGCTCAGAACAATACGGCCGATATATATTCGGCTTATGGCGTTTTGGATACTACGCCCCAGGACGGAATCACCTCGGCTTTTTATGAGTGGGCTCAACTCTCCGTCTCCATCGCCATTGCAAGAAAAGAAGAGCGGCAGAACAGTGGTACATCGAGAAAGATCAACCTACTCAAAGCCAAGACCATGCAGGCGGAAGTCTCGCTTAAAGAATTATTGAACAACTGCATCGTGGCCGGAAGAATAACGGCCAGTGCCGCCTCTGGTCGTTTTCTTGCAAGAATTGGAAAATTGGACAGCGGAGCTTCAGGTCCTCTTCCGTTGGCAGCTATCATCGATGCCAACTCAAGCAGAAATGCGGCGCTGGGCAACATCAATCCGAATACCTATTCCTTCTGGCGCAATCAGGCGGATTCATCCGTTGCGACGACTTTTGCCGCAATGAAGCAGGAAATGAACAATATCTATAATGATTGCTCCAAAGGAGAAGGAGGACCGCCGGACGTGCTTTTCGGAGATCAGGTGGCGTGGGAGCAATATTGGAATTCGCTCCAAAATCAAGAACGTTACATCGTCAATGAAAAACGGATCATAGACGTTCTTGGAGGAGCGGATGCCATCAAATTCAGAGGCGCTATTTTTATCTGGGATGAAGTGGTCCCGGACGTCGAGACCAATGCAGAGGTAGTGGATGCAATCGGGACCGTATCAGCATCCAACATCTTCTTTGCAAATTCCAAAAGCTTGGAATTCATTACCGACCAAGATACGGATTTCATCACCACTCCCTTTGTCCGTCCTGAGAATCAGGATGCCAAAGTGGCGCAGATCCTTTGGATGGGGGCGCTAGGTACCAACAACAGAAGAAAAAACGGGGTGCTCTACGGGATCTCCAGGAGTATAACCTCCTGACAAAGCGATAAATAGAAATTTACCTCAATCACGAAAGGAAGGAATCAAGATGATATTTCAAAGAGTCAACAGAACAGATCCAGAGCGCGTTTTCATGGCCATGAGGAACAACGAGGGCGCCACCTTGAACAAGGATGACGCCTGTCAGTTGGAACTGGCATCCGCGTCGATAGACGGCGTAAGGGTGAGACAACCGGATACCGGTAATTTATATGCTTTCATCGGCATTGTCGATGCGAACATTACCGATGGCGCTTATGGACTCATCCAGATTTATGGTTACAGGTCCACCAGCCGGGTTTTCCAGACCAATACATCACAAGATACTGGCGTGGCTTTGGCACCGACGGCGGCAGCGGCTTATTTGCAATCCGTTGCCACCTCTACGACTTCTTCATCCGATGTGACGCAACGGCCGATCTTCGCCTGCCTGGGTGAATCCATTGCATCTTCATCCGCGTCGGCTACGATCAGCACCAAGATTTTCGTGAGAGCCCTGTAACCGGGCGCGCGCGGCAGGAACGAGGGCCGCGTCTCGTTTATCAACGCGGACTTTACTGTCTGCGCGCTCCGCGCGGGTAGAATCATGCCACACACCCATTATGGGAAAAATTCGCCTTTGGGCAGCGGAGAGAGATTCGCCCGATTGAAAAAGAAACTGTCGGGTAACCCCAAAATTCATAATTCGGGAGCAATTGCCGCCACTATCGGCAGAAAAAAATTCGGCAAATTGAGATTCCAAATGCTGGCGGCAAAAGGAAAAAGATGATGAGTAGATTTCCGATTCTACCTAAAATAGTCGAGCGATGGATGATTCGATATCTCGATTACTGGCATGGCAAGGGTGAAGATCATCAATATCACTATTACCGTTGCGATGGATGCCGCAAGTTGGTTACCTGGAAGATGATCGCAGAGGGAGGTTGTCCTTGTGGTCTATCAAACCGTTTGAGACCTGCCGTGATAAGATTACGGGATAAGGTAAAATTGCTGCTATTTCCTTTTACGGTGAATCGCTATTGGCCGAAAGAGTAAACATAGTTTTTGCCTCCACTGGTTACGGTCCTCTGTGGCGTCCAGCCGTAGAAAGTTGGTTGCGCGTAGTTGCCTATACCGAACGTCATCTCAAAGAAGGACTAATAGGTAAAATTAGCGGCTTAGGAATCACGGACCGTACCTACACTCATTCCGCCCAGAATACGATAGTAAAGAATTTTTTGGATCTATCCGATTCCACCCACCTGTTTATGACGGAGATGGACATGATCCTGCCTGATGATGTTATAATCAAACTTCTTGCCTTGGATAAGGACGTTGCCTCTGCTCTGTATTTTTTAAGGCACGGAGACGGCCAACCTTGTCTTTATAAGAAAACCCTCGTCCACAAAAATAACGAATTTCTTCACAGCCCCGTGAGTCTTTTTCCTACCGGCGAACCCTTCAGGATCGACTGTCCGGGAGTCGGCTGCGTACTTTTTAAACGAAAAGTATTTGAGAGAGTCGAATTCCCTTGGTTCGATCTAGCAGAAGCAAAGTACGGCTCAGATATGTATTTTTTCACCAAAGTCAAAAAAGCCGGATTGGAAGTTTGGGTCGATCCTCGGACTGTTTGTTGCCAGATAGATTACGTGGTCTGGAACTTGGATGATTACTATGAACGGTTGAAAAAAGATCCTGAGTTCGGTAAAAACGGGTTCATAATCGGAACGCCTGATTTCTATGATCCCAAATATAAAACAATCGATGAGACCGCTTAAACTGCATTTAGGGGCAGGCAAGACTACTATGGGCGATGGCTGGATAAATTGCGATTTCCTTCCTTCGTCTACAGTGGATAAGCTTTTCGATGTGACGAAGGAGTGGCCATTCCCCGATAATTCAGTCGGCGAGATTTACGCCTCTCATATGCTGGAACATCTTCATGATTTCAGAGGTTTTTTCAAGGAATCGTGGCGCGTGATGCTGCCGGTAAGCTCTATGTTACTCAGACTCCCTTATGGTGGCCATAAACTCGCCTGGGCAGATCCTACGCATACGAGACCCTGGTTCCCTGAAAGTTTCTGTTGGCTTCAACCTGGATATGGCGAGGATCTGGGCAGTCTTCAACATTACAATTGGTCATGGCCTTTTGCGATTGAAATGGTTCAACTGCGGTTGAATGGTAAGCTTGTCGGTTGGGTCGATAAAAAATGGAAGCGGCGCCTTTTGTGCCGGTTTCTCGAATTTCTGGATAATGTCGTAGATGAACTTTGGGTGCATTTGAGACCCGTAAAGACCCAGGAGGATTTTAAATCCTTCCGCTCTACGCGCGCGTCGAACGTTGTGCCTTTTCAATATGTGATGTATAAGCATCAAATGGAAGGCCATGAGTTGGAGAAAGGAGAGGTGGCGGATTTCGTTCATCTTATGGACGGATTCAGGTTGAATGATCTGGAGTAAACGATTGAGGATATAGCACCTCTGGAACATTTTTGGGTTTTTATATGATTCGCTGTCATCACGCGGGCAAAATGGGGGATTTGATCTACGCCCTTCCGGCAATGCGGGCTCTTGCTCGGCTGAACGACGATAAAATTCATCTCACTACGTCCGCGCATTGTCATCAGCTTGCGCCGCTTTTGTGGGAGCAGCCCTATTTCGCCGATGTAGTAATGGATGATGCTCGACCCTATAAGATGTCAGATGGCATTATGCAAAATTGGGATTATTTCAAGAATGGTGAAGGAATAAATCTATCTCCGCAGCCGTCTTTCTATGAACCGACTGCGCCAGTATCCTGGACCATGTGTTATGCGAAAACGGCCATTTTAAAGAAGTTAGAATTGGCGGATTATATTTGTCTTCCGAGTCTCATCAATCATCGCAGATGGCATTTTGGCTTTTCTATCAAGATGGACGGACAACCGATAGAACGAGTAAAAAAAGCCGTAGTCGCGCCAGAAGTCGAATCTCTACGCGAAGAATCGGAGGAATTCTGGCAACAGATTATTCGTGAACTCACCGCAAGAGACTACTATGTCATGGTAGTAGGCAAAAGATATGCAGATCCGATCTATAATTGCCATGATCTGCGCGGCTTGACGAGCGTTTCCGTGCTGGCGCGCCTCATTGCGGAATCCGATCTGTTCATCGGCGCCCACTCTCTGCCCTGGCATCTGGCCCGCCACAGCGAAACTCCGGCAATTTGCTTGCAAAAATTCAGTCCGGGACTTGCGCGATGCATACCCCTGGACACGCCCTATGTCTGGTATCAACCCGAAAGATGGAATGAGGCGATAGATGTGGCTTTGTCAAAATTCAATCAGGTGGAGAAACACTAATGGCAAAAGCACTCGTAACAGGTGGATGCGGTTTCATCGGCGCCCATGTAGTCGAGCACATCATCAAGAATACCGATTGGGAGATCGTGGTGTTGGATCGGTTGAACTATGCCTCAAAAGGTTTCGATAGGCTCCGCGATATCAATTGTTATGACCATAAGCGAATCCACAAGCTCACGCATGATTTCACGCTTCCACTGGTGGATGGAATCGCCTATGAGATCAGAAAAGTGGATTACATCCTTCATCTCGGGGCTGAAACTCATGTGGATAATTCGATCCTTGATCCCCGTCCGTTCGTGCGCTCCAATGTCCTGGGAACGATGGAGATG
>ERZ1292623.4092-Hain-H51-01um-R1-4092-length-12062-cov-17_pt1 | contig 12062 bp, 11 predicted proteins | sample MGYA00564398_ERZ1292623 | MGnify/ENA primary metagenome ERZ1292623 (study PRJEB36523, sample SAMEA6512633) | groundwater metagenome | collected 2019-01-07 | study: AquaDiva: Metagenomics assemblies of 32 groundwater samples | reverse complement strand
CACCCGCCTCATCGCAAGCCATTGCCAAATAACATGAACTTCTGAGTCAGCCTCTCAAGCTGATCGCGCAGTAGTTCGTCGGCATGGCTGTAAGAAAAGAATAATGAAGTCACAAAGCGTTCCCAGACGACGAAAGGGGTTTAGGCAGGTGCCCGCGCCAAGCTAACTACAAATATCGCGCAGCGCCTCGAACGATAGCGGCGCGGCTTGGCCTGCGTTCACATAGCCCTCGAACTTGGCATACATAGCCCGGTACGCTGGCAGCGAAGTTTGCGAGTGGCTATTGATGTTACCGTCTTTGCGGCTATCGGCGAACTCCCCGAGGGTCTCAATCATCGTGCGGGCAACACCATAATGCGGGTCATTGTTGGCATCAAAGCCATGCCACTTGTTATAGTGCCAGCCCTTGGCCGCCTCGGCTTCGTCGCCGGTGAGCTTGGCGATCGAGCTTTCGATGATGCCAAACATCCAAAGGATGTCGGTGGTTTCCTTCACCACCTCATCGGATGGCGCGATGCTCTCAAATAAACCATGGTATTTCCGCTGTAGCGCCCAGCCATCGTTATCGATAGCCAACGTCTTAACGAGCGTGGGGTCGATTTCTTTGTTGAGCTTCAGTGCTTCCATCACTTCTGATAGCATCACAATGATAAGGCGCTCGCCCTGGGTCAGGTTCATTTGCGTATCCTCCCTAGATTTCCACCAATATTAGGCGTGATTTGTCCTTATTCAAGAATAATGCTCCGCACCTTTTGCGCGAAGTAGGCCGTAATCAGCCGAGAACATCCAAGCCCTCAGTTCTACCGGCTTCACAATGGCCAGGTCCGGGATCTTCACCCAACATGGGCGTAAACCGATGCAACCGGGTTACGGGCACATGCCTAGAGCATGGCCCGAAGTGGGCGACATTAGAATTTTGTACTTATTATGTTCGGTTTGGTTATAATGTCCCGAGCACATGCATCTGCGTCCCGCACAGTCAGCCTTTTCCCTCGTCGAGCTCTCGATCGTGCTCGTCATCCTTGGACTATTGACGGGCGGCATCCTGGCGGGGCAATCGCTCATCCGCGCGGCGGAGCTGCGGAGTGTGAGCGTGGAATATGGACGCTACACCACGGCGATGCAGACCTTTCGCGATAAATATTTTGCTCTTCCAGGTGACATGAACAATGCCACCGCATTCTGGGGTACGTCAGCGAATTGCCCGGGGAATGCCGCTCAAGGATCAACCTCAGCGACAACATGCAACGGCGATGGAAATGGGCAAATAACTTGGTGGACGAGCACCAGCAACGAATCTTTTCGTTTCTGGCAACATCTCGCAAATGCCGGTCTCATTGAGGGATCCTATAGCGGCGTTACCGGCAATGACGCTTATGGCTTTTCCAGCTCTGCAAGCAATTCACCTCGCAGCAAGCTATCGCCCGCAATTTGGCAAGTGACCCACGCAAACAATTCCACAGGAACATTCACTGGCGTGATCTTCAACTATGACTTTGGGAACACACTATTTTTGGGGGTTCCTGGCTCTCCCAGCACCTGGAACTATGCTCCAGCGCTTAAGCCTGAAGAGGCATGGAACATCGATACAAAAATGGATGATGGTAAACCCGGTGCTGGAAAGGTCACCTCGTATGTCTCGGCCAATTGCAGTACCAGCTCACCGACAGATTACAGCGCCGATTACGCCCTCTCGGTCAACTCTCAGCAGTGCATCCTGATATTCGGCTATTTGTAGAATCATTCATGTTGTTGGCACCGATGACCCCTCGCCCCGCACAGTCCGCATTCTCCCTCGTCGAGCTCTCGATTGTGCTCGTCATCCTTGGGTTACTAACCGGTGGTATTCTGGCGGGGCAATCGCTGATCCGCGCGGCGGAGCTGCGGGCCGTCGGCACCGAATACAGCCGCTATGTCACTGCCACACAGACCTTCCGTGACAAATATTTTGCTCTCCCGGGCGATATGACAAACGCCACAGCCTTTTGGGGCTCAGCAACCTGCCCTGCCACCGCGGGCACCGGCACCCAAACATGCAACGGCAACGGAAATGGCGAGCTAGATTCAGCAGTGGTGGCGGCCGTCTATGCGGAGAATTTCACCTACTGGCAGCATCTGGCGAATGCAGGCCTCATCGAAGGAACGTACACGGGCATGGCGGGGCCAGTTAGCGAACAACATAGTATCGGGAGCACAAATGTCCCTCCCTCAAAGCTGAACGCAGGTTTATGGTTTGTGGCCTATGACTCGGGCTCGGTAGCTGCCATGTTTCCAGTGGCGCTACCACGAAACAATTTTCGCCTAGGTGGCGCTACACCACATAGCCATCCAGGCAACACGCTGATGAAGCCAGAGGAACAGTGGAACATCGACACCAAAATTGACGACGGCAGACCGGGCACTGGAGCAGTCACTTCGCCTATGGCAAGCTGGATCGGCAACTGCGCCAACAGCAGCGATCCAGCGACTGCCGATTATGTACTTTCGCATTCAGGTGTGTCCTGCTTGCTGTATGCAGCACTGACAAAATAACCACGCTTTTCGCTCATCTGTATCGATAACATCAAATCATGAGTCGCGAATGGGATAGTTTTCGGCTGACGTGCAGGACTTGCGGTGCAACCGGCACCGTCCGTATGTGGTCCGATGACTGGAACCGCTGGGGAGTCGAATGGGATGGTTTCGGCGGTAAGGCCTATGTGACCGGACCAAAGGCAGCATCAATTCATTGCCTAAAATGCGGCTCTGCAGAGCCTGAAATCGAGCGCCTGGAATAGGTCCTGCACAGGCGCAAGTTGCCCGGCTTGTTAGCTAATTTCCGGTTGGGTCCTCTAAATCATCACCCGCTCGACCTCATCGAGCGTAACATCGTCCGGTCGGCGATCGTAGAGCTGTGTCGTGCGGGTCGAACTGTGGTTCGCCATCGTTGCCGCCTTCTCCAAGGTTCCACCGTTCTTTAGATAGGCGGTAATCCCCGTCGCCCGAAAACTGTGGTTGCCCAAAGCAGTGGCGATGCCGGCGGCCGTCGCGCGGCGACGCACCATGGCATGCGCATTGGCTTGAGCCAGCGGCAGACCACTAAGCTGTTTGGTTTTCCGATCGACTGTTCGGAACAACGGTGCGCGGGGTTCGGCCGCCAACCCGCAGCCATCAATGTATTCGTGCAGAAACTGCTCCAGGCTGTGGTGGCAGGGCATCGTATGCTCTTTGCCACCCTTTTCATGGAGCCGGACCCATAGGCGCCGATCCTGCGTGTAGACATCGGCCACGCGCATTTGCAGGGCCGCGCCGATGCGCGCGAATGAATAGATCATCAGTGCGATCAGCGCCCGATCGCGCAATCCCACCGGCGTGCTGACATCGATGCTGTCCAACAGCGTGCGCGCTTCTTGCGGCGCAAGCACCGGCGTCTTGCCGCGACGGATGCGATGAGCGGGACCGCGCACCGAAGCAGCCGGATTGGTTGGCATGATCTGTCCTGTCACCATCCAGTCGAACAGATGCCGAATGGCAGCGAGCTGCTGCTTCACGGTGGGTGCCGTGTGTGCTCGGGTCTGCAGCTCGATCCAACTGGCGACGTGGATGGGCTGCACAGCTGCCAGCGTCGAGATCCCCGCTTCGATTTCGCACCAGGTCAGGAAATTCGTCGCAGCGCGATAGTAAGCGCGGCGCGTGTGCGGATTGCGGATTGCGGCCGCGAAGAATTCCAGAAACCGCATGCCCGCGTTGGGGGCCGATCGAACGACGATCAGCGGTGCCAGGTCGAGCTGTGTGCGGGTGAGCTGGTTCATGGGATTGGGATTCCAAGCCGCTCATTGAGAAGCTGCTTCCCGTAAGCCTTCGCCAGCTCCCAGACGAAGGTGATGCTTGCGCCACCCGCCTTTTCTGCTGCCGACTTTGTACGCCGCCATACCTCGTCATCGCGGACCGTGTCGAGGAACTCATGCCCATTGAACGTCAGGTCAAAGGGCAGCACCTTAATGATGCGCTCAGGTGTTGTCGTCGAGCGGATAACCTCGGCTGTAATGAAGCCAGCCTCGTGCATCTTCATCAACGCATAAGCCACCTCGCGGGGGTCGCCGTCGGGTAGCAACTCCTCATACTTGCGCGCCTTGAAATCCGTTTTTGCTTCCAGTGCAAAAAGCAGGTCGCGTACCATGTCACGGTCGAGCTTCATGGAGCCTCCTATGTGTGATAAAGGACATTATCACATATAGAGGCGCGACGCTAGCGAAACGACCACCGCAGGCGCCGAGATCCCGAACTCGCCCCCTAATCTGGTGAGCGACGGCAGGGCTTGCTCACCGATCTGGCGGCACACCGTTCGGGCGTCTCCAACTTAGGGGGTCGATGCGCACCATTACCTTCATCACGCACTTTCAAGTCAGACATCGGCTATTGCGAAGCAGTTGCATATATCATAGGGCGGCGCACAGATTGAGAACGATTCGCAAGGGGGTAAAATGAAAAAAAGTACATTAAGCGGCGCGTTAGGCCTTGGATTAATGGCCGTGCCCGCAACGGCCCAGGACCAGCCAGCTCCCCCGGCTACGGACGCACGCCAAACAATCATCGTCACCGGCGTCCGGGACGGCTACCAGGTCGATGCGACCAGCACCGCCACCCGCACTCCGACCAGTCTCAAGGACGTTCCACAGGCGGCATCGATCATCACCGAGGCGCAGATTGACGATCAAGCTATGCGCTCGATCGCCGACGTGCTTCGCTATGTCCCCGGCGCGGTGATATCTCAGGGTGAGGGTCACCGCGATCAGATCATTCTGCGCGGCAACAACAGCACCGCAGACTTCTTTGTCGATGGCCTGCGTGACGACGTGCAATATTACCGCGGCCTCTACAACGCAGAGCGGATCGAGGTCCTGAAAGGTCCCAACGCAATGATCTTCGGCCGCGGTGGTGGGGGTGGGATCGTCAACCGCGTCACCAAGCGCCCCGGTGCCAACGCCTTCATCAGTAGCAGCGGTTCGGCGGATACATATGGCGCATGGTATATCGACACCGACATCAACCAACCGATCAGCCAGTCCGCCTCGGCTCGACTGAACGCCGTCTATGAGGAGTTCAACAGCAACCGGGACTTCTACGACGGACGCCGGCTCGCGATCAATCCGACCTTTGCCGTATCGCTAGGCGGCACCACACGGATCGACCTGGGCTTCGAATACAACAATGACAAGCGCACGATCGATCGAGGCGTTCCCTCGGCTGCCCAAGGCTCTCTGACCAGCCCGTCACGCCCCCTTACCGGTTTTCGCGATACCTTTTTTGGTGTGCCGGGATTCAACGTCAGCGATTTCGAGGCTAAGGTCCTAAGCGGGCGCATCGAGCATCGGTTTAGCGACAACCTGACCGTAACCAGTCGCGTCCTCTACGGAGATTATGACAAGCTCTATCGAAACACTTTCGCGGTAACCCCGGCCACCCCGCGCGGCGCCGTCCAGAGCGTCGGCCTCGAGGCATATAGCGATCCCACGACGCGCAAGAACCTGCTCAACCAGAACGATCTCGTCTGGACCGTCACCACCGGCCCCGTCCGCCACGTGCTGCTCGCCGGCTTCGAATATGGCGATCAGCGCACGCGCAACCAGCGGATCAATGGCTTTTTCGGAAGTGGTGATATCGTCAATGGAGGGCGGCGCGTCTTTGTCGCGTTGGCTGACCGAATCACGGTGCCGCCAGTCACGCTGCGCACCACCGCCAACACCGGCTACCGGTCTATCCGGACAAATGCCGACGCCACGGCCTTCTATGTGCAGGACCAGATCTCGATCGGCGAACATGTCGATGTCATCGGCGGCGTTCGCCGCGACCGCTTCAAGCTCAGCATCGATGATCTCGTCGCCGGGCGGAGCTATAGCCGGACCGACACCCTCTGGTCTCCCCGCCTTGGGGTAGTGCTGAAGCCGGTGCAACCCGTCTCGATCTACGCCAGCTATAGCCGGTCCTTCCTGCCGCAATCGGGCGATCAGTTTTCATCGCTCGACATAACAACCGCCGCGCTGGAACCAGAGAAGTTCGACAATTACGAAGTCGGCCTCAAATGGGATGTTTCCCCAACGCTTAACCTGACCGCTGCCGTCTACCGGCTCGATCGCACCAACACCCGCGCGACCGACCCCAACGACGCCACGCGGACGGTGCTAACGGGCGCGCAGCGCAGCAAAGGGCTTGAGATCGGCCTCAACGGCGCGATCACACCCCAATGGCAAATCAGCGCCGGCTACACGCTGCAGGACGCAAAAATCCGCAAGACAACGAGTGCGGCTCCTGCCGGCCGCGAGGTCCCGCTTGTGCCCAAGCAGCAGGCTTCGCTCTGGACCCGCTACGATTTCACCCCTCGCCTCGGGGCCGGGGCGGGTATCTACCACCAATCGAAAAGTTTCACCTCGGTCAGCAATGCCGCCGTCCTGCCTGCGTTCACCCGCGTCGATGCCGCCGCGTTCTTCAAGCTCACCCCCCACATCGAGGCGCAAATCAACGTCGAGAACCTCCTTAATAGCGGCTATTTTTCGTCCGCCTACAACGACAACAACATCATGCCCGGTGCGCCGACAACCGCGCGAGCGACGGTTAGAATGAGCTTTTAGACAAAGGCTTTTCCTTTGGTGCTGGATGCTTTCACCGTAGTTGTTCAGCACGCACTAAACCGCCTCCTCGGCGGGGGGGCAGACACAGACATGGCCCCTCCATTTCCTCCAGAAGACGATAGTGTCGATCTATCGCCGCTGCCCGTTCTTGGACCATTCCGCTTGCCGTCACCCAACTCCTGCGGACAGCGGAATGGTCATGTGCCGCTGCCCGGCTCACGAGCAATATCGGCGGCTTGTTGCCAATCGCGCTATCTGGTCGCGACAAACGTCGACATATGCACGGCCATGCCGTTGCCCACAGCCGCCACGCACACATTGTCGCCCCCTCGCTTGACCTGACGAACACCATGGTTGCCGCCCTAGCTGCGCTCGGCCTGCCAACAGAGGTGAATCAGGGAATTTTAAACAGGGACGCGTGGATCGCCGGCCTGCGTGCGAGCTGTGAACGATTGGGCGCAATGGAAAAGTGCGCCGCCGCGCCCGGGGGCGTTCCCGCTTAGTGACATTCGTTCACGTCGGATTCGAGGGGTGTTCGCCGGCCGTGCGTAAAGGATGTGAGCACGGCGGAGGAATGAACATGGATATGGATTTGGACAGCGCCTTGCGCCGCCTTGCCGAGCAGCCGCTTCATCCCCGGCTCGCTGAACTGGAAGGCGATGTCATGCGGTTGATCGCGGCGGAGCGGCGCGCCGGCGGCGGAGTGACACTGCGGACTGGCATGCTGGCAGCGGTAGGCGCGGTCGCCTTGGGAGTGGTGGGCGGCGGATTGTCGTCCGCAGCGGCGCCTGCGCAGATGCCGACGCTGACGCCTTTCGGGCCTGCCGCGCCGCTAGCGCCTTCGACCTTGCTGGCGTTCCAGTGACGGGCAGCGCCCGGAGAACGATGCTGATCGCGGCCGTCGTGTTCTTGGCAGCGATCGCAGGCGTGTGGGCTGGGCGCGAGTTGTTCCCTTCCCCACCGAGCCCGGGCGTGGAACTTCATAGCTTGCTCCACGACGGGCTCGAGCTGGACGAAGCTCAACGGACCAAGCTCGAGACGCTGGAGTCACGCTTCGCCGTTCGAAGGCGTGCCTTGGAGCTTGAACTCAGGGCCGACAACGCCCGGCTTGCCGACGCCATCGAGGCCGAACATGGTAACGGGCCGCAGGTCGCGGCGGCCGTCGATCGTTCGCACGGCGCGATGGGCGAGCTCCAAAAGGAGACGTTGAACCATATGTTCGCGATGCGGCAGATCCTGCGGCCCGACCAGGCGAGGACGTTCGACCGCGCGGTGGTTAAGGCGCTGACCGCAGACGCGCGGTGAGTCTTGAACTTTCGGCCTGCACGGACGGCGAACTCGCCGCCTTGACGCTCGCTGGACGTCAGGCCGCCTTCGCCGAGATCATGCGCCGGCACCAGGAGCCAGTCTACCGCCTGATCCGTGCACATATCGGTGACGCTGAAGAGGCGCTTGACCTCACTCAGGAATGCTTCGCGTCCGCCTTTCAGAACCTGCCAAGATATGACGGAGATCGGCCGCTCGCTGCGTGGCTGGCCCGCGTGGCGATCAACAAGAGCCGCGACTGGCATCGGCGGCGGCGCATACGCCAGATATTATCGTTCGCTTCTTCGCTGCCGCCCGAGACGATGGAAAGTGAGTGGGACGAGGCGCCAGGCGCCGACGCGGTAACCTTCGACCGCGCGGAACTAGTCCGGCTTTCGCGCGCGGTGTCCGAGCTGCCGGCAACGCTCAAGGAGACGCTCTTGCTGCGGACCGTGGAAGGCTTGTCCGAAGCGGAGACCGCAGCCGCGCTGGGGATCAGCGGCAAGGCCGTAGAGATGCGGCTCCGGCGCGCGCGCGCGAAGTTGTCGAAAATTTTCGACTTCGCATGAGGGGATGGGCCGGTTCGCGCGTAATGAAGGGTAACGACGGCGGCCCCCTCCCGCCGGCCGCAAGCATTGAATGGAGCGAAAGAACGGCATGAGCCGCAATCTGAACCGGCGCGACGTGATGCGCGGAACCGCCATGCTCGGCGGCACGCTGGCCATGTCGGCCTACCTGCCAGCTTGGGCGCAACCCGTGTCGCGCGGCATCGCCAAGCCGCTGCCGATCGTATCGGGCACGGAAATCGCCCTGACGATCGACCGGATGAAGCTGGTCATGGACGGAATTACAACGCCCGCGATCGGGGTGAACGGCACGGTCCCGGCGCCACTCGTCCGCCTCAAGGAGGGCCAGAAGGTCCGGCTCGCGGTGACCAACAATCTTGACGAGGATAGCTCGATCCACTGGCACGGCCTCATTCTGCCGTTCCAAATGGACGGCGTGCCGGGCATCAGTTTCCCCGGCATCAAGGCACGTTCGACTTTCGTGTACGAATTTCCAGTCGTGCAGTCAGGCACCTACTGGTACCACAGCCACTCGGGCGAGCAGGAGCAGGGCGGGCTCTACGGCCCCATCGTCATCGATCCCGCGGGACCCGACCCGATCGCATTCGACCGCGAGCATGTGATCGTCCTCTCCGACCATAGCGAAATGACGGGCGAGGAAATTTTCCGCAAGCTCAAGCAGATGGGCGGCGCCTATTTCAACTATCAGCGCCCGACGCTGAGCGGGCTGCTCGCCGGCCGCGAGATGCGCCTCAAGGATCGGATGGAATGGGGCAAGATGCGCATGGACCCGGCCGATATTGCGGATGTTACGGGGTCGACCTACACCTTCCTCGTCAATGGCTTTGGCCCTTACGACAACTGGACGGGCCTCTTCCGACCGGGCGAGCGGGTTCGGCTGCGCATCGTCAATGCTGCGGCGCAAACCAACTTCAACGTGCGCATCCCTGACTTGCCGATGACGGTGGTGCAGGCCGACGGCCAGAACGTCCGGCCGGTAACCGTGGACGAATTCCAGATCGGCGTCGCGGAAACCTTCGACGTGATCGTGACGCCCGAGGACCGCGCCTACAGCTTCGTTTCCGAGGCGATCGACCGATCCGGCATGGGGCGCGCGACACTGGCCCCGCGCGAGGGCATGATCGCCCCGGTCCCGCCGCTCCGCCCGCGCACGTTGCTGACCATGACCGACATGGGCATGGACATGAGCGGCATGAGCGGGATGGAGGGGATGTCCGGTATGGCGGACGAGAACCCGGTCGCAAAGCGCGGGCCGGATCCCACGTTGATGCAGAATGCCTCGCGCAACCTGTGGAAGCTCACCGGGTGGAAAGAGCCCACCGATCACGGAACGAAGGCGGTAGGCGCTGCGATGGCCGGCATGGCTGGGATGGGGGGCGACCAGATGAGCGGCGCTATGCCAGGGATGGACCATAGCCAAATGGCGGCGGGCGCTGCCGGGATGGCGGGCATGGACCATGGTCAGATGAGCAGCGGCGGCATGGCCGGGATGGATCATGGGTCAGGCGGCAGCATGGACATGAACATGCGCAACCCCAAGAACGCGCCCGGCGTCAAGATGGGGCCGGGAGTGCAGACCATCTCGCCGATGCCGAAGGACCGCACGGGCGAGCCGCCGCAGGGGCTGGAGGACGCGGATCATCGCGTGCTCACTTATCGCGATCTTGTCGCGCTCGACCGCAACCCGGACGTTCGCGCCCCGTCGCGTCAGTTGGAGATCCACCTGACGGGCAATATGGAGCGCTACATGTGGGGCTTTGACGGCCAGAAGATGAGCGACCCTGCCGACCCCATCCCGTTCCGCAAGGACGAGCGCGCGCGCGTCACCCTGGTCAATGACACGATGATGCCGCACCCAATTCATTTGCACGGCCACTTCTTCGAGCTGGTGACCGGACATGGCGACTTCGCGCCTCGCAAGCACACGGTGAATGTGGCGCCCGGCGGTAAGATGACATTCGACGTAACGGCCGATGCGCCCGGCGACTGGGCGTTCCACTGCCACAATCTTTATCACATGACCGCGGGGATGATGCGTGTCGTGACGGTTCGCCCGATGGGCGAGGAGAACCGCGATGCAGCCTAAGTTCCTCTTGATCGCTGGCGGCGCGGCACTTGCCCTCGCAAGTCCGGTGGCCGCGCAGATGGACCATTCCAACATGCCCGGCATGAAGATGCCGCCGCCAAAGACGCCAGCGGCGAAAAAGCCTGTCGCCAAGAAGCCCGCAGCAACCAAGCCTGCCGCGCGCAAGGAGTCCGCGAAGCCTGCCGCCAGGTCGACACCGCGCGCGAAGGCGGGATCGGCGGCCAGGCCCGCCGCAAGTCGGTCCGCCAAGCCGCCGGCCCCTGGAGCGGTCGTTGCCGATCCTCACGCCGGTCATGACATGACGGCCATGCCGGGCATGACTACGCCTGGAGCCAACCCCAATCCTGGTGCCGGGCACGACATGTCGGCGATGCCAGATACCTCCGGCGGTGCCGCCCCCGGCCAGCCAGGTGCCATGCAGGGCATGGACCATGGTTCGGGCGCTATGCAAGGCATGGCGGGTCATGACATGGGAAGCATGCCTCCTTCGGCGACCGGCATGACGATGGTCGGGACCAACCTGCCGGCCGGCAACGCTCCGCCGCCGCCGATCCCGACGGATCGGGCCGCGGACCAAGTCTACTCTGCCGCCGCCATGGCGCATTCGCAGCAGCATCTGCAGATGCACGGGGGGCAGAATTTCTCGCAGGTCATATTTAATCTGGCCGAATACCAGGTCCGCGACGGTCGCGACGCCTATCGATGGGATGGCGGTGCCTGGTACGGTGGCGACATTAATCGCCTGGTTCTTAAAACCGAAGGCGAAGGGAACTTTGGGAGAAGCCTGGAAAGGGCGGAGCTGCAGGCGCTCTATGCACGGGCGATCGGACCCTTCACCGACTTCCAGGCCGGGATTCGTTACGACTTCAAGCCCAACCCCTCCCGTGTCTACGCTACGGTTGGGTTCGAGAGCCTGGCCCCAGGCTTTTTCGATGTGGAGGGCGCACTGTTCTTGTCTAGCAAGGGTGACGTGCTCGGCCGCGTTGAAGGGTATTACGATCAGCGTATCACCCAGCGCCTGATCCTCCAGCCTCGTCTCGAAGCGGAATTTGCGGCGCAAGACGTTCCGGAAGACCGGATCGGCTCGGGCTTGTCGGACCTCGAGCTTGGCTTGCGGCTGCGCTACGAGGTGAAGCGCGAGTTTGCCCCTTATATCGGTGTTTCATACGAGCGCAGAGTGGGCCGCTCTGCTCGTTTTGCACGCGAGGACGGCGAGGATGCGTCATCGACCAGCCTTGTTCTGGGCATTCGCACATGGTTTTGAGGCCGATTGGGCTTTGTTGCGTTGACTAAGTCCAAGAAGGAGCAGGCAATGTTTAAGACACTTACAGCTCTGGCTCTGGCGGCGATGGCAGCGAGCCCGGCTTTGGCTCAGCAGCAGATGCAAGGCATGGACCACTCGAAAATGCAGGGCATGAACCACGACAACATGCCTGGCATGAACACGCCCTTCATGCCCGCCGAGATGGCGATGCA
>ERZ1292623.4091-Hain-H51-01um-R1-4091-length-12065-cov-8_pt1 | contig 12065 bp, 12 predicted proteins | sample MGYA00564398_ERZ1292623 | MGnify/ENA primary metagenome ERZ1292623 (study PRJEB36523, sample SAMEA6512633) | groundwater metagenome | collected 2019-01-07 | study: AquaDiva: Metagenomics assemblies of 32 groundwater samples | reverse complement strand
AGGGGATGCAATTTCTACTTGGCAGGGGGTGCAATTTTCATTTTGGTACTACACGGATATCGCAGTGTGAAGACAGAATGACCACAACAGGTTAGAATACCCGGATGTTCAAATCCGCGTTTTATAACGCCATCTACGACCCCCTTTACAACGGCTTGGTGTATCTCGTCGACATTGTTCCCGCGCACGACATCGGGATCGCGATCATCCTCCTTACTATCGTCGTAAAGGTAGTCCTCTTTCCCCTTTCAAAACAAGCGGTGCGCACGCAAATGGCGATGCGCGAGATTGCCCCCGAAATTGAGAAAATAAAAGAGCGCCTCAAAGACAAACAGGACGAGCAGGCAAAAGCGATTTTCGCGCTCTACAAGGAGCGCGGTATTCGCCCTTTTTCTTCCTTCTTCCTCATCCTTATCCAATTCCCCATTCTCTTCGGTCTCTACTGGGTCTTTTGGAAGGGCGGCCTACCAAACGTCGATCCGAGTATCCTGTATTCGTTCGTTCCCTTGCCCGAGAGCGTCAATATGGAATTCTTGAGTCTCATCGACATGCGCGAGCGTTCGATAGCCCTCGCCGCTCTCGCCGGGCTTACGCAACTCGCCTACGCGCGACTCTCGATGGGTCCGCGTAAGCCACGCGTGAAAAGCGCAGACCCGTCGTTCTCGGGGGACATGGCGCACAGCTTCGACTTGCAGGCGCGCTATGTCCTCCCCATCATCGTCGCCGGCATCGCGTACACGCTTGCCGCGGCCGTCCCCTTGTACTGGACGGCCTCCAACCTTTTCATGATTGGCCAGGAATTGTTTATGGGTCGTCGATTTGCCGACAAAACAAGCGACAAAGCGACGGCTCTCGACGTCCTTCCGTAGCAAAACTGGCTCTCAAAAGGCGTTAGTGATACAGTCCAGTGATGAAACTGGATGTTGAAGCGATTTTGAAAGCCCTCCTCGACTCAATGGGAGCGGTATATAAGGATATTTCAGAAGTCGAAGTCGCCGGGCAGCAGATCTACGCGATCAATGTCGATGACGGCAAGCTCCTCATCGGCGGGCACGGCGACACCATCCACGCGATCGATTTTCTCGTAAAGAAGATTGTCGAATCGAAATCACCCGCTCCCGCGGAGGGCTCGCCGGAAAGAGCAATGCATTTTCTTATCGATGTCAACGACTACCGAACGAGGCAAATCAAGGATTTGCAAACTAAGGCTCTTATGATGGCCGAGCGCGCGAGGAGCTTCCAATATGATGTCGAACTCTTTCCCATGTCAGCGTACGAGCGCCTTATCGTCCACACGACGCTCCAGGATGCGCCGAATGTGAAAACAGAGTCGCAGGGCGAAGGGCACAATCGTCGCGTCGTCATCCGCTACGCCGCTTAAGCGCTACTGCGCCGACTTCACGTTGCGCAGGATGTCGAGATTTAATATGTCCGGGTTAATTTGGTTCAAGATGAGCCAGACGGCAAGAAGGAGAAGAAGGCCAATGACGGCCTGGCTGATAATTTCGCGGGCATTTCCCTTCTGTCCCGGCAAATCCGTTGTCATGTATTTGAATCCCGCATAGCCGAGGCGCAGGACGGCAAACATCGCGCCGAGGACGATCGCGGTCTTGAAGAGCGTATTGAAAAATTGCGCGAGGGAGACCGTGTTGGGATCGAAAAGGCGCGCAAGGAAGGGCGATTGCTGCGCAGCGCCGACGCCACCCAAGGGCAGATTGGCGACGCCGTTCGCCTGGAAGAAGTAGCGAACCAGTTTTTTTCTCGTTTCTTTTTTCATGTCTTTTTTCATGGTTATTCAGCGATGCGGAGCATCCAGAGCGACTTGTCGCGCGCGTTCTGGAAAGTGATGTAGCTCCCCCCGGGATCGATCGCCGGCGATTCGACGTCGATTGCCTGCGCGCTGTCGATCGTAAAGAGCTTGTCGGCTTTCGCCGCGCCCGCGTCCACCGTGTACCACACGTCTTCCGTGTGCACCTCTCCACGATACCATTTCGTGAGGAAGCCGGCGCCGGGGATTTGTTGTGGCACCGCACAGTACGCTACAGTGGCGCTTCCCCACACGCATTTTTCAGCGATCGTCGTTATGGGGAGCTCGGCATCCGACGCTCCCGCCGCACGCACAAAAAGCCGGACGCGCGCTCCATCATCTGAAGAAAAAAGGATGGGGCCGTCAGCTGGGTTCGGAAGGATCGTAAGCCCAAGGACATCGGTAACGAGGGGTGTAAGCGCGGCGGTCGCCGTAAAGGCGCTCCCGGCGATGCCGCTCGCCGCCTTTTCCACGAGGACGATGCGGTTTGCCGCTGGCCACAGCACGCGGAAATCCCCAGCGGGAACCGTGATGATCCGCTCGGCGCCTGCGCCACTCCAGCGTGAGCGGACGAGGTTCGTGCCGCCTGCGGTTTCCGTCAGCGTAAGGATATCCTCCGAATCGGCTCGCACCGCGATCTCGCCAATCTCTCCGCCGAGGTTTGCATTCTGTAGTTGCGCGAGGCCGTCCTCGGTCGTCGTACTGATTTTTCCGGCAAGCGTCACCGACCGCCCCTCTTCCAAGATCCTCTCTAGTATGACGTCGCCCGCGCCCGCAAATGCCTCGTATACTTTTGGAGTGAGCGTATTGGTGAGGCGCACGGCTTCCCCGCTTTCCGGATTGACGTCGAACACGTATCCGGTACCTCGCTCAATGTAGCGCAAGCGTGTGGACGAGCCTGCGGTAAACGAGGCTCCCGCGACGGGCGCGAGCGAGACGCGCCAGAAACGCGGCGTCTTTCGCGTAGGGGCGCTTGTTGAGGCGCTTTCTTCCGGCGTGCCTGCGCCAGGCAGCCGCATCGGGGCTTCGCCAATCCCAAGGAAGCGAAGGAACGCGGAGCTGCCGGAGGCTGCGCCACCGGCTCCTTCTTGCACCGTAGCGCTCCCGCTTGGCGTGGCGCCGGAGTTTGCGGAGTTCGATCCGCGCGATCCGAGAAATGACGGGATGCCGATTGAAAATCCGCGTGCGCGATCGGCCGCGCCGAGAGCCGCAGTCTCCCCCTTGATATACCAATACCATCCGGTGATCCCGAAAAGCAGAAAGACGATGGCCGCGATCCCGATGTATTTGAAGAGGCGTTCGTGGTTCATAGATTATTCGCCGAAGACGCTGCTCCCGCCGAAGAAAATGCCGGTCTCGCCGCCAAAGACGAGGCGCCACCTGCCAAGGGAGCGCATGAAAATGTCGGCAGCGTTCGTAAGCGAAAGCTCGATGTCCGCGGGTCCCGTATACTCATCCGCCGTAATCGTGAGTGTCTCCGGTTCTTCGGAATCCGGCGTGATGGGCATGTCGTTCACGCGCCATTCGTACGAGAGTGTAGGGTCGTTTAGGGAGGAAATATGCGCGAAATACGGGATAGCGGTCACTTTTTCCTCATGCTCATCCGTATTCACGTCGCCGACGATCGCGCGGTGGAAGAGGATCCCGAAGAGTGGGTGGTTTTCGTAGAGCGCGAGGACGGGTTCCGTTGCAGGGATCGTAGCCGACGCGCGTGCCGAGACGCTTTTGTCGACGGCTTCGGCCTCGACGGTGATCGTATCGGAGCGCAAAGGAGCCGGCCCGGGGAACGACGCACTCGATTTTCCGCGGCCGGAGACGGACGTGACCGCGGTGCCGTTGCGCAACCACCTATAAATGATATCGCTCTCCGGTATGCGCGGCCCGCCCGCCCGCGCGAAGCTGACGAATGCGTAGGCACGAACCTTTGCGTTTGTCCCTGCAAGCGCCCGCCCATGATGGAACGACGGCACATATGAATCAGTGCTCCAGAGTATGTCCATCTCGGACGGCTGGATCGACGCCTCGGCAGCGCCGGCATTCCCGTCCGGGTCGCTTGCCTGCACGCGCAGGCGCGTAGCCGCGCCGACGGGTCCGGCGACGATCGATGCTTCTTTGAGGCCAACCCCTCCTGCGAACGGGGTGCCGTTTGCGCTCCAGGTGATCGTGCTGCGATCGAGATCCATCGTGTAACTCTGCACGGAAAGGCGCACCGTTTCCCCGGGCGCGGGATTTTCAGGCGAAAGCGTGAGTGTGAGCTGCCGCGGGTACGAGAGCGTGAGCTGCGCGGAAGCCGCAAGCGGGAGCGCAAGCGTGCACGCGAGAATGATAGAGAACGAGATGCGGAGCATCATCTCGCACATTATACAGCTTCTTCCCCGGCTTCTTGCGCATCGACGTGCTTGTTGTGAAAGTGCGTGATCACAAACATGGCGACCGAGAGAAATGAAATCGCACCGATTCCCGGCACTAATTCCGGGAAGAGGAGTACGATCGCTTTCATTCCCATGCGTGGTCCAAAGATGCGAACATCGAAAGCCGCGTTCAGGATGAAGCCGAAGATGAGTGCGGCGATGACGCCCCATATCCATCCCACGGGCCACATGAATGGGATGAAGTACAGGACGATCTGCGGGATATCTCCAAAGATGAGCGTCGCGGCAATGAGAAGGTAGCGGTCGATGCCTTCGATTTTCTTGAGGTTTTCCATGCGCTATCTCACGCCGGCCGGTCGGGGTTCGTCTCTGGCGGTGGAACTACGGGCGTTGCGGGGGCTGATACCGGAGCGGCAGGAATCGGCAGAGCAGGAGGAGTTGGTGCCGGTGCCGCAGCAGGAACGACTGTGGTTGGCATCGGAGGCGACGGGAGCGGGTTATCAAGCGGCTCTTGCGGGGCCTGCTGCGCGATGCCGCTTTCCTCTTTCATGGCCGCACTCTTCAGGATGTCGGCAGCGCTCTGTCGCGGCGCCGGCGCACCAGCCGCATCGTTGGCGGTTGCGAGATCTTGTTTTGCCTTCTTGATCGCGAGAATCTGCGAGGGGTCGGAGGTGATGATCTGGTCTTCGGTATACGAGGCGATGATCTTGATCGCGACATGCTTCAAGCCCGCAAAGAAGATGCCCTCCCCCACGTCGCTCTCAAGAAGTAGATATTTTTCCTCGTCGGAAAGTTTGAAGGTCGACTGCACCAAGTCGACCGACGTCGGCGATTGGCGCAGGAGTAATTGGATCGACGAGTTGGTGATCATCGCCGCGCCGTAGGGTGACGTCAGGAAGTCGTTCACGTCTTGGGTTATCGTCGAGAGGCCGAGATAGTATTTACGGCCACGCTTGGCGATACCGAAGAGGAAGCTTGCCGTGTCCTGCGATTTCATCATCCACCACGCCTCATCGATGACGAGAAGTCTCTTCCGTAGTTCCTTCCGCACCGTATTCCAAATATGGTGCGTGATGATGTACATTGCGACCGGCTTCAGGTCGTCTTCCATGTCGCGCACGGAAAAGACGGTGAGCTTCTTGTTCATATCCACGTTTGTCGGGCGGTTCATAAAGCCCGACCAGGTGCCCTTCGTGTACTTCGAGAGGCGCGAGACGAGGCTTTCGGATCCTTCCATGCCCGAGAGCACGAGCTCGAAGTCGGAAAGAAGCGGCGGCTCGATCGCGGCGAAATTCGCGTCGGAGGTAATGTCTTTCAGCGCGTACGTTTCTGTGATTGCGCGGTCAATGACCGCGTCTTCTTCCGGCGTGAGGCCGCCGAGCATGATGCGGAAGAGGCCGACGAGTGTGATGATGTTGTTGCGTAAGACGTCGTTGGGATTTTCGTCTTCGCGCGGGATCGGCAAGTCAAACGGGTTGATATGGTGCTCCGATGAGAGGCTGATATTGAAATAACGGCCGCCGACCGTCGTCGCGAGATATTCATATTCGCGCTCAGGGTCGATGACGATGACTTCCGTCTCGAACATGAGGCTGCGTAAGATTTCCAGCTTAGTGCAGTATGATTTTCCGGCGCCGGATTTTGCAAAGGTCACCGAGTTGTAGTTTTCCAAGGAGAAACGGTCGAAGAGGATGAGCGACGAATTGTGGCGGTTGATGCCGTAGAGGATGCCTTTGTCGGAGGTGAGGTCGAAGGAGATAAACGGAAAAATAGAAGAGAGCGGCGCGGAATTCAGTTTCGTATGCACGTTCAGTTCGTCGAGGGCGAGCGGCAAGACCGAGCGGAAGCCCTGTTCCTGCTGGAAAAGTGCCGGGCGGATATAGACGAGGCGGCTTTCGAGGATTGATCGGATTTCGGTTTCTACCTTGTCGACTTCCTCGCGCGTCGAGCCGTAGATCGTGAGGTAAATCCCGACATCGAAGATGCGCTCCTGCGCCTGTTGCAGCGAATCGCGCAGTTTTTCGAGATCTTGGTATGCGGTGTCAAGCATCGGGTCACGCACCATCCCCTTTTCCTCGCGTGTCGCGATCTGCGATTGCACTTCCGCCACTTTTTTCTGGAATTTGCGGAGCATTTCGTTGGTATCCATGGGGTGGATGTAGATCGAGACGTCCAAGACCTTGTCCATGTTGATGATTGGCGCGAACCAGCCCGTCGTGAGAAATCGCGGATAGGAAATGACGAAGAAGGTGCGCGCGATCTTCTCGCCGAGGTCGAGCTCGCGTGGGCTGATTTTGAGCGCATGCGGCGCGATCACGTCCTGCAATCCCAAGACGCCAGTGCGGTAGATCTCTTCCGGGAGAACCGGCAAGACCGTCGCGGGCGACGCGGTATTTTTCCTAAATAAGTCTAAGAGTGCCATATTATTGCATATTATTGGTTGTCCAAATTCATCGGCTTCCCTTCTTCGCCGGGGTTGAAGAGCTTGTAGAAAAGTTCGATCGTCTCTTCGGTGCCGAGTTGCACCGTGCGCACGCCGCAGCGCACCAATCCCTGCTGCACAATCGAGATGCGCTGCTCGAGCTGGGAAACCTGTTCCTCGAACGAGCGGTTCGTGTCTTCGGCCGTCGGTTTTTTCCCGCCGAACGGCAATTTCGACGCGATACTACTCCCCGCCGCGAGCGAAATCGACGAGGGTGAATACGGGACGACGACGAAGAAGTTCTTCGTCATGATGTTCGCAGCCTCGGTGAAGCTTTTGATGAAGCTGATGTATTCGCGGATCTGGATGCGCATGAGGTCGTCGAGCTGCGCCTTGTACGCGACCTCCAAGGATGCGATGTACGGGCGGATGTCGAGCATGCGCGACTGGAGGAAAATTTCGCAGGAGAAATCCAACGAGTTGAGGAAATTTTGGAACTGCACGATGAAGGCCGTCTGCTCGTCTTCGCTCTTCAGCGCGAAGTTGATCGACGAGGCGAGGAGGACGGCGCGCAGCGATTTGTCTTTCAGGACGACGATGCCGTCGCGCACCTCGGAAATAGGGACGAACTCCTGCGTGGATTTGCTGCTCGGCTTTGAGGGGATTGTTTGCGAAGGCATATGGTTATCGGATGTTGGTCAGCTCGCGCACCGCTTCGCGTGCTGTACGGACGGGGGCGACGATACCCTTTAGTTGGCTCACTTGTTCGTGCTCTTCTTCGTTCGCGGTCCCCGCGGCGATGCGTTCCTTGATGTCGAGGCTCCACGCAAGCTCGTGCAGGCGGCTGTCCGAGAGCTTGGGGACGTAAATCTGCGCGCCGCCCGGCTGCGCCGCTGCGGCCGCTTTTTCCCTCTGCGTCACTTTGCGCGGCTCGTTGCTCCACAAATAGAGCTTGCTGTGGACGAAGAAGAAAAAGCCGTGTTCCAAGGCGAGGATGAAGGGGCGACCGTTGTATTTGAAGAAGGCAAGCGATGCGCCAAGTCCGAAAAAGGCCATGATGAGGGGCGCGGCGAGGTAGATAGGAAGGACGCGATACAGGATGTAACCAATCCCCGCCCCGCCCGCGAGGTAGACGAACTGCTTGAAGGTGAGGGGGCCAAAGATCTTGTCCTCGACCTCGATGAATTGAGGAACTTGGAACTGCATGGTCTCATTATACAAGGTTTTGTGGCTCTGTTTGAATTATTCCAGGGGTAACTCCGCAAATACTTCATTTTCGGAAAGAGCAATGAGCAAATCGTCCATCGTTTGTACTTCGTTCAACTCGATGGGGAGTGCGCTTTTCTCGAGGATGCGAGATTCAGGACGATCCTTCGCAAAGTAATCCTGATAGCTTGAGTATGGATATGTTTGCATATACTGCGCCGCCTCTGCCCTATTGCGCACACCAGTTTCTTTCCAATCAACCTGATGAAGCTCAAGCGGATTGAGGAGCACGTATGCAAAAACCCATCGGAAATATTCATCGGAGTTGATATGGCGTGAGCGGAACGGACGTGTAAATAATGGCCCACTCCTTGCGTATTTAGTATTAAAGTACATTGAATATGCTGTCATGAGCTTGAGCATGAACTTCGAAATTCCTCCTTTCCGCATCTCGTGAACGATCAGGTGTATGTGATTAGGCATGAGTGAATACGCGAGAATATGAACAAGTGGTGCGCGATCTTTAGCGATCTCCAGCGCTTTTCTCAAGGGCTCCCCTCGAGATGAGGTGATAAGGTCGGCGACTCGCACGCTTTTTTCGCTATTACATAGCAGAAGTAGGAGCATAAAGCGCTGATAGTCGGCCTCAGAAGTGAAGACGATCCTCTTCTCGACTCCGCGGGTAAAAAGATGGTATTCGTACTCCTCTTCAAAAAGATCTTTTCGTTCCATATCGATATGTCCTATTTTCGCATCTCAAGGGGAGCCCTTGAGATTATCCACAAAAGCGATGTGGATAACTCAATATCTCAAGGGCTCCCCTTGAGATGAAGTTTTATTCCCTGAAGGCGGAAAACTGACACCTGAAAGCTATTTCGGTGGTTCGCGGTAGGGGTCGTCGTGGACGGCGGCGCGCTGGGCGGAGGTCTCGCCGGGTTTATAGGCAGTGGATTCGGACGGGCGCGTGACTTTTACGTCGAGGGCGGGTGCGGGAGGTGTCGCTGGTGCGACGGCGGGTGCGGAAGGAGACGGCGCCGTAGGCACCGACCGCGCCCCGGCGAGCGTCTGATCGCGCGCGGCCTCGACATCACTCACCTGCTTCGCCTGCGCGTCAGGATGCGTCAGTTGGCGCTCGAGTTCCTGGCGGATGGGTTCGAAAACAATTTTGTTTATACTTTCTGCCAACTCCTGGGCAACTTCACTTGTTACGCCGACCTCGCTTTGAATATTTCTTTGTAAACTTTCGATTTGTTGGATGCCCAATAAAGTGAGCATGACTTCGTTCTCAAGTTTTTGCCACTGATCGAGGTGGAGTCTTTGTGTATCAGCAAGTGCACGAAGATGTTTTTCTATATCAGCAGATGTGATGGCATTCTGAACAATCTGCGGCAATTGTTTAAATTGTTCGTCGAGTTGCTGCTGTAGTGTTGTATTTTGAGGGTTCATAGTTGTTTATGGCGTAGGTGGTGTCGTGGGAGGAGTTGATCCAGGACCCATCCGGCGTTTAAGGGCTTCAAGAATTCGATCTTCTTCTCCAGCGTCTCCAACTTTTTTATTGTATGTATCTCGTGCCTTACGCGCCGTCTGATCTTTTTCCGGATTTCCACCAGAAGCCCACGGGAGAATGTTTGTATTCCGACCGTACGCAATGTCTCTCGCGAGTTCGCCACCTGCCGCCTTTAGATTATCGCGCGCGGTACCGACAGCAAGATCCCCCGTGTCTTTGATTGATTTATCAATTGCAGCAAGTTGTTCGGAAAGCTTGTCTAATCCGGCGTTCTCTCTAAATTGTTTACGCATGTCATTTATTGCGTTTTGAGCAGTTTCGATTCGAACTTTTTCTTGATTAAGTGCCATATCACGAGCGCCACCGGGCATCATTGATGTGCGGTATAGTTCGTGGTCTTTTTGGGCGTCCACGATCTCGTCTTCGTGCGCCTTGATATCGGCAGCGCGCGACGTTTCTTCCGATTGTCTGTTCGTTTCAGCAACCTCGACATTTTTTTCAAGCACTTCTTTTTGTTTTTGGAGCACGTCTGTCGCGCTACGGCGAACCATGTCGGCATCTTTCGTAGAAAGTTTAGTAACTTCCACGGCTCGCTTGGCGGCCTCTTCCGCAGTCTTTTTCTGAGTTTCGTTGAAGCTCGCTACATTCTTACCACCACCGACGGCCATTGCCGGTGCTCCAAGTTGCTTCTGAAGAATATTCTTGCCAATGTCTGTATTGGCAAGGCTAAACTTACGGTCGGCAATCCGGTCTGCGGTTTTCTTCTTTTGCTCGAGATTAGTAAGGCGATTTTGAAGGAACGCTTTATAATGTTCACTTCCAACATCACCCGGCTTAATCGATCCTAAGCGCCGTTGAGTGTTTGCAATGTCACCGCTTAATCCTTCGCTTCGTTTCGCAAATCCACGACCGATTAAGTTGCGACCAAGAACTCCGGCAAATCTCGATCCGAGGGCAATGGGTGTACCCGCGAATGCTTTTGCCATGTCAAACCCACCAATCTTACTCGCAAACGAACTCGCAATCTTGATCGACGCATAGAGCATGCCGAGGATGAGGAGGTAGCTGAAGAGTGCGTTGATGTTGCCGCCTTTTGCGGGATCGACCAAGAGGCCGCCGAGGGTTCCCGCCCCGGTAATGCCTTTGATGCCGGTACCGAGCTGGATCGTTGCCCAGAGAAGCATGAGGAGGAGCGGCGCGAAGACGGCGTTTTTAAGGAGCGAACTCCACCACGAGCCCCACCCATAACTGCCAAAACCTCCGCCGGGAATGAGATACGAGGCGAACGCGAGCGACGAGGTGATGAGGAGGAATATGAACAGGATGGCGCGAGCGATGAGGAGGAATGCTATGTAGAAAAACATAAGTGCAGCCGCGATCACGACGATCGCCGTAAAAAGGCCGAACACGAGCGTCATAAATCCAGGATCCAACGTGTTGTCAGTGACTTTCCAGAGTGCCTCCTTTGTGTCCGCGAACGATGCGATGCCCATGAGTTGGGCAAATTTTCCAGAAATGCCGGTTGAGTATTCGCCGAAAGTGAACGCTGCCCCGAGCGTTGAGGATGCGGGTTGGGCATCGAAATACGCCGCCTTGTAAAACTGCGTGGCGACGAAATTCGACGACGCGATGATGACACGCGTGAAAAGGAGGCTAAAATTGATGAGGACGGCGATAAGGAGGACTTTTGCGACCATCTGCCGCGCGTTGAATTTCTCAATGCCGAGAATCATCGTGAGCGCGATGAAGGTGAACATGCCGATGATGACGATATTCGCGATGTCGCGGAAGGCGGTCCATACGGACTCGATGCCGCCCTGGATCCGGGCATATATTTGTGAATCAAACCCGATTGTCGTGAGCTCGATGGACGCGTTCATGAGGACGCCTGCCACGCCGAGGAACCAACCGGTCATGTAAATGATCCCACTCGAGCCCCAGACGGCAGCGCCGCGTATCGCACATAACGGATTTATCATTTTTATATACGAATCGCACGAAGTGAGTGCCGAGCCGATTTGACCCATGACTCCAGGTGTCGGTGTTCCCGATGATTGCGCGTAGACCGCGATCGGGGTGAATGAGAACGCAATGCTGATAGCAAGCAGAAAAAGTACGATAAGGTGCAGTCTGCAGCTTTTTTTGTAAACAAAAATATTCATACTTATATTTTCCATGCATTAAACCACCTATCGATGACCGCCGGGTTGTTCACGTTGCACCAGCCGATTTCCGCATCCTGCGAGTCGCCCCACTCTTTCAGCGTCTCCTCGACCAAGGTTCCGATCGCGGCCGTCACTTCGTCTTTCTGCTTTTGCGCGTTCTGCGCTTCCGAAGAGCTGTGCAGCTGGTTGTTCGCGACCATCGAATCGAGGCGCTCCAAGGCGGCGCGCTGTGCCGCCGCGGAAGACGTGTTGGTGACGCTGGAGATCAGCTGGTTGATGAGGGCAAGCGATTGCTCCGAGGCGCGCAGGTCGCGGATCGTGACGGTGGCAAGCGGCTGGATCTGCGTATCGATTATCTTTTGCGAGAATTCGGTCGTTGTTGCGATACGCAGCGATGCGCCCGCCGCACGCTCCTGGACTTTTGGGATGATGAGCTCCCAGCAGGTCTTCTCGGCGTTGCGCAGCTTCGTGATGGCATTCGTAAGCGCAGCCGCGATCGCTTCTTTTGCGGTCTTGTAGATGGTCTCTACCTGCCGCGCCGCGGCGAGGATCGAGAGGGCGGCATTCACCGCGCTGCTTCTCACGC